>Ga0209099_1000053_pt1 | contig 126991 bp, 128 predicted proteins | sample AD_JPNHW2_MetaG_FD_184430 | JGI IMG/M metagenome (GOLD analysis project Ga0209099, IMG submission 184430) | Active sludge microbial communities of municipal wastewater-treating anaerobic digesters from Japan - AD_JPNHW2_MetaG (SPAdes) (version 2) | ecosystem: Engineered > Bioreactor >...
CCATCTCCAGCACTAGCACAAACTCCATCTCCAGCACTAGCATCTGATTCATCTCCCAAAGAATTAACTGTAAGAGAAATACTACGGGTTGTTTTTAAAGTTGGAGTTCCGTTTACCGTAGCACCTGTTGGCAATGCTCCCGCATTCCATTCATAATCACGATATGCTCCGTGTGCGATCCAGATTGAAGGATAGAAATTGAATTCATAACTATCTACTGTGCCACCCATAAACGCAACTGCAGCGTCTAAAAGAGCAGTACTTTCTCCTTCTGTATTGTTAGTGTAAACGGTAAAATAATATGAAGGTGCGCTATCTTTTATCGCGGTAACTAATGCTAAATTTAAATCTTCAGAACCATTTAAATAAGTACGTAATTTATCTGTTTCACCAAAATTAACCATACAATCTGCAAAATTAGTGTCAATTAAAAAACAAGCTCCATCATCAGAACCTAGCCCACCAGCACTTGTTTTATATTCAATTCCACCAGAAGTAATCCAATTTGGATTTGCAAAAAATCCACCTACTGGACCAGCAGAAACTTTACTCAACGGCAAGCAAATCAAAAAAGCAAACAAAATCATAAAACTAAACAAAGCAACTTTCTTTATATTTTTCATAATAAAATTTCTAAATTAATAATATATAACTATTATACCCCCCCCCACGACAAATTTACGAAATTAAAATGGGGAAAACTTAAATAAAATTGACAAAAATATATTTTTGATTTATTTTGTATTAGTAGCAAAATGTTCTTTCTAAAAAAATTCAAACAAAAATAATAACTAAAAAACAAAATTATGAAAACAATTTACGACAAATCTGCATTTGTAACTATTTTATTATTTTTGACAACAGTGATAATTATGCTCTCATTACTTTTTCCAAAATTTGGGATAACAGTAATCATCTTCTATGGCATACTTTATGTAATTTGCCCGATTATTTTTATGGCCATAAAACCTAAACGATTTGTTGTGGTTAGAAAATGGCTGGGAAACTTTCTTTGGGATTGTTTAGGTTGGGTATGGGTTGTTTTAGTTGTTATTGTTTTTTCTTCAATATCAATAATTGGCTGGACATTTGAAAGTCTAATCAAAAAAATTAGAAAGGCAAAAAAACCACAAGAGTTTCAAGAGCCCTCTTGAAACTCATTCAAATAGAAAGCGAGGCATACAGCCCCGCTTTTTTTATTTTCTATTTCTTATTTATCCATTCTGGATCCTGACGTACTAATAATTTTTCTTTATTTTTTTGATCTAACAGAATAGCAGCTACAGTTCTTTCCATTCGCATTCCCTGTGAACCTTTTACTAAAACCAAATCATCTTTTTTTATAAAAGTTTTTAGAAATTTTCCTGCTTCGATAGATGTAGCAAAAGAAACAATATTTTTTTCTTTCATTCCAGCTTCTATTGCTCCCAACTTTATAGACTTCGCACGCTCGCCTACTGTTACCAGAATATCTGCATTTTCTTTTACTAATTTTCCAATATTTTTATGAGCTTCTTCTGTATGCTTTCCTAGTTCCAACATATCTCCCAATACTGCAATTTTTTTGCTGTCTTCTTTTATTTCTCCCAAAGTTTTCAAAGCCGTCTCACTAGCAAACGGTGAAGAATTATAAGTATCGTCTATGATGAAAGAATTATTTATCCCGACAAGCAAACGCATTCTACCAGGTGGAACTTCATAATTTTTTAAAGCATTTGCTGAATCAAGCATATTGAACTTCAAACTATAAGCGAGCGCCAATGCAGCCATAGAAGCATAGACATGATTTCTTCCAAAAACTCCTTCAATCAAAACTGGTAAACTACTTCCTCCGTGATCAACTCTAAAAATAATTCCCTGTGGATCTCCAGCTGGAGAATACAAAATAGTATCTTCCGAACCAGAAACATCTGCGTCTTTTGAAAAACCATAAGTAACAACTATATTTTTTGTTTTACTTTTCATTCCCAAAATAGTTACATCATCAGCATTAAGAATCAAAACACCATCTTTTTTTAGGGTTTTGATAAGCTGACTTTTTTCTTCAACTAAATGATTTCTTGAAGTAAAAAATTCAATATGTGAAGGTGTATCACCTATCGCTGTCAAAATAACAGCGTCAGTTTTCAACCAAGAAGCAGTTTTTACCATATCTTTTGGTTTACCAACTCCAACTTCTAGTACTAGCCATTCCGGATACTTATGTTTCCAAATAATTAACCAAAGTCCTTTAAAAATATTTTTAAACCAAACAATTGGACTATTCCATCCATTCGGACAACCTAGGATAGTCAAAGGCAAACCTATTTCGCTATTAAAACTTTTTTCACTTTTTCTGACATAAGCAAATTTTGAAATTACAGCAAAAACTGCATCTTTAGTAGAAGTCTTCCCGACAGAACCAGTTATCGCCACAATTTTTGGCTTATATTTTTTTAAAACTAACTGCGATTCTTTTTTTAAAATGTAAGATATTATTTTTTTAAATGTTGATTTCATATATTTTTTATTTTTATCTATCTGGAGGAACTTCGTAATAATTTAACAAAAACTTTGATATGTCCAAAAATGGATCCGCCCAAGTCTGTGAAGCATACGGCACACCTTTTGGATTCACAGCATAAAGGAAAACGATAAACTTAGGATTATAAGCTGGAAAATATCCAAAGAAAGAATGTGTATGCCTGTCTTCATAATAGCCTCCTCCGTTTTCCTTCGCAACTTGCGCTGTACCAGTTTTTACGGCAATACTATGATGCTCCATTTTTGCCGTACCACTTTTTAGAGACTTATCCATCACCGTCACAAGCATTCTCGAAATTTCTTCTGACGTTTGCTTTGTAATTTTTGTCGGTGTGGTTTGATAAGTAAATTCTTTTTCCGTGCCATCGTTATATTTTATTTTTTTAACAATATGTGGCACAACTAGATTTCCGCCGTTTCCCAAAGATGCCAGTGCTCTCGTAATTTCTATTGGCGTAAGCGCAATTCCCTGACCGAAAGAAGCGTTTGCGTATTCTATCTCTCTTGGGCTGTTTAAGTTAGAAACTAAACCGCTAGTTTCATTTGGCAAATCAATTCCAGTTTTATCTTTTATGCCATAAGCTAACATATAATCCCGCATATTTTGCTTTCCCAAATGTTGATACACATAAACCATACCGGTGTTTAAAGACTGATTGAGCACATCTTGCATTGAAGTATTTGCGCCTCTGCCTTTTTTGTCAAAGTTATAAATCTGTTTTTTTTCTACTGTAACAAAACCATAGTCATAATATTTTGTATTTGCATTTACTACACCAGCATCTATTCCGGCAGCCATAACCAAAGGCTTCACGACAGAACCGAATTCAAAAACATTTTCAACAAATGGATTTGTAAAGACGCTAGTGTTTTTAATATCAGAAAAATCATTAGGATTAAAATCTGGACTTGCTGCCATGGCGTAAATAGAACCGTCTTGAGGATTCATAATAATCCCACCAATAGAATCAACTTGATATTTACTTCTAACAGAACTTAAAGTTTTTTCTAAAAACCCCTGCACTGTTGGTTCTATTGTCGTAACTATATTTCCAGATTTTTCTTCTCCTTTAAAAAATGTTTTATTTATATTAGAAAAAACTTCAGCAAAAAAATTTACATACGGATTATCTTTGTCTCTCGAAAGCACGTTATTATATTCTCTTTCCAGGCCATAACGGCCAGCTAATTCATCCCCTTTAAATCCAACAAAACCCAAAGTGTGTGAAGCTAAATTATTTCCAGGATAAAAACGCCACTTTTCTTTAAAAATAGAAACGCCAGCAAGATTTTTTGCAGAAATTGCGTCTGCTTGTTCTTTTGTTAAATGATTTATAATTTCTTCATACGGATCATTTACTTTCTTTGCCTGCGCAATAAAAGTATCGTGATCTAAAGTAATATTTTCAGAAAGCTGATTATATAATTCTTCTGGTTCACCAATTTTACTTGTATCTATCGCTACTTTGAAACCCATAGTTTGAGCTGCAGCAGAGACAAGCTGTCCATCTTTTTGCGTAAAATAAATAGTGCCTCTTTCAAAAATATTTGAAGATGGTGTGGCATACTGTCTGTCGGCTTTTTCTGAATAAGAATTTTTGTGCACTATCTGAACGAGAAAAAGCTTTCCAATTAAAATTAAAGCGAAAGCTAAGATAAAAAAAGATACGAATTTTGTTCTAAAAAGAGAATTAGAGCTCATTTTTAGCAAAACTTATACTTCCAAGAGATTTTCTAGTAGCAAATTTTTTCGTGTCAGTTTCTTTAAATCCTTTTGAGGCAGCCAAAGACAAATCTACACTTTTTGAAATATTTAAATACTGCAATTCTAGTTCTCCAACCTGATTTGTCAGCTCACGTGCATCAGATTCGAGAGCGCGTCTTTCAATGATATTGAAGACCATGTTCCCCATTATGAAAACATAACACGCGGCAAGAACTCCTGCAGAAGCCAAAATTCCACGCAAAATATTTCTTTCCAAACCGTTGTTGTTCACAATACTTACACTACTTACTCCTTTCGTATATTTTTGAATTTTTACTTTTGCTGTTTTCATAATTTTATTTTTAAATTTTATTGATAATTTTTAACTTTTAAATTTTTTCTAAAACTCTTAATTTTGCGCTTCTTGATCTTGGATTATCTTTTTGTTCTTCATCTGAAGCCAAGATCGGTTTTTTATTTACTAATACTGCTTTACTTTCTTTTACTTTCTGTTTATAAAAATTTTTTACGATTCTATCTTCTAAACTGTGAAATGAGATGACTGACATTCTTCCTCCTTCTTTCAAAACTTCGAACCCATTTACCAAACCTTCTTGTAAGACACCCAACTCGTTATTTACTGCTATTCTTATTGCCTGAAATGTTCTTGTGACAAAATGTAATCTTCCTCTCTGGTAACCAACTGGCACTGCTTTCTTTATAATTTCAACTAAATCAAAAGTAGTTTCTATCTTTTTATTTTTTCTAGCCGCGACAATCTCTCGAGCGATTCTTCTGGCATATTTTTCTTCACCATAACCGTAAATCACATCTGCCAAATTTTTTTCTTCCCAAGTATTTACCACATCGATAGCAGTTAAATCTTCAGGAGTTGGACTTGCTTTCATCGTCATCAATAACGGCTCGTCTTTCATAAAAGAAAAACCTCGTCCTGAATTTTCTAACTGGTCTGAACTTAAACCTAAATCAAGAATTATTCCATCAACTTTTTCTACTCCTTCTTCTTTCAAAACTTCAGCCAAATCTTTAAAATTTACATTGTGTAATGAAAGCTTGCAGTTTAAACCTTTGAATTTATTTTCAGCTTTCTTAAAAGCACTTTTATCTTGATCGATAGCAATTATTTTTATCCCTGGAAACTTTCTGCAGATTTCTGCACTATGACCACCACCACCAAAAGTTCCATCTAGAACAGTCATCTCTGCTCTTGATTTGGCTGATAAATTCAAACCATCTATTGTTTCATTTAAAAGAACTGTCTTATGCACACTACTAATCACTTCACCCGTTTCTGTTTTTCCTTCTTTTTCTTCTTTCATCTTTTTTACTATTTAACTATCCGTTAATTATTCTGATTATTTTTCGTTACTAAGATTTTCTGCTAATTGCCCTGCTGTTTTACTGATATTTTCTTTATATTCAACCCAAACTTTATCGTTCCAAATTTCCAATCTATCCTGCACGCCAATCACTGTTACTTTTCCATTTGGATTAATTATTTCTTTCAAAAAATCTGGTACTAAAATTCTTCCGATAGAATCTACTTCAACATCAATTGCTCTACCGAACATATATCTGTTAAAACTTCTTTTATCTGCTTTCAAAAAAGATAATTCACTTTCTGAATCAGAAAGTCTTTTAGAAACTTTTTTCCATTCTTTCATTGTGAAAACGAACAAACATTTATCTAATCCCGGGGTGAGAATAACTTTTTTGCCCATTTCTTTTCTAAATTTTGCAGGCAAAGAAACTCTATTTTTTTCGTCTATTGTATGTGTGTATTCTCCAATAAGCATAAAGTTTTTTATAAGTTATTTTTTAATTTCCCACTTTTTCCCACTTGATATATTATAAACTATTCATATATAACAGCAAACCAAAATCCCCCGAATTCTGTGGATAACTCAGGTTTTTTATTTTTCTATTGACATTTTAATTAATATATGATATATTGGCTTTAGAGTTTTGAAAATTTTAGTTTTTTTATATATAAATAATTTTAAAAAAGAAGGAGCAACCATGAAAACCGCATTAGTTTTTTTCTCTGAAAACCTTACTACCCTTATCGGGATTGGTATGACAATGTTTATTGTTGTCGAATTAATTTATTTAAATATTAAAACAAAAAAAGAAACAAAAAACGAAGCCGCCGAATGGCTGGCTAGTCGCACTCCCGAAGAAATAAACCGTCTTCGTCTCTGGGAAGCATTTGGAGACAAAAAACACGGAACTGCATTTATTGATTAATTCATTTCCCAAATCTTGATCTGTTACACACTCGTGTAACAGATCTTTTTTATTTCCCTTGCTTTTTTATAATTCTATTGTATACTTAAAGTAAATTTTACATTGAAAACTTAAATAGTGAACATATGGACCAACTTGAACAACTCTTATTTCCTGTTCCTACACCTGACGATGAAGAAACAGTGGAGCCAAAATTCGACAATATCTTCATTGAAGACTATTGTTAAAAATTTCAAAAAAAATATTAATTAAACAATAAAAAACAAGGAGGACAAAAAAAATGAAAACGTTTGAAACACTTTTAAATTTTTTGAGCGGAATCTCTACCTTTGGATGGATTCTACTCGTTGCAGCAACAGTTGCTTTTATTATTGGCACTTTCCTCACCATTTCCGCCTTCAAAAGGCACAAGAAAAAAAGTAAATCGGGAAATTTAAATATATTCTCAACCGCCGCTACAACAAAAGAGCTAAAACGGTTAGAAGAAATTGTAAAAAGAAGAAAAAAGCAACCAAAAAAATACGGTACTGCTCATCTTGTGTATATTAAAGGAACTAACGTTCGTTGGTAGCTTTTACAGCAAAAAAACAAAAAACCCTTGCATTACGCTTGGGTTTTTTATTTTAATTTTATTATTTTTTATTCTTCTTGTTTTGGTTTCATTAATGGGAAAAGCTGCACATCACGAATTGGTTTATCTACCATGAAAGCGAACAGTCTTTCTCCAAATCCAAAACCACAAGTCGGTGGCATGCCGTGTTCTAGCATTTCAACGAAATCCCATTCTGGCATCATGGCTTCTTCATCTCCCCTGTCTATCAACTTTTGTTGTGTATCAAATCTGTTACCCTGATCTATTGGATCGTTTAATTCAGAAAATCCATTACCGACTTCACTACCAGCAATAATGATCTGAAAACGTTCTGTAAGCTCAGGATTTTCAGAACAAGATTTTGAAAGCGGCGAAACTAATTTTGGATGATGCACAAGAAATGCTGGGCCTGCAACATTTTTTCTACAGTATTTCCAAAGTGTATCCATTAATCTTTCTCTGTTATTTCCTTCGTATCGCACACCAAGTTCGTCTAATTTTTCTGCCATTTCTTTTTCAGAAGATTCTAGAACATCAATTCCTGTTTGCTTCAAAATTTCATCACGGTAGTCTATCATTGGCCAATCACCGCTCAAATCAAATTTGTGTCCACGAGTTTCAAATTCTGTTTTACCAAAAACTTCAAGTGCAATTTTTTGATAAAGTTCTTGCACTAATTTCATACCTTTTTGATAATCAGCGTAAGCCCAATAAAATTCCATATTAGTAAATTCTTGAAGATGTTCTGCGCTGCTTCCTTCGTTTCTGTAAACTCTACCGATTTCAAAGGTTTTTGGAAAACCAGCAGCCATTAATCTTTTTTGCCAAAGTTCTCCCACAGATATTCTCATGAACACATCTACGTCAAAATCTTTATGGTGCGTTTTAAAAGGATTTGCTTCAGCACCCCCTGTTGTTATTTCAATAGTTGGTGTTTCAACTTCCAAAAATCCTCTGTCTTTCAAAAATTTTCTCACAACATCCCAGAATTTGGCTTTTTTCTCAAAAAGATCTTTTATTTCTGGATTCATCAAAATATCTAAATATCGCTTTCTGAATCTTTCTTCAGCATCTTGCAAACCGTGCCATTTTTCTGGAAGTGGTCGCAAACTTTTTGAAAGTATTCCCCAATTTTTTGCTTCTAACGTTTTTTCTCCTCTTTTTGTAACAAAAAAACTTCCGTAAACTTCAACAAAATCTCCAATGTCTACAGTTTCATTAAAAAGCTCAAACTTATCAGCTTCTAACGAATCTCTTTTTAGCAAAACCTGAAAAGAACCAGTACCATCATTGATAGTTAAAAAGATAATAGCCCCCTGACCTCTGATAGACATTATTCTTCCAGCAATCCAACGATGCTCTTCTGGAGACTTTTCAAAATTTTCAAATTGCTCTAAAACTTCTTTAACAGAAATTTCTCTTTTTGTTTCAGCTGGATATGGATTTATTCCCTTCTGTTTTAAGAGCTCAAGTTTTTTTATTCTCGCATCTCTAATTTCATCTATTGATGACATATACTTTTTGTTTTTATTTTCTAAAAAATTAAATTAATTAGTAAACGTTTATTATTTTGTAATTAACAACTCCACCTGGAGTTTTGAAAGAAATAGTTTCACCTTTTTTCTTTCCATACAAAGCTTCACCGATTGGTGATTTATTAGAAATTTTTCCGTTTAAAGTGTCAGCTTCTTCTGAGCCAACTATCTGATAAGTCTTCTCTTCATTAGTACCTTCTTTTTGAACTAAAACTTTTGAGCCCACTTCTACAGTATCTCCACCTGTTGCTTTAATAATTTCTGAAGACTTCAAAACCTGCTCGATCTTTTGAATTCTAGCTTCCAACTTGGACTGATCTTCTCTGACTTGATGATATTCTGCGTTTTCTGAAAGATCTCCAAGAGATTTTGCATACTGTAATTTTGCCAAAAGATCCATTCTTTTGGGTCCTTTTAAATCTTCTAGCTCTAATTCAAGGGCTTTCTTTTTTTCTTCTGTTATATAATCTCCACTTTTTGACATAAATGAATCTTAACTTTTTTTAAGCCAAAAGTCTACTTAATTTTCATAATATTATTAAAAAGCAAGATGTTTTATTCTGGCTTACTTGCCATAATTTTTTTTTATGATAATCTATAGACTATATGGCAAAAGTAGTAATAGAAGTTAAGAAAAATCAAAACGAAAACAACGCGTCTGTGTTACGTCGTTTTTCTCGTAAAGTTCAAGAATCAAGTATTATTCCAAAAGTAAAAAATAACAGATATAACGAAAGAAAAGAATCAAAAGTTAAGATAAAGAAAGCAACACTAAAGAGAATCCAGAGACGCTCAGAAATAGAAAAACTAAGAAAACTTGGAAAAATAAGATAAGACTTAACAGAACAACAAATGTCTGAAAATCTATCTGTAATAAATAAGACGAAGTGCAAGCTACCAAGCTTGCCTTTTTCTAATATAAAAAAAGATATCTTGGGAGAAAAATTTGAACTCTCAATTGTTTTTGTAACAGAAAAGCAATCTCAAGAATTTAATAACAGATATAGAAATAAAAATAATCCGACTAATATTTTATCTTTTTGCCTTTCAAAAACCGAAGGAGAAATTTTGATTTGTCCGAATATTGTAAAAACGCAACTTAAAGATTTTGATAGAAATTTGAAAGAAATGATCGGATTTTTAGTTATCCACGGGATGCTACATTTGAAAGGAATGGAACATAGTGATAAAATGGAGAGAGCAGAAAAAAAATATGATCAGAAATATTTCTATCGGAATCGATGTAGGCTCATCAATGACGAGAGTCGTGGTGGGAGAATTTCTAAAGGGAGAAAAAAATCCTAAGATTATTGGAATTGGAGAATCAGAAACAAAAGGCGTTCGCCATGGATACGTGGTGAATTTTTCTGACGCTGTAAACTCAGTAAAAAAAGCAGTTGCGATGGCTGAAAAAAGTTCTGGACTAAAAATAAAAAGAGCTTTTGTTTCAATAAACAGTGTAACTTTAAAATCCGAATCAAGTACCGGTGCGGCTGTCATTACAAAAGCAGACAGCGAAGTGACGAATCTAGATGTAAAAAAAGCAATTGAAGAAAGTGAAAATAATTTAAATTTAGGAAACAGAAAGATAATCCAAATGTTCCCTATTTCGTATAAACTAGACGGAAAAGAAGTTCTCGGCAGACCAGAAGGCATGCGCGGAAACAAATTGGAAGCAAAAGTGCTTTATATCACCTGCTCAACTCAACATGTAGATGATTTATTATCTGTTATCGCTGAAGCCGGTGTAGAAACAATAGACATTATTGCTTCTTCTATTGCTGGAAGTTGCTTAGCTCTTTCTGAAAGACAAAAAATGGTTGGTGCCGGATTGATAAATATCGGAGCAGAAACTGTTTCTATGACAATATTTGAAAACGGATTGCCTGTATATTTGCATACTTTTTCTATTGGCTCATCTGACATCACAAACGATATTGCTTTGGGTTTGAAAATTCCTTTAGAAAGAGCAGAAGTCATGAAAGTAAAAAATGACCCAGAAGAATTTTCAAAGAAAAAATTAGACGAAATTATTATCGCTCGTCTTTCAGATATTTTTGAACTAGTAGAAAATCATTTGAAAAAAATAAAAAGAAATGAATTATTGCCAGCTGGTGTTGTATTCATCGGTGGCGGATCAGGAATAAATAAATTAGAAGAAACTTCTAAATCTCATCTCAAGCTTCCATCGAAAGTTGGCACAACAGACTTCTTCGGGATTGTAAAAACTAAACTTCGAGATCCAGCTTGGTTTGTTGTTTTAGGTTTGGTTATCTCTTGTAAAACTAGCGAGAATTATAATTCTAGTTCAGTTCAAGGGACATTCAAAGATCTAAAAAACCTAGTAAAATCAATAACAAAACAGCTGATGCCATAAATTATTAGCACGTTATAAAGATACACTTTTTAGAAAAAAGCAAGGATTTTGCTTTTTTTTATTTTCTGCTATTATAAGGAGTATATTAATTTAAAATTTTTATTAAAAATAACAGAGTTCACTATCAAAATTAAAAAGTGAACCAAAAAATATTATGCCAAAATTAAATCCAGAAATAGAAACATTCGCTCGTATTAAAGTAATCGGAATTGGAGGTTCCGGAAAGAACGCACTTAACCACATGATCTCAAGTAAAGTGAAAGGTGTTGAGTTTATCTGTATGAATACTGATACTCAAGATTTACATCATTCTTTGGCAGAGAAAAAAATACACATCGGAAAAAATTTGACTAAAGGTCTTGGTGCCGGTATGAATCCAGAAATTGGACGTAAAGCCGCAGAAGAAACAAAAGCAGAAATCCAAGACACAATAAAAGGTTCGGACATGGTCTTCATCGCTTGCGGTATGGGAGGAGGAACAGGAACAGGAGCAGCTCCAATCATTGCGAAAGCATCAAAAGAACAAGGTATCCTAACAGTAGCTGTCGTAACAAAACCTTTCTTCTTTGAAGGAAATCACAGAATGAAAATTGCAGAAAATGGATTGGATAATTTAGCAAAAGAAGTTGACGCAATCATAGTAATTCCAAACGATAAATTACTACAAATTTCAGACAAAAATACAAATTTCAAAGATGCTTTTGCAAACTGTGACGATGTCTTGAGACAAGCAGTTGAAGGAATTTCTGATTTAATTACAACTCCCGGTATAATCAACGTAGACTTTGCGGATATCAAAGCTATCATGTCAGACGCTGGTTCAGCCCTTATGGGAATAGGTTCGGCATCTGGAGAAAAACGTGCAGAAAAAGCTGCTTTGCAAGCAATCAATTCCCCTCTTCTAGAAGTTTCAATAAACGGAGCAAAAGGAGTTTTGTTTGCAATCTCAGGTGGCGACGATATCACTATTCATGAAATTCAAGAAGCTGCAAAAATAATCACCGAAAGTATCGACAAGGACGCAAAAGTAATCTTCGGAACTATCCATGATGAAAAATTAAAGAAAGGCGAATTAAAAGTTACTGTTATTGCTACCAGCTTCCCTACCAATCCAGCTAATCCAGCAGAACTATCAAAAAAGAATTTGTTCAGTAATGTTATAAATCCAGTAAATCAATCAAATAACAATACCAAAAAAGAAGAAGGTGTAATTTCAATAAAAAAAGAAATTCACAATAGTCTTCCAAAACAGAATACTGAAACAAATAGCAACAATAATAGCAATAATGATTTCTTAAAAAAACTAGATAAAAAACCAGAAATAGAAGAGATCATAATAGACGATGACACAGACGACTGGAGTGCAGTACCAGCATTCTTGAGAAGAAATAAAAAATAAAATTTATATCTCTATCTAACTTAAAAAGCTCACCCATAAGATGGGCGAGCTTTTGCGGTTCTGCTAGACTTACCAAAGAAAGAAATAATCGTCTTTTCATCGTTATCATAAACAGGATAAAATTCTCCTATTATTCCTGATACATCAGGAAGTTTCCTCCCGAGAATCATTACCCCTAATCCATTCGAAAATATCTTTATAATTTTTTCTTTGGTAGCTTCACGAAAACCAATAATTTGATACTGTTCACATTCCATAGTCTGTAGATTTAGATTAATGAACTATATTTCACAAGAGAGTTTCAATAATAGATTATCATGAATTAACTAGTCTGTAAATGGAGTTAATTTGACTTTTTTGGTAGAATACAAAACATGACTAATAATAATATTTACGATTTAATAATTATCGGTGGTGGACCGGCTGGCTCAGCAGCGGCTGTTTATGCTTCACGCAAAAGACTCAAAGCTTTATTTATAACATCAGAATTTGGCGGACAGTCTATCGTCTCTGAAACTATTTATAATTGGATCGGCACAGCTGCTATCGCTGGATCAAAACTTGCAGAAGATTTAAAAAATCATGTTTTAAGTAATGCAAAAGAAACCGATACACTGAAAGTGCAAGAAGGTTTATTGGTAAATAATATCGAAAAATCTGGAGAGAATTTTTTAATCAAAACTGAAGCTGGAGAAAATTTTGAAACAAAAACTGTTTTGATCGCAACAGGAAGTAAACGCAGAAAGCTAGATGCAAAAAATGCTGATAAGCTAGAACACAAAGGCTTAACCTACTGCGCAACTTGCGATGGCCCAATGTTTTCTGATATGGATGTAGCTGTGATTGGAGGGGGAAATGCAGCTTTTGAATCTGCAGCGCAACTACTCGCCTATTGCAATTCTGTAACTTTGATAAACAGAAGTGAAACATTCAGAGCCGACCAAATAACAATAGAAAAACTTTCTAAAAATCCTAAATTTAAAATTATAAAAAACGTAGATATTTTAGAAATAATAGGAGAAAAATTTGTAGATGGAATAGTATTAAACGATAAAACTAACAATGCGCAGATAAACTTAAAAGTATCTGGAATTTTTGTAGAAATCGGTCAGATTCCAAATACTGATTTTGTGAAAAATATAGTTGAATTAGACAAAATTGGCAGAATAGTAATAGATCCTTGGACAAACAAAACAAAAACAGCTGGCATTTGGGCTGCTGGAGACTGCACTAATATTCTATATCATCAAAACAACATCGCAGCTGGCGATGCGGTAAAAGCGTTGGAAGATATTTATTTAACTTTACACACTAAATAACAAAACAAAAATGTTTAATTTTTTCAAAGAAAAAAATATTAGCCCAGAAAAGAAAAGTCATAATATAAAAAACATTATGATTAAAATGTTGCTAAGCGGAGTGCTATCTTTTGGGACAGCTGAAGCTTTTGGACAAACTTCTTTCGCATCTTCGGAAAAACCAAATCAGGATTTATTAAAAAAATATCAAACAGAGGCTCAAGCAGAAAAAGAAGCTAGAGAAATTCTAGGGCAAGACGTATACGAAATGACTTGGGAAGATATTAATAAATTTGAAAAAATATCTCCAGAAAAATTAGACTCAACTTTTCATGAAACATTTGGCGAAGTAAAAAATTATTTCAGCGCACAGAAACTTGATTCTATATCAAACGAAAAAGGAATGCATATAGAGTTTGGTAATATTGAATTTCCAACAGAAGCAGAATTAAACCAGCCTTCAATGATTGAAGGAAAAACAATAAAAGAAGCTTTAGAATCTGGTGATTATATCGCCTATTACATCCCTGTTTCTATAGATGGCGGAGCAATGGTTCCAGGCGCAGCAATGGCGCTTCTATACAAAGAAGGTGTAACCCCAAAATTTGAAATTAATACTTTTGATCAAGAAGTTAAAAAAGAAATAAACAAAATTTACGAACCAGGATTATATTTAGCCCCAAAAGAAACTCAAAATAAAAATAAAGATGAAAAGCACATGCAAGCAACTCCCGGTAATCACACAACTGGAAATTTGGGACAAGAAATATACAGACTTTTAGTGATATACAATATGGGATTTAAACAAAAAGATTGCGCAAGAGTTGGAAATGTAAACATTGGGCAAAATTACAGTTATGAAAAAGACAAGGAACCCAAAATAGCTCCAATGAGTCTAATTAAAGATACGAAAGTTGGGAGATATCCTAGCTTGGGAATATCTACTTTTGTTGTGTACAAGTCTTCAGAACCTGAAATATATAATAAAAAGAAAAGAAATTAGTCCCAGTGGCCGTACAAAAAATCTCTTTCTTTATCCGAAAGATGTCTATTTATTTTCTTTTTTGGTACTTTTTTAACGCCAAATTTATCACTTGAATCAGAAAGCTTTTTTTTGTCTTCACTGTAAACTTTTTTCCAATATAAATATTCTTTTATATAAACATCCCCAACATAAAAATAACCATTTCTAAAAGAAAGATTATTTAAGATTTTTTTATAATCTTCATCCCCTTCTTTTATTCCAGCTTTTTCTAAAAAATCATAAATAGTCTTACCGTCTTTGTCTTTTTCTAAATCAGTGAAATTTAAATTAAGCTGCCTTCCTGCATCTATTTTTTTCTTATTAAAATTAAATAAATTTTCCATTCTCATATTATATTAAATATATTAAAACTATTCTATTAATATGTAAACGATTCAATTTTGCGGAGGCGGTGAGATTTGAACTCACGATTAGGTTTCCCCAATGCCGGTTTTCGAAACCGGTGCCTTCAACCACTCAGCCACGCCTCCTCACTTCGTTCGCCAGCTTGCTTCGTGCCCTTTCGGACCCTTCCCTATGTTTTCACCCCAAAGAATATCAAACATTTTTGCTTTTGCAAAACCGGATGAAATATGAAGCAGTTCATATTTCATAGCCACGCCTCCCCACTTCGTTCTATTTACCCTTTATTTAATCTATCATTTTTCAAAAACTTTTGCATTTTATTAAAAAAATGTTATTATATCTATGTTCTAAATTTGGCCCTATCGTCTAACGGTTAGGACATCGGCTTTTCAAGCCGGTAATCCGGGTTCGATTCCCGGTAGGGTCACCTAAAGAGAGATTGTGGAAATTAGAAATAGGAAGCGAGTTTTCATTCTGAAAACTCGCTTCCTTCCTTAACTTGAGAATCTATTGATAATGCTTGTTGCTCGTCGGATTCGGTCGATTTACGAGCATATAAACAGTACCTAATTCTTGTTTCCGTTATTAATAATGGACTATGAATTCTACCAATTGTGCTTGTTTCCATATCTTAATAATGTCAGAGATTTAGTCTTTTGCTAAGCCTTAAAGTGTTGGTAACTTTTATAATATCTTAGCTAGATTTTTAATGTTTCTGATAAAAAAACAAGCCGTCCCCAAAAGGAAACGGCTTGAATGCTTTAATTACCACTTGTGATTATTTCACGTGTGATGATACAAACAATTGAGCAAGCTTGGCATACTTTTCAGCTTTTTCTGGCATACCGAATTCAACTGCAAGTTTTTCGGCTTCTCCATACATTTGTTGTTTTTCAAAATGCGGGAAAAGCAGAATGCGAAGTGATTTGTCGCCAGTTTTTTCTTCATATTCAGCAATCGTGCTCGGCACATTAGTAGGGTTGGTTTCAGCAATTTCATACTTCAACCTAGTAATCATCCACTGTTTGCTTTCTTCTTCCTTTCCAGCAACATCACACAATTGAACCATTTCTTTATAAGCATCCCACGGAAACGAGTGAATGGAATTTGTGTGTTTACGAGCAATATCGAGTACCTTGTTTATTTCATAAGATAAGTCGAGAATCTTGAGTGCCTCAACAAGCCCAATAAAAAATCTGCCGGTATTTGGTTTCAAGCCTGCGATATACTTTTTTAAAAGTATTATTGCTCTTTCGGAGTAACCCAACAGTAATGCCGACTCAACGAAGACTACCAGAGGCGTATCTTCTGTAACACCCATTTTCCAAATTTTTTCGGCGATCCCTATTTTCATTTCAGGTACATGCTCCCTGGCAATATTCCATGCATCTCTTAAACAATAAGGTTCACCAATTTTAAGATAATGCTTAATTGCTTCGGTATGTCTGCCTAATTTCATTAAAATTTTGCAGGCAGTAAAGGGATACTGGGAATCACGAATTTCCATGGCCAATAGTTTTTCGGTTAACTTTTTTGAGGAATCATTTTCAATTTTCATTCTCTCATAAAAATCAACTGCTTCTGAAAGGTGATCCCGGGTCTGAGATTGGGGGAATTTACTTACAGCATACTCTGTTAATTTTTCATTTTTCCACTTACGTAATTGCTCAGGGAGAAGAATGGAAAAATTATTTTCGATGTAGTAGTCAATAGCTTTTCTGCCGTATTTGAGAATTGAATCCTGATCTTTTTTCTTAAGAGCTAATTTCAGCCCTTTTTCCAAAGTGTCAGTACCGGGATCTTCGTCGAGTTCAAGGATTAAGTCTAAGACAGCAGTGTTGCTAGTTTTAGAAAGTGATCTTAAAAAACGAAGTTTTTCTTCCGGGGAAGATAGTACATCGACCATATTTCTTAGGTCGTCAATGCTTAAATCAATTGTTTTCATTTCTGGAGTTTTTAAGATAAATATTAAATTGTTTATTAAAACTTCCTGATTAATAGAAGCTTAAATAAACAATTTAACTACTTAAAAATCCATATTTTAAGGAACATTTTATGGTATATAGTATAAAACTTTTTGTAGAAAAGTCAAGGGTTTTTATAACCTTATTATTAAAAGGAATGTTATAACTATCTGTAACATTTACATGCTATTCTGTGTCACTTTTGTCACTTTTTATAGTCTCCCGAGAAGGGTCGTTCTGAAAATGTTAAGGATTTGGAATAAACCTTATAGGGTAATGAACCGTATGGTCGCATCTCGACTGGGCTCACCTTTTAGAGCTAGCACGAGAAGCATAAAAACTCCCAATTTGGGAGTTTTAGTGATACAATTAAATTATGAATAAAGAAGAAATAATACAAAAGACTATTGAATACACAAAATCGAAATTATCTGGTGAAGGAACTGGTCATGATTGGTGGCATGTTTATAGAGTATGGAAAAATGCAAAAAATATAGCAGAAAAAGAAAAAGCAAATTCTTTTGTTGTCGAATTATCTGCTCTTCTTCATGATATTGCTGATTGGAAGTTTAATGATGGTGATGAAGAAATTGGGTCAAAAATCTCTAGAGATTGGCTTGAGTCTCTATCTGTTGATAAAGAAATAATTGATCAAGTGTGTGAGATTATTGCTAATAGTTCTTTCAAGGGGGCTGGTGTAGAAAATAAAATAAATACACTAGAGGGTAAGATATTACAAGATGCTGATAGACTTGATGCTATCGGTGCAATAGGTATTGCACGAGCATTTGCCTACGGAGGAAGCAAAAATAGAGAAATATATAATCCTGATATTAAACCAGAATTTCATACAACATCTGAACAATATAAAAACAACAAAAGCACTACGATTAATCATTTTTATGAAAAACTACTTTTATTAAAAGATTTAATGCATACAGATACAGCTAAAGAAATAGCTAAAGAAAGGCATGAATTTATGGAGTTGTTTTTAAATAAATTTAAAAAGGAATGGGATTGTCAATAATGGTTTTTACAATCTCACGAGAAGGGTCAAAATGTTATACTGAAAACATTAAAAATAACATTACGGGGTAAGGAATCGCATTGGTTCTATCTCGAGAAGGCTCACAAATAACAAAAGCCGACATTAGTCGGCTTTTGTTGTCGAAAGAATTAAAATTTTTTTGGTCAGATTTTGAATCTGACTGTTTACTTTTTTTAGTTTGTTTTTGAAACAGCATTTATCTTTTGCCCTTCTCATCTTCCTTCTCAAAGAGGAACGCTGGTCGTACAAAGAAAAAAGTTTTTCTTCAAGTTGAAACTTTTCTTTATTTCCAACTTGCTTACTTATTTTTATTTTCATAAGTATCCCTCCTTATTTTAAAAAAACTACTTACGCAACCAATAATCTTTTGTGATTAACAAAAAACACAACACGCCACAAATTACCCCAATGGTTCCTACTATAATGGCAAAAACATGGGAAAAAGAAGAAATCGTGGGAGCAAAAGCTAAACAAATAGTTGCCACCAAAAAAAATCCTACCAACAACTTATCTTCTTTCGAAAACGTTGGAGGAATCTTGTCGAGACTTTCATCATTTTTATCTTCCATCTTTACAAAAATTAAGGTTTTTATTTTATTTAGTTAATTTATCCTAAAGTACAAATACAGCTATAAAATTAGCACATAAAAAATATTTAGTCAATCAATGAAAAAAATATTTTAGGTGTATAATGGAAAAATTATGACTGAAAATGGAAAAATCAAAATTTTAATTTTAGCTGGAGGTAAAGGAAAACGCATGCAAAGTGATCTACCCAAATGCCTTTCCTCTGTTTGCAATAAGCCCATGATTCAATATTTGGTTGATTCTGTGGCAGAAATTACTAAAGAAAAGCCAGTTGCGATAGTTGGACATTTGGCTGAATTTATCAAAAAAGAATTGGGTGAAACGTGTCATTACGCTTTTCAACCAGAGCCACTTGGCACGGGACATGCTGTCTCTTGTGCTAAAGCAGAATGTGCTAACGCCGAAAACATTCTTGTTCTGTCTGGCGATCAACCGTTCATTTCTTCTGAAACACTAAAAAATCTAATTACAAAGCATAAAAATTCAAATGCTGTCATAACATTCACAACGACAGTTCTACCGGATTTTGAAGAGTGGCGAAAGTCTTTTATCGCTTTTGGAAGAATTTTAAGAAAAGACGGAAAAGTAATTGGAATTAGAGAATTCAAAGATGCAAATGAGCAAGAAAGATTAATCAAAGAAGTGAATGCTGGATGTTATATTTTCAAAGCAGATTGGCTCTGGAAAAATCTAACTAAAATTAAAAATACTAATATTCAAAACGAATACTATCTGACAGATTTATTTAAAATAGCTTCTGAAAATAATGAAAAAATAGAAACAGTAAAAATAGAACCAAAAGAAGCATTGGGTGCAAACACAAAAGAAGAACTAGAAATATTAGAGAAGTTCGCGAAAAAATAAATTTATTATTAATAATTAACAAAATAAAAAATTATGCAAAGAAAAATATTAGTAACGGGAGCACTTGGACAAATAGGATCAGAACTTATCCCAAAATTAAGAGAAAAATTCGGAAGAGAAAATGTTATTGCTGTAGGTCATCACAAAGAACCAAGCGAAGAATTCAAAAACTCTGGACCATTTGAAAAAGCTGACGCGAGTAATAAAGAAGAAATAAAAGCACTAATAGAAAAATATCAGATTAACACTATTTATCATCTTGTTGGAATTTTATCAGCTACTGGAGAAAAATATCCTAATCTTGCCTGGGAAACAAACATGAACAGTTTAAAAAATGTTTTAGATTTGGCTGTAGAATATAAAATAAACAGAATGTTTTGGCCAAGCTCTATTGCAGCATTTGGGCCAACAACTCCCCTTTTTAACACGCCCCAACAAACAGTACTGGAACCAACAACAATGTACGGCGTCACAAAAGTTTCTGGTGAACTATTATGTCAGTATTATCACATCAAATACGGTCTAGATGTAAGAAGTATTAGATATCCTGGAATAATATCTTGGAAAACTCCCCCAGGTGGAGGAACTACAGATTACGCAGTAGCTATTTATTATGACGCAATAGAAAAAGGAAATTATGAATGTTTTGTAAATGAAAAAACAGTTTTGCCAATGATGTATATGGACGATGCAGTCGATGCCACACTTCAACTGATGGAAGCAGATCCAGAAAAAATAAAAATCAGAACTGCTTACAATTTGACTGCAATAAGTTTCTCTGCAAAAGAACTTGCTGAGAATGTTGCTAAACATGTAGAAAACTTTAAATGCACTTTCAGTCCAGATAGTAGACAAAAAATTGCAGACTCTTGGCCAAAAACAATCGATGACTCAAAAGCAAGAGAAGATTGGGGTTGGCAACATAAATTTGATCTCGATCAAATTTCAGTTGAAATGATAAAAAATTTAAAAAATATCAAAAAAAATAATATCTAGTTAATTCTGATAATATCAGTATTTGTAAAAATACAAACAAAAACAAATCCAACTAATTAGCGGGATTTGTTTTTGTTTGTATTTTTTTGTAAGATAAAACTATTGCGCGGTTAGCTCAGTTGGTAGAGCGACTCATTGACGTTGAGTAGGCCACAGGTTCGAATCCTGTATCGCGCACAAAAATAGAACTCAAATATCATTTTTGTGTTATAAAAATAATATTATATAATAAAAACATAAAATGTTAGAAAACTTATTTATTTTTACAATATCAATATTTTTAGTCCTTAGAGGAGCAACACTTGCAACAAAATATTCTGCTAAATTGGCGGAAAATTTTAATATTCCTAAACATACTATCGGTTTCATTGTAATTGCTTTTATTTCAATATTACCTGAAACTTTTATTTCTATAAATTCTGCAATCGAAAACTCACCAGAATTTGGTCTCGGAACTCTATTAGGATCTAATGTCGCTGATTTAACGTTAATTTTTGGAATCTTAATAATTTACGCAAAAAGAGGAATAAAAATAAAAAGTAGAATATTGAAAAATGTTGAATTATATCCATTTTTTCTTTTACTGCCAATAATCCTAGGATTAAACGGATATTATTCACGAGCCGAAGGGTTAGTTCTTATAATATCAGGAATAATTTTTTACTATTTGATATTTAAAAAAAATGTAGACACCTCAAATATTCCACCTAACACTAATGATAAAAAAATAAAAAACTTTTTATTTTTAATTTTTGCAATGTCTCTTTTGCTAATTGGTTCACATTTTACTGTAACTTCTGCCACAGAACTAGCTCTTTCTTTAAAAATAGCACCAATTTTAATAGGAATGCTTATCGTTGGGTTAGGAACAACTATGCCTGAATTCTTTTTTTCTCTAAAAGCACTAAGAAAAAAAGAAGACGATTTGGCTATTGGAGACATATTAGGTTCAGTTTTAGCTGATGCTACTATTGTTGTTGGTGTACTTGCTACCATAGATCCATTCTATTTCCCAGTAAAAATTATATATGTAACTGGCACTTTTATGGTAATTTTTTCTATTGTTTTAATAAGATTTATGCGAACTGAACGTGTTATTTCAAAAAAAGAAGGCTATCTTCTTTTACTATTTTGGGTAATTTATGCTATTGTTGAATTTATAGTAAATAGCTTTTAATAAAAAAACCTAAAAAATGAAGATATTAAGCATAGAAACAAGTTGTGATGAAACTGGAATAAGTATTCTGGAAGTTAAAAAAACTAAAAACAAAACCGTTTTCAAGATTTTGGCTAACAGTTTAAATTCTCAAATAGATATTCACAAAGAATACGGCGGTGTTTTCCCTGCTCTCGCAAAAAGAGAACATCAAAAAAATCTACCAATACTTTTCGCAAAAACTCTCAAAAAAGCAAAATTAAAAATAGAAAGCATAGATTTAATTTCAGTAACTTCTGGACCAGGTTTAGAACCAGCACTCTGGACTGGAATTGTTTTCGCGAAAGAAATCTCTACTAAATACAAGATTCCAATCATGCCAGTAAATCATATGGAAGGTCATATTTTGTCAGTTTTTGCTGAAGACAAAAAGACTTTTTCTATACCAAAAATTAACTTTCCAGTTCTTTCTCTTCTAGTATCAGGAGGCCACACAGAGCTTGTTTTGATGCGAGATTGGATGAAATACCAAATTATAGGTGAAACTCTCGACGACGCAGCTGGTGAGGCTTTTGACAAGGTTGCTAGGATGCTTGGGCTTCCATATCCTGGCGGTCCAGAAATTTCTAAATTAGCAGAACAAGGCAGAAAGAATTTTAAAAAAGATGACTTAGAAAGATATAACATAAAACTGCCACGACCGATGATTCATAGTAAAAACTTTGATTTTTCTTTTTCTGGCTTAAAGACAGCTGTGCTTTATTTGATAAGAGACTTAATGAAAGAAAATCCAAAAATTTTGCAAGATATAGAAATTAAAAAAGCTATTTGTTTAGAATTCGAAAATGCAGTAACAGAAACTTTAATTCACAAAACAAAAAAAGCAATAGAAAAATATAATATAAAAACAGTAATCGTCGCTGGTGGTGTTTCTTCTAATAAATATCTTAGAAAAGAAATGGCCAAACTCACAAAAAGCAAACAAAATCTTTTCTTTCCGTCAAAAAATATGTCTACAGATAATTCTATTATGATTGGAATCGCTGGATACTTTAGATTTTTAGATAAAAAACAAAAAGGCACTAAACACAATAAAATAAAAGCTGAAGGTGGATTAAAGCTATAAAAAATGCTATTATTATCCAATATGAAAATGGATGATAAATTCTTAAAACCTTACAGTCCGCAAGAAACTGAAGATAAAATTTACAAACTTTGGGAAGAAAGTGGTTTTTTTAATCCAGATGTCTGCGTAGAAAAAAAAGTTACAGAACCAGACGCAGAAACTTTTTCTATAGTTTTGCCACCACCGAATGTAACTGGAACTTTGCACACGGGACATGCATTAACTTTGATTCTTGAAGACATCATGGTTCGTCATGCGCGCATGCAAGGAAAAAAAACTCTTTGGCTTCCAGGGACAGATCACGCGGCTATTGCAACACAAACGAAAGTTGAAAAACTTTTAGAAAAAGAAGGGATTAAAAAAAGAGATTTAGGCAGAGAAGAATTTTTAAAACGAGTGCAAGATTTTGCACAAAACTCTCACGACTCTATTGTGAACCAATGTAAAAAAATGGGAGCTTCTTTGGATTGGTCACGCGAAGCTTTTACGCTTGATGAAAAAAGAAGTTTGGCTGTCAGAACTGCTTTCAAAAAAATGTATGATGACGAATTGATTTACAGAGGATACAAAGTGATTAATTGGGACCCAAAAGGACAGACTGTTATTTCAGATGATGAGATAGTTTATGAAGAACGCAAGGCAAAGCTTTATACTTTCAAATATTCAAAAGACTTCCCTATTTATATTTCTACTACAAGGCCAGAAACAAAAGTTGGTGATACAGCAGTTGCCGTGCATCCTGATGATGAAAGATATCAAGCATATATTGGCAAAACTTATGAAGTTGCAGATTTTTGTGGTGTAAAATTAGAAATAAAAATAATCGCAGATTATTCTGTTGAGAAAGATTTTGGTACAGGCGCACTCGGAGTGACTCCAGCGCACAGCCAAATAGACGCAGAAATAGCACAAAGACACAAACTTCCTTCCAAACAAGTTATCAATGAGTTCGCAAAAATGACCGTAGGCGACGAAAGAATTTTAAATAAGAAAACTACTGAAGCACGAGAAATAATCGTTGACTGGCTCAGATCTGAAGGTTTAATGAAAGAAGAACAAGAAGTTGTTCAAAATGTTTCTACTGCTGAAAGAACTGGCGCAATAATAGAGCCAATGCCAAAATTGCAGTGGTTTATAGATGTTAATAAAAAGATAAAGGATCGAGATAATAAAAGCCTGAAAGAACTGATGCTCGAGCCAGTTCGTGATGGCAAAATAAAAATCTTACCGAATCATTTTGAAAAAGTTTATTTCAATTGGATTGAGAATTTAAGAGACTGGTGTATTTCAAGACAGATTTGGTACGGTCACAGAATTCCTGTTTGGTATAAAGAAAATGAAATTTATTGCGATATAGAAGCACCAAAAGAATCTGGCTGGACACAAGACGAAGACACTCTCGATACTTGGTTTTCTTCGGGACTTTGGACTTTCTCAACTCTTGGCTGGCCAGAAAAAACAGAAGATCTTAAAAATTATCATCCTACTACTGTGCTAGAAACAGGCCATGATATTTTATTCTTTTGGATCGCTAGAATGGTTCTTATGTCTCAGTATTTATTAAACGAAATACCTTTTGAAAATGTTTATTTACACGGAATGATTAGAACTGCAGATGGAAAAAAGATGTCTAAATCTCTTGGCAACAAAGCTATTGATCCTTTAGATATTATTAAAAAATATGGAAACGACGCACTCAGAATGGCGATGATTATCGGAAACACGCCGGGCAATGACTTAAAACTAAATGAAAATGATATTAGAGGCTACGGAAAATTCTGTAATAAAATCTGGAATGCTTCTCGTTTTGTTTTAGAAAAAATAGAAAATTTAGATTTTGAAAATTTACCAGAATTAGATGAAGAAGATAAAAATTACCAAAAAGCACTAGAAGACTTACTGCAAGAAACAAAGAAAGAAATGGAAGAATTTAGATTTTCTATTGTCGCTGAAAAATTATATCAATACTTCTGGCATACTTTTGCTGATATTATCATAGAACACGCAAAGAAAAAAATAGCTGAAAACAATAACCCTGATTCTGCTAAAGCACTGTTGTATATTCAACTTACTACCCTATTAAAAGCACTTCATCCGTTTGTTCCATTCATAACGGAAGAAATTTGGAGTTCACTACCAACCGAAAATAAAAAATTATTAATGGTTGAAAAGTGGCCATGCTAATCAAAGATCCACAAACAATTGGATTGGCTTTTCTGGGAGGGATAATTCCGTCTGGTATTTGGCTTTGGTTCTGGCTGAAAGAATGCAGGAAGAAATCAGAACCAACCGGACTTTTAATCTTCTGTTTTATTTTAGGAATGATCTCAGTAATTTTTGTTTTACCAGTAGAAAGATTTATTCAAAGAGCCACCAATTCTAGTGAATTACAAATAATCGGCTGGGCAGTAATAGAAGAATCTATAAAATATCTGCTTGTTTTGGCTATAATAAATAAAACTAAATACCTTAACAGACCGATAGATTGGCCAATTTTTATGATTACGGCAGCTCTTGGTTTCGCTGCTTTAGAAAATACTTTGTTCTTAATCGAACCAATCTCTCTTGGGCAAGCTGTGGTGGGATTATTAACAGGTCAGTTAAGATTTCTCGGTTCTACCCTACTTCACGCTGTTTCTAGCGGAATACTTGGCATAATGCTAGGACTTTCTTTCTACATGAATTCTTTAAATAAAAAATTGTACTTATTAGTTGGATTACTACTCGCAATTTTCTTGCATAGTGCTTTTAATTTTTTTATAATTACTAATAGCGGAAGCGACTTTCTAAAAGTTCTCGCTTTCTTGTGGGTCGCAACAATTATTAATTTATTACTTTTCGAAAAATTAAGAAGAATGAGTGGTGAAAATTAAAATTCACTTAATCTATCATAAAAATTATGTTACATAAAAAAAGAGGTTTTTTTGAAAAATTGTCCGGCAGTATGAAAATGGACGATGACGAAGAAGATTTTAAAAAATTAGCAGTTAAATCTGAAAAAGAAAACAACAACGATTGGATGGAGGATGAAAACGAAGAAGCAGAACTAACTGTCGATGTTTATCAAACTCCTACTGATGTTATTGTACAGACAATGGTCGCTGGAGTAAAACCAGAAGATATTGAATTAGTTATCGCAAGAGATATGGTAACTATTCGAGGAAAAAGAGAGGAAAGCAGAAAAGTGGAAGAAGAAAATTATTTTTCGAAAGAACTATATTGGGGAGCTTTTTCAAGAACTATTCTCCTTCCTCAAGAAATTGACCCAGAAGAAGCTGAAGCAACAGAAAAACACGGTTTACTAACTATCAAACTTCCTAAGATAGACAAAGAAAAGAAAACCAGTGTAAAAGTAAAATCTCTATAAATTAAATTCTAAAAGAAACTAAAATTATTAAAAAAGCTACTTAATTTAATTAAGTAGCTTTTTTAATTTATGTGCTCAGGGCCAGGATCGAACTGGCGACCTATCCCTCTTCAGGGGAGCGCTCTACCAACTGAGCTACCTGAGCAAACTAATACTTTTTTATTTTGGCAAAAACTGCTTAAAACCATCAAGAGCATCTCCGGTATTACCCATAAGTCCTTGCAATTGATCTATATATGGCTGGACAAAGTAAAACGCGCCGACAGTAATTCCTATAATTATCAACCAATAAAGAAAACGTGTGAAATTTGCTATTCTTTGAGAACGTCTAATTTTGTGAAGCATTTGATTATTTTCCTTCACAAGATTATAAGTATTCTCAATTAACTGTCTTTCTTCTAGGTCCATATTTTTATATTAGCATAAAATAATTTAAAATCCAATTTACAGAATAAGCTTTTTTATGTTAAATTAAAGTGTAAAGCCCCCATAGTTCAATGGATAGAACAGTTCCGTCCTAAGGAATAGATCCCCGTTCGATTCGGAGTGGGGGCACAAATCGAGTAAAGCAGGCAAACTGATTTGCCTGCGGGCGATTTGTGAGCCGGAGCATGTTTTGTCAACTGACAAAACAGCGAGGCGGGGTCGCGGAAATTTCGAGCGACGGCGAGAAATTATCTGTGACCAAAATAAAACAGACTATATAAATCCCAACTTTTTAGCAATATCTACTTTATTAAAACCAACAATCCAATCACCATCTATAACAATTACTGGAACCCCCATTTGTCCTGTTAATTCCATCATTTCTTTTCTCTTTTCTAAATCAGCAGCAACATTATATTCTGTATAAGCTACACCATTTGCAGCAAAAAAATCTTTTGCCATGTGACAAAAATGACAAGACGGAGTTGAATAAATTTCTACTTTTTTCATAATTTTACTAAAATTAAATTAATAATGTTTATATATTTTATCACTACTAGCTATTTTTTTCAAAAAGAGAAATCCCCGTCATAGATTCTGGTTTTTTTATATCTAATTCATCAAATACAGTCGGGGTAATATCTGCCAAAGTACCACTATTTTCTTTTAATTTTTTATCTTTGTCTGTACAAATAAAAGGCACGGGGTTAGTAGTATGCGCAGTATGCTTCTTCCCTGTTTTAGTATCAAAATTTAATTCTGCATTTCCGTGATCTGCTGTAATAAACATGATTCCATTTTTCTTGTTTACTTCAGCAAAAATTCTTTCAAGCTGTTTATCTACAGTTTCTAATCCGGTTATAATAGCTTCTTTATTTGCCGTATGCCCTACCATATCAGCATTTGCAAAATTAACGAATATAAAATCAACACCAGATTCTATCTGCTTTATCACTTCATCTGCTATCTCTACTGCTTTCATTTCTGGTGCGAGATCATGCGTCGCCACATCTTTACGAGATGGCACAAGAATATCTTGCTCGCCTTCATAAGTTTCTTCTTTGCCACCGTTTAAGAAATAAGTAGCATGAGCATATTTTTCTGTTTCAGCAACATGGGCTTGAGTTAAACCTGCTCTTGAAATTTCTTTTGCTAAAGTAGTCTCAATTTCTATTGGCTTAAAAGCGACTAAACAATCAAAATTTTTATCATATTCGGTCATAGTGCCAAATAAAATATTTCTATCTTTCGCAAAATTTATTATTTTTTCTGAAAGCATTCTTGCTCTGTCTGCTCTGAAATTAAAGAAAAACACAGCATCGTTTTCTCTAATTAATTCTTTCTGACCTTCTTTATCTAAAAAAACAACTGGTTCAAAATATTCATCTGTTATATTTTTTGAATAAAGCAATTTAGCAACATCTTCAGCTTTTTGGGCACCTGCCTGCATTCCTTCTCCAGAAAAAATTGCGTCTTCTGCTTTTTTTAATCTATCCCAGTTTTTATCTCGATCCATCGCATAATATCTACCAGTCATAGAAGCAATAAAACCAATTCCAATATCTGAAATTTCTTTTTCTAAATCTATCAGATATTCAGCTGCGCTTTGTGGTGGAGTGTCACGTCCATCCGTAAAAGCATGAATAGTAAATTTTTTTAATCCAAATTCCTTCGCTGCTTTAATTAAAGCAAACAGATGTTCACTATATGCGTGTACACCACCAGGACCAATCAATCCAAGCGCATGAAAAGTAGAATCATTTTTTTTAGCATGCTCGAATAATTTCAAAATAGTCTCATTTTCGAAAAAACTTTTATCTTCTATGGATTTATTTATTCTCACCAAATCTGTATAAATAATCTTTCCCGCGCCGATTATCATGTGACCAACTTCGCTATTCCCCATCTGCCCTTCTGGTAAACCAACAGCAAGCCCACTAGCTTTGAGTAAAGTATGCGGAAATTCTTGCCACAGCTTGTTATAAAAAGGCAAATTTGCCTCTGCAATAGCGTTATTTTCTTTTTCTTCCCTGAAACCCCAACCATCTAGGACAACAAGGCAAACTGGCTTTTTTTGCATATTTTAATTATAGCATTTTATTTTATTATTTTTTATTTTAGCTTAAAAGCTTTCTTTCCCAAGAATATAGCTTTCTTACCAAGTTCTTCTTCTATTCTCAAAAGCTGATTATATTTACAAATTCTTTCACTTCTACACAAAGAACCAGTCTTGATCTGCGCTGTTCCTAAACCAACAACAAAATCAGCAATTGTAGTATCTTCTGTTTCTCCAGATCTATGTGATACAACAGCAGTATAGCCGTTCTTTTTTGCCAAATTTATAGCATCGATAGTTTCAGAAACAGTACCAATTTGATTTAATTTTATCAAAATAGAATTTGCGGCTTTTTGCTTTATGCCATATTCTAACTTTTTTACATTTGTAACAAACAAATCATCACCAACTATCTGCACTTTTTTACCAAGTTTTTTTGTCATCAATTTATATCCTTCCCAATCATCTTCTGCCAAACCATCTTCGATAGAAACTATTGGATATTTTGCAACAAGATTTTCATAAAAAGCCACCATTTCTTCACTTGTTAATTCTTTGTTTTCACTTGCAAGAATATATTTATTTTTGTTTTTATCAAATAATTCACTTGCAGCTCCATCTATCGCAATAGCAATATCTTTGCCAGTTTTATATCCAGCAGCTTCTATTGCTTCTAAAATAAACAAAATAGCAGCCTCGTTGTTTGGCAAAGATGGTGCATATCCACCTTCATCACCAACAGAGACATTCAAACCTTTACTTTTCAAAATTTTCTTTAACGCATGAAAAGTTTCTGCTCCCATTCTCAACGCTTCTTTGAAACTTTTTGCACCGACTGGCATTATCATAAATTCTTGCAAATCAGTAGAATTTTCTGCGTGCTTCCCGCCGTTTATTATGTTCATCATTGGCAGCGGTAAAGTCATTTCATTTCCAGTTTTTCCAATCTTTTTAAAATATTTATACAAAGAAGTCTTTTCACTTTTTGCCATAGCATGCGCAAAAGCCAAAGAAACTCCCAATATAGCATTTGCACCAAGTCTGCCTTTGTTTTCTGTGCCGTCTAGTTCAATCATCTTTTTGTCTAGACTTTTTTGATCCCACTCTTTATTTATTAAAGCTTTTTTAATTTCAGTATTTACATTATTAACAGCTTTTAAAACACCCTTGCCGCCGTAACGTTTTTTGTCACCATCACGCAATTCTACTGCCTCATAGCTACCAGTTGATGCACCAGAAGGCACCGCTGCCCTTCCAAAAGATCCATCTTTCAAAGTAACATCAACTTCTACTGTTGGATTTCCTCTGGAATCTATTATTTCTCTTGCAAAAACTTTAGCTATTTTTTTCATAATTTTATTTTTATATTTTTTAATCTTAATAATTTATATTTTTTCTACTAATACCATATTAGTCTCAATCATTTTATTGAACGGCATACCAGCAAGAATTACTATATTGTCACCTTTTTCTACTTTTTTATTTTTCAACAAATAATTTCTAACTAGACTGACAACTTCTGTAAAAGTTTTAAATTTTTTAATCAAAACTGGCTGAACTCCAGAACTTAATACCATTTTTCTATAAGTGCGAATATTTGGAGTCAAAGCCCAGACAGATTGATTTGGTCTTAATCTAGACATCATTCTTGCAGAATAACCAGAATTTGTTAAGACTATTATTCTTTTTGCTTTCACATTCGTTGCAACGTTCACAGCTTCGTAAATTATAGATTCTGCAATTCCATCATGCGTATTTTCAAATTTCTTTCTGATCATCGGTATTTGTCCTTGTGAATAATCAACTTCAACTTTCTTCGCAACTCGGTTCATTACTTCTACTGCTTTTACTGGAAATTTACCCAAAGTAGTCTCTTCAGAAAGCATAATCGCATCTGTCCCATCTAGAATAGCATTCGCAATATCAGAAACTTCTGCACGAGTAGGCACTGGAGAAGTTATCATAGATTCAAGCATTTGTGTTGCTGTGATAACCGGTTTGCCAGCCAAATTACATTTTTTAATTATATTTTTTTGCACTGATGGCACACTTTCTGCTGGAATTTCTATTGCCAAATCTCCACGCGCGACCATGATACCATCTGCTAATTTTATTATTTCATCAATATTTGCAACAGCCTGCGGAGTTTCTATTTTTGCAATAATATGTGCGTCACTTTTTTTCTTATTTAAAATATTTCGCAATTCAGTAATATCTTCTGGTTTTCTCACAAAAGAGAGCGCGAAAAAATCAACTTTGTTTTTTACTCCAAATTCTAGATCTTTTTTATCTTTATCAGTCAACGCGCTGATAGATAAGTCAGTATCTGGCAAGTTCACACCTCTGCGATCTTTTATCTCACCGCCAATTATTACTTTACATTTTACTTCATCACCCTTTACTTCTATTACTTCAAGTTTTTTCTTTCCGTCATGCAACAATACTGCATCACCTTTTTTTACTTCTTTACTAAAATTTTTGTAATTTATACTTACTTTCTCATCCGTGCCCACTATGTCTTTCGTAGTCAAAGTAAAAAATTTTCCCTCTTCTAACACAGTAAAACCTTTTTCAAAATTTCCAATTCTGATTTTTGGTCCAGCCAAATCTTGCAAAATAGCAACTGGTTTTTCTAATTTCTTTTCAACTTTTTTCAAATTATTAACTCTATTCTGATGTTCTTTGAAATCTCCATGAGAAAAGTTCAAACGCATAACATTCATTCCAGCCGATACCAATCTTGTCAGCATTTCTTCACTTTCAGTCGCAGGTCCGATTGTACAAACTATTTTTGTCTTTTTTATTATTTCATTCATGTTTATTAAATCTTATTAAATTAAGTTCTAAAAATCCTAATAATTTCAATACTAGTTTAGCTATTTTAACACTTTTTCAGAAAAAATAAAACATCCTATTTTTTCATCTTTAATCAGCTTATTTTTATTAAAAAATAGAAAATAAAAAATATTTGAGCTAAATATTTAAACATCCTGTGCGGGATACGGGAATCGAACCCGTGTCTAATCCTTGGGAAGGACTCATTCTGCCACTAAACTAATCCCGCATTAATTATAAAATTATTAAAATAAATTAAGTTAAATTAAGCAAAATTAAGTAAAAAGTTACAAAAGATTAAATTTTGCATCAGCTGGCAAATACTTTTCTGATTCAAATACTTCTCTTTCCATCATTTCTACAACTTCAACGGGATGCTTACCCAATGCACTTTCTTCTGAAAGCATAACAGCATCTGCACCGGTCAAAATAGCATAAGCAACGTCAGTCATTTCAGCTCTTGTCGGCACTAGATTTTCAGTCATAGAAAGCATCATCTGGGTAGCAACAATCACTGGCTTCCCTGCTTTTTTACTTTTTTCTATAATATCTTTTTCAACAAACGGAATTTGCTCTAATGGAAATTCATTACCCAAATCTCCACGCGCAACCATAATAGCATCAGAAACTTTTATTATTTCTTTTAAATTTTCTACAGCTACCTTTCTTTCTATTTTTGCAATTATTGGCACTTCTCTGCCAAATTCTTTCATTTTATTTTTTAATTCTAAAACGTCACCAGCACTGCCAACAAAAGACATAGCAACATAATCTATTCCTTGCTCTAGGCCAAATTTCAAATCGGCAACATCTTTTTCTGTAACTACTTGAGTCGCGCCAGCCTTGAATTCATGCCCATGTTCTTCTTGCACTCTTGGACCAGAAAGATCCTGAATAATTGGAATTCTTCTGCCAACTTCTTGTGCAACCTCTTTGATAGTTTTTATAAGCTCAGCGTGTTCAGCATAAGTTCCCCAAGAAAAATTAATACGCGCAACATCCATGTTGTGTTCTATCATTTTTTTCAAAACATTTCTGTCTCTCGACGCTGGACCTATTGTTGCTACTATTTGTGCTTTTGAATTCATGTTAATTACTTATATAAAATATAATAAATTTCCTTCTAATTTTTAAACTATTGTTATTATTAATGTTAACATAATTGATTTGTTTTTAAAAATAAAAAAAAAAAGCGTCAAAAAGTTTAACTTTTTGACGCTTTATATTTCTTTTTAAAACTTATTTTATTTTTTGGGGAAAATTGAAATTTCTATTCCAAACATACCCGTTGCAGCATATGTAATTTTTCCTTTAGGACGCAAAAGTAAGCAATCTTTCATCGCGTCTATTCCTACTTTTACAAAAGCAGAAACAGACATATTTTTCCAGGAAACGAAAGAATAGGATATCCTTTCGGAAACTCCAAGAGTAACCAGACTGATTTCTGATTTTCCTCTTTTTGTTTCAGTTCCGTTGCTTTTGTATTGCTCCACACTGCCGGTTAACCAACCAACAGAAGCAGTAGTAGAAAAAGACATCTTTTTAATATTCAAAATTAAACTTGGTCCAATTTTTACGTTGGACAAATTCTTTAAAACCGACTCCCTACCACCAGAGCCATAAAAATTAGTGGCCATATTCCAGTCACTAATTTCTGTTTCGACACCAAATGATATTTTCCTACCCCAGCTGGCCCCAAAGCCAACCGAGAAATTCGCCCCGAAAGCTGATTCCGAAAACAGGAAAGATTCCTGCAGTCCTGCATTTACAAAAATGCAGCTTTTTCTGGTTAAAGAATCAACATTGTTTACATACTGAGCGCTTACCTCAGAAAAAAATGTGACGAAAAAAAATATCACTAAAGCAATCTTAAATCTTTTTTTCATATTATTTGTTTTTTAGTTTAGTTCATTAAATTCAATATAGCTTTCTAAAAGCTAAAAAATTAACGTCCAAAAAGCTATATTGAAACCTAAAAACAAATTTTTTTCAAAATACTATTTACGAGACATAGTTTATCATATATTTTATAAAAAGTCAATAGATAAAAAGCCTTATAATTAAGGCTTTTTATCTATTTTGATTTAAAAATTTTTAATTAACCAAATTCTGTGGTTTATTATCAATAAAATTCTTAATATTTTCTTCTGTTGTTTTTATTATCTCAAATTCAGCTTCTTTTGAATAAAAAGCAATGTGTGGCGTGACTATCACATTCGGCATGTCTATTAAAACTCTATCTTCTAATAATTTTTTATAATCAATAATCTTGTTTCCTTTATCAGCGTGAGCTAAAATTTCAAACTCTTCTTTCAGATCTCTTTCGCCTTCTAACACATCTAGTCCAGCGCCAGCAATAATTTTCTGATCCAATCCCCAAATCAATGCTTCTGTGTCTATCAATTCACCACGAGCTGTATTTATCAAATAAACACCTTTTTTCATTTTTGAAATAGCTTCTTTATTTATTATGTGACAGTTTTCTTTGCAAAAAGGCGCATGAAGAGTTATAACATCTGAGTTACTAATTACTTCGTCAAAAGTTTTGTATTCAAAATTATTTTCTTTTGCAAATTCTAAATCCGGATGTAAGTCATAAGCAATTACGTTCATACCAAATCCTTTTGCTATCTTTACTGAATTTTTTCCAATTTTTCCTGTGCCTATCACGCCAAAAGTTTTTCCAAACAAATCAAATCCCTGTAAATCAAAAATAGAAAAATCAGCGCCTTCTCTTAAATTATGATAAGCGTCATAAATTTTTCTTGATAAATTTAGCAATAAAGCAAAAGCAAATTCAGCAACAGTGTGCGATCCATAAGCTGGCACACTAGAAACTTTTATATTCTTTGTCTTGCAATAATCAATATCAATGTGATCAAAACCGGTTGATCTGGTAGTTATATATTTTAAATTCGGTAAAGAATCTATAATATTTTTATTTACTTCAGAATTAACAAAAACCGAAATTATATCAGCGTCTTTGGCTAAATTAATATTTTCTATTTCTAATTTATCTTCATAAAGAATAACATCCTGATCTTTAAAATAATTTAAAAAGATTTCTTGTTCCGATTTTGGAACTTCAAAAAATACTATTTTCATAAAAATATTATAGCATTTATTCAAATATATTTAAAAGCTTGTGAGATTTATGATGCCCGTTAATTATCCTTATTTTTGAAGGAGAAATTTTAAAATAATCCGCTAAAACCTGGATAACTCTCTCATTAGCTATATTTCTTTCAGATTTTTCTTTTACTGAAATAATAAAACGATTCTCGTCTTTTACTTCGAGTTTCTCTTTTTTAGCATTAGTTTTAACTTCTGCTTTTATATACATAAAAACTCAAGAAACTACTTTAGAAATACACTGTTTATCAAAACTCCCAAATAATTTGCAATCACAATAACTACAGCAGAAATAAGTAAGTGCTCGAAGATTACATGGAACGGCTTTTGGTTCGTTTCTTTTGCGATAAGATAACTCGCCACTGTTATCAAAAGAATTCCCCACAAGATACTAACAATTACTGCTGTACCTAAACTGAAGATTAAAACTGGAATAACAAAAGTCATCGCAAAAATAAATTTAAACAAGAAAGTAGAAAAAGTAGAAGCCCAGATATCTTTTGAAGAATGTTTGTTTGCTGATTCTTGTGAAATGTGAATTCCCAACGCATCAGAAAAAGCATCTGCAATTGCAATAGTTAAGATACCAGCAACAACTGCCAATTTTGACTGAGTTCCTGAATTTAAGCCAACCATAAGACCTAAAGTCGTAATAACTCCAGAAGTCAAACCGAACGTCAAACCAACTTTTATTGAATCCTTTAAATTTTTCATATTAACTACATACTAAACATTTTTTTGAAAAATTCAAGGAAGCCACTCTTTTTTTCTAAATTTTCTTCAGTACTTTTACTTTCATCATCAACTATCACGATCATCCCTTCGCCTTCTTTTGCCAAACCAAATTTTTCACGAATATTTTCTTCGATCCCCTTTTCTGTGTTTAACTTCTGAATATCAGCCTCTAATTTGACTTTTTGCTCTTGCAATTCAGTAATTTTTGCTTGAGCTATTTCTTTATTTTTCTTAGTTTCTGATGCTTTACTTGCAAGTTTTACAACATCAAAAAGAAAAAGTATGAGCAACAGACTAAGTATCACCAAAACTGGCTTAGATTGAAAAAATTTTTTACGACTTTTTTTATCTTGAAAATTACTCATATTCTGATAGAATCATTATATGCTTTTCGATAAAAAACATCAAAAGAAAATAAGGATAATTTGGTCAGTTTTGTGTGTACTCATAATCTTGAGTATGATATTGCTTTATTCTCCTATTTTCAGATTAAAGTAAAATAAAATAATTAATCTTTATTAGACCGCATCATTTTTAAGAAAACGTCTTGTGTAATATTTACCTTGGCGTTTTCTTTCATTCTGGCTTTTCCTTTCTTCTGCTTTTCTAATACTTTCTTTTTTCTACTAACATCACCTCCTCCGACCATCTTGCTACCAAACATCAAAACATCTTTTCTAAAAGCAGAAACAGTCTCAGAAGCTATAATTCTACCCAAAGCCTTACCTTGAATTTTAAAAGCAAACTGCTGTCTTGGAATAATAGACTTGAGTTTTTCAACCTGCGCACGAGCTTCTTCTTCTATTCTTCTTCTTGACACAACTCGACAAAAAGCGACAACCGGCTCATCTGCGACTAAAATATCTAATCTTACAACATCTGCTTCTCTATACTCACCTAACTCATAAGAAATAGAAGCGTAACCAGAAGTTATACTTTTCAAATCATCAAAAAAGTTTCGCATAAGCTCTCTTAGTGGCATTTCTAAAGTAATAGCAGTTCTGTTATCTCCGAAGTTCTCAGTACTGTGCACTTCTGCTTCGTGCTCAAATAAGAACGGCATTAGAACTCCAGAATAAATTTGCGGCGCGATAATTTTTACAGAGACCCATGGTTCATAAATTTTCAAAACCTGACTGTCATCTGGGAAAAAGTGCGGCGAATAAATCATTTGCTCTTTGTTATTTCTCAGCAAAACCTTGTAAGTAATAGACGGCATTGTCACAACAAGATGTAAATTAAACTCTCTTCTTAACCTTTCCGTAATAATCTCAAGATGTAACATTCCTAAAAAGCCACATCTGAATCCTTTTCCCAAAGTTCCTGAAGATTCTTCTTCATATGAGAAAGCAGAATCAGAAAGTCTAAGTTTACCTAAAGCTAATTTCAAATTAGCAAAATCATCTGCGTCTTCAGGATAAACAGAAGCCCATACAACTGGCTTTGGATTCATGTAACCAGATAAAGCAGAAAGCGGCTTTTTACTAAAAGTAATAGTATCTCCAACAGATGCGATTCCTGGCTTTTTAATTCCAGTTACTATGTAACCAATTTCTCCAGAGCCGACAGAATCTTTTGGACTTTCCTGCGGCGAAAAAGTTCCAACTTCCAGACAAATAAATTTTTCTCCAGAGACTGAAAAAAGTAAGTGATCGCCTTTCTTCACCGCTCCGTCAAAAACTCGCACATACACTATCACGCCTCTGTGATTATCATATTTGAAATCGAAAACTAGAGCCCTCGCACTATCTTTTATTACTTCTCTCTCTTTTGGCGCAGGAATTCTTTTTATAATTTCTTGCAATAAATTTTCTACGCCTTCTCCTGTTTTTCCAGAGACAGTCAAAATACTATCCGGATCTATATCAAGCAAAACAGCAACTTCCATTTTTATTTCATCAACTCGCGCAAGTGGCGAATCTATTTTTGACAAAACCGGAATTATAACTAGCCCAGATTCTCTCGCCATCTCAAGCGTAGTGAGAGTCTGTGCTTGAACTCCCTGCGTTGCATCTACTAACAAAATAGAGCCCTCAACAGCTTTTAACGCGCGAGAAACTTCATATGAGAAATCTATATGCCCTGGCGTATCAATCAGGTTTAAAACGTAATTTTGGCCGTTTAAACCGTATTCCATACGCACCGGCTGCATCTTGATAGTAATACCTCTTTCACGTTCAAGATCCATAGAATCCAGCACCTGATCCTTCATTTTTCTTTTCTCAATAGTGTGTGTAATTTCAAGCATTCTATCAGCCAAAGTACTCTTACCGTGGTCTATATGCGCGATAATACTGAAATTTCTGATATTTTTTAAATCCATCCTTTAAATATAACAGATTTTTTGAAAATTGCTATTTTGTATGTTTGATTTTCAAATTTTCATGTGCTTTCTCTAATAGACTAAGACACATATCTCTAAATTTTGGATTTAAAATAAGTTGAGGAACTTTTATTGTTCTTATATTTTTAGGCAAAGAACCATTGGCAAAAACCATAGAATCTTGAAATTTCATTTCTTCCAAAGAAACAATATCAAGTAAAGAACCGTTATTTTTTTCATAAGATATTAATAATTTGTCTAATTCGTTTACAAAATCTTCTGGATATAATTTTATATATCTCTTGTTTTTCAATTTTAGAGAATATGATAAGTTCATTAATTCGACAGCGGTTAATTTATAACCAAACTTTTTTCTAACAATTAAAGATTCATTTGAAACACTCTCAAAAAGAAAAGAGTTTTCTTCAAAAATATCCGTCCTATTTTTGTACAAAGCTGAAACTATTAATGCATTTTGTGCATAAGCTCTAAATGTACCCTTGTCGTGATATTTCAACAACTTAAATATTTCTTGTACTGCTAAATCAAAATTACCAATAAGTAATTGTCTTTCCAACCCATAATAATAAAGAAAAACATAACTTAGATTTGTTGGTTGTGTTATATCTCTTAACCAATTTAAATATTGATATCTATTTTTTGGAGATAATGAAGAATAGGAAGGATAATACATGGGTTTATTTTCTAATTCATTATTTTTCTCTATTGGCAATTTAGTCCAAATTAAACTTGGTTCTCCAAAAAAATTATGTCCATCATTAATTTCAGATTTCCCTTGGTTTAGATCAAAAGTAATCTTGATTTGGAAGGGTGACGAAATTTTTGAAATATCTTCATTGGTTACCCATAATAAAGACTTTGTTGGTTCTGGTATATAAATAGATTCACTAATATCTAAATTAGAAATTACTAGTAAATTATTTTTTAATCTTAAAAATTTGTTAAAAAAATTCATAAAAATCCAAAACTAAAGTTCCTGCTGTTCTGGCGCGATAACTTTCTGCTTCCAGAATTTTGATTTTAGAGTTTTGATCAAATCACTGAATTCTTTATTTTTTAACATATACAAAACCACCGCGCCAGCTGATATTCCGAAAATTCCAGAAATAAATCCCTGTAAGAAAACTCCCCAGAAAGTTCCTAAACCAAAAACCGATGAAAAAGCATTTAAGCTCAAGTAAGAAACTATACCAATAAAGAAAGATGCACCCAAGCTCTGGAAAAAAGTTTTTGCAATAAACTGTTCTTTCTTTTCCATAAAATCTCTTTTTATAAAAACCCACTGTAAGATAAAATTAATAATAGATCCGACTGAATATGCAAGCGGTAACATAAGCACTGAAGTGCCGGGGATGTCTGTAACTTTAAACATCGATTCTATTATATATCTGAACATCGGCACAGAATTAAATACATGCGTGAAAACATAAGCTAAAATAATTATAGAAATAGAACTAATTAAGTTTATTGTTAGCGGCCTCTTCGTGTTCCCTGTCGCATAATAAGCTCGAGACAAAAGCGCTACCATGCCCTGAGCTAAAACTGATATAGAAAATATCGCAAGTGAAGCCGCAACGAGTCTTGTATTATCCCAAGAAAAAGTTCTAGATCCCAAAATTACACGCACTATTTGTGCTCTCAAAACTATAAACAAAAAAGTAACTGGCAAAGACCAAAAAATAATCTGTCTTGCTGTGTTTTTCAAATGCAATTTAAACTGCTCTAATTTCCCTGGACTAAAAGATTTTACTAAAATCGGAAAAGAAGCAACTGCATAAGAAACGCCAATAATATTAAGTGGCACAGATTGCAAGTTATAAGAAAAATTAAAAATAGAAATAGAACCGCTTTTTTGAAAAGATGCCAACGCAATTATGCAAACCAAAGAAATACTGTTGAAAGCAAGACCTAAAGTCCTAGGTAAAGAAGTTGCAACAACTTTTCTGATTTCTTTGAAATCTATCTTGAAAGAAAATCTTGGTCTAAAACCGCAACCGGAAGATGCAAAAGCTTGAATCAAAAAATGTAGAAAAGCACCAAAAGCAACACCTATCGCCATGCCTTTGATTCCAAAAATCGGATAAAGAATTATCACACCAAAAATTATGCCAAGATTGTAAAATATCGGACTCAAAGAATAAAAGAAAAATCTCCTGAAAAGTTGCGTAACAGTACCAAATAGATTAGAAAGCCCCATGAGAATCGGTGAAAAAAGCATGATTCTAGAAAGCATTACCAATTTAGCTTGCATTTCTGGACTAAATCCTGGCGCTACTAATTTTGCCAAAACTGGCATAAGAAAAAAGATAACAACAGAAACGATAATCATCGCACCTAAAAATACAGTAAAAACGCTGTTCATGAATTTTTTTGACTCTTCTGTAACTTTGCCGTCTTTCATTTTTGCAGAAATAAATGGAATCAAAACAGTTACAGAAGCAAGAGATGCAATTGAAATGAAAATCAAATCAGGAATTCTAAAAGCAGCATAATAAGCGTCTAGTCCCGCTGATGGTCCAACAAAATGTGCAATGAATCTATCACGGAACAATGCAAGAATCTGCGAAAGCAAAGTAAAAATTCCCAGCAACAAAGCCGCCTGATTTACGTTTATAAATTCTTTGTTAAAGATTTTTAAAATTTTCTCCATTTATTTTTTAATTTTTATTCTTTACTGTTTTTTTGATTCTGTTTCTTTCCCTGTTTTATCAGTATCTTTTTCAGAACCAACAGGAGAAATGTTTTGAATACTTAGTGAATCAACAAATTGAGCCAGCTGAGTATTTGTAGGATTGTAAGACAAAGCCAAATCTCCATACATCATTGCTTCTTTCAAATTTCCTTCACTCTTTAAAATTTGTGCAAGCATAACCATTGCATCGATATAATCTTTTTTAAGATCAAATGATTCTAACGCGTACTTTTTTGCCTCTTCAGTATTGCTTATAGCAAAAGCAGCGCGGGCAATATCTAATTTTAAACCAGGATTTTTAGGGTTAAGTTCAGAAGCTTTTTTGTATGCTTCTACTGCCATATTCCCTGCATTTTGTATCCCATATGTTGCAAAAGTTTCATAAGCGATCCCAAGAGATTTGAAATTCAAATAATTATTTCTATTGTATTTGATAGCCAATTCTCCAGCAGCGATAGTTTTATCAAAACTATCTTTTAATTCAGCTTTTTCAGAATCTGTAATCGAAGCGCCTTTTGCTGAAATAGTTTTAAATTTTAACAAATAAACTTGTGTGTAAGTACGCAAATATAAATCGTTAGGATAAAGAGCTACTGCTTTATTTATATTTTTCTCAGCTAATTCAACAGAACTTGCAGAAACAGTTTTTTGGAAATAAGAAATAGAAATAAATCTTTCAGTATATTTGAAACAAGCTGTAATAACTGCAAGAATGATAATAGTTAAAGCAACTACTGCTATGAAAGTTTTTCTTGAGTTATTCAAAAACTGAAAATTTATTTCTTTACTAAAACCAGATGCACCGATGTAAATTCCAAGGAAAGCAAACGCTAACAAAATTAAAACTGGACTCACTGCGTAGAAAAATGAAACTACAAATAAGTACAAAGACATTATTAAGAACAAAGGAATTCTCCAGTCTGACAAATTTTTAATTTTTTTCGAAAATAAATTTTTAAGAATAAATAGAGAAATTACTAAAATAAAGAACGCCCAAGCTAACAGCCCAAGAAAACCTCCCGTAGTCATATAAGTTGGTAAAATTCCAGATCCAAATTCGAAAGAAGTTCCCCAAAAATTGGTATCGTTTATAGAAGCAGTCTTATACAAGTCCCAAGAGCTTGAAAAAGTATTCGGGCCCAAGCCTAATATTGGATTTTTTATTAATGTGCTTTTAGCAATATCAAAAGTGGCGGAAAAAGAAGGTCTGATTTCTGCATTAGAAATTCCAAAATACGTAGGCGCAAAATTGCTTATATTACTACCACCAAGCAAAAAGAAAACTGAAACAATCACCATCAAAAATGGAATGACTGCAAATTTATTTTTGTTTTTTTCTTCTACATTCATTTTTGTATTTATACTAATATCTGTATTTGTATCTGTCTTTGCGTTTTCTATCTCTGGTTTAATTCCTGAAGTAAAAGAAATTTTATAGATAAAAATAAACAAAGAAAAAATTCCAAGAACTAGCCAAATGAAAGAGAAATTATTTAGCGCTATCAGAAAAGTAGAAACTAAAATAGTTAAACCTAAAATATTTTTATTCAATCTTGAAACTGAAACAAAAGAAAGGACGAGCATTGAAAAAATAATAACTAACCCAGCAAAAATGCTGAAAGAATTAAAACTTCCAATTAAGTTATCTGTTTTTTGAAAGAGTGTATTAAAAGATAATATTTTAGGGAAAAACACATGTGTAAGTTGAAAAACTACAGAAGCAAAAAATGAAATAATTAAACCTTTAAAAACTAGACCAACAGCTTTTTTGTCTTTAAAAATCAAAGATGAAAAGAACATCAGCAAAAATGCTGACAGTGCAAAAAAGAAAGAACTTGTATCTAAGATTGTTCCAAAAAAAGAAAAACCGGCAGCTTTAGAAAAAATACTAGATAGAAGCATCACAAACAAAACGATCGAGCTAGACAAAAAAATCCATGACTTTGGAACAGTTATTTTTCTATCAAAAAATCTTGCGATTGCCCAAAAAATTATAGAAACAGAAAGACCTAAAACCAAAATAAAACTTTTGGAAATTTCTACTGGAATTTTAGTAAATGGTAAAAAGAAAAACGGCAGAGAAATTATTGTAACGAATAGCGACCAAAAAGATATTTTATCGAAGATTTTTGACATATTATTTATTTTATAAAAATTAAAAAACTATACTAATAACTTTATTAATATACTAATATTACCATAAAAAATAAAAAGTGCTTAATTATTAAGCACTTTCTGTTGGGTTTGTTGTATCTGTTGTAGGGGTATCACTAAGCGGCGTTTCTGATTGAGGAGTTTCGGTAGTTGGATTTTGGGCTTCATTAGGAGCAGTTCCGTCTATTCCTTCTTCTGTTACATCACCAGCATTATTAGACCTAATAGGTTCTTGTGCTTGTGTAGGAGTAATATTATTCAATCCAGAGTTTGAAAGAACTTGGTCTAATTCATCTCCTGTGACACATCTCTCTGTACCATCTGATTTTTTAACACAAATCATATCTGTATGTATTTCTTTTGCAAATAATTTTTCTATTCCATTCCCCACATTTCCAAACCAAGCAATTAAATTATTAAATAGATTTTGTTTTTCAACAATTAAGTCTTCTACTTTTAGATCAAGTTCTTGAATAGCTTTCACTGTATATGGAATAAGTGGAGTGTAAGAAAGAGATTTGTAACCAGTTTCTGGATTTGTTGAAACCATATCTGGAAAAATTTCTTCGAATTCTTGGGCAATAAATCCTGGAACTAAAGGGTCTGAAGATTCTTGCCAATTATAATGAAACATTACTGGATTAAGTGCGTTTATCTTTGTTAAAGCTAAATTGTTATCTATAGCAGAAATACTATTTTTCAATCTTCTATCTGAAGCACAGGACCAAACTCCCGGATTAACTCCTGTATTAAAAGTGCAAGTATTTCCTCCAGTTGTTGAAATACTTACTACTGTTGTATCCAATGCTGGCCCAACAATATCTAGAACATTAGTTGGTGTTGTTGTACCGATTCCAACTTTCACAGCATCTGCCCCAGTTCCTCCAAGGACCAAACTATTGCTTGAACCAACCTTTGCATTGTAACCAATAGCTGTTGCATTAATTAGATTATTTACAGTTACATCTGCATTATAACCGATAGCCGTATTATAAGACCCTGTAGTATTAGTGGAAAGAGTTTGATATCCAATAGCACTGTTGGCCCAACCCGTTGTGTTACCAACAAGTGCATTATACCCATTAGCAGTATTTTGATATCCTGTTGTATTTATGCCAAGTGATTGAACACCGTTAGCTACATTTTGATATCCAATTGTATTTGTAGTAAGAGATTGAAGGCCAATAGCAGTATTTTGAAATCCTGTCGTGTTCGAAGCAAGGGATAAATACCCGTTGGCTGTATTATCATATCCTATTGTATTTAAAAAAAGTGTTTGAAATCCATTCGACGTATTTTTATTTCCTGTTAAGTTTGAATAAAGTGTTTGATAACCAATAGCGATATTATTACTTCCCGTTGTTGTATTCTGCCCAGCACCAATACCTGCAAAAAAATTATTTTGGCCACCAGACAAAGAACTTCCCGCTCCAGTTCCGGCAAACATATTATTATTTACATCAATTGTAAAATCGTTTATATTATCCACAACCCCATCTATCTCATCAATCGCAGCCTGAGTATCAGTAGCAGTTAAACCAGAAGTTGAATTATCATACATAATATCTCCAGCATTATATACAGCTTGAGCAACTATACAATCTACACTTCCTGGTGTACAACCTGGATCAAGAACTGTACCTGCCGGATAACCACCTACTGGAGGTGGTGGATCAGCAGCAAATAACTGCATTGTACCTGAAAAAACAACTAGAAACATTAAGCTAGCAGTAAGTAGAAAGTTTTTCTTGAGAAAGTTTCTGATTTTTTTTACCATAATTATTTAGTTTAATTATAACACAACTAACCAAAGCAAATCTACACTACGATATTCACAAGTCTGTTTTTTACATAAATTACTTTTCTTATTTCTTTATTTTCAGTAAATTTAACAACTTGCTCTATTTTTAGCGCTTTTTCTTTTATATTTTCTTCTTTCTCATCTATCTGAATCAACATTTCTGCTCGAACTTTTCCGTTTACCTGAACAGCTATTTTTACTTCATCATCTTTTATTAAATTTTTATCAAATTTTGGCCAACTTGAAAGATGTATCGTTTTTTTCTCGCCCAAAGAAATCCAAAGTTCTTCGGCAACGTGCGGTGTAAACGGTGCCAAAATCTGCAAGAATAATTTAAAATCTTTTATATTTATATCTTCAACTTTTTCAAACTCACTAGCTAGAATCATCATCGCAGAAACTGCTGTATTGAAACGCATTTCTTCTATATCTTCTCCTACTTTCTTGATAGTCTTGTGCAACAATTTTACAACATCACCAGAAGTTTTTTCTTTTGAAACTTTCTGACTGATTCTCCAAACTTTCTCAATAAATCTTCTTGGGCCGATTATACTTTCATCATTCCAAGCAACAGTATCACCGAAAGGCCCAATAAACATTTCGTAAATTCTCAAAGTATCAGCTCCGTATAATTTTATTACATCATCTGGGTTCACTACGTTGCCTCTTGATTTAGACATCTTTTCGCCGTTTGCAGCAAGAACCATTCCATGTGCTGTTCTTTTTTTGTACGGTTCTTTTGTTGGCACTAATTTCAAATCATACAAAAACTTATGCCAAAATCTTGAATACAATAAGTGCAAAGTAACGTGCTCCATGCCACCGTTATACCAATCTACCGGCGTCCAGTATTTTAGAATATTTTTATTCGCAAATTCTTTTTTATTTTTCGGATCTGTGTATCTTAAATAATACCAAGAACTTCCCGCCCAGTTTGGCATTGTGTCTGTTTCTCTCACCGCTTTCCCTTTACACTTCGGGCATTTTACATTCACCCATTTTGAAATTAAAGAAAGCGGCGATTCTCCCGTATCGGTCGGCTTGTAATTTTTTACTTCTGGTAATTTTACCGGCAAATCTTTTTCAGGAACTGCAACCCAACCGCACTTCTCGCAGTGAATAAGTGGAATCGGTTCTCCCCAATATCTCTGTCTTGAAAAGACCCAATCGCGTAATTTGTATTTCGTAACTATTTTTCCCCCAACAAATTCTGTAATTTTATTTCGAGCTTCATCTGAATTTAAGTCATTAAAATTTCCAGAGTTCATTAAAATTCCATCGTCAATAAAACAATCAGAACCAGAAATATACGCTTTCCACATATACTCAAAAGCCGAAAGATTTAACCAATCTTTCATCTCCTCAGCTCTTATCCAAACAAGTTTATGATTACAAGTATGTTCTTCTTCTGTTTCTATTTTATCTTCATCAATGAGTTCAAAAAGCATTCCACGACCTATTGCATACCTATTTTCATCTTTATGAGCAGCAAAAAAATTATTATGTTGTTCCATCCCTAATTCTTTTATAAATTTAAGGTTAGTATAACCAGTTTCTTCTTTTATTTCTCTTAATGCTGCTTCTAGATAAGTTTCTCCTTCATCGACACCACCAATTATTCCAGAATGCCAATTAAACTTTTCCCAATCTAAACACAAAAATCTATTATTCTTTTTATCAAAAACTAAAGCATAAGCAGTTTTTCGAGTAACAGTTTTTTTATCAGGTCTAACTTTATCTTTACCATCTTCTTTTTCAGTAAAAAATGGAGCAATTACCTGCCTAATTTCTAACCCATATTTCTTCGCAAACGCGAAGTCTCTCTCATCATGCGCCGGTACTGCCATTACTGCACCAGTTCCGTAACCAACTAAAACGTAATCAGCAACCCAAACTGGAATCTCTTCACTGTTAGCTGGATTGATAGCTTTCAAGCCCTTCAATTCAACTCCTGTTTTTTCTTTTTTCTCATCTGTTCTTTCAATATCAGTTTTACTTTTTACTGACTTAATATAATTTTCAACTTCTTTTTTATTTTCAAAATTTAACTTCTGCACCAATTCATGCTCAGGCGCAAGCACAACATAAGTCGCACCGAACAAAGTATCTGCACGTGTAGTGAAAACTTTTATTTTCTGATCAGAATTTTTTATTTTAAATTCTATTTCACTTCCCTCTGATCTGCCGATCCAGTTTCTCTGCTGTAATTTTATACTTTCAGGGTAATCAACTAAATCCAAATCTTTATCTAATCTGTCAGCATATTTTGTAATTCCCAACATCCATTGTTTTTTTAATCTTCTTTCTGTATCAGCGCCACATCGTTCACATTTGCCGTTTATTACTTCTTCGTTTGCTAGACCAATTTTACATTTTGGACACCAATTGATTGGCATTTCTGATTTGTAAGCCAAACCTTTTTTATACATCTGTAAAAAAATCCACTGCGTCCATTTGTAATAAGTCGGATCAGTTGTGTTTATTTCTCGTGTCCAATCAAAAGACGGACCAAACATTTTTATTTGACGACGAAAATTGTCAGTATTTTGTTTTGTGACTTTTGATGGATGAATTCCAGTTTTAATAGCATAGTTTTCTGTTGGTAAACCAAAAGCATCCCAACCAATTGGGAAAAGAACATTATATCCTTCCATTCTCTTTTTACGAGAAACAATATCCATCCCAATATACGGACGAGGATGACCGACATGCAACCCAGCACCAGACGGATATGGAAATTCAATCAAAGAATAAAACTTCTTCTTTTTGGAATTATTCTTGGCTTGATAAATTTTTTTGTCTTCCCAAACTTTCTGCCATTTTTTTTCAATTTTTTTATGATCGTAATTTTTCATTCTATACTAGCTATCTTTAATTTTTATAACTTATAAATCTTTTAATTTTTTAATACTTTCGGAAAAGGTGGATACAAATCTTTATCTATCGTTCTTTCAAAGCAAGTTCTGCCTGTTTGGTGATCCCATGATTCTCCAACTCCACCAGCATAAGGATAAGAAGAAACAGCCACATCAGTTGTTGTTTCCATGGGCACAGCTGAGCCTGTTACTTTATAATAATTTTGTGATTCTTGCCAACCTTTTGGCATTGGTAAAGAAAAATCTGCACATAATTCAAAAGTTAAATTTTTCTCGTCTTTTAAATTATATTCATAAACTTTTCCCTTCTCAAATTCTGGGTCAACAGGCAAAGAATAACCGGAAATTGGATTTGCCAAATCAACTAATCTAACTGGCAGTTTTTCTTTTTGCTGCCAATAATTTATAACCTGATACTGAATACTCTGCAAATCAGAAACCCTCTTATCGTCCAATCTAAGCATTCTTTGTTTCATAGGACTTCCCATAACTGAGAAACTCCAAATAACAGCCAAAATAACCAAAACCGAACCGGCAATTGGATTAATTATTGTATTTAATTTTTTGATATTTATTTTTTTAAATAATTTTTTCTCAGCTGACCAGAATTCTGAAATATAAAAATATTTACCAATAATCACAGCTGTTACAAAAGTAGCTAAAACTTTATAAACAAATCTAATAGTTATTTCTCCAGAAACAAAATATTTTACAAGTGTTACAAGATCAATAAGAACTACTAAAGTAGACAAAAATAAAACTACATACACTAGCCATTTTTTTAACACCTGATCTATGTGCCCAATTTCTTTTTTCGTAAATTTTTTCCAAAAATGAAACACTATTAGAAAAATCGGAAAGAAAATTATTAGCGTTGCGAGAGCAATACGCATCGTTTCATAATTATAAGTATTATAACCATACTGATAAGTTGCATTCAAAACATCCGGAAAACGTTTATCTAATGTACTGAAAACTAAATTAAGAAAAGAAACAACAGAAGTTATTAAAGAAATCAAAACACCCAAGCACAAAAAGAAAAAACTTATACTAAGTTTTGGCTTGTTCGTTTGTAAATTTTGTTGATTTTCCATTGACTTATTATAGCAAAATTGTGCTATAATGAAAACGTTATAAATTAAGCTTCTTGAGCTATTTTGTTTTTGCCAAAATACAAAATAACAAAAGCAACACATCTATACTATGACCAGAAAAGAAAGAAAAATAAGAATTAGAAAAGCATCAGATAAATTTGTGAGATGGATTGGTTCACCCAGTTCCCTTTTTGTTCATACCGTTTTCTTTGCTATCATGATGGGACTCGCTTTAAACAATAGCGTAAATTTTGACAAAGTCATGCTTGTTCTTACTACTATAGTTTCTCTCGAAGCTATTTATCTTTCTATTTTTATTCAAATGACTGTAAATAAGCACGCAGAAGAACTAGAAGAAGTTTCGGAAGATATTGAAGAAATTCAAGAAGACGTTGAAGAAATTGAAAAAGATGTTGATGAGATTCAAAAAGATGTCGATGAAATCCAAGAAGATGTGGACGAGATTCAAGAAGATGTGGAAGAAATCCAAGAAGACTCTGAAAATGAAGAATCAGAACAAAAGAAAGACGATGAACTAATGCAAAAGATAGAAGAAAATTTAGGAAAACTAATAGAAGAAGTTCTAGAGTTAAAAGAACAAAGTCAAACCAGAAAAACAAGAGCTACTGAAAAAGCAAATAATAAAATAAAAAATTCAAAAACTAAAAAGATTTCCAAATAGCTGTATTAGCTGAAGGAATCGTTCTTTTTTTAGAAGTTTCTAATAAACACAATTCTCCATTTTCTACTTTGCCGTGAAAATCTTTTAATGCATCTTCAAGTGCGTATTTTAAAGACAAAGAAGATGCATCAATAGCATAAGAAGTAAGAATCACAAATAGTGGCTTGTCAGATAAAACTTTTCTCACGTTTTCTAAAAGCTTTGGCAACATTTCTTCTATTTTCCAAATTTCACCGTTTGGCCCTCTGCCGTGCTTCGGTGGGTCCATAATAACAGCATCATATTTATTTCCCCTTTTTGCTTCACGTTCTAAAAATTTCAAAGCATCGTCGCAAATAATTCTCATTGGTAGATTACTCAAGCCAGAAAGTTCCTGATTTTCTTTCGCCCAAGTAAGACTGGTTTTTGATGCATCTAAATGCGTAACTTCTGCCCCAGCTCGTAATGCAAACAAACTCGCAACGCCAGTGTAGCCAAAAAGATTTAGAAATTTTATATGCCTGCCTGAATTTTTTATACTGTTTTCTATAAAATCCCAATGGCTCGCCTGTTCTCCAAAAAAACCAAAATGCCTAAATGGCGTTGGCGTAACAGAAAATTTTATATCTTTATAATTAATTTCCCATTTTTTTGGCAAAGATTTATTTAGTTTCCAACCAGACTTTTCGTTCTTGTTATTTTTAGAAGTAAAAAATTTTCCATCTATTTCTGCCCAATCTTTCTTTGCCAAACTTTTTACCCAAACAGCATCCTCAAACGGCCTAACAAATTTATAATTACCAACGCGTTCTAATTTTTCTCCTTCTCCCGTATCGAGAAGTTCGTAATCTTTCCAATCTTTTGAATAATAAATTTTTGTTTCCTCCATTATTTTATTTTACCACGAAGAATTTCTATTTCTCCCTTTTTGTTTACTTTTAATAAAGTAGACGGCTCTGATTCTAAATTTCCTCCAGCAATATAAAAATCCACTAAATCTCCAAAATATTTTTTGGCTTCTGTAATATTCTTAGCTGGTTTCAAACCTTCTGGATTAGCGGATGGCGCAACAAGTGGCCCGGTCTTTTTCAAAATTTCTATAAGCTTTTGCTTATTCGGCAATCTGAAAGCAATATTATTCAAAACAAAACTCACTTTTCCGGGCCAGAATTTATGCAAAACTTCTTTCTGCTCTTTAGTTATTTTTATATTAAATTTTTCCAAATCTTTCAAATTAGAAATCAAAACAATCAACTTTTTGCTTTTATTTCTATTTTTTACTTTGTAAATTCTATTTATAGCTTTCTTGGAAAAAGCACTTCCAACCAAGCCATACAAAGTATCAGTCGGCATTACGCCAATTCCGTCGGATTTTAGGATTTTTAGAATTTCTTTATTTTCCATAATTTTCTTTCCAATATCTTTCAATAATTTTTCCATTTCGCACATTTTCTAAATTTCTCGAAAAAGCTTCTCTGCTTCCTTTTTCTTTTTGATTTGCAACAACAAAGGTTTTGTTTGTAATTTCTATTTTACCATCTTGTTCTAAAAACAGAGCGAGCCACAAATCTTCTGGGTTTCTAGTTAAATTTAAATGTTTACTTAATTCAATACTTTTTATAAAAATTTCTGAAACTTTATTTTTATCTCTTCCCCAAAAAGCAAAACTTGGTCCCCAAACCCAACGTGCTTTTCTTCTAAAATTCCAAACGCATAAATATTTATTTAAAAGATTATGAAAAAAATTAAAATTAGCACCTTTTATTTTTACCCAAGAAGCAACTAAAATATTATTCTGCTCTAATAATTTAGTCATAACTTCAATCCAATTTTTCTTTGCATAAGAATCACCGTCTATACACAAAACAATATCACCTGTCACATTTTTCAATCCTTCTACTCTTGCGTAAACTATTCCTTCTGGTCCTTTGTATTCAATAATCTTAATTATATCTTGATATTTTTTCGCCAAATTTAAAGTATCATCAGAAGAATTATGTATTAGCAAAACAATCTCATCTGCTTTTTGAGTTTGGCTTAAAACAGACTCAACGCATTTTGAAATGTATTTTTCCTCATTGTGCGCAATTATTAAAACGGACTTTTTGTGCATATTTTCATTAGATTTTAAACTCAATCACATCCCCATCTTTCACAACATATTCTTTCCCTTCTGTTCTGACCAAACCTTTTGCGCGGGCATTTGCATAGCTTCCAGCATCTAGTAAATCTTTCCAATTAATCACATCAGCGCGAATGAATTTATCTCGAAAATCAGTGTGAATAGCTGTGCCGGCAATCGGCGCAGTAGAATTTTTCTTGATAGTCCAAGCGCGAGTTTCGTCTTCCCCCGTAGTCAAAAAAGTTTCCAAACCCAAAAGCTCATAACTTTTTTTAATTAAATCATCAAAACCTTTTTCAAAAACTGGATCAACTTTCACAGAAATACTTCCGGTCGGCAAATTTATTTCGACATTTTCATTCGCTTCTGAAACATTCAAGACATACAACATAGGCTTGAGTGTGAGTAAGTTTAAAGATTTTATTTTAAATTTTTCTTCTTCACTCAAATTTGCTTCTATTGCCAATCTTCCAGCTTCTAAAATTTTTACTAATTTTTCTAAAATATTATTTTCAGCAACTGCTTCTTTGTCGCCTCTTTTTACATCTTTTGTGAGATTAGCAATTCTTTTTGTAACACTTTCCATGTCAGCCAAAACTAATTCTAGATTTATCACGCCAATATCATTAGACGGATCAACTTTATTTGCAACATGAATTACAGAATTGTCTTCGAAAGTTCTCACAACATGAGCAATAGCATCTACTTCGCGAATATTAGAAAGAAATTTATTTCCCAAACCTTCACCTTTTGACGCACCTGCAACCAAACCAGCAATATCAACGAATTCAATAACTGCTGGAATAGTTTTTTTTGATTTAGAAAAATTAGAAAGCAATTCTACCCTCTCGTCTGGCACTGGCACTATTCCGACAGATGGATCAATCGTACAAAATGGATAATTTTCCGCTGGAACGCCTTTTTTTGTAAGCGCGTTAAACAACGTGCTTTTTCCTACGTTTGGCAAACCTACTATTCCTATACTTAATGACATGTTGAAAATATTAGCATAAATAAAGTTAAAAATCATGCTTCTTAATAATTTAGTGTAGAGCACGCATTAAATATGCGGGTTTTAATTTTGTGCGCCGTTTTAGAGAATGTTCAAACTAAATTAATTAATTACAAGAGAGTTTTGTGTGCCAAATTCAGTAATGTTTACCCAGCAGCTTTAGACACTATTGTTTGTATCCCAAACTTAACTTAATAGTATTTATAGGATAAAGATTAAATTTTATTTTACCAAAGAATTCAATACTCCCCTAGTTATTGGTCCAACTAATCCATCTCCTGTCAAATTATTAGCGAATTGAAACTTAATTACAGTTTGTTTAGTTTTTGGTCCAAAATAATTTGTCTCATTATCTAGTGAACCTGCTCCTGTAGTAGATACTTGATAGCCATGAGTGTTTAAGAACTTCTGTAGTTCTTTTACTTCATTGTCTATCATTAAGTATTTTAAGTTCTTTGTGAATGTGAATTTAGGTGTAGTTGGAGCAGATGTTGTTCCACATGCTTTACCTGTACTTGGACTAAATAGATATCCTGCTAAACAGTCGGTGGGTGGGATAGAAGATGAAGAAGTTATAAATGGATTTTTTCCTGTTGGATAAGAGCCAGTGGTTGTGTGACGAAGAATTACAGGAATTATTTCTTGTTCTGTAAACTTTGGATAACTATTAGTATATTCATACCAAGGATTACCATCAAACGACCATTTATATAAATCACCTACTGTATAAATAGCATGATTTTTATCATAAAAAACATTTTTATTTGTTTCAGGATAAGTTACCTCAGCAAAATTATCTGTGCCAGAATCATATCCAATTCCAGAAATTGTTTTATTTCCTTTATACCAACCAGAATTATGAATTAAATTCGAATAACCACCTTTACAATATCCAACCAACCCTCCAACATTACCACTTATTGTAGAAGTAGTTGTTCCAACAGCGTATGAATTATAAATATTATCTTCTTCAAGATATCCTGCTAATCCTCCAACATTCTCTTGCCCCACAACAACCGTATCGGTATATGAATTAACTATAGTTTTTGGACCAAGGGAAGAAACTTTACCAACTAACCCTCCAACATTACTTCCACCAGTAATGTTACCTTGTACATAATTATTTTCTAAATGACTTTGAATACTATATCCAACTAACCCTCCAACATCACCTGATGATCCAGTAATATCTACATTTACTAAACCAATTTCTGAAACAATTGCGCTATCTATAGATCCAAACAGTCCAGTACCTCCAGATTCATTAAAATTATTAATAAATAAATTAGAAACTGTTTTCTTATTTCCATCAACAGAACCACCGAACCATGGTCCAATTGGAATAAAACCTGCTCCGCTGTTCCAATTTACAGTATCTGAACAATTAATATCGTTCATTACTTTAAAATAATAATGATTACTCTGACCTCCAAAATGATTAACATTTTGTAATTGTTGACAAGTTGTTATTAAAAAAGGATCTTCTGAAATACCAGAACCACCTGCAAAATAACTAAGAACATTTTCTGTAATAGCACTTGCTTCGTTTGAAGCAATACCAGTTCCGATAGTGTTAATAGCAGAAACACGATAATTATATTCTGTATTTTGATTAAGTTCAGTATCACTATAAGTAGTTCCAGGACCCCCTGTATTTGGCATAACAACAGAAAAACCACTTCCAATTGGAGATTCTCTTTCAATTTGATAACCAATAATTGGCGAACCACCATCATCTGGTGCTACCCAAGATAAATCAATTTGTTTATATTCACTAACGCTAGCTAAAAGACCAGTAACCTGAGCAGGTTCTGTTATTTGTGCAAAAATAATTGAAGGAAATAAAAATAAAGCAAAAAAGAAAGGAAAAAAACCTAAGGAGCTAAAATATTTTTTCATATAATTATCTTAAAAATTACTAATACATATATTATATCACATATGCAAAAAGAAGTTTTTTAAAAAGCTAAAAATAAGATTAAAATTGTGCGCCGGGTAGGATTCGAACCTACGTAGCCCGAAGGGCGACTGATTTACAGTCAGTTGCGATTGACCACTCCGCCACCGACGCATAGCTCTAAAATAACATAAAATTATATTTTTTGCATCTTTTGAGAGCTTTATTTAATAGAACTTCTTAATTTTACTGAAACATTACTTTTCACTTTCCCTCTTTTAGTTTCAATAAGAAGCTCATTATTTTTTACAGAAACAAAGACTACATCATTTTTCTTAACATCATTAGAAATAATATAAGAAGCAACTGGATTTAAAATTTTATTTTGAATCAGTCTGTTTAATGGCCGTGCGCCATAGTGTGGATTATATCCTTCTTTTGCCAAATAATTCAAAGCATCTTCAGAAATTTGAAAACCAATATTTTTTGATAGTAATCTGTCTCGCACAACCTGAATTCTTAGATCAACTATTTTTCTAATAGCATCTTCAGAAAGAACATCAAACACGATAGTCTCATCTATTCTGTTTATAAATTCTGGGCGGAAATTTTCTTTCAGAGCTTCCAATACTTTTCCTTTCATATTACTGTAATCTTCTTTACTTGAACTATTTGTAAATCCAATTGATTCCATTTTTTCAACAAACTGCGAGCCAATATTTGAAGTCAAAATAATTATCGCATTTTTGAAATTTACTATTCTACCTTTTCCGTCTGTCAGTCTTCCTTCATCTATTACTTGCAAAAGCATGTTAAAAACTTCTGGATGCGCTTTTTCTATTTCATCAAACAAAACTACAGCATACGGTCTGTGCCTGATAGCTTCAGTAAGTTGTCCTGCTTCATCATAACCAACATAACCCGGTGGTGAACCAATTAATTTCGAAACAGAATGCTTTTCCATATATTCAGACATATCAACACGAATTAACGCTCTATCATCATTGAACATAAACTGGCTCAAAGCTTTTGTAAGTTCAGTTTTTCCAACTCCAGTCGGTCCCAAGAAAATAAAAGAACCTATCGGCCTGTTCGGATCAGAAATTCCAGCACGAGATCTTCTAATCACATCTGCTATTCTGTGAATAGCATCATCTTGACCAATTACTCTTTTGTTTAATTCTTCTTCCATTCTTTCTAATTTTGCGCGTTCTTCTTCAAGCATTTTGCGTAATGGAATTCCAGTCCAGCGTGCTACAACTTCTGCAATATCTTCTGCTGTAATTTCTTCTTTTAGAATTCTTCTAGACTTCTGCAATTTTTTCAATTTTGCAAGTTTTGTATCTAAATCTTTTTTAAGAGTAGGAATTTTTCCATAGCGAATCTCCGCTGCTTTTGATAAATCAGCTTTCATTTCCGCGCTTTCAGCTTCTAATCTTAGAGCCTCTAATTCTTTTTTAATTTTACCAATTTCAGTAACAACACTTTTTTCGTTTTGCCATTTCAATTCAAGTTCTTTCGTCTTTTCATTTAAATTAGCAATTTCTTTTTCAATTTCTTTTATTCTAGCTTTAGCGTGTTTTCCGCTTTCTTTTTCTCCGCTTAAACCTGAAGAAGAAATTTCTTTTTTGAGCGCTTCTTTTTCTATCTCTAATCTCATTATCTTTCTGTGTGCATCTTCTAGAACTGGCGGTTTATTTTCCAAAGAAATTTTTAAAGAAGAAGAAGCTTCATCTATCAAATCTACAGCCTTATCTGGCAAAAATCTATTTGTGATATATCTCGAAGATAAGTTAACAGCAGAAACAATAGCATCATCTGTAATTCTCACACCATGGAATAATTCATATTTTTCTTTTAGTCCACGCAAAATTGCAATCGCATCTTCCACAGAAGGCTCGTCGATATAAACAGGTTGAAATCTTCTAGCCAACGCTGGATCTTTTTCTATATATTTCTGATATTCTTTCAAAGTTGTCGCACCGACTGCTCTTAATTCTCCTCGAGCCAAAGTTGGTTTTAGCATGTTAGAAGCATCGAGTGTTCCTTCTCCGCCACCAGCACCAACTATAGTATGAATTTCATCTATGAATAAAATAATTTTTCCTTCTGCTCTTTCGATTTCTTTCATAATGCCTTTTAGTCTTTCTTCAAATTCTCCTCTGTATTTTGTTCCAGCAATAAGCAATCCTAAATCAAGAGAAACAATTTCTTTTTCTTTCAAAGATTCTGGAACATCTCCTTTTGCTATTCTTTGAGCCAAACCTTCAACAACTGCAGTCTTTCCTGTTCCCGCTTCTCCAATCAAAATCGGATTATTTTTAGTACGTCGTGAAAGAATCTGCATTATGCGCATTATTTCACTATCACGACCAATAACTGGGTCTAATTTATCTTCTTTCGCAAGTTTGGTTAGATTTCTAGTATATTTCAAAAGTAATCTGAACTTTTTTGGTTCTTCATTTCCTGTAATATCCTGACTGCGAAGTTGTTCTAAAATTTTCAAAACTAATTCTTTATTAATTTTGAATCTAGCCAAAAGTTCTTTTGCTTCACCTTGCACTTCAAGCATTGAAATAAATAAATGCTCTGTTGATACAAAATTATCTTTCAAAAATTCCGCTACTTTTACAGAATGTTCAATAACCTGTGCCAAATCTGCTGTTAAATAAATCTGATATGCAGGCGAAAGTGTACTTTTTGATTCTGGCAACTCGATTGCTTCAAGAGAAGAATCAGCTAAAAGCATTGTGTCTACTTCTAGTCTATCCAAAATAGAATTGACCATACTTTCTTCTTGCACCAAAAGAGCAACGAGAAGATGCATCGAGGAAACGTGGTCTTGTCCCCGCTCTATTGCTAACTCATGCGCTTTTTTTATCGCCTCTTTTGCTTTGGTTGTGAATTTATTTAATGGTGGCATATTTTTTTATTTAAAAATTAATTTTTATTTTTTTATTTTTTATTGTATCGCAGGACTCGTAGTAGATAAGTTTATTCCTGACGAAGTCGTGGAGTTCGTGTTTGTGTTTGTGTTTGTGTTTGTATTTGTTGTATTAGGATTCGTATTCGTATCTGTGCCTGTATTTGTTGTATTTGTACTATTATCATTTGAAGTATTTACAGTATTTTCCGCTTGATTTATTTCAATAATAGTAAAATCTTTTTCTTGAGTCACTTTTGAAACTTTTTGTTCGCCTAGAACACTTTTTACTACATAACTTTCTCCTTCTTTCGGCGCAGCAATCAGTGAAGCAACAACTACTTTATTATTTCCCAAAAACAAACCTGTTCCCAATATTTTATCTTCTGTGATTCCTTTTAGGTAAACAGAAACAGTTAGTGGTTTTATCGCTTTCAGTTCTTCAAGTAATTTTTGTTGTTCAGATGATAAAGTCGGCTCTTCTTGGACATCAGCCGGAACTATTTTTTCAACCGTTTCTTTTACTATTTTATTAATCGGCAAAGAAACAGACGGGGCTTCTTGCATTAATGACACAGTGATAATACTCGTCGCGATCGAAACCACGAAACTAAGTAAAACCAAAAGCATTACTAACTGCGCTTTGTTTAGTTCTTTAATATCCATGCCCTAATAATACCATTTTTCTAGTTTTTTCAAAATTTGACTTAAAGCTTTAATTGCATAATCTAAGTCCTCTTTTTTTGTCTGTCTGCCTAAAGAAAATCTGACACTACCAATATTTTTTCCTGTAATAGCCCGAATAACGTGCGAACTCTTTTTGTCACCAGATTTACAAGCACTTTTTTCTGAAACATAAATTCCCCTAGCTGATAATTCTAACACCAAAAGTTCGCTTGGAATTTTTGGAATAGTTATATTTACGTTATTAGCCAGTCTATTTTTCAAATCACCATTTATGTTTATATTTATTTTTAAATCAGCACTTAATTCTAAAAGTTTTCCAATAAAATAATCTCTCAAACTAATTAGTCTTCTAATTTCTTTCTCTTTTATTTTTTCTGTGATTTTTAATGCTTCTGCCAAACCAACTATGTTTACTAAATTTTCAGTCCCCGGTCGAAAATTAAATTCCTGCTCTCCTCCAAAAAGAATTGGGCCAATTTCTGTTCTTCTTTTTATAAACAAAACTCCAACACCTTTTGGTCCATAAATTTTTCCAGAATTAAAAGACATTAAGTCTACCCCTAATTTTTCAACATTAAGTAACAAATAATTTACAGCCTGCGTTGCATCTGTATGAAGTAAAACTTTTTTATTATTTACTTTGTTAAAATATCTGATTTCTTTTGCTATTTCTTGGATTGGCTGAACAGTGCCTATTTCATTGTTTGCATACATTACAGAAACCAAAACCGTGTTAGATCTCAAGGCTTTCCTCATTTTCTTTGGCTCTATAATTCCATTTGATTCAACTGGCACATAAGTAAGTTCAGCTTTTTTGTTTTTTTCTAAATATTTGCAAACTTCCAAAACAGAAGCGTGCTCTATGTTTGTTGTAATAATATGAGGAATAAAATCTTTTTCTACTGTGCTATTTTTCAAAATTTCTAAAATTCCTCTGATTGCCAAATTATTTGATTCAGTAGAACCTGAGGTAAAAATTATTTCATCAGTATGCGCATTTAAAATAGTAGCGATTTCTTTTCTTGCTTGTTCTAATTTATTCTTTGCAGTTATGCCCAAATCGTGAATCGCGCTAGCGTTGGCAAAAATTTCTTTGCTTATTTTTGTCATAACAGAAAGAACCCGATTGTCTATTGGTGTGGCAGAAGCATTATCTAGATAAATTTTCTTTGATTTTTCCATAAAAATAGTATATATTGAATCAGTATGAATATAAAGCTCCAAATCGCTTTTTTTGTTTTTGCTGGAATTGCCATTTTAGTGGAATTGTTTTGGATTGTCAAAACAGAAAGACGTCTAAAAAAATTCTTCATGGGTAAAAAAGCTAAAGATTTAGAAGATACTATTAACATTTTAGAGAAAGATATAGCTGTATTAAAAATAGCAAAAGAGGCAGCTGAAAAAGAATTAGTAGTTGTTAATAAAAAATTAAAGAAAAGCATTCGTGGAGTTGAAACAATAAGATTTAATCCTTTTCCAGACCAAGGCAGTAACCAAAGTTTTGCTATTGGGATTCTAAACGAAGAAAAAGACGGCGTCGTAATTTCTAGTTTATATTCTAGAGAAAGAATGAGTATTTTTGCTAAACCAATCAAAAACGGAAAATCAGAATATGAATTATCTGAAGAAGAAAAAGAGGCTCTAAATAAAGCAGAAGTAAAATAAAAAAGTTTTTAATTTTTTAAAAAGATGGACAAGAAGAAAAAACAACAGAATACAGAACGACCGCCAATAGTTGTAGTGATGGGACACATTGACCATGGTAAGTCCACTTTGCTCGATTATATTCGAAAAACAAATGTCGTTGAACAAGAAGCTGGAGGAATAACCCAACGTATTTCTGCGTATGAGGTTGTCCACAAAGATGAAAAAGGAGAAGAAAAAAGAATAACTTTTTTAGATACTCCAGGGCATGCCGCTTTTTCCAAAATGCGAGAACGTGGTGCGAATGTCGCAGATATCGCTATTTTAATAGTTTCAGCAGAAGACGGCGTTAAACCACAGACAATTGAAGCTTGGAAAACCATCGAAGCAAGCAAAACTCCATGCATCGTCGCTATTAATAAAATAGACAAACCGGGCGCTAATGTTGAAAAAACAAAAATCGAATTAGCTGAAAATGAAATTTACCTAGAAAATTTTGGAGGAAAAATTCCATTTGCTGAAATATCAGCCAAACAAGGAACTGGCGTTGAAAATTTACTTTCTTTGATTCTTATTCTTGCTGAAATGGAAAATTTCACTGGTAATCCAAACGAAACAGCTTCTGGTTCTGTAATAGAAACAAACCTTGATCCAAAAAGAGGAATTCAAGCTTCTTTGGTTATAAAAAATGGAACTCTTAAAAAAGGCATGACGGTGGTTGTAGAAGACTCAGTTTGTGCCACTCGTATAATGGAAAATTTTCTTGGTAAACCTATAAACGAAGCGACTTTCTCTTCCCCTATCAGGCTAACTGGTTTTAGTAAAATGCCAAATGTTGGTGCAGAATTTAAGTCTTTTGAAAAAAAGAGAGACGCAGAAGAATATGCGGAAAATTTCAAAGCAAATATAATTTGCGATAAAAATGTTGCTGAAAATTCTGACAAAAAAATTATACCAATAGTTTTAAAAGCTGATGTGCTTGGTTCAATAGAGGCAATCGAAAAAGAAATTAATAAAATAACAAGCGAAAGCGCTGAATTCAGAATAGTACAAAAAGGAGTGGGGCCTATTTCAGAATCAGATATAAAGTCTGTTGCTTCTTGTGAAAATGCCATTGTAATAGGCTTTAATGTAAAAGCTGACAGAAATGCAACTGAGCTAGCTGAAACAAGAGGTATTACTATTTCTTTCTTCCAAATTATTTACAAAATGACTGAATGGTTAGAAGAAGAAATGGAAAACCGCAGACCAAAAATAGAAACAGTAGAAATTACAGGAAAAGCGAAAATTTTAAAAGCTTTCAGTAAAACAAAGGAAAAACAGGTTCTTGGAGGAAAAGTGATAGAAGGCAGAATCGCGCTAAATAGCACGGTAAAAATAATACGTCGTGAAAATGAAATTGGCAAAGGAAAAATCGTAAATCTGGAAAAAAATAAATCAAAAACTTCTGAGGTTGAAGAAGGGGCTGAATTCGGAATGATGCTCGAATCAAAGATAGAAATCGCACCGGGAGATGTAATAGAATCATTTTCTATTGTTAAAAAATAATGGCTGAAAGAAAAGAAAAAGTATCAAATTTGATAAAAGAGCTTGCGGCTCGTTTTTTGAGCAAAGAAAGTAACAGGACTTCCCTTGTAACAGTTACCGACTGTCATGCGTCTTCTGATTTGAAGAGAGCTACTATTTTTATTACAGTCTTGCCTGCTTCAAAAGAAAAAAGTGCTCTAGATTTTACAAAAAGAAAACGAGCGGAATTTAGAGATTTTTTGAAAAAAAATATGAAGTCTAAATTAATTCCGTTTATAGATTTTGAAATAGATACTGGAGAAAAGAATAGACAAAAAATTGACGAATTATTAAGAGAAAAGTAATATTAAGTTAGAATAAAAATAAGGCCTGGTAGCCAAGTGGTAAGGCAGAGATCTGCAAAATCTCCATACGCCGGTTCAATTCCGGCCCAGGCCTCAGTAGACAGAAAGTGTGTTTTGGATTGTATTTTATAAAAAAATGTTTATAATATAAGAGTTAGTTTGGAAGCCCGAGTGGCGGAATTGGTATACGCGCACGACTTAAAATCGTGTCTCGCAAGGGATGTGGGTTCGACCCCCACCTCGGGCACACAATTAAATATTTAATCCGCCCATAGCTCAGCTGGTAGAGCAGACGCCTCTTAAGCGTAAGGTCGTAGGTTCGATCCCTACTGGGCGGACAAATTAAAGATTTATTTTATTAAGTTTTTGATTTATAATAGAGAATAAGCCGGGATGGCGAAATTGGCAGACGCACTTGCCTTAGGAGCAAGCGAGAGAAATCTCATGGGAGTTCAAGTCTCCCTCCCGGCACAAAATCCTTATTTTATAAGGTAAAAAACTACTTGACAAATAATTTTGTTTATGATATACTCTTAGTATGAAAAAATTATTAAACAAAAACTTAATATTGATTTTCGCCATCTTTGCGTTAGTGTTAAGCTTTTCTTTAACTAACACAGTTTCAGCAAGAACAGTTACAGTTGACTTCGGTGCAAATACTGAATTTGATCATTGGAATAATGATAACTCTGGAAATAACAACAGTAATAATAATAGTGGTAATACAAACAATAATACTAATAACACCCAGAATACGAGTTTGGTTCCACACATTACTTCAATTAGTCCAACTTCAGGAATCACCAAAACAGGCGCTAAAGATATAACAATTAACGGTTATAACTTTATCCCAGGCTCTGTAGCTAGATGGAATGGTAGTGATAGAAATACAAGTTATGTAAGTTCTAGCCAAATTATCATGCACACAACAGATGCTGATATGACAGGTTTAGGCTCACAATCAATCACTGTATACAATCACACTTCAAATGGTGGACTTTCAAACACAGCATATTACACACTCAAGAAAGCACCAACCACTTCAGCTACAACTACAAGCAAGCCAAAACCAAGTTCAACTGCAAAACCAAAAACAACAACCACACCAGCTTGTGTGTCAGAAACAACAGATGAAGATACTGATAGTAATTTAGCAGCTAATGCCCTATTCTCTTCAGACAGTTTCTTGCCAACAAGTTTTCTAGGATGGTTGCTACTAATAATCTTAGTATTACTAATAGTAATAGTTTGGAGAAAGCTTACTCACGCAGGTGAAAAATACAAGGCACAACCACTGAAACACGCCTAAAACCTTTACAAATAATACAAAAAGTCAGCCCAATAGGGTTGACTTTTTGTATTATTTGTGATATACTTTATGTAGAATTTGATACTTGAAAAACAAGTTATTAGTTATCTTGATTTGTTTGTTTTTGTCGCTAATCCCCTCTCTTAAAAAATAAAATAGATTAGCAATTGGAACAAACAAATCAAACAATAATTAATAATTTAAAAAACAAAAAAAATGGAAAAAATTTCAACCTCCGGTTCGGCAAGTTTTTGGTTGTTCGTAACACTAACTGCCATATGGGCTGTTATTCAGCTCTTAATTCTGCTTGTTACTTCAGAAGCATATTTACTTCCTGGGACTATTGTATTCCTTTTCGTTTCCTTAATCAGTCTCAATTCTTTTGTCGGAAACGTTAAGATGAACGACTGTCACGTCTTATTAAATTATTTCACTAAAAAAAGGCGTGCTGTGTTCGAAGGCTTCTATTTTAAATTACCGTGGGAATCAATCGAATTCATTGTAAACCTTGAAGCAATCATACACGCGAAAGTACGTGGAACTTTTCCAACGATTGATGGCAGTATGGAAATCGAAGCAGCAATCATGTCAAAACCTGATTCTGCTGCGGGAGCATCAGAAAAGAAAAGATCAGAAAGAATGATCAATTATGTAAGGTACACACAAGAAGCAATTAACAGCATGCAAACAGCTGTTGCTGAAAAAACCATCAGGGAAAAAGTAAAAGATGAAACTTGCACTAATGTAAAAAGTTTCACTCATGAACAAATCCTTAAAAAAAAGGACTTCGATGAAGTTGCTAAAGAGCTTTCTATTATTGTCATTGAATGCCCTATAAAAGACGTTGATTATAATGAAGAAGTTCAACGTGCAAGAAATGCCGCTTCTAAAGCAAATGCCGTAAAAGAAATGGTGGAAACTTTAAAAAAAGCTGGGTACTCAGATAAAGAAGCACGAACTCTCGCTCCTTTGTTAGACAAAGATATTAGTCTAACAAAAGAAATAAAAGAAATCGTGCTTGGAGGCGAAGCAAAACTAAATCTCGAGGGAATTGAAATTTCACCTGAAGTGGTAAAAGCAATTACTTTACTCATTGAAAAATTTGGAGGAAAAAAATAATGAAAAATACTGTAAAAATTATTCGTCTAGTTATCATTCTTGTAATGGCGTTTCTTTTTATTTTCTGGGTAAAATCTTTTGATAAAAAAGATAATTCAAATGATAAAAAAGCAACCGACCAGACAGAGCAATATTCCGAAAACAGCACAGGAACTGAAATCATTGTATTCGATGGTTTTACACCATGTGATCCTGTCATTAACTTCAAGTTCCGGCTTGAAACTTTTGGGGAACCTGTCTATGAAAAATTTACAGGTGTCTCAGAAGAATTTTTCTTTGACGGAAAGGACAACCCCGGCACTCCTGCCGGTGCAAAAGGAGGAACAGTTAGTATCAAATCTGCTAATCCGAATAAACCTCATGTTCGGGTCGTTGTATACAAAATAAATAAATGAGGTAACTCAAAAGGCGATTCATGGATGTGGATCGCCTTTTTAAATTTCTTATTTAAAAATTTGTTTTTAGTTTTTAAGGATTCCAATTATAATTTGGAGCATACTCATTTAGTTTCACTTCTCCTTTTTCCGGATTAATTCCTTCTATATTTAGAGTATTCATAACAAGATGCATAATAAACCATACTCCCATCATAATCGTAATACCAACTATTCCCCAAATCATATGGCTTTTACCTTTTGTCTTCTTCTCGTCACTTTCTGGATTTGCAAGAAATTCTACTATTCCATAAAAGAAGAAAACTAAAGCTAATGCAAACATCAACAAGATAAGCGGATTAATAATTACCTCATTAACCTTGGCAATAAATGTGTCTACACTAGCATACGCAATATTTGGTAAAAACAAATCTATCATAATAAATATTTAGTTTATTGGAAGAGTTGGAATAGTAACGTTTGTTGTTCCACTCAAACCGAAAGTCTTTGTGATAATTCCAACTAGACCCCACATTGCAACGATTACAACTAGACCAATGATTCCATAAATCATTCTATTTTTCCCTTTCTTTTTTGCTTCTTCATCGTCACCAATAACATACTGAACAACGCCCCATACGAAATACACAATACCCAACACTATAAGAATTGGAATAAGAGTATCTAGAACATTTCCAACAGTACAAATTACTGACTGAAGAGTTCCACTCTCAACACCCGCACATCCTGAAGCATTACCTACTTGCTGTTGAGCAAACAATGCTAATGGAGCAAAACCAAGAACAAAACTAAATAATGTAATTAATTTCTTTTTCATCCCGTTTAGAAGTTATACTAACTTACTTTACTTACAAAATATGCTAGACAACTTATTTTATTTTTAAAAATTACGATTCCCGAAAGTTAACTTCTAACGGGATTCATATTTTTTCCGTTAATAACGAATCAGCTAATCTTAGCTGAAATAATTTATAATAATTAGCGACCTAATAATAATTTATAACTTGCCTAAATAATTAAGCACCTATTAATTATAACATACTGAGCTTAAAAGCAAATAGTTTATTGTCTTATTTGACCTGAAAAAGAGCTGTTTGTTGTCTGAATTTGTCCCGCAGGTAAAGTAGGCATTGTTTGAATCTCACTGGAAAAAGACGGAGCAGTTTGTTCTGGGGCTTCATATATACTATTACCAGTATTGGCAGATTTTTGTGTATTAAGTTGAGGAATCACCGTTGTATTTACTCCAAAAGTATTACCCAAAATACGAACCAAACCCCAAACAGAAGTCATTACGGCTAAAGAAACAAGACCCCAAATCATAAAAGTTTTTCCTTTTTTCTTTTTTGTTTCATCGTCTGTTCCAATAACATACTGAACAACGCCCCAGATAAACAAAACCATAGCTGCACCAAAAATAAGTGGAACAATGGATTTTGAAAGCAAACATGTTGCATAATTTATCAAATCTTTCAATACTGGATTATTAGGCAAAGCACAGGTAAATCCACTTGAGATGCTGGTGTTATACCTAGCGGAAACACCAACTACTTCGCCCTGAGCTTGTGCCGTAGCAGATGCATTATTTGTAACATTTATATCACCACCAAGAGATGATTCTTCTCCTTGAGTCACATCTGCTTGTACCCCTGTAATTGAACCAGAATAATTATAATTCGGAGCGACTTGAACTTGTGCCTGAAAACCAGAATTCTGAGCAAAAGATAAACATGGCACAAAAAAAGCTGAAAGAATTATACACAATAATATTTTATTAGAAAAATTGTTTTTCATTTTTTTATCTATTAAACACTTTTACCTATTTCTAAAACTGTACTAGATATTAACTGAGCAATTGCCCAAGAACCCAACAAAATAGCTGCACCGATAACTGTATATAAGAAAGCACTTTTTGCTTTTTTAAGAGCTTCAGGATTTCCTCTAGCTGTTACAAAAAGAAAACCAGAATAAATAATAGCCAAAGCGACTATTGGTATTCCAATTTTAACAACGCCAACCAAAATCACTCTGATAAAACTATTAACATCACTGACTCCTATTGGATTATTAATCGTGGTGGTAGAAGGAGATAAATCTCCTGTCTGGCTACCACCTGACAAATCTCCCGTCTGCTGCGCAAAAGATAAAATTGGAGCAAAAAGAACAAAAGCCGCTAAAGTAACCGCAAAAAAATTTTTTATTATAGATTTCATATTTTTATTATACTAATTATTAAAAACCAATCCAACTGCAGCTATCTCCACAGCCCAAAACAGAAACAATCAAGTGAACGATAATCCAAGCAGCTGCGGCTATTACAATACCTATTGCCACACCAGTAAATATTTTTTTTGATTTTTCTTTTTGTGATGTATTGCCACCAGAAGTCAGAAGTAAAATACCAGCGTAAGCAAACATAATCGCAGCTATTGGAACAGCTAACCTAAATAAAACAAACTTAACTATATTATTAATTAAAATTAAAAGAAAATTAAAATTACATTCACTCTCTCCCTGACCACCACATGGAACAAGCCCTGCTCCAAAAGAAATAATTGGCACAAGTAACAAAAAAGTTCCGGTAACAAAAAATGTATTTTTTTTATTTTGTTTGTTTAAAATTTTCATACTAAATCTCTAAACTTAATTTAAATTTATAATTATCTATATTTCATTAATAAAAGATTTATTTTCGCGCCGGCATCTCTGATAGCATCTTGCGCTGTAAAATTATTAGAAAGCGTTCCTTCAATCATATTTTTAAATATATTATCAGTATCATTAGTAGAAGGATCTAACCAACTTCGAGCATAAAGAGCTGACGAGTAAAAATATGGATTATAAGCATCTGTCATTTTTTTTGAGAGCAAATCTTTTCTAGCTGGTGGAGTTTGTGTTATTTCAGCATATTTCGAGGCAAAATCACTCGTTGCCAACAGACTAGCTGCAGTAAGGGCTGTGCTTAAATTTTTTGAAAAGTTAGAAACAGCTATTCCTGTAACTTTTCCAGAAGTCAATTTAAAATTAGTATTTTTTATTTGTGGAAACGGAGCAACAGCAAAGTTAAGATTTGGATTTTTATTTACTAAAGTTTGTAATTCACTAGCATAACCGAAATAAAAAGCTAAATTATCTGAACTAAAAGTATCTCTAGAATTTGCAAAAGATCGATTCCAGGAATAAACATTCTTGAGTGGATCAGAAAAGCTTGTAAAGAAAGAAAGCATTGTATCTAAGCTAATTTGGCTAGCTCCACTTTCTCCAAGAACAGATGAAAAAGAGCCATCTTTTTCTGTAATTATCTGATTGCCAGCTTGCATAAACAAAGCAGACAATATATCTTTTGCATGAGCTACATTAGAAAATTGACCCAAGGCAACTGTACTTTTTGTGATTTTATTTAATTCATCTTTTTTGGTTAAACTAGCCGTGTAACTCACAACATCATCCCAGGTAGCTGGAGGATAAATAATTCCATTAGATTCCAGCATACTTCTGTTGTAATACATCATTAGTGGATCAACTGTAATCGGAAAAGCTAAAATTCCTTTTGAAAACATAAATACTTCTCCTGCACTACTGAAAGTATTTTGAAAAGAAGCGGCTGAATAGCTTTCATAAGGAATTACATAAATTTTATTAGCATAATCAAAAACTAAATTATCTGGCAAGAAAAACATATCCGGACCAACTCCTGAAGCCATTGCTTCAAGCAAATCCTGATCGAAAGTTTCTGGATCTTTTTGAACATACTTAACCACAAAAGTTGGATTTGCTCTATTGAAATCATCAATAGGAGCAGCTAGAGCGTCTGCTTTGGCTGTCCCCCACAAAGTAACTGTACCCAAAGAACCAGCCGTGTCGGTTTTGTTGCCCAACGGAATAGTGCCAGAAAAAACCAAAAGTCCAAAAACCGCTGCTGCTACAAAGATTACTAAAATTATTATTTGAAAATTACCTTTCATTTTATTTTTCTTTTATTAATATAATACCATAATGATGTTCCCCTGCGTCTATTTCTCTATCAAATTTGAAACCTTTATTTTTGAAAATTTCAATTGCTTCTTCTTTAGAAAGAAGATTTCCTAAGCCAACATTAAAAGAAGATTCTTTTTCCCAATCAATCAACAAAGCCATGCCTCCTTTTTTTAGAATTCTTTTTGCTTCTTCTACTAATCTATCTTTGTGTTCTATCTGAAAAAGGATATTAGAAATAATAACGGCATCAGCAATTTCGTCTTTTATTTTGCTCCCGCCTTTTTCTTCAAGATTTCCCCAAAGACATTCTAAGTTTTCTAAATTTAGCTCTGCTGCTTTATTTCTTATAGTGTTTATATAATCTTTCTGAATTTCGATAGAATAAACTTTGCCGTTCGGCACCATTTTTGCAGCTGCGATAGAATAAAAACCTGTTCCAGCTCCTAAATCTGCAACTATCATATTTTCTCTGAGACCAAATTGTTTTAAATTTTTTACAGGGTCAGAAAACATATTTTTATTATAGCACAGCAAACAAAACTACACTTAGATTTTTAAACACAAGTCAAAGATGCAATACCGTCTCCTGCTCTCAAACGCATAATAGTAACTCCTTGCGTTTGTCTGCCAAGAGATGGAATATCTTTTAACACTGTTCTTATTACCTGTCCTTTTTTCGACATAGCAATAAGTTCTTCTTCTGCGCCAGTCAAAACTTTTGCCACAATCAATTTACCAGTCTTCGGAGTAACTTTTGCTGTTTTAATTCCAGAACCACCTCTCTTTTGGACTTTATATTCTTTCAATCCAGTTTTCTTTCCAAGACCATTAGCGCTCATTGTTAAGAAAAATCCATCTTTGTGTTCTTTCTTTATCACATCAACGCTAATAACTTCATCTGACTTTCCTAATTTCATTCCTCTAACTCCACCAGCTGTTCTTCCCATTTCACGAACATCAGATTCTTTGAATCTAATAGACTGCCCGTTTGATGTTGCAAGCATTACTTCGTCTCCTTTTTCTGTTATCAAAGCAGAAACCAACTGATCCCCTTTATCCAACCTAATAGCAATAATTCCACTTCTTCTCACATCTTTAAAGCTCTCCCCAGACATTTTCTTAGTTGTTCCATTTTTTGTAACAAGCATTAATGAAATTGGAGATTTTTTCAATTCTTTTGGCATTGGCAAAATAGAAGTAACTTTTTCATCTCCAGACAAAGACAAGAAATTCATAATAGACTTACCTTTTGTTGCTCTTCTACCTTCTGGAATATCATACATTTTGATCTGATAAGCCTTACCCAAATTGGTAAAGAATAACAAATCACTGTGTGTAGAACCAGCAACAAGCATTGTTACAAAATCTTCTTCTTTTGTTTCCAAATCAACTACGCCTACGCCACCTCTCTTTTGAGATCTATATTCAGAAGGATTAGTTCTTTTTACATAACCTCCTTGCGTGAAGACCAAAACAGTTTCTTCTTCAGGAATCAAATCTTCATCTGACATTTCTTTTACGCCACCTTTTACTATTTTTGTCCTGCGTTCGTCTGCGTATCTTTCTTTTATTTGTATTAATTCATCTGAAATAACTTTCAACATCTTTTTTGGACTTGCCAAAAGCTCTTTCATTTCTTTTATGAATTTTTGTTTTTCTTCTAACTCACTTTCGACTGCTTTTCTTTCTAATCCTGCAAGCTTTTGCAATTTCATTTCCAAGATAGCAGCAGCTTGAAGTTCTGAGAATTTAAATTCTTTTATCAAATTTACTTTTGCAACACTGGCATCTTTTGAAGCTCGAATAACAGAAATAACTCTATCTATTTTATCTAAAGCTTTTTTCAAACCCAACAGAATATGCTCGCGTTCTTCAGCTTTTCTTAAATCATACTGCGTTCTTCTTTTTACAACTTCTTTTCTGTGTAAAACGAATTCAGCAAGAATAGATTTCAAAGAAAGTGTCTGCGGAACTCCATCAACAAGTGCAACTAAGTTGAAATTAAAATTTTGCTCAAGCTGTGTGTTTTTGTAAAGATAATTTAAAATCTTTTCAGGATGAGCACCAGATTTCAAATCAATAACTACTCTAATATCTTTTGTTGATTCATCTCTTAAGGCTTTAATACCGTCTAACTTTTTCTCTTGAACAAGCTCAGCAATAGACATGATCAAGTTTGCTTTGTTCACTCTAAACGGAATCGAAGTAATAACTATTTGGAAACTTCCATTTTTTGTTTCTATAATTTCAGCTTCCCCTCTGCAAACAACACCGCCACGTCCAGAAGAATAAGCATGCAGCATGTCTTTGTATCCAAAAGCAATTCCACCAGTTGGAAAATCAGGACCTTTGATAAAATGCATCAAATCTTCTGTCGTTGCATCTTCATTTTCGATTAGATAGTTAGTTGCATCTACAACTTCAGCTAGATTGTGAGAAGGAATATTTGTCGCCATTCCAACAGCAATTCCCAAAGTTCCGTTCAACAAAAGCGACGGCACTGCCGTAGGAAATACAACTGGTTCTTTTCTTGTTTGGTCATAGTTTGGACGAAAATCTACTGTTTCTTTATCAAGATCTTTCAAAAGTTCTGCAGAAATTTTAGACATCTTTGCTTCTGTATAACGCATAGCAGCAGCAGAATCTCCATCAATAGAACCGAAGTTTCCTTGCCCAATAACGAAAGGATATCTATAAGAAAAATCTTGTGCCATACCAACCATAGAATCATAAACAGCCGTATCGCCGTGTGGATGATATTTTCCGAGTACATCTCCGACTACTGCAGCAGATTTTCTAAAACGCGCAGACGCAGAAAGTCCCATTTCGTTCATTGCATACAAAATTCTTCTGTGTACTGGTTTCAAACCATCTCTTACATCTGGCAAGGCACGTGAAGTAATAACAGACATTGCATATGCCAAATAAGACTCTTTCATTTCAGTCACAACATCCACAGGTAAAATCGAATCTTTTTTCGGTTCTTCAACCGGTTCTATTTCTTTAATTTTTTTCGCCATACTAATTTATTAATTTAATTATTATTCTGAGACACTTTTATATCCTTCAGATAAATTATCTTTTAATACTGAAAACGGTTGTAAGTCTTGTTTAACTTTTTCTTTTACTTCAGGCTGACTCAAATTCTTTCCCAAAGAAAAAGCCCAAAGCAAAATCATAACAATCGCAATTATAATAATACTAATATGCAAAATATGTCTTCTTTCTTCTTCTGGTTTCTGTCTTAATTTGTGAATAGTTTTTCTCATAAATTTTTTAAAATTATAATGCTTCTAAAACTACTACTTCTCCCTCTTTGCCTTCTAAATCTTTTCTCTTCAAAGTTAATTTATCTACAGTCTCTGCATCTTCTTCTCCCATTTCTTTCAAGAAAACTTTAAGCGATTCTTTATCATAATCCATAGGAATAACAAGATTTGCTTCAAGCGAAGAAGCCAATTTTGCTGCACTCTTTGCATCAAGTAATCCTTTCCCGCCAACAGGTACGAATAAAATGTCAGCCTCTTCTATTTGCTCACGAGATTCTTTTGGAATTTCCATATCAGACAATGCACCCAAGAATACAATATTAATATTATCTACTGACAAAGAATAAATCGTGTTTATATATTTTTTATCTGCAATAACAGAATTAGACATAACGCCTTTTACAAAAATTTCTTTCACTTCATAATCACCAGGGCCAGAAATAACAAACGGCGATCTGTCTCCATGTGAAAGCTGCTCTATCCCGTTGTAATCTGGATGATTTGTAGAAACAAAAGCTAAATCTGCTCCAAAATGAGCAGAGATTCCAGTTTTAGAATTTTTACTAACCGGATTAAAAGCAAGGACCATTTCTCCTTGCTGAACTTTAAAAAATTGCTTACCAAAATATGTAATAATCATTATGTATATTATATCAGAAAAAATAAAAAATACATGTGAAAAAACCTTGCATTTTTGTAATTTTATAGTAAAGTTAAATTACTCCGACATAAAGTCGGAGAGCCGACCTTGCGTCGGCTTTAAAAGCAGGATTTGGGCTAACCTTCCCTACGTGTGTTACCAGGGAAAACCTAAACCTATGATTCGCTTATATGGCGGATATTTTTGTTTAAATTAAAAAATTATTATGAAAAAAGAAGAAACAACAGTGGTAGTAGAAGAAAACGCAGTTTTAAAATCTATCACTGACAGAAGTGCTAATAAACCAGAAGTTGATTCTCTTGTAGAAGGACCAGTTATTTTGGTTCAAAAGTCATCAGTTTTCGTTGACTTATCACCTTTTGGAACAGGTATTATCTATGGACGTGAATTTATAAACGCCAAAGATATTATCAAAAAGATAAATCTAGGAGATATTATAAAAGCTAAAGTAGTAGATTCAGAAAACGAAAATGGTTATATAGAATTATCTCTAAAAGAAGCAAAACAAGCATTAACTTGGAGCGAAGCAGAAAAAGCTATCAAGGCAAAAACTATCTTCAGTATCGAAGTTAAAGATGCTAACAAGGGTGGCTTGATATTAGAATGGCAAGGAATTCAAGGATTCTTACCTGCTTCACAACTTAAAGCAGATCACTACCCAAGAGTTGAAGACTCAGACAAAGATAAAATCTTGAAAGAATTGAAAAAGTTAGTTGGGGAAAAAATCTCAGTTATGATTATTTCTACTCTTCCAAAAGAAGGAAAACTAATTTTCTCTGAAAAAGATAATAATCCTGAAGAAAAGAAAGAGGTTCTAAGTAAATACAACATTGGTGACGAAGTAGAATGCACAGTTGCTGGTATCGTAGATTTCGGAATTTTCTTGAAATTAGAAGACGGATTAGAAGGTCTAGTTCACATTTCTGAAATTGATTGGGGCCTTGTAGAAGATCCTCGTTCAATGTTCAAAGTTGGTGATAAAGTAAAAGCTAAAGTTATAGAAATAAAAGACGGAAAAATTTCACTATCTATCAAAGCTTTGAAAGACAATCCTTGGAAAGAATTTGAAGGAAAACTTAAGAAGGGCGATATCATAAAAGGCGTTGTTATCAAATACAACAAACACGGAGCTTTGGTTTCTATCAAAGAAGGAGTAGCTGGATTGGTTCACAACTCAACATTTGGCTCTGAAGCTAAATTGAGAGAGAAATTAGAACTTGGTAAAAACTATAATTTCCAAATAACTCTATTTGAACCAAAAGATCACAAAATGACTTTAATGTATTTAGAATAAACAAAATTCTAAATCTAAATAACTAAAATAAAAAGCCAGAGTATTCTGGCTTTTTATTTTAGTTATTTTTTAATTTAATTATTAAGTTTTATCTATTCAAACTATTTACAAGAGCTCTAGTAATAGGACCGAAGTATCCTATAGCTGGAGAGATTTTGTTTGCTAATTGGAATTTAATTAAAGCTTTTTGAGTAAGTGATCCGAATTTAGTTGTTTCATTACCTAGTGAACCTGCTCCTGTAGTAGATACTTGATAGCCATGAGTGTTTAAGAACTTTTGAAGTTCTTTTACTTCATTGTCTATCATTAAGTATTTTAAGTTCTTTGTGAATGTAAATTTAGGTGTAGTTGGAGCAGATGTTGTTCCACATGCTTTACCTGTACTTGGACTAAATAAATATCCTACTAGACAGTCGGTGGGTGGTACGGAAGAGGTTGGGGATGATGAAACAAAAGTTGGAGTAAAGCCTGGTGCGTAGGAACCGAAAGTTGTGTGGTGAGTTGATTGAGGTGGAGTACAAACACCTCCTTTATCAATACCTGTTTCATCTTGATTTTGAATTCCATCAGAACAAGTTGGAGTTGGAATTAATTTGAAAGCTAAAGCAGTCATATAAGACATATCGGGATTGTTTTCTCCAGTAGAAATAATCTTACCTGATAATATATCAATCATAACCAAATCTGATGGAACACCATCACTACTGTTGTTATTTCTAGAAGCAAAAACAATGCCATCACCATTAAATTTAGCAGCGGTAATACGTAGATTACCAGCTGGGGCACGTAGCTCATCTTCAGGAGTATCAGTAGTATAAGGAATTGATTCTAAAACCTCACCAGTATCTGAATCAACTTTAAAAAAACCTCTACTTTCAAATATATAAAGATTATCTTCTGAATCAAAAGCAATTCCGGCAGCACCGGTAATGTCCCTCCAGTACCAGGCAACGTTAGTTGCTTCACAAACTTCTTCTGGGCAATTTTTATCAATAATCATAAGAGCACCACCATCTCTCGTATAAAGAGGTGCATACAATTTACCATCCGACCTGAAAGCAATATCAGTAAAATCATAAGAGACAGTTCCTTTAATTGTGGCTATCCCAGTTTCAGTATCAATAGTAAAAAGAGTTTGCGGAGTGGCATCTTCACCATCGCCATCATAAGAAGTAACCCCGTATAATATTCCAGAAGTAGGATCGAAATCCATACCATTAATATGGTAACCTATAGAACCAACAGGATCCCCAATAATATTTCCAGTAGACGGATCTAATATATATAATGAACTTCCTGAATCAAACGCAGCTCCGTCCACACCATAAAGAATAGTGGTACCTTGAAAATCACTAGAAAAAAAATCAATAATTCCATTATCATCTGTATAATTAGCTACATCACTAGCAGTAGCAGTATTAGTAAATGCTCCATCTAAAAATGTAATAGTTAAATTATTTACATCATTGGCATCATCATGATTCGTAGCGTTACCTGTGAATGTTAAGGTTGCTGTTTCACCTGCTTCATCTACAGTCATGACTGAAGTTAAACCAGCTGGTTTGTTAGTTAGAGTATAGTGAACACCCTCAGTCAATGTGCCATCTTCGTTAGCCTTGAAAGTATCATTAGCTAGATAAATAGTTCGACTACCCAAAATAGACCCGTCATTAAAACTTGGTTCTATAAAATTTCCAGAATATGATAAAATTAACCCTCCTAAAAGAATTGTAACATCATTATTTTTACTACTATTCGCCACTGCTAAATCAAGAAAAGTATCACCATTGAAGTCACCAGTAGTAATGGAAGATGGAAAACTTCGATAAATTCCAACATTATAATTATCAGCTGAACTAAATATACCATCAATTGATCCAAAAAGAATAGAAATACTCTCACCCTCTCGATTCGCCACTACTAAATCAAGTTTAGTATCACCATTAAAGTCACCAGAGGTGACAAATCGTGGAAAACTTCCAACTTCATAATTAACAGCCAAACTAAATGTGCCACTACCTGTTCCTGATAGAATTGAAACATTATTGCTATAACTATTCGTCACTGCTAAATCAAGAAAAGTATCACCATTGAAGTCACCAGTGGTGACAGATTGTGGAGCATCTCCAACACCATAATTATCAGCTGAATCAAATATACCATCAACTGCTCCAAAAAGAATCGAAACATTATCATCACCAAAATTCGCCACTACTAAATCAAGTTTAGTATCACCATTAAAGTCACCGGTAGTAATGAAATATGGATAATTTCCAACTTCATAATTAACAGCCAAACCAAATGTGCCACTACCTGTTCCTGAGAGAATTGAAACATTATTGCTACGAGTATTCACCACTGCTAAATCAAGAAAAGTATCACCATTGAAGTCACCAGTGGTGACAGATTGTGGAGAGCTTCTAGTTCCGTAATCAACTTTAGTTTTGAATGTACCATTGCCATTGCCGAGTAATATGGAAACAGTGTCGCTATGGTAATTTGTCACTGCTAAATCAAGTTTAGTATCACCATTAAAGTCACCAGTGGTAATAGAAGATGGAGTATCCCCAACTCCATAATTAAAAACTGAACCAAATGTGCCACTACCTGTTCCCAAAAGAATTGAAACATTGTTATTGTGGCTACTACCTATTACCGCTAAATCAAGTTTAGTATCACCATTAAAGTCACCAGAGGTGACAAATTGTGGAAAACTTCCAACTTCATAACTATAAGCTGGAATCAATATATTCTCAGCCAAGACACTCTTAGAAAGAGAAAATGTAAAGATTAAAACAAATATACTTAAAACTAAATATTTTTTCATATTTTTATAAATCAAACAATTAAATTAATAAATTTTATTTTTATAAATTAATAATATCATATTAAATAAAATAAGACATCAAAAAACCACTTTAATTAAATAAAGTGGTTTTTAATTAAGCAACTTTTGCTTGAGATAGATATTCAGAGATTTCATCCATCGTACCCATAACTTTTTTAGCGTAGTCAGGAACGATTGATGGTGGATTATACTTCTCCAAAATTTCTTTAGTGGTTTTGCCAGAATAATGTTTAGCAGTGTTAGGGTTATTACCTCCTAAGTTTCTTGCTATTGTTTCTATGGCTTGATCATAGGATTTGAATCCTATTTTACATGAACCCCATCCGAAAGGATTAAACTTTACTTTTTTACAAGCGTGTCTACCTCCTGTAGATTCACGAACAGAAATTGCAGCTACTAGTCTCCAGTCTAAATCATTCTTTTCAGCTTCCTGAACCATTTTTAGACCTTTTCCTTCTAGGGGCATATCGTGTTCTTTGAAGAACATATCAATAGCTGCCGCTTTTTCTTCTTCGCTTGGGGTTTCAGACTCCTGGTTCATTAACTGGTTAAAAGCCAATAAACCATTAGCCTCTATATTCATTTGTTGAGATAATACGACCTGAGGGACTGTAGTTTGCTGACTTTTTGTAGTATCAACTACGGGAATCGTCATAGCTACAGGCAAAATAAGAAAAGATTCCACAAATCGTATTAATTTTTTACTTTGCATACTTGAGCGGTTTAGCTCCGCCAACTCCAGAGGAATATAAGCCTCATCAGGAATACCCTTAATTAAGATTGATAGTCATAAAACTAAAGGTACCCTAATATAGTATCATTTTAGACAAGAAAAGTCAATAGTTATGCAACATTTTTGGGGTATGTCAAATTAAAAATAGCTTGCAAAATAAGGATATTTTAGTTATCTATCATTGACAAAAATACCTAAAATATGCCTAATTTTAGTCTGTGGATAAGATTCTTGACCTTTTGGACCTATAAACCGAGCAACCAGTCCCCAACTTTGAACGCTTCCCCCGCTCCCATCGTCACAATTACGTCTTTTTCACCGAATTTCTGGCTTTTTAATCTCTCTTCCAGCTCTTCAAAGCTACCAAAAGCCTCAGATGTTCTATAATCCTGATGCGTGTTTATCCTTTCTGATAAGATTTCAGACGAAATAGTACCATCGTCTTCTTCTCTAGCATAGTAAATAGGCAAAATTAAGACTTTGTCTGCGTTACCAAAGCTCTTGGCAAAGTCGTTCAATAACAGCTTGGTGCGGCTGAAAAGGTGCGGCTGGAAGATAACCGTTAAATTCCAACCATCAGCTTTTGAATACAACTCCCTGAAACCTTCAAGCGTAGTAGCAATCTCAGTCGGATGATGCGCATAATCGTCATAAACTTCCGCCCCGTCTCTTGTTGTTCCCTTGTGCTCAAATCTTCGCCAAGTGCCAGGAAACCGACCAACATATTTTTCAGAATCTTCCCTGTCTATTCCCACTAAATTAGCAACAGCAATAGCAGCCGCTGCGTCTTTCTTGTTGTGAATTCCCGGCACTTTCAGTTTCAAATCTTTATTAAAATAGTCATGATAGTTTATAACTTTTGCGTTAGCGTCTTTTATCACATCAGCAATATAATCATCATTCGGATTGCAAATTATAAATCCATCTTCGGGCACTTTTGCGACAAACTCTCCGAACGCGCTTTTTATATCTTCTATATCTTTATAATAATCAAGATGATCTGCATCAATATTAGTGATTACTAAAATTTTTGGATTTATATTTAAAAAAGACCTTCTGTACTCACAAGCTTCAACAACTAAATATTTACTTTCACCCGGTATAAAATTACTTTTCTCACCAACAAGCAAACTTCCGACTATGACAGTCGGGTCTTTTTTGCTATCTCGCAAAATCTGCGCAATCATAGCAGTCGTAGTAGTCTTGCCGTGCGTGCCACAAACAGCAATAGTATATTTCTCGCTACTTATTATTTTTAGCATTTCTGGATAAGATCTAACTGGAATTTTCTCTTGATGCTTAATTTTTTTTGCTAATTCAGGATCATAATTATCAATAGCGATAGTATAGACTATCAGTCCAGCATCTTCTGGGATGTTTTCATAACTCTGCCCGATTTTTATATCAATTCCTAATTTCTTCAATTCTTTTACTATTTCACCTTCTTGCATATCTTGGCCTGTCACTATTTTGCCATTGTAAAGCATCATTCTAGCCACAGCCGAAATACCAATCCCACCGATTCCAATAAAGTGCACGTGTTTGATTTTTTGTAAATTTAATTCCATATTATTTTTCTAATTCCTCTTTTAATAAAGGCACAATCTGTTTCCTCATTATTAAATTATTTCTTTCAGCTACAAATCCATTAAATTTAATACCTAATATTTTTTCTAAAATTTTTTGTGTTTCAGTATCTTTAGCTATGAAAAAATTCATACCTTCTTCAAGCTCAATAGAATTCTGAAAAAGAATATCAAAATCAAATTCTCTTTTTAACTTATCTAAAATATCAACAATTTCATCTAATCTATTTTCTATAAGTTTTCTAACTCCTACTATTTCAATTTGAGCAATTCCAACTTTTTTATTATTCATATTAAACCAAGCCAAGTCTCCTAGAATTCTTTCTTTCATCTTATCACCAGACAAATCAGACTTTGATTTAAATAATTCTTTTGCAAAATCTGGTGACAACTGAGCTATTTTATTCAAATACTCAAAAGCCAATCTATCTCTATCAGTTGTTACTCCACCTTTAAAATTTAAAGTATTTGAAATTATTGCCCCACACAAAAGAATTGCTGATTCTTTTGATATTTCTATATTATTTTGGATAAATTTTTCGGCAACTAAAGTTGACGCTGAGCCCACAAGCTCTATCTGAACTTTTGCATTTGGAAATTTATCTGCTTCGTGAACTTTTCTGTGGTCTATTATTTCAATTACTTTCTCTGGAGCTATTTTACCCTCAATACCAATCAAATCACTAGCATCAACTAAAACAACTTCATCAAAATCGTCTGCATTAGATATTATTTTAGGATACGAAATATTATAATTATCTAAAATATATTTAGCCTCATCATGAGGTTCTCCAATTAAACCAACCACAGAATTTTTGCCTCTCTTATTTAAAAACTCAGAATAAGCAGTTGTTCCCGCAACAGCATCAAGATCTGGATTTACATAGCCCGTAATAAGAATTTGTTTCATACTATTTTAATTCTTTAATAATTTTTACAATCTCAGGAAATCTAGAAATTCTAAAATGTCCATTTTTGCTTTTATAAATAATTATGTTAGCATTTTTTAATTTGTTTCTATACTTTTCTGCATGAGAAACAGGAACAACATTATCGTCCTCTGAAAACATCAAATATAAATTTTTAGAATTTTTTTCAAGTAGAGATAAATCAGATTTAAGTTTAAAACCACCAACTAAATCCTCCCCTATAAGGGTATCAGCAAAAGGTGGACAAATCAAAAATGTCGCCAAAATCTTTTTAGGAAACTTGTTTTCAGACAAATATTTTGCTAAAAATATTCCACCCAAAGATTCTCCAATTAAAACTACATCATTTTTTAAAAAAGGAATATGCCTTTCAAACCAAACTTTCCAATCTTCATATTTAGCATCATCTTGAAGAGGCATACGGGGTCTAATTATTTCAAAATTTTTACCCAATTGTTTATCTAAATAATCACCAGTCCAAGTTATTTTTTTTTCAAGCTTAACCTTTTTTGTTTTTAAATACTTTAAATAATCTTTCTTATTCTTAAAAGTATTTCCCCCGTGAATTATTAATATTTGTTTTTTATTTTTCATAAATTTACTTCAACTTCTTTAACCAATTATCTAATTTATTTTTAAATTCATCAATGTGATCTTTTTCTCTAAAGGTATGTGGCGCGCCTTTTATAACATATAATTCATTTTTTATATTTTTAGGTAATAAATTAAATAAAGTTTCTTGAACATCCAAAGGGCAACTAGTATCATTTTCACCAACAACAATAAGTATAGGCATAGTTAATTTTAAAGCATTTGGTCTAAGATCATGATTTAAGCGTTCTTCCATATGTGACCATGGTAATCTTTTGATTAATCCTGGCTTAGAAACACTTTTTCTTTCATCCCAACCAGTTTCTTTCCAGTTTTTTAAAACTTCTGGATTAAATTTTTCATAAGTTTTAAAAGATAATTCTCCAGATATCACAGGAGCCTTAGCAACAATGGCTTTAACCAAGCTAGAGTACTCTTCAGCGTATTGAACAACTGAATATCCACCTAAACTTGATCCAGTTAAAACAAACGGCTCCTTATACCATGATTGACTTTTTGACCATTCAATAACATCAACTAAATCTTCGTAATGAAGTTGCATAGTTGCATCTTCAAATTTACCTTCACTTTCTCCTACGGAATTAGTTGAATCAAAATTAATAACTATATAATTATTTTTCAAAAAAATATCTACAGTTGCAACGATAGCAACTTGTTCCTTATAACTACCTAGTCCATGCTGTACAAATACAAGTCCTATTGGATTTTCAGGTCTATATAATTCGCCAACTATTTTTAATCCTTTTCTATTTTTTATTTCAAATTTTTCCATTTTATTTCAACTTCTTAATTAATTTCACAAACAAATCATTTCGCTCATATTCATTATTAAACAAACCAAAAGACGCAAAAGCCGGCGAGAATAAAATAATATCGCCCTTTTTTGCAAACTCTATAGCTTTACTTACAACCTCTTTAAAATCTTTACCGATTTCATACGGAACTTTTAGTTCATAATCTTTCAATAAAACATCTGTTCCGGAACCCGGAATAAGCGCAACCGCTTTGCAATTTTTATTTACTATTTTTACAAAATTAGTTAAATCTAATTTCTTGTCAGCGCCGCCACAAAGCAAAACTATATTCTTCTTATTAGTCTTCACAGCTTCAATTCCAGCAATAGTTGCTTCTGGTGTAGTAGCGTTATTATCGTTATAAATTTTAATGCCTTTGTAATTTTTCAAAAATTCCAATCTTCCTTCTACTCCCTTAAATTCTGCAACTGTCTTTTTTATTTTATTAATTGGAATATCAAACTGCTCGGCAACTTTTACGGCACAAGCAAGATTTTCTTGTTGATGCTCGCCCGGCACGATAAATTTCCAACCAGCCACAGATTTTTTATTTATAACTATCAACTTACCCTTCACGTCTTCTTTATTTATAAACTCTTTCATCCCTGGCCTGATTATCAAAACATCATCCTTTTTTTGATTTCTAAATATATGCGCTTTATCATCAAAATAAGCTTCCATGCTTCCTCTGTAATAATTCATATGATCTGGCATGAAGCTAGTAAACACAGAAATATCCGGAGAAATTTTTGCATCACCAAAACCTTGCAACTGCCAAGAATCCAATTCGCAAACCAAAATATCGCCAGGTTTTACTTTTTTTAATAAAGGCAAAGTCGCAACACCACGGATATTTCCACCCAAATAAACTTTTCTATTTTTCAAATTTTTTGAAAGCAATTCGTAAATTAAAGTAGTCGTCATTGATTTCCCTCTTGTACCAGTCACGCCAACAATTTTTACTTCTTGCGCAAGTTTTTTAAACAAAGAAACATCCATTTCTACTGGAATTTTATTTTTCTTCGCTTCTGCAATATAAACAGAATCAAAAGGCACGCCAGCGGCTTTCATTATCATGTCTCTATTTTTGAAATCTTCCAATCTATGCTCGCCGATCACAAATTTTATGTTTTTAAATTTGCTTAAAACTTTTAATGAAGTCGCGAGCTGTTCTTTTGTTTTCAAATCCGTCACGATCAAATCAGCGCCACACTCAGCCATAAATTTCGTATAACCAAGACCACGCCCGAGAATCCCAAGCCCCATAACTGTTATTTTTTTATTTTTAAAAAATTCTTTGTAGTGTTGCATAAAATTTTACATTAAATATTTCTTTAACTCTTCCATATCATTAAAGTGCTGTTTTACGCCTTTAATGTCCTGATAACTCTCATGACCCTTCCCTGCGCACAAAATAATATCACCTTTCTGCGCTAATTTTACCGCTTCTTGAATTGCCAAACTTCTGTCTGTTATTACTTTCACTTTTTTTAATTCATTCATGCTCAAGTCAGTCTTCATTTCTGCAATAATTTTTTCTGGATCTTCACTTCTCGGATTATCAGAAGTCAAAATAGCAAAATCAGAATTTTCTACGCCAATCTTTCCCATAATTCTGCGCTTCAATGGATCTCTATCTCCGCCACAACCAAATACAGAAATAATTTTACTACCGTTAGTTTTAAACTCTCGAATAGTATACAAAACTTTCTCGAGCGCATCAGGCGTATGCGCAAAATCTACAATCCCCAAAACACCATTTTGTGAAACAAAATAATCAAATCTGCCTTTGGGTGGCTCAATAGTTTCCAAAATTTTCTTCACTTTTTCCAAATCAAAACCGAGAAGTTTTGAAGTACTAAATATCGCAAGCAGATTGTAAGTGTTAAATTTGCCCAATAATTTAGATTTTATTAAATTACCACCAACTTGAATTTCTATCCCCTCAAAATCTAACTTTTTGATTTCAGCTTTAAAATCAGCTTGATTATTTATACCGTAAAAATATTTGTCAGCTTTTATTCCATCTAAAATCTGTTTGCCGTGTTCATCATCTGCATTTGAAAGTGCAAAAGAACCTTTTGGTAAATTTTGAAAAAATTTCTTTTTAGTCAAGAAATAATTTTCCATGCTTTTGTGATAATCAAGATGATCTTGCGTCAAGTTAGTAAAAACACCACCAACAAAATTTATTCCGGCAATTCTTTTCTGATCAATTCCATGCGAAGAAACTTCCATGAAAACATATTCGCATTCTTTTTCTGCCATTTCTTTCAGTAATTTATTGAGAGTAATCAAACCTGGCGTAGTATTAATAGTAGTTCTTTTTTCGTCTACAATTATATTTTCTACGGTTCCGATTAATCCAGCTTTGTAGCCCAATTCTCTTGCAATTTTATATAACAAAGTAGCAGTCGTAGTCTTGCCATTTGTGCCGGTTACCCCAATAACTTTTAATTTTGCTGACGGATTGCCATAAAAATGCAATGCCACAAGTTTGGACATCGCACGCTTTTTTATTTTTAAATTTTTAATTATTTTCTTCATATTTATCAACAAATTATAACATTTTATTCTTGTTCTTTCTTTCTCTTCAAATATTTCTTATTTTTAATCTTTTCTGGTAACAAACTCTCTTTCGTGTATTTCTCATAACCTTTACCATAACCCAAATCTTTCATAAGTTTAGTCTGCGCATTTCTGATATTCATCGGAATTGGTAAGTTTCCATATTTTTCTACATCTTGCAAGGCTAATTGATATGCTTCATATGCGCTCCTATCTTTTTTTGCCAAAGCAAGATAAGTTGCCCCGTGCATAAGATTAATAGCGCATTCTGGCAAACCAACAGTCTCAACCGCACGAAATACATCATTTGCAACAACCAACGCAGTCGGCTGAGCAAGACCAATATCTTCACTTGCAAAAATAACCATGCGTCTGGCAATAAATTTTGGATCTTCGCCTGCTGTTACCATTCGTGCCAAATAATAAAGCGCAGCGTCTGGTTGTGAAGCTCGCATACTTTTTATGAAAGCGCTGATTAAATTGTGATGTTCTTCAGCCTTTTTATCATAACGCAAAAACTTAGACTGTAATGTATTTTTCAAATTTTCTACAGTGATATCTTTATACAAAAAGACAGTGTTTTCTAGCATGGTAATCGCCTGACGCGCATCACCTTGAGCCATAGAAATCAACCAATCAAGCGCATCTTTTTTTAATTTATATCCCGTACGCTTAATTATTTTTTTCATTTCTTCTTCTGTAAATTCAGCCAAAACAAAAACTCTTGCGCGTGAAAGTAAAGCTGGAATAACTTCAAAACTTGGATTTTCAGTAGTTGCGCCAATCAAAGTTAATCTACCAGATTCAACATAAGGCAACAGAAAATCTTGTTGCGCTTTATTAAATCTATGTATTTCATCTAAGAATAAAATTCTTGGCCCGAGCAACGCACCTTGAGATTCTACTATTTTTCTAATATCATCTTTTCCAGCTGATACAGCAGACAGTTCGTGATACTCTGCGTTTAGCGCTTTTGCATAAATTCTCGCAAGTGTAGTTTTTCCAACTCCTGGTGGACCCCAAAGAATAAAAGAGAACAAATGCTTCTTGTCTATTGCAACAGAAAGGGGCTTTCCTTCCCCAATAAGATGTTCTTGCCCAATAAATTCTTTAAGATTCTTAGGCCTAATTTTTGATGCTAATGGCTCCATATTTGTATCTAATCTATACTCGCCATTATAACTCAAAACAGCCAAATTTGTACTTTTATTAGAAATTATTAGAACATAAATATTTTTTGACAAAATAGCTATTTGTGATAATGTGAAAAAAGAACTGGACCTTGAAAAACAAGGTTTTTTGTCTACATAATTTATTATTTATTCACTAAAACTTTAAAAAATGAAAAAGTTGTTAGCTTTTCTTGTGTTGGCACTACTGCCAGCTATTATGTCTGCCTCAGAGGCAGACTTGAAAATTCCGGTATTATCCGGAGACCAAACAAATCTGTTATTATGGGGATTTGTAATTTGTTTTCTTGGTTTAGGTTTTGGCTTATATCAGTTTATGAAAGTCAAAAAACTACATGCTCATCAATCTATGCTTGATGTTTCAAAAGTAATTTTTGAAACATGCAAAACTTATTTAATTCAGCAGGGTAAATTTTTAATAATATTATTTATCTTCATTGCTGCATGTGTTGCCTTCTATTTTGGTTTTCTTCAGGAACAAAGCACAGGTGGTGTTCTTCTTATTTTATCCTGGACTGTTATTGGAATTTTAGGATCATATAGTGTTGCCTGGTTTGGTATTCGTATGAATACACTTGCCAACAGCCGTATGGCCTTTGCGTCGCTAGAACGCAAACCGCTAAAATTACTGAATATTCCTCTAGATTCAGGAATGAGTATTGGTGTAATGTTGGTTTGTGTCGAGCTTATCATGATGCTTATCATTTTAATGTTTGTTCCTCGCGAATTAGCCGGTGCCAGTTTCATTGGTTTTGCTATTGGTGAATCACTCGGTGCTTCAGCTTTACGTATTGCCGGTGGTATCTTTACAAAAATTGCTGACATTGGGTCTGACCTAATGAAAGTAGTTTTCAAAATTGGAGAAGATGATCCTCGCAACCCAGGAGTTATCGCAGATTGTACCGGTGACAATGCCGGAGATTCTGTAGGACCTACCGCTGATGGCTTTGAAACTTACGGAGTAACAGGAGTTGCTCTTGTGTCTTTTATTGTTTTAGCTGTTGGATTTATTCCCGGAATAAGCGAAGAAACCCGCATTCTTTTTCAAACGAATCTTCTCACTTGGATATTTGTAATCCGTGTACTAATGGTTATCACATCTGTTCTTTCATTCGGAATCAACAGAATGTTAAGTAAATTATTATACAGTAAAAGTGATAATATCGATTTTGAAAAACCTCTGACCAATCTTATTTGGATCACATCCATTACTTCTATTGCCGGAACTTTTATTGCAAGTTACTTAATGCTCGGACCTTCCAGCGAAATTGGATTAACATATCCAAACTTATGGATTATTTTATCCGCAATAATTAGTTTTGGAACACTGGGCGCAGCATTAATACCAGAATTTACAAAAATATTTACTAGCACCAAATCACATCACGTAAACGAAATCGTAACGGCTTCACGTGAAGGCGGTGCTTCTCTGAATATTCTATCTGGTTTAGTTGCAGGTAATTTCAGCGCTTTGTGGATGGGCCTTGTATTTTTGCTATTAATGTTCGGCGCTTATTTTGCCAGTACTTTTGGACTTGGAGAAATTATGATCTATCCGTCAATTTTTGCTTTTGGTTTAGTAGCATTCGGAATGTTAGGAATGGGACCTGTTACTATCGCGGTTGACAGCTACGGTCCGGTTACGGATAACGCTCAATCTGTTTATGAACTATCTTTAATAGAAGAAATTCCTGATATTAAAAAAGATATTATTCATAAATTTCATTTTTCTCCAGACTTCGAAAAAGCAAAAGATTATCTTGAGGCAAATGACGGTGCAGGAAATACTTTCAAAGCAACTGCAAAACCCGTGCTTATTGGTACCGCAGTCGTTGGCGCTACAACAATGATTTTTTCACTCATCCTGGTTATCAAAAATGTTTTGGGCGTTGAACCTCAGCAAATTTTAAACCTCCTGAATCCATACACTATTCTTGGATTTATTGCCGGAGGCGCTGTAATTTTTTGGTTTACTGGCGCATCTATGCAGGCTGTTACTACGGGCGCACACCGCGCGGTGGCATTCATAAAGAAAAATATCAACTTAGATCCCAACGCTCCAAAAAAAGCAGACATAACTAAATCAAAAGAAGTAGTTAAAATTTGTACGCAGTATGCACAAAAAGGAATGTTTAATATTTTTATTGGAATTTTTGCTTTTGCGCTTGCCTTCGCTTTCTTTTCTGCTCCTAGTGATATTATTGCAAATGCAACTTCTGATGCAGACATTAAAGCCAATATTCTATCAAGTGGCCCTGTTTCATTTTTTGTCAGTTATTTGATTTCTATTGCTGTATTTGGTTTATTCCAAGCCATATTCATGGCTAATGCCGGAGGTGCCTGGGATAACGCAAAAAAAGTAGTTGAAGTTGACCTTAAAATGAAAGGTACTCCTTTGCACGATGCTGCAGTAGTTGGTGATACTGTTGGAGATCCTTTCAAAGACACTTCATCAGTTGCTTTAAACCCGATTATTAAATTCACTACTTTATTCGGTTTATTAGCAATGGAAATTTCAATCTCACCAAGTTTCAGAAACGCTGCGTTATATTTCGGAATCGCATTTCTAATTATAGCGCTGATATTCGTTTGGCGCAGTTTCTACCAGATGAGAATCAAAGAATAATTAAAAACTTTTTCAACTTAAACACAAAGCCTGCTTTCTTTTCAGAAAGCAGGCTTTTTTATTTACTATTTTATTTTTATTTATTTTAAAACTTAAGATTTATAACTTTCGTACGGCTTTACTATCATTTCTTGTTCTATTTTTTTGAATCTTTCTAACTCTTTACCGTCAACTACAATATTTTCCAAAAACATGTGCTTTGGTCTAGCCCAGATTATTCCATCTTCTAAGTGCATATAAATAACTAAGTGCTCTTTTGTCTCAGAATGTATCGCTTCGCAAAGCACTTTTACTTTTGTGCCTTTGTAATGCATATATGTTGCACCAATTTCTAAGTTTTTCATATATTTATATTATATCAACCTTTTTACTTTATTTACGCTCCGTGACATTTTTTATATTTTTTTCCAGAACCACATGGACACGGATCATTTCTTCCAACTTTTGGTTCATCTTTTTGTGTAGTTTTTACCTCTTTTGTATCAGCAAATTCTCCTGGTTCACTATGATTAGTTACCAATTGTGTTTTTTCAATATTTTCATCTTTTTTTGCGGGCTCATTTATATTTTCAACAAGAGAAAGAACTTGCTCTTTGAAAACTTCTTCCATGTCTTTGAACATTCTTAGCCCTTCTTTCTTATATTCTATGATTGGATCTCTTTGACCATAAGCACGCAAATTCACAGAAGATCTCAAATAATCCATTGCTTCAAGGTGTTCCATCCAAAGTGCATCAGTTGTATACAAAGCAATTCTTCTAACTACTTCAAAAAAAGCTTCATCTCCTAATTTTTCTCTTTTTTCTTTAACTGTATTTTTTATTTTTTCTTCTTTGCCCTCTAAAATATCGTTAATTAACTTTTCTATTCCCTGCTTATCAGTTTTTAACATTTTCTGCCTTCTGTCATAAATAGACTGTCTTTGATGTGTCATAACATCATCATATTCAAGAGTGTTTTTTCTAGAATCAAAATGAAATCCTTCGATCTTCTTCTGTGCTCCTTCTAGTGCATTACTTACAAAACTATTTTTAATCGGCATATCTTCTGGAATTCCAAAACGTCCCATCATGCTCTTTAATCTTTCTGAACCGAAAACACGCATCAAGTCATCTTCAAGAGAAACGTAAAATTGCGTCTCACCAGGATCCCCTTGTCTTCCAGAACGTCCTCGCAACTGATTGTCTATTCTGCGAGCTTCATGTCTTTCCGTTCCCAACACAAACAGTCCACCAGAATTTTTTACAAAATTATATTCTTCAGTAACTATCGGATTTCCGCCCAACTTAATATCAATTCCACGGCCTGCCATATTTGTAGCAATAGTTACAGCTCCACGGCGCCCTGCTTGGGCTATAATTTCTCCTTCTTTTTCGTGATTCTTAGCATTCAAAATAGTATGTTGCACACCTTCCTGTCTCAAATAAGCAGAAAGCAATTCGTTTTTCTCAATCGAAATAGTACCAATCAAAACCGGCTGGCCTTTTTCATTAAGCTCTTTTACTTTCTTAGCAATAGCCTGAAATTTTCCTTTTTCTGTTTGGAAAATCAAATCAGAATTATCTATTCTAATTACCGGTTTGTTTGTTGGAATAACGATTACTTCTAAACCATACACTTTCCAAAATTCTTCAGATGAAGTATCAGCTGTTCCAGTCATACCAGAAAGTTTTTTGTAAAATCTAAAATAATTCTGGAAAGTAATAGAACCAGAAGATCTAGTTTCTTTTTCTATTTTTACTCCTTCTTTTGCTTCTATCGCCTGATGAATTCCTTCTGACCAACGTCTACCTGGCTGCAATCTTCCAGTAAATGGATCAACAATTACCACTTCCCCTTCTTTTACAACATAATCTTTATCTTTTTCAAACAAAGCTTGCGCACGAACGGCTGTTTCAAGATGATGCACATACTTGATTCCTTTTTCAGTATAAATATTCTGTATGCCCAACAAATTTTCTGCCTTACTTATCCCTTCGTCTGTCAAAGTAATAGCTCTTAATTTTTCATCTACTTTATAATCAGCATCTCTCTTAAGCTGTCTTGCAATCTGATTAAATTTTATATAAAAATCTTCTGAATCACTTGAAGCTGAAGAAATAATAAGTGGCGTTCTTGCTTCGTCTATCAAAATAGAGTCGACTTCGTCAACAATCGCAAAATTATGTTCTCTCTGCACCAAATCTTTCACAGATACTGCCAAATTGTCTCGCAAATAATCGAAACCATATTCATGATTTGTTCCGTATGTTATATCCGCAGCATATGCTTCTTTTCTGGAACATGGTCGCAAAAAATCATAAACGATTTTGTATTCTCCAACTTGATCACGTTCTTTATCTTCTTCTGTATGTTTTGGATCATAAAGGTAAGAAACGTTTTGTGAATTTATCACGCCGACAGTTAATCCAAGAAAATTATAAACCTGTCCCATGAGCACAGAGTCTCGTCTTGCCAAATAATCGTTCACAGTAACAATATGCACTCCTTTTCCAGTCAAAGCGTTCAAATACGCAGGCAAAGTAGCCACGAGAGTTTTTCCTTCTCCGGTCTTCATTTCTGATATTTTACCTTTATGAAGAGTTATACCTCCAATAAGCTGGACATCGTAGTGTCTTTCGCCTAGATTTCTTTTAGCAGCTTCTCGCACCAAAGCAAAAGCCTCTGGAAGAATATCGTCTAAACTCTCCCCTTTTTCTAATCTATCTTTAAATTCCTGGGTTTTTACCGGGAAATCGCTATCTTGTAATTTTGATATTTCAGTCTCTAAGTCGTTGATTTTCGCTATTATTGGTTTAATGCTTTTTATGAATCTAGAGCTGGTATCACCGAATATTTTGTTATATAAAGCCATAACTTATATATTAGCATAAAAAATAAAAAACTCCCGATTTTCATCGGAAGTTTTTTATGAGTTGATTAAGCTCGCTTCTTTGTAGTCTTTTTTGCTACTTTCTTTGTAGCTTTCTTTGCTACTTTCTTTGTAGCTTTCTTAACTACTTTCTTTGCTTTTTTCTTTGCTGCCATTTTATTTGTCGCTTACGCGAAATTATTTTTTAAATAGTTTGCATTTGCAATGATCACGACCAAAAATTTTTTTCAAAATTTTTTTAAAAAATAATCATTACAAAGAACTATCTTAATTATCTCGCACAAAAAAATTTAACACAATACTTTTTCCAAAAAAACTGTGGAAAACTTTTTTATTTACAAAAAATATTTCTAAAAATAAAATTTTATTTTTATCTCAACAAAAAAACTTTTAGAAAATAAAATTTATAAATATAAAAAACAAAAAAAATTTAAAAAAATATTTCTGAAATTTTTAAAAAGATAATTTGCAAAAAATAGAAATAAAAAAATCGCTTCCATTTGAGGCGGGTTATGGCTAAACTCCAACATATGTGCCTATGTGAGTGCGATAACCCGCCACAGATAAAAGCGATTCTGTAGCATCTAGATTATATCATAAAACAGAATCAAGTATACAAGCAACTACATCTTGGGGATTTGCTCCTACGTAATTGCACGTCTGACAGAAGTGCGAATCTTTATTTAATTCAGGATTAAATTGAATATTTTTGAGAAAAACTTTTCCTCTTAAATCCAAGACAAACTCAGAACGCAAATATTTTGGATTATTAAAATGCTTGTGCAGTTGCTCTGCTGCTTTCATTATGTTCTCTTTCTCTATTTTAGATATATTTTCTATATTTGGAAAAACATAAGTATCTTGATTTCTAAAACCAGCAACAGAGTGCGTGCTAATATTTTTTCCAGAAATGAATTCTTCTACCAAAATACTTTCTCCGTGATTTATACAGTCAGCAATCGATTCTATCAATTCAGGAAAAGTCTTTGCTATGTGTATTCCCATATCAGAATGTTGGGCAAAAGATTTCACAATCCAAGGAGCTGCAAACTTTTCATGTACTTCTTTTGCTTTCTTTAAAATAAAAGTTTCTTTTTCTCCATCAAAATCTTTTTGATAAATCGGAATAACTAAATGTCTCGGCATTTTTATCCCAACTTTTTTCATATGCTCTTCTAACATTGCTCTGTTCTGAATAACAGTATTATGAAAAACGTCTGCGCCAACATACGGAATAGCAAAACTTTGCAAAACATTTGTATAACTCGGCAATGAAACATTCCAAACAACATCAACTTTATGCATAAGGTCAGCAGGCTTTATTTCTTTCCCCGTCAGATGCCAAACATTATCTTTATCAATAAAAATATCAAATACTTGCCATTTGTCCCCTAATTTTTCAGTAATATGTAAAATCAATTCTCCTCCTTTCGCTAAAGAATTTTCATAATCATGTTCCCCTCCGCGCAATATTCCGACTCGTTTTTTCATATATTATAGTATACCAAAAAAATCCTCAGAAGAGGATTTTTTTGGTTAAATTATTTTTTTAAGAGAGATTATCAAGCCATTCACGGCCTTTCTGTCCTTCATATTGATTATTAACATGCCATGGTAACATAGCTTTTATATCTTCAGGTAAGTTAACGCTATAACTAACAGCAAAAGAATCATTAATTTTTTTTACTTCTTCCAACGTATCCAAATCCTTTTCCTCAAAAGCAGTCTTTGTAATATTTCGCAATTCAGAAAAATCAAGCTTGGAAAGACGTTCTGAGTCCTTCATATTTTTATCTAACACTTTATATTTTCCTAATAAAATTTCGCCAATATTTTTAACTAAGGTTTTTTTATTATTTTCTACCTTATTTATTGGTGATTGATCAAATCCCATAAAATTTTTTTAATTAATTTAATAATATAGACTTTCGAAATCTATATTCAAAGTTTAACACTTTATTAACCCTTGTCAAACACGCAAAAAGCCACCTTATAGGTGGCTTTTTGCTTAGCTTTGTCCCGACGCCTTTTAAGGTCGGGAAGCCGACTGCAACGTCGGCTCTGTTCTATGTTTTGTTTCGTTCTATTATTTACCAACTTCGGATTCTTTCTTCCGTGTCAGATCATTTTTAGGAAATGTGATCATTTTCCATTGTGTTGTCAATTGAGCAACACAATACCGACTCTATAAGTTTTGTTTAAAAATAAACAAAACGAGTTTCAAATTGAATTAATCCACGAGCAGCTTCCGCTACCCGTGCCTTGTTACGACTTAGTCCCTGTCACCGAGCTTACCTTAGGACCCACTTATGTGGATACTTCGGGTACTCCCGGCTCCCTTGACTTGACGGGCGGTGAGTACAAGACTTGAGAACGTATTCACCGCGGTATAGCTGACCCGCGATTACTAGCAATTCCGGCTTCATGGAGTCGAGTTGCAGACTCCAATCCGAACTGGGGCCACTTTTGACGATTAGCTCAGAGTCGCCTCGTCGCTGCGCGTTGTAGTAGCCATTGTATTATGTGTGTAGCCCAGGGTATCAAAGGGACATGCTGACCTGGCGTCATCCTCTCCTTCCTCCCCGACCAAAAATTTCGAGTTTATTTAAAAACTTCAAAAACTTTGGTCGGGGCAGTCTCGTGTGACACTTGTAACACACAACGAGGGTTGCGTTCGTTACCCCACTTAAGGGAACAATTCAAACCACGAACTGACGACGGCCATGCATCACCTGTCCACCTGTCTTGCGAGGGCTCTAGTTTCTTAGAGCTTTCAGGTAGATTTCTAACCCTGGTAAGGTTCTTCGTTTACCATCGAATTAAACCACATAATCCACTGCTTGTGCAAGTCCCCGTCTATTCCTTTGAGTTTTAGCCTTGCGGCCGTACTTCCCAGGCGCTTCTCTTAACGCGTTAGCTTAGGCTCTCAGAGGGTCGATACTCCGAAAACCGAGAGAAGATCGTTTAGGGCGTGGACTACTGGGGTATCTAATCCCATTCGCTACCCACGCTTTCGTGCTTCAGTGTCAAATATGCGCCAGTTTGCTGCCTTCGCATTTGGTGTTCCCCATGATATCAACGGATTTCACCCCTACACCATGAGTTCCGCAAACCTCTCACACTTTCAAGTTTTGCCGTTTCCTTCGCGCCTCCCAAGTTAAGCTCGGGGTTTTCACAAAAGACTAACAAAACAACCTACGCACCCTTTACGCCCAATAATTCCGGATAACGCTCGAGGCTCTCGTATTACCGCTCCTGCTGGCACGAGATTAGGAGCCTCTTATTCTTAGACTGATCAATAAACTTTCTAGTCTACAAAAGATCTTTACGTCCCAGAGGGACTTCATCAATCACGCGGCGTCGCTCCATCAGACTTTCGTCCATTGTGGAAGATTCTCGACTGCAGCCACCCGTAGGTGTATGGTCCGTGTCTCAGTACCATCGGTGGGGGTCAGCCTCTCAGCTCCCCTAGACGTCATAGCCTTGGTAGTCTATTACACTACCAACTAGCTGATATCGCACAGGCCTTTCCCAAAGCGAAAAATCTTTACTCTTGCGAGACCATCATGTATTAGTCCGGATTTCTCCGGATTATTCATGACTTTGGGGGAAGTTCCTATGTATTACTACCTCGTTCGCCACTAACCAGCAACCTCAATCCAATCATCAATTCCTCAAGTATTGCTACAAGAAGTCTATCAAACATTCATGAGACTGATTCGTTCGACTTGCATGCCTTATCCACGCCGCCAGCGTTCATCCTGAGCTAGGATCAAACTCTAACTAAAAAGTTGTTTAATTTAATAATTAGAACGAAACAAAACAAAAAACAGCAATTTGAAAACTTGTCTTTTTGTCTTTGATTATTTATGTTGGTTGTTTTTACCACAACCCTAGCTCTTTGAAATTATTCTTTAAAGAATAAATCTAAACTTGCACTTAGTTCTGCTGTCCTATAAAACAGAACTAGTTCTCAAAAACTTATTCATTTGTCAAAGATTAAAACTAAAACGCCATATCCATAACATAAGGATTAGACGCTACGGAACAGTATATACGAAGAGAAAATTAAAGTCAAGTCCCTAAACAAATTAAAAATACTCTTGCTTTGCAAGAGTATTTTTAGAAGAATTTAATCTTTATTTTTCACTAATATTATATCTGTCTAGAACAGCTTCGAACATAAGTGGCGCAACTATTGTTGCGTCAGATTCTATTACGAACATTGGTGTTTCTTTTGTAAGTTTGTCCCAAGTAATTTTTTCATTTGGTGTTGCACCAGAATATGAACCATAAGAAGTAGTAGAATCAGAAATCTGACAGAAGTATCCCCAAGGTCGCACAGATTTCTTTAAGTCATATTTAATAGAAGGCACTACACAGATTGGAAAGTCTCCAGAAATTCCTCCACCGATTTGGAAGAAACCTAAACCTGGTCCGTCTTTAGAAAGTTCTTGATACCAATCATAAAGTTGTGTCATATATTCTACTCCTGTTTTCATAACAGTTGGACTAACTTCTCCTGCTTTGCAATATCCTGCAAAAATGTTTCCCAAAGTAGAATCTTCCCAACCTGGCACGACTATTGGCAAATTCTTTCTTGCAGCTTCAAGCAACCAGCAATGTTCTGGATCTCCTTCGTACTTTCCTTTTAGTTCATCAGACAATAATATTTTGTAAAAATATTCATGTGGAAAATATCTTTCACCTTTTGCTTGTGCATCTTTCCAGTATTTCAAAATAATCGGCTCTACTACACGAAAAGCTTCTTCTTCAGGAATAGAAGTATCTGTCACTCTTCTTTCACCTCTACTTAAGATATCTTCATCATCTTGTTTTGTAAAATATCTGTAGTCTGGATAATCTTTGTAATGTGTGTGAGCAACTAGTCTGAACACAGATTCTTCAAGATTAGCACCTGTGCAAGAAATTGCATGAATTTTTTCATTCTTAATCATCGGCGCAAGAGTGATTCCCATTTGCGCAGAAGACATCGCACCTCCCATTGCTAAAAACATTTTTCCACCATCATCAAGATGCTTTTTGAAAGCTAAAGTAGCATCTTTCATCTGGCGAGCATTAAAATTAAAATATAATTTTTTAAATAAATCTAAAACACTAATATTTTTGTTTTCCATATTTTCAATTATAGAACTACTATAGAAAAAGACAAGATTTTTAAACAATTCTACTTAATTTGCTTATTAACCAATTTTATGCAATAATAGTTCCATGCAATTAATAGTGAAAATACTGCCTTACGCGCAGATAATTCTTTCAGTAATATTGGTTATAGCAATTCTACTTCAACAATCAGGAGCTGGAGTGGGTGGAGCCTTGGGGGGAAACGATAGTTCTTTCCATCACACTCGCCGTGGATTCGAAAAATTCCTTTTCTACCTTTCAATCGTTTGTGGAGTGCTTTTTGCTTTGACTGCTTTTCTCGCAATAGTACTAAAAACTAGAGTTTAATAAAAAGTTTTCAAAACTTTTTCTTTCTCTTTGTTTTGTTTGTTTGCCTTATTCTTAAAATATGAAAAAACTAAAGAATTTTTTAAGTAGTTTTAAATTCCCTAAAAAAGCTGAACTAAAATCCGCTTTTTCACTGTTCTCAAAAAAAGAATGGTATATATTTGGAACTTTAATATTAATTTTAACAGTAACAACAATTCTAGTAGTCAGGAGTGTTAATAATTATTTCATGACTAATGTCCCGATGAGCGGCGGTTCTATCTCAGAAGGAATAGTCGGCACACCTCGTTTCGTAAATCCAGTGTTAGCAATTTCTGACGCTGACAGAGATCTAACTTCTCTGGTCTATTCTGGTTTGATGCGAAAAAATATTGACGGTAGTCTTGTTCCTGATTTAGCCGAAAGTTATGAAATTTCAAAAGACGGATTAACTTATACTTTTACACTAAAAGATAACATCTTCTTTCACGACAAAGAAAAAGTTACAGCCGACGATGTTTTATTTACAATAAATACAATAAAAGATCCTTTAACAAAAAGTCCTAAAAAAGGAAGTTGGGACGGTATCGGTGTTGAAAAAATAGACGACAAAACTATCAAATTTATTTTGAAACAACCATACACAGCATTTCTAGAAAACACAACAATCGGAATAATTCCAGAACACATTTGGACGGGATCACACATTGAATTGAACGAAGCAAACACAAATCCAATAGGATCTGGACCATACGAGATAACTAGCTCAAGTAAAAACTCTTCTGGAATGGTAACAAAATATAGTTTATCTGCTTTCAAAAAATTTACATTGGGCAAGCCTTATATCAAAAAAATAACTTTGCGATTTTACTCAAACGAAGATGATTTGGTTTCCGCATTGGAAAGTGGTGAAGTAGACCAAGCAAGTTCTATCTCAGCGGTAAATGCAGAAATATTAAAAGACAAAAAGTTTAATATTATTTCTTCCCCGCTGCCAAGAGTTTTCGGTTTATTCTTTAATCCAAACCAAGCCCAAGTTTTTACTGACAAAAATGTAATCAAAGCAATCAATCTTGCAGTTGATAAAGATAAAATAGTTAGAGAAGTATTAGATGGCTACGGTGTGGTAATAGACGATCCAATTCCACCGAACATGATGGCTTACCAGAGATTGAGTAGCGACAATGAAACCTCTCACGAAGAACAAATAAAAAAGGCTCAAGAAATTTTAGCAAAAGATGGTTGGACCAAAAACGAAGAAGGCTTTCTAGTCAAAACAACAACAGACAAAAAGAAGAAAACATCATCACAAACTTTAGCCTTCACTATTTCAACTGGTAACGCTCCGGAATTGTCAAAAGCAGCTGAGCTAATCCAAACAGACTTATCAACCTTGGGAATCCAAGTAGAAGTAAAAACATTTGAAATCGGAAATCTTAACCAAACTGTTATTCGTCCTAGACAATACGATGCGCTACTATTCGGACAAATCATAAATCACGAATCTGATTTATTCGCTTTCTGGCATTCTTCTCAAAGAAAAGACCCAGGCCTAAACGTAGCAATGTATACAAACGCAAAAGTTGATAAAATTCTAGAAGAAGCTTTTGTCACTATGAATGATCAAGCTAGAATGAAAAAATACGCTCAGTTTGAAGAAGAAGTAAAAAAAGATATGCCGGCAGTATTTCTGTACAGTCCAAGTTTCATTTATGTAATTTCAAAAAATTTACAAGGTGTCTCAATAGATCATATTGCTTCACCATCAGATAGATTTTTGAATTCTTACTCATGGTATGTGAATACTGATAAAGTATGGAAAATCTTCGCAAGATAAAAAAATAAAAAAACTAACGTTTATTAAATTACTAATTAAAAAAACAAAATGAATAAAAAAAACAGACTCTCTTTCAGCTCGGTAAGTATCGAAAAAAAACCAGAACCGAAAGAACAAAAACAACAGACAACAACAGAAAATAAAAAAACTAACAAAAGCTCAACTTACCAGTATTCAAAATTTGGTAAGGGCTCAAAAGTTAGAGGAAAGTCTTTCCCTAAAAAATTAGGAGGTAAAAAAGAGAATGAAGTTAAAATTCCTCCTCTAGAAAATGGCAAAATAAGAATCATTCCACTTGGTGGCGTAGAAGAAATTGGAAAAAACATGACTGCGATCGAAATCGGCGACGACATAATCGTAGTAGACGCCGGTATGTATTTTTCTAACGAAGAAACGCCAGGGGTTGATTATATTATCCCAAACACTACTTATCTTGAAGAAAGAAAAGATAAAATCAGAGCGCTTCTGATAACTCACGCCCACTTGGACCATATCGGTGGTGTACCTTTGGTTTTGTCTAGAATTGGAAATCCGCCAGTATATTCTAGAAATCTTTCTGTCTTGATGTTAAAAAAACGCCAAGCAGAATTTCCTCATCTTCCTCAACCAAAATTAAACGTGGTAGAAAAAAATGAAGTTATTACTTGTGGAAAAATAAAAATAAGATTCTTCGGCGTAACCCACACTATTCCAGATTCAATGGGAATAATAATCGAAACAGAACATGGCTGGATCGTCACACCGGGAGATTACAAATTGGATCAAGTTGATGGCATTGTTTCAGCAGAAGAAGAAAACGAATATTCTATTTTTGATAAAGCAAAAGTACTTCTTTTGTTGACAGATTCAACAAACGTAGAAAACGAAGGCTATTCCCTTCCAGAATCAAAAGTACACGAAGGACTTGATAATTTACTGAAAAAAATAAATGGCAGAATAATAATCGCAGCTTTTGCTTCGCATATTACACGTTTGGCACATATTGTAAAAACAGCAGAAGCAATGGGTAAAAAAATCGCAATCGATGGACGTTCTATGAAAACAAACATAGAAGTTGCTATCGAAGCAAATTTCTTCAAACCAAAAAAAGGCACAATAATTCCAATCGAAGAAGCAAATAGTTATCCGCCAAACAAAGTAGTCGTCTTAATGACGGGTTCACAAGGAGAAGAATACGCAGCTTTGTCTCGAGCAGCTAACAGATCTCATGCTAAGTTCTCTATCAAAAAAGGCGACACTATTATACTCTCAGCCTCAATTGTGCCTGGGAACGAAAGAGCAGTGCAAAAAATAAAAGATAATTTGGCAAGACAAGGTGTTAGAATTATCAGCTACAGAACAGCTGGAGAAGACTATGTGCACGCAACCGGACACGGAAACAAAGAAGACATCAAGTGGCTACACAGAAAAACTCATCCAAAATTCTTTATCCCTATTCACGGACATCACTATCACTTAAAACTTCATAAAGAATTAGCAATGGAACTTGGCACACCAGAAGAAAATATAATAGTGCCAGACAACGGAACAGTGATAGAAATTTCAGAAGACGGACAAAAAATTTATTCAAGAAAAGAAAAAGCTCCAGCTGGACTAATGCTAGTCGACGGAAGCTCAGTAAGTGACGACCAAAACGTTGTTATTCGCGACAGAGTGATGCTCGCGCAAGACGGAATGTTTGTGATAATCGCATTAATAGATCAGAAAACAGGTAAACTTAAAAAATCCCCTGATTTAATTTCTCGAGGTTTCGTTTACCTAAAAGAAAATCAAGAACTCTTAAGACAAGTTAGAATCATAATCAAAAAAACAGTTGAAGACTCAACTGCAAAAATGCAACACACTCAACCAGATTTTGATATCATCAAAAACAATCTTGGTGAAACTGTTTCTAAATATCTTTACCAAAAAACAGCAAAGAGACCTTTGATTATCCCAGTAATTCTTACTGTCTAGTTTATATCTAGTTCCAACTGTTTTAAAAAACAAAAATAAGGTAAAATAGATATCATAAATGATGAAAAGAGAAAGGATAATTATATATTCGCTTGGTTTTTTATTTTCTGTTCCCCTTGCGTTAACTTCTTACATAAACTCAACATTTTTGGAAGGATACATAAGTGAAAATTATGTTGGTCTAGCTTATATTTTGGCTTCTATTATAACTATTTGGGGGTTATCCAAAGCGCCAGAATTATTAACAAAAGTTGGTAACAGAAAAGCTTCACTTTGGTTTTCTATCGCGTCATTCTTTTCTTTGCTTTTAATGGCTTTCGGAGGAAAAGATTTTATTGTTATCCCAGCTTTTATCGTTTACTTTATTCTCAGCAATATCCTGATAGCTTCTTTTGATATCTTCATAGAAGAGACATCCAAAAAATCATCAATTGGCAAATTCAGAGGTTTATATCTAACTCTCACCAATCTGGCTTGGGTTATCGCGCAAACGATTTCTGGCTCTATTATAAATAGAAGTTCTTTCAAAGGAATTTATTTGTTCTCTTCTATTTTCATGCTAGTAGTTTCTTTAATTTTGACTTTCTATCTGCATGATTTCAAAGATCCAAAATATATCAAAATGCCAATGTTGCGAACTTTCAAATCTTTTTTGCGCAGAAAAAATTTAACTCGAATTTATTTTATAAATTTAATTTTAAAATTCTTTTTCGCCTGGATGGTTATCTACACTCCAATTTACTTATACGATCATCTTGGTTTGGGCTGGGACAAAATAGGAATTATTTTCACAATCATGCTTTTGCCTTTTGTAATTTTAGAATATCCATTGGGAAAAATTTCTGACAAAATTGGTGAGAAAGAATTATTGATAGCAGGATTTGCAATAAGTGCATTTTTTACACTATTAATTCCTTTTGTAAAAATACCAAGTGTTTTGGCTTGGGGGCTTCTTTTGTTTGGCACAAGAATCGGTGCTGCCATGATAGAAGTAATGAGTGAAACTTATTTTTTCAAAAAGATAAAACCCGAAGCAGCCGAAGAAGTAAACTTTTTCAGAAACACTTATCCCCTTTCTTATATAATCGCACCAATATTTGCTATTCCAATTTTATTTTTAGTACCATCTTTCGAATATCTCTTTTATGTTTTGGGCGCAATCATGCTAATCGGTTTACTAATTACGCTTAAATTAAAAGATACAAATTAATCCACAATTCTTCTGTTTGACAAAGAATTTATAGAGCATAGAATATAGATGTTCGCTTAAAAATTCAATAAAAATATTTGGGGAAACTGGTGAAATTCCAGTGCAGTGCCGCTACGGTAAGCTCCTTTAACTCAGGAGACAAGTCCGATTACCAAATATTTTAAAATCCCGAGCAGGAAAATGCTTTTATTGTCACATTTAACTTACGACAAACAAAAAGCTTATAGATTCTGCCCGAGAGCAGAATTTTTTTATTATAAGTAACTTTTTGTTTTTAAATAAAATATGACAATATCAAAAAGAAAAATAAGAAGGCTGATTCCAATAATTATTTTGTTGGTAATAAGTTTTTTTCTGATAACAAAATTTCAGAAGAACACTCAGCCAAAAATACAAAACGAGAATGTCCCTGTCGAGCAACAGCAGACGAATAATTCTATTAGTTCAACTAGCTCAACGGAAAAAAGTGTAGAAGAAAAAGTATCAGAAAATATATTAGCCTCCAGCAACAAACAATTTGCAACTTTAGAAATAAATGGCACAAAAACAGAAAGTGAGCTGACAGAATCTGGCACTATTTATGACTTTATGAAAAAAGCTAGAACAGACGGAAAAATAAATTTTGAAGAAAAAAATTATGCAGCAATGGGAGCTTTTGTTGAAGAAATAAATGGTATAAAAAATAACGGTGAAGAAAATTGGATCTATTATGTAAATAATGCGAAAGCTAACATTGGCATATCTAATTATAAATTAAAACCAGGAGATACAGTTTCTTGGAAATTTGAAAAAGCTAACTAATAAAATAAAAAACATGCATAAATTTAAAAAATTTTTACTAATAATTACTTTATTACTTACTTCTGTATTAGGAATTACTACAAATCATGTTGAAGCTCAAGTAGCTCCAGATCCAACACCAGTATTGGGTTGCATGGACGAAACAGCAACAAATTATAATTTATCTGCAACTCAAGACGACGGCTCATGCACTTACCCACCAGCAGAACCAGTTCTCGGCTGTATGGACGAAACAGCAACAAACTACAATCCCGCTGCAACACAAGATGATAGCTCTTGTACTTACCCGCCAGCAGAACCAACAATTCCAGATCCAGTTTCTATCCACCTGACTGTCACGACAAATTCTGGAAATTTATACAACAACAATATTACTGTCTCAGCATGCGAAAGCGACAATCCAACATCTGGAAATCTAAAAGTCACAGCATATTGCGCTGTTTTACAATCTGGCTTAACTTCTGACTGGAACACAGCCTGGGCGCCAGGAATTTTTCTAAATTCTATTAATAATATTTCTGGTTTTGTCACCCAAGACACAAACGGTTTTGATGTTTATCACTATTGGAGTTGGGGCACAAACGGCGCAGACGCAATGGTTGGTATGAATCAATATACACTTCAAGCCGGCGATCAGGTTTATTTAACTTTCATAGATCCACAAACAGAAGCAGAAACAGAAGAACAAGTGCAACATTTCCATTCTTCTGGCGGCAGTTCAAAAAAAGTAGAGAAAGAAATTTTTGATTATAAAAAAGCTTTAGAATATTTAGCTTCACAACAAAAAGCAGACAGCACTTTTGGCGCAGAATTATACACAGACTGGGCAGGAATAGCTTTCGGTTCTGACACAAGTTCTAATTTTTCAGAACAGAAAGAAAAATTAATAAAATATTATTCTGAAAATAAATTTTCAAACAGTGCCTCCCTAACAGATCTAGAAAGACACGCATTTGCTCTCATGTCTTTAAATTTAAATCCGTACAACACAAACAGTATAAATTACATCGCGAAAATAATTTCACATTATGACAGCAAAACAGAACAGTTCGGCGATGCAAATCTAGACAACGACGACATTTTTGCAATATTAGTTTTGCAAAACGCAGGGTTTGATTTGAAAGACACGCAAGTAACAAAAAGCATAGACTTTATTCTATCCCAACAAAAAGCAGACGGTTCTTGGGACAACAATATAGATATCACAAGCGCAGGAATTCAAGCTCTTGTTAAATTTAACGAAAACCCAAAAGTTAAAACTGCGCTAGAAAACGCCAAAAAATATCTAAAAGAAAAACAACTAGAAGATGGAAGTTGGGAAAACGTTTCATCGACAGCATGGGCAGCAAACAGTATTTTGGCTTTGAATGAAAAAATAGAAGATTGGACTAAAAACGGAAATAATCCTTTAAATTATCTAAGTGAAAATCAAGAAACAGACGGCTCTGTAAAAATTTCAGAGACAGAAAATCTAGACAGTAAAATTTGGAAAACAAGCTATGCAGCAATAGCAGCGTCAGAAAAATCTTGGAACCAAATCATGCACCAATTTGAGAAACAAAAAATTGAAATAATTCAAAATCCGGTAAATCCTAATCCTAACAGAAACAGTGAAACAAAAGTTTACACTGCGAAACCAACTCAAAACGCTACTGCCCTACAAACAGAACAGCCAGAAATAAACATAGCGCGAGATTTAGCACAAACAGAAAAACCAGCTCACACAAACTGGTTCAGAAAAGTTTTGAACTTAGTTAAGAATATATTTTCTTAACTCAAATTAAAGAATCCCAACAAAACAGCAAGCAAATTTAGAACTGCGTGCGAAGTAGAAACCAAAAGCAAATTTGGATATTTCTGATACAGCCAAGCGAAGAAAATTCCAGAAACAAAAGCTACAATCAAACCAACTCCCAAATTTGGATAAATAATATGAATAAGTGTGAATAAAATAGCATTTACTAAAATAACTGTAACTTTATTGTTATACAAATATTGCAATCTTGGAATCAAAAAAGCTCTGAAAGCGAATTCTTGAAAAAAAGAAACTGGAATAAAGAAGGCCCAAGTTCTGATAAAAAATTCTTTTGTATTCAAATTCTGAAGTCCCAATTTGTGTTGAATAATCACAAGAGCTAGCACACCCAACAAAGTGAAAACAAAATAAAATGGCACTGCTTTTTTAAAATTGTCATGGCGCAAACCCATATCCACGTGCGTCCATCTTTCATGTCTGATGATTCCATAAATAAAAATAGAACAAATCAAAAGCAAAATCATGCGCCAATCTGACGGCAAAATTTTGAAGTAAAGCAACGCAACCGGCAAAATAAAAATTAAGAAAATTTGCGTTAAAACTAATCTTTTGGATGGTAATTTCATATACTTACGTTATTATAAACGTTTTTACAAAATAAATCATTAAAGAGACCACTAAAAAAGATCTGTAAACAACATCTAAAAATTTTCTCGGTATTTTAAAATTATAAATTTTATACATATAATAGGTCACAAAAGAATGATCATATTCTAACTCTGGCTCTATTTTTTTACGAAGTCTAAATTCAAATTCTGTCAAAATACAATAACCAAATATTGTTTCCAAAATAAGAGTGGTGACCAAAACCAACGGATAAATAAAATTTAATCTAACAAAAGCCCAACCAAAAACAATTATAAAAACAATAAAGCAATGTATTAAAAAAATTAAATCCGCTTGAAAAGTAATTATTTTTTTCTTCTTTCCCATAAACTTTTACACTTACATTTTTGCATTTAATATATTTATCTTTTTTTATATTCTACTATCTTCCCCGCTTCGATTTCAACTTTGTCAGCTTTGCGCAAATTTTTGTAAACTTTTTTACTTAACTTTTTAGGCACTATTTCATAATGCTTAATTCTATCTAGCTCATCATCTATTTCCCATAAATCATCTTCCCTCATCGCCCAATCTTTGCCAATTTTTTTCAAAATATCTTTCTTACTCAGATCTAGCACTTCAGAATATTTTCTTAAAGTCTTCTTGCCATTTTCATTCAAAAAATATTCATGAAAATAACTCATGACTAATTCTCTAATATCTTTATAAACAGCTTCTCTGTATCTCAAAACAGCATGATTTGTCTTAGAAATCGCGCCCCAAAGCCCATCTTTTTGAAAAACAGCAATTACATGGTCAAAGTCATGTTTCGTCGTCTGTAAGTGCAAAATAAGCGGTTTATAGCCATGTAAAGACAGAATATAAGCAGCTAAGACAGCGCCTTCCATACAATGTGCGCTTTTCTCTCGCATCACTCTGACTGGCGATTTGATAACATCTTTGCCGTCTGTTTCAAAATTAAACTCCAGACTGTTCAAATAGTCCTGCACTTTTGCGGGGGTGTTGAGTTTTTTGAGTAGAACTTTTTCGGTTGGGGTGAAAGATGACACTTAAATTAATTAATTTAAAATTTCCAAACAACCTCGTATGCATATTCAGCTAATGCCTTTTGCCTGTCTAAAATTTCTTTTTCTGTCCAATTATATTCGGTAGATTTCCATTGTTTTATTAGTTCTTCATTAATTTTCAATTTAGTTTTTTCAAATTCTTTAACCTTTTGTTCTAATGGTTTATTACCAATAGAACCGTTTATTTTTTTAGAGACTAGTGTTAGATTACCCAACAAATCAACATATTCTCTGACATCTTTTTTAGTTTTTCCCCATTCAGTTGGATTTTGAGGAAGAATATGTTCAATGTTAACTGAAGACCAATCTGTTTTTTCACACTTTCCGTTTTTATCATTTTCGATTTTAGAAAAAATATATTTTATTAAATTGTCTGGATATTCCAAATCCATAAACTTTTCAATAAACTGCTCCTTGCTAGGATAATGTTTCTGTTTTAATTCATTTATTAAATTATGAAAAATAGTCTCAATTGCCACCCTTCTATCTTCTTCTTTTTCTATAGTAATAGCTTTTTGTATTTCCAGCGCTCTTTTATAATAAATTTTTTCAACTACGTTTCCAGACAGTTTACAAACAGCAGAGAAAGCAAAATGATGATTTTCTAGCATCTTTAAAAAATTAGAAAAATCCAATGGAATTTTACTGTGATTCATTAATAACACAAAAATAATGGGAAATGGTTGGGTAATTCCCATAATTCTTAACGCCTTAAAGGCATCCATCATTCTAGGCACATTTACATCATCTTCAAATTCCTCCCAATCATCAGCAACAACATCTCCAACCATTTTCGCATAACAATCTGAAGCTAAATGTATCTCTTCTAATAATTTATTATAATCTTTAATTTCTTTTTTGATTTCTTTATATAGTTTTTTTTCAGTGGTGAAACCATATTTAGATAACCAAAAATATCTAATCAATTTAGATACTGACAATTTTCCCTTAACACTTTCAACATTATCTACTATTTCTGACCATTTTACTTTTGCGTAATCCTCTTCACCATCCTGTTTTGATAATTGTCCAAAAATATAATTTTTTAACAAATCGGCACTTGTTAAGTCAGCACCTCGAGCATTAACCGTTTCAAAAATAGAGTATGCATCTTCATTGCTCTTTGTTTGTATAAGAATGATTTTAAAATCAAATATCCTTCTTTTTAATTCATCTACGTATTTTATTTTTTCAGAAGTATCTTTTTCTAAAATATCCTCTTTTATTTTATCAAGCAAAAATTCGTAGTTCTCTCTTATTTGTTTATGTTCCTTTCTTTTGATTTTTTTAGGAAAAGCTTCTCCTTTTTGAATATGCTGTTCAAAAAAATGGGCTAGGGAATCTCCGCATTTTAATCTAAAGTCTTGAGTTAAATACACATCATCAACAAAAGCTATTAACTCCTGTGTTTTATTCGACTTCTTTTCTTCTTTTAGTTCCTTGTAAACATCTCTTAAAACTGCAAAAAATATTGTCAACGTAATTAATCTTTGTTGCCCATCAATTACTTCAACAAACTTTGTTTTCTCATAATTCTCATAGTTAAAAACGAAAGATCCTAAAAAAATAGAATCGTCTCGAGTAATATCATTCCATAAATCCTCAACTTCACTAACCGTCCAAGAATACGGCCTTTGATATCGAGGAATAATATACTTTTCTTCACCAAACAATTCTTTTAATTTTTTATCATTTGCATCAAATTCTATTTTCATAATTTAAATTATACCATAAAAATATTATGGTCAATTATTAAAAACCACCCTATTTCTAGGGTGGTTTTTAAGTCTTTCTTTATTTCATCAACGCTTCTGCATCTGCTTGTGAAAGAAACTTGAACATGTTTCCTCCACACTGTGTGCAAGTTCCCTTTGCTGAATATCTGCCTTTTTCATTCTTTGTCACTTTTGGATCTTTCATAACTTGCATAGTTGGCTTGTTATTTGCGTCTCTACACTTCATGCACAATGCTTTTAATTCCATATATTTATATTTAAAATTAATGATAATAACTGACCCTTATATTATACCTTATAAGCTATTTTTTAACACTCTTATCGCCTTCTTTCTTCTCGCTTTCCTCTGGGGTTGGTTTTAGAAGATATCCCCCGATAATTACTACGGCAACAGTCAAAACAACGGCATAAACAAACATCGCAATAATACCGTTTTTGGCGAATGGGAAAAGCATCGCGATTAGAGCCTTGATAGCGTCACTCCAAGCCAAACCGACAACAAGTCCGAGCGCCCCGGTCAAATAACCAGCCGTCTGACTTCTAATTTGTTTTTTTATTTCTTTTTTCTTTTCTAAATCTATCATGCTTCTATTATACCATTTTGCAAAAAAGAGAAGAAACATTATAATATGAAATTATAATAAAGATTATATGCAAAATAAATAAAAATAATATGTACGACGAAAACGAAGAAACAAAACAAGAAGATATCACCTGCCCTTTCTGCGGTCTTAGGCAATACAACGACGTCTGCGCAAGATGTGGTATTCCATTGAAAGAAGAGGAAGAAAAAGAAAAAACAAAAGACGACGATGACGAATACGATTACAGAGAAAGAAGATAGAAAACAAAAGAACTAAAAATTAAAAAACCTAGCTCAGCTAGGTTTTTTAATTTAATTTTAATTTTTTTTAGATTCTGTAATTTTAACCTCTTGAATTTCTACTTCTTTTGATTTTGGAAATCTCTTTATAATATGCGAAGTTTCTTTTATCACCGTAAACAAGAATGGCACAATAAAAAGTGACGGCACCAAGAGCATCCAGAAAAGAATTTTAAACAAAGTCCAATAACTCAACACCCAGCCAGTATAGCCCAAAATGTAAAAAGATCCCAAAAAGACTAAATCCAAAATCAAAGAGATAATCAAAACTAATCTAGTTTTTTTAATTAACAATTTAGTACCAAATTCAACAGGATTTTTTGAGGCTTCTCGAGCATCTTTAAGCAAGCTTCTTATTTCAAAAACTTTAAAAATAATCATTGGGTTAAATCAGGATATTATTTTTTATTGAGGCAAAGCACAAGAAGTTTTCTGGGCGAGAGTTTCGAAAGTAATTTCTCCAGGTAATTTTGTTCCGTCAGCAAATTTCCATGTTGGGTATCCTGTTATGCCTTCATCTTTACAAACTTGAACCTGTCCTTGACCGTCTTCTGTAGAACATTCTACGTAAGGAAGTAAATCTTTTGAATCACCGAACATTTCTTTGTTTTTCTGACAATGTGGACACCAGAAAGCTCCGTAAAAGACTACCCCTTTTTCTTTTATACAATTAACAAAAGCATCGTACTTTCCTGCTACCTGCTGAGTTCCATTATTGTCCTTAACAGCATTTTCTCTGTTTCCAGAAGTACGAGCTGACATATAAACAACAAAACCTAATAATAATACGGCTAAAATTATAAAAAATATTTTGATTTTCTTCATATAAGACAAATTATAGCACAAGCAAATTTATGTGCAAAAATTAAATAATTAGATAATTAGCAAAAAAATCTTTGGTAAAAACACTATCAGGCCAATAATTCCAGCAGCAATAACAGCTAACGCCACGGCTCCGGCTGAAATATCTTTTGCGTCACGGGCATATGGATGATATCCTGGTGAGGTCAAATCTATGTCTACTTCGATCGCTGTGTTGAAAGCTTCTGCAATAACAACCAAACTGATAGCTAAAACAATCAAAACCCATTCTGTGCTAGATATGTGCAAGATAACTCCTAAATAAATTGCCAAGACAGCAAAAAATACATGCACCCAAAAATTATGACCGGTTTTTAGTAAAATCTTTATTCCCCTCAAAGCATTGTCTGTGCTTCTTACTCGAGCGATAACTGAAAACTTTTTCTTTTCTTTTTTTGTTTCCATTCAGTAATTTTAACTCAAAAATAAGAATTTAAAAAGCTAATAACTCTTATTGATAAAAGTCCTAAAAATGCTAGTATTAAACAAAACGATAGACAAATAGACCTTTAAAAACAACAAAAATAAATAAGAAAGGAGAAAATCATGTTCGTAATTCTATTTAGCATAGAACACGCGGAGGTGAAAGTACTCCGCAAAATATATCAAATAATAAAAGATTTTACTTTACTGGACTGGCTTTTCTTTATTCGTCATTTGCTGGTCTCTACTTGCACCTGGATTTTGAGTCCAATACTTTTAACAAGAATGCAAGAATGGTCAGCGACGTTAGTATTATTTTTTGTCGGCGTCACTATTACTTACATTTTTTTAGAAATCACAAAATGGCGAACAGAAAAAAGTATTTTATTCCATGCAATAAATTTTGTTTGTAAAAACAAAAGACTACCGACAGTTATTCTTCTGTTTGGGTTAGAGCCTTATCTTTGCACTGTTTTTTACAAAGATAATTATCGACCCGATAAAAAACCTGGAATAAGAGTTTGGATCTTACTTCTCGCAAGCTCTGCGCTCGCAACTCTAATCTGGACAGGGATTATTTATTTTTTGAATATTAGATTTTAACAAAAAAAAGCTGGAACCTATTGGGTATCCAGCTTTTTTAATATTTATTTAGTATTCTTTTGCCTTTCTTCTAAATATTCTAAATGTTGTTTTCTTTCTCTTTCAAATTCTTCATCTTTGAACGCAAAATTTTCTATCATCTGCGCAGCATGTTTCGCACCCAAATAATGTGGCATAACGACAAAAGATGCGCCATGTTTGTAAAGTATCTTTGTATCTTTAATATTGTGCGAGATAACTACGATAATTCCATTTGGATTATGATTTTTGTAATACGAAACAAGATTTAAATTTGTTTTGAATTCAGGAATAGTAGAAACAATCATTTTTGCTTTGTGAATTTTTATTTCATCTAAAAAGTCTATATCATCAGCATCCCCGAAAGCACAAGGAACTTTCTTTTCTTCAAGAGCTTTTATCGCTTCTGGGTCAAAATCAACAACGAGATATTTGATACCCATTTTTTTTGCCACTTTCACGAAATCATAACCAACTCGGTCGTAACCAAAAATTAACAAATCGGCTTCTTCTGCAAGTTCCTCTTCTTTCTGTTTAGCTTTTTTATTAAATTCGATAAGCTGCAAAATATTTTTTAACAAATCATAAATTTTTTCAGAATACAAAATTAAATAAGTTGATCCAGCAATAGTGATTATTCCAACTAAAGTAATTAACGAAACTATTTCATTATTGATATGTCCCAAAGAAAGCCCCAATCCGGCAAGAATCAAAGAAAATTCACTAATCTGCGCCATAGCAACACTAGCAGAAAAACTCGTGCGATTGCCATAACCAAGAATATTCATAATCAAAAAAACAAGCATTGGCTTCAAAATCAGAACAAATAAAGAAACAATCAAAGCTGGAACAATAATACTACTAAGATGCGCGAAAACCATTTGCGAACCAAGCATTACGAAAAACAACAAGACAAAAAAGTCTCTAAGTGGCTTTAATCTAGCAGCAATTTCTTGGGAAAAATTAAATGAAGAAAGAGCTACACCAGCTGCCAAGGCGCCAATTTCCAAAGAGAAACCAAAAAGATAAAACACGACAGCCAAGCCCAATCCCCAAGATATTGAAAACAAGAAAAGCAACTCAGAAGATTTCGTTAGAAACTTGCTTAATCTTGGCAAAACAAATTTGCTTATTATATACAAAACGAGAAAGAAAAATACACATTTAATTGCCAAGAAAAAAGCAGAACTGAAATCTTTTTGCACTCCAGAAGAATTAAGAATAGAAATTCCTAAAAGTACTAATGTTGCAAAAATATCTTGCACAATCAAAAAACCAACTGAAATTTTTCCATATAGTTTATTCAAGTCACCTTTATCTGAGAGAAGTTTCAAGACAATAATCGTACTACTGAAACTAATAGCAATAGAAATATAAATAGAAGATGTTATATCAAAACCGATAGAATTTAACAAAAGAAAACTCAAAACAGAAGTGGCAAGCATTTGCCCAATACCAGCAATCAAAGAAACTTTACCCACTTCCCTCACAACATCTGGTTTAAGATTAAGACCGACGATAAACAAAAGTATAGCAATTCCAATTTTAGAAAAAGCTTCCAGATAATCACTCGACTGAATTAAATTTAAAAAATAAGGACCTAAAATAATTCCGCTCAAAATATAACCAACGATAATCGGCTGTTTTAACATTCGCATCAAAAAACAAACCGCTGTGGCGATAAAAACGATAATACCAATTTCAACAAAAATATTCATTTTGAAATTATACCAAAAGTTAAGCGAAAATTAAATTAATTAGATCTAATTAATTTTAACTTACTGAAACTGAATATAGATTGGCCTTGGGTTTAGCTTTAACAACTCTTCTGGTGAAAGCAAAGTAGTTCCGGGCTCTTTCACGTCATTTTTGTAAAACAATTTGAAACCAGTAAACTGCACTGGCTCTTTGTAAATAAACTGCTTGTATGTACCAATTTTCTTTGCTTTTGGACCCCAACCGTCCATGTCCATAACCATCTGCACTTCAGGCAAAGGTTTTATATTTTGGTAATTTGTCACCATTTTTTGTGTAAATCTATGCACGATTAGAATTTTCGGTGGCAAATTATTTTCTTGCACAAGTTTTGCCAAATAATTTGCTGCATAATTTACATCAGCTGCATCAAAAGTTCCAATCACGCTACCTGGTTTCTTACCAGTTTTCATAGAAAATTCTGGATCTATGCCCAAGTGCACATTTGGCATTTTGAGATATTTTTCAAAGACAGGAATTTCAGCTTGCAAATTACTCAAGCCAACTTGAATATCTAAAAAAACCAAAGCATCAATCTTTTCCGCCATCGCTAATACTTTATCGATTTCTTTGTCTGGCATTCTAAATCTGTATTTTCCACTATCTCCAGGACTTCCCTGTGCCGTCACTGCAATATAATGCAAAGCTGGAATTGCTGGAGTTTCTGGATCAGCAGCCGTCCATTTATCTACTTCTACTTTTAATTTTTCTAACATTACATCTTCTTCGTATTCTCCCAAAACTCCCATTTTTGTAGAATACAAATTTCCATAGTAAGCAACAATTCTGTTAAACGGCAAAACTGCGCCGTCTTTTGGATAAACAGTTTTTACCGGCCAAAGATTCGGCTTAGGAGTTGGTGTTGGAACTGAAGTAGGAATAGGTTGACCGGTAGCTGGATCAATTTTTGGCGCAGGTGCCGGTACAACAGGATTATTTGCTAATTTTTCCATTCGCGCATCATAGTCTGCTTTATCAAGTGGCAAAATTTTATTTTCAGTAACTTCTTCTTTATTATTTTTTTCTTCTTCTGTCCCCTTTTCTCTCTGATACGACATGCCTGTAACATTTATCATTCCCGCACCAATTAGAAAAATAAAAGTCGTTAAAAAAATAAGCGCAGAACACGGCCAAAAATTTTTATGTTTTACTATTTGTTTTGTTTTATCTTGAATTTTTTCTTTCATTATTATTTAACAACTTTATGAACTAATAATTCTAACGGTTTAATTGCAAAAAAGAATATTATCGCAATTATTAAATTATAAATCAAATGAGAAGCAGCAACCTGCCCGGCTATACCAATTGGTAATTTCATCATTAATTTAATAAAAACACCAACGAACGGCAAAAAGATAATCGCTCCAATTAAATTGTAAAAAAAATGTGTCATTGCAACTCTTTTTCCCTGTTTCCCTGTTACCAAAGAAGCCAACAAGGCTGTCGTAGTAGTTCCAATATTTGCTCCCAAAACTAAACCGAAAGCCTGATAAAAAGTCAGAAGTCCAGTTGCAGCAAAAATCACAATTATACTGGTAGTTATCGAACTAGATTGTAAAATATTTACCAAAATAAAACCTATCGAAATAGCAACAAACAAATTTGAAGTTTTTTCAACCAAAGAAATTAAAATAGCGCTTTCTTTGAAAGAACCAGCGAGTACTGAAATTATAAATAAACAAGAAAACACTAATCCAAAATAAAATATAGGCTTACCGAATCTCTGATATCTATGCTTTAAATTCATCAAAATAAAACCAATAACCAAAAGATACGGAGCAATGTTTAAAATTTTAAAAGCGATAAGTTGCGTAGTAATCGTCGAACCAATATTTGATCCAATTATCATTGGGATACTATTGGCAAAAGGGATAATCCCCGCATCAACAAAAGAAACCAACATTACAGTAAAAGCCGTGCTGGATTGCAATGCAGTCGTAGCAACAAAACCAGAAATTAATCCCTTAAATTTTGTATTAGTAAATTTATCAACTAAATTTTTTAGTCTATCACCTACTAAATACTGCACCTGGTGTCCGAGTTTTTTTACAGCAAAAAGAAATACAAAAACTACAGCAACAAGCGAGACAATTATCATAGTCCAAGATTGTTCCATATGGCAGTATTATAACATTTATTTTTTATTTCCCCACTGCCACTTTGGCTTTTCTCCTTTTTTGTAACAAATATAAATAAGCAAAACAGTAGCAAGAATTATCAACAAAATATTTTTGAAACTTTCGTGATCCAAATCTGCAACGCCAGAAACAATAAACAAAACATATAAAACAATCACAAGCGATCCTTGCCAAGCGACCGGTGTCCATCCCCAACCATAAGTTTTTCTTTTAAACCAAAGTTTCTTTTGTATGTTTTTATTTTGCATATTTTTCTAATAAATCTTCCCTACTTATAAAAGCTTTTGCGATCGGTCGTGTTTCATCTTTGAAGTGCTTTTCTTTTTCTTCTTCTGAAATACCACCAATAACCGTAAAACCAAGATCTTCCAATAAAGCAGGATTTTTACCAACAATCCAAGAAGTTGCAGTTATTTTTTTAATTTCAGGATAAAGCCTTATGTTTTCTGCTAATTTTTTAAGACCGATTTTCACTTCATTCTTAAAAAAAGCCAAACCCTTCTCTTTTATTAATTCAGCTGATGGTGCTAAATGTATCTGCGCTTCATTTTTCCCTGCCCCAGCATATAGAACCTCACTTAATTTAAAATTACCATCTTCATTAAATATTTCTTTTCTTCTAGCATCCTCATCAGCTTTTCTCATTAAATCACTAACTTTTTCATCTGAAATTAAAATCAAATATGGCTCAACTGCTTTTAAAAAACTACCTGCAAAAGCCTCTGCGTCTTTTGCCCCCACAGCTTTCTGCACATCTGCTACTATTTTATCTTTTTCTATAGAAAATCCGTATTCCTTAAATGTTTCTAATCTACCGTCAACATTGGCGACCACCCTTTTTAGTTTTTCTTTATCATTAAAAATAGCAATACATTTTTCTCGTAATTCTTTTCTGTATTCTTCTAACTTTTCATTATTCTTATTTTTTTCTAATGCCGGCTGTTCCATAAATTTATTTTATAAACCTTACACTATCTGATAATAAATTCCCATTTTTAAAGTCTTCTAAAACTTTTTTCGGTAACAAATTAAAATTGTCATTTTTATTTATCCAAAGAATTTTAAAGATTTCATGACTATGAGTTCCGTTTCTTAATTTTTCTATATTTAAAAAATATTCTCCATTTGTAATCTCAAAAAAGAACTCAACAAAATATCTCTCTTTGCTATGATTAAATGTATAAATATATAAAAGTCTCCCGACTTCAGGCGTTATACCAAGCTCTTCTTCTATTTCTCTTTTTATACATTCTTTTGGATCTTCTCCAAATTCAATATGACCACCAGGCAAAGCATAATAGTCAAAATCTTCTCCGTGACTAACCACCAAAAGTTTATCTTCATGAGAAATAATACCTCTAGCTCTTACAACAAGTTTTAGTTCCATTAGATTATTATATCAAAATTTGATAAAAATGCCTTTTTGTATTAATCTATAAGAGTATTCAGAAAGATATTGGGAGATCGTCTAATGGTAGGACAACGGTTTCTGGAACCGTTTATCTAGGTTCGAATCCTAGTCTCCCAGCCCAAATTCAAAATAAAAACAACCAGCAAGTGTGAACCTGCTGATTGTTGTTTTGTTTCTGAAAAACTAATTCATGTAAGGATGGAACTCCTGATCATTTTCACTGGCAAGTTTTTGCGAATAAACTGCCTTATTTATCTGTGGGTAATACACGATCAGTACGGGAACTTTGTTTTCTCCGTCAATATATCCGAGAAATGTCCAGGAACCTCTGTCCAAAAACTCTGCAAAGAATTTCCACGTTCTCTGATTTCCCTTGGCAAAACCTTCTCCTAATTGAGAAGTGAAAACAAGTTTGCGATCAATTCTCATTGAATTAGGTGGAAAAATTACTTGTAAAATAATTTTCACGCGTACTTTTTTCTCTCCAATTTCAACGAGGGCAGAAGTTAAAACTTTCTCTACTAATTTATTAACAAGAAGACTCCAGGATGACTCATCACTTTCCAAAGTGATAAATCCAGTTACCGGCAATTTACCTTTCATATTTTCAGAATTTTATTGTGAATAAATAAATGAACTTTAAAAAACTATATGTATATATAATAACATATTTTATAAAAAATACAAGAGCAAAAACTTTTCTATTTCTTTTTATTATTTATACAAGCTTTTATGAAAGCTGAGAAAAGCGGATGAGGTGCAAGTGGTCTAGCCAAGAATTCTGGATGAAACTGCGTGCCCAAGAAAAATGGATGCTTCGATTTTGGTAATTCTGCTATCTCCATAAGTTCTCCTTCTGGAGAGCGTCCTGAAAAAACCAAACCTTTTGCTTCTAGGTCTTTTATATAAGCAGGATTTACTTCATATCTGTGTCTGTGACGTTCTAACACTTCTTTCTGCCCATAAGCCTTCTGCGCGATTGTTCCATTTTGCAAAATTGCTTTATATTCCCCCAATCTCATACTGCCACCATATAAATTTTTATTTAAAATTTCTTTTTGAGACTCCATTATGTCTATCACAAGATGTTTTGATTTTGGATCTATTTCTCTAGTGTTTGCATCTTTTAATCCAAGAATATTTCTTGCATATTCTATTACAATCATCTGCATACCGTAACACAAACCGAAATACGGAATCTTGTTTTCACGGGCAAATTTTACAGCGGAAATTATTCCTTCTATCCCTCTCGAACCGAAACCTCCTGGCACAATTATGCCGTCGTAATTTTTTAATTCTTTTAACTTACTTGGATCTTTTTCAAAATCTGTTGCGTTAAGCCAAGTTAAAATTGGCTTTTTGTTTTGAGCATAAGCAGAATATTTTATTGCTTCTATAACAGAAAGATAAGAATCAGAAAGTATGAAATCTCCAGTTTCAAAATATTTTCCAATCATTGCGATTTTTACAGTATCTGTGCTCTTGTGAACTTTGTTAGCGAAAGTTACCCATTTTTTCCAAGCTTCTTCGTTTGGTTTTCTGCAAGTTACTCCCAAGATAGCACAGATTTTTTCTGAAAGTTTTTCTTTTTCAAAATTTACAGGAATATCATAAATACTATGCACGTCTGGAGCAGAAATTATTCTGTCTGGCAAAACGTTGCAGAAAACAGAAATTTTTTCTTTTCTTTTTTCATCTAGTGGTGTCTTCCCTCGAGCAATCAAGATATCTGGCTGAACGCCTGAAGCATTCAAGGTTCGAACTGCATTTTGCGTCGGCTTTGTTTTCATTTCTCCAACAGTGTGCGGAGTTGGTAAAAAAGAAACCATCACAAAGAAAACATCTTTCGGGTTCTCTATCTTCATCATTCTGGCAGCTTCCAAGAAAAGCATGTTTTGATATTCACCAATAGTTCCACCAATTTCAATAATCACAACATCAGCGTTTGCTTTCTTTTGTGCTTCTTTGATTCTTCTGATAACTTCCAACGGAATATGTGGCACAACTTCCACGCACTTGCCTTTGTATTCTAGATTTCTTTCTTTTTCAATAACAGTTTGATACACACGACCAGTTGTCATGTAATTCACTCTAGTCAAATCAGTACCTAAAAATCTTTCATAATTTCCCATATCCTGATCTGTTTCATCTCCATCTTTCAAAACAAAAACTTCTCCGTGTTCGGTCGGATTCATTGTACCCGCGTCTACGTTTATATATGGATCTATCTTAATAGAAGTGACGTTTAGTCCTCTGTTTTTTAAAATCAAACCAATAGAAGAAGAAGTGACTCCCTTTCCTACTCCAGAAATAACTCCACCAACTACAAAAATATATTTGCAATTATCTTTTTTTGCCATTTTATTTTTTTCTTATCTAACTTACTTATCTATTTAAATATCGACGAATAGCGAGGAGAGATGAAACAACTCCCAAAGCAATACCTGATAATAAAACTATTAAGAAAATCTGGAAGAAGTTTGAAACATAGTAATCATATATATTTACTCCCAAGAAATTAGTCATATTGTGTCCAAGCCATGCTGTAATTGGCCAGAAAATAAGCGTTGAAAGGATTGTTGCGATAACTCCATAAATTGCTCCTTCTACAACAAAAGGACCTCGTACGCGCATTTTAGAAGCTCCAACCAAGCGCATAACTCCGATTTCTTCTTTTGCTATAAAGATAGCCAAACGAATAGTATTGAAAGTGATAATTACTGAGATAATAACTAAAAATAAAGTTACCAAAAATCCTAATTTCTGAGCTCCGCTTATTATTGAATTTAATCTTTCAATAACAACTTTGTTCTGATGATAGTTAACTTTGTCTATGATTGAAGAAGAGCCCAAAACCAAAGCATCATCTGAACTCAAAAAGTTCGCGATACTTTCATACTGAGAAACTTCTTTTGCTCTAATATTTAAGTATGCCCCCAAAGGGTTTTCGTTTATTTCATCTAATGCCTGTATCGTTGGATAATCGTCTGAATGTCTTTCTCTGAATAATGCTAAAGCTTCATCTGCACTAGTGTAAGTAACTTCAGCAACTTCTGGAAGTTTTTCTATTGATTCTTTTAGAGACATTATTTTAACTTCTGGAGCATCTACTGTGAAATAAATCGTAACGTCAACTTTGTTTTTAATTTGCTCTAATGAAAAATTAAGAATAGCTTGCAAAAGAATTATGCCAGTTATCACAGAAAGCGTAACAGTCACAACCAAAACAGAAGCCCAAGAAATCAAACCGTTTCTTTTAAAATTTATAAATCCTGCATTTATTACTCTTCTTAATTTGTTCATCATAATAATTTTATTTTTCTAGTTAGTTTAGCTAAGGTTAAACTTAAATTACATATTTCCCGTCTTTGTCATCTCTGACAACTTTTCCTTTTTCCATGGTGATAACTCTCTTTCCAACTGATTCAACAACTCCTCTGTTGTGAGTAGTTAAAATAACAGTCGTGCCCAAATCATTTATCTTTTTCAAAATCTGAATAACTTCATAAGTACTTACCGGATCCAAATTCCCTGTTGGTTCATCTGCAATGATAATTTCGGGCTGATTGATTATCGCTCTAGCGATTGCAAGACGTTGCTTTTCTCCTCCAGACATTTGGTGAGGAAAATGAAAAATTTTATTCTGCAAATCAACTAACTCCAAAACATGCGGAACATCGTTCATTATTTCTTCGTCACTCTTTCCGACAGCTTCCATCGCAAAAGCAATATTCTCAAAAGCAGTTTTGTTTGTTAATAATTTAAAATCCTGAAAAACCGCGCCGATTCTCTGGCGAAGTTTAGTTAAATCTTTGCTTTTTAATTTATGCACATCAACAGATTCAAAACAAATAGAGCCAGTAGTTGGCTTTTCTTCTGCAAGAATCATTTTAGCTAATGTAGTTTTGCCGGCACCTGAATGTCCGACAATAGAAACGAATTCTCCCGCCTTAATAGTTAAGTTAACATCTTCCAAAGCAGTCGAATCTTTATCGTATTTTTTTGAAACATTATTAAAGTAAATCACCCTCTTATTTTATCACAACCTTTTTTCTGCTTCAATAAAAGAATCGAGTTCTCCGTCTAGTACAGCATCAATTTGAGAAGTTTCAACCCCTGTTCTGTGATCTTTTACCAATTTATAAGGGTGTAAAACGTAAGATCTTATCTGGTTTCCCCATTCAATATCAGTGTTTTTAGTAGTTTTCATACTTTCTTCTATGCTTTTTTTCTCTCCTTCTGCTTTTTTAAAAATTTTAGCCCTGAGCATACTTAAAGCTGTTTCTTTATTTTGTTCTTGAGATCTTTCACCAGAAGCGTGCACAGAAATTCCAGTTGGCACATGCACTACCCGCACAGCAGTCTCCCGTTTGTTCACATTCTGTCCCCCAGGACCACCTGCCCTAGAAAATTCTATTTTCAAATCAGCATCCGGAATATTAAAATCTTTTTCATCCAATTTAGAAAACTTTGGCAAAACTTCTACCAAAGCAAAAGACGTGTGTCTGAGTTTTTTTGCATTAAACGGCGAAATTCTGACTAATCTGTGAACACCAGATTCATTTTTTAATTCTCCATAAGCTCCTTTTCCCGCAATTTCAAAAGAAACGTTTTTATAACCATTGTGTTCGTTTTTGTGTTCATGAACAAAAGAAACAGCCCATTTTTTTTTGTCAGCATATTTGAGATACATGTCTAAAAGCATTCGAGCGAAATCTTCCGAGTCATCCCCGCCAGCCCCTGAAATTATCGTGACAATAGCATTGCCTTTATCGTACTTTCCTAATCCTTCTTTTTTATCTTTTAGTTCAGCAAGTTCTTTCAAAACAGCCTGAGCTTTGTTTTTATCATTCCAAAAATCTGGAACAAGCATTTTTTCTTCCAGTTCTTTTATTTTTTCGTCGATTAAATTTAAATCTTTTAAATCTTCTGCCATATATTTATTTATTATACAATTTCAAAAGCTCCATCAAAAACAAAAGTTGCCTCGCCACGCATTATTATTTCACCTTCTTTGTTTTCAGAAAGAAACAAAGAACCGCCAGGTAAATTTATTTTTATTTCAGAATCAGCATTTTTAAATTTTCTAGCAGCTGCAAAAACAGCACAAGCTCCAGTTCCACAAGCTAAAGTAACGCCACAACCACGTTCCCAAACTTTTACATCAAGTTCTTTTTTATTTTTTTCTCGCACTAATTCAAAATTTATTTTATTTGGAAAATTTTTATCGTTTTCTACTTTAGGCCCAAGTTTTTCTAAATCATAATTTTCCAAATTTTCAACAAAACAAACAGCGTGCGGGTTGCCCATAGAAACAAAATCCAAAGAAATTCCATCTATTTCAATTTTTTTATTTGGAAAATCTTTCGAAGCAAAAACCGGCTTACCCATGTTTACAGAATAAGTGCCGTCTGATTCTCTCTTTATTTCTTTTACTCCTGATCTTGTTTCAATTTTTAATAAATCTGCACCCTCATTGTTTCTAATATATTCTTTTAAAAACTTTGCAACACAACGCACTCCATTGCCGCACATTTCGGCCTGCGTTCCATCAGAATTGTAATAATTCATGAAACAGTCATTATTATCCTCTCTCGCTGGTTCAACCAAAATAAACCCATCCGCGCCTATGCCTTTTTGTCTATCACAAAGATTTTTTATTTGCGTTTCTGAAAATTTAATTCTGCCAAAAAGATTATCTATTACGATAAAATCATTTCCAATTCCGTGCATCTTTTTGAATTCTATATACATGAGCCACCCCCGAGGATCGAACTCGGGACCCCGTCTTTACGAAAGACGTGCTCTACCAACTGAGCTAGGGTGGCAAACAAAAACGATTTAAAGCTCGAATCGAATCAAACCTGAGCCGAGACCGGGGATCGAACCCGGGACCTCTCCCTTACCATGGGAGTGCTCTACCAGCTGAGCTATCTCGGCTTGTTTTCACAAAAAAGTTTACTATATTTTAGCTATATTTTCAATTAAAAACTAATATTAAGAAAAGGAAATAGAACTTTCAAAACAAACATTAGCAATGCAAAAAAGACAAAAAATGCTCCAATAACTCTAGCCAAAATTTCTTCTCTAATTCTGTTAGCAAAAACAGAACTCAAGGCGCCGCCAACAGCCGCAGACAAACCAATGATCAAACCTAATTTCAAATCTAAAATATCATTTTCAAAATAACCAACAACTCCAGACAAAGCTGTCACAAGCATGACAAAACTTGAAGTTCCAACAGCTTTTTTGATTGGAAATTTTAGAAAAGCATATAAAACAATAAAAACCGTCAGACCTCCTCCCGCACCAAAAATTCCAGTAGTCAAACCAATTACAAAACCACAAATCAACATTCCAATCGGCGTTTGCAAATACTGAGAAACTTTATCTGGCACTTCTAATTTTTTATTTTCACTTTTTGGACTACCGTTCTTCCACATTTTAGCCCCAAAGAAAATCATACAGACAGCTAAAACCAACATGATGAAAGCTTTAGAAACTGACACCACAAAAAAAGATCCGATCTGCGCGCCCATCAATGAACCAACCAAAATCCAAACGGTTCCTCTGATATCAAGATTTTTCGCCCTAGCATAAGCGTAAGAAACAGAAGCAGATGCAATTACGTCTACCAAAAGACTGGTACCCAAAATAACAGGTAAGGGCACATCAAAAAAAGTTGAAAAAATTGGGACCATCACCAAAACTCCAGAAGCCCCAGTAATCCCAGTTATTATTCCAACAAAAAGTCCTAGTAAAATGAAAATTAAAGTTGTCATGATTTATCAAATGCCGTATCAAAACTATTTTTTTACTGTAAAATTCTTTATCAAAACAGAATTATTTTCTGGGTTAAATTCATAACCAAAATCGGCCGTGCTTTCGATATGTCCATCTTCATAAATAACGCTTCCCGTATTTATAGACGGGATAGCCGTGACAGAAATAACGTTCCAACTACCACCAAGAACAGGTTTATTTGTAGCGATACTTTTTATATTATCTCTAACATATTTTTCTACTGAGAGCTTTTCTTGCAAATCTTCGCAGGAAATCTGACTAAGTTCTGGTCCGTACTTTAAGCTGTTCTTATCTTTGTAAACATAAACTCCATCTCCCCTATCTACCATTTCCCCAAAGAAAACTTTTGCGCTTCCATCACCAAAATTTATTAATAATTCTTCTTTTTCATTCATCCCTTCAGCCAAAGAATTCCACCAGACATCAGCGGTTCGAGCCATTTTCTCTTGCTCCAATTTTCCGACAGTTCCTTCAAATGTGCCAACTTTAGAATCTTTTTCAGCAGGCAAATTTCTAAATTCTCCAACTACTTTTTCACCATTAATTTCCATTTTTAACCAAGCCTCATCAAAAAAATTTCTATCTGTCTTTTTAGAGTATAAATAGCACAAAGATCTTTTTGTATCTTCTTTTTTATTTTCTTCTGTTCCCACGAGACCAGATGTAGCAACTTTTTCTTTTTTTGAATTGTTAAACAAATATATTCCAGAAACAAATACAAAAATAATAAAAAGTATAATAGAAATTTTTTTATTATTCACCATAAAAAATTATTTTTTATTATTTATTTTTGCTAAAAATTCTTTTATTTCTGCAATTCTATTCCTAGCATCTCTTTTCCCTTTTTCTGATAACAAAACTTTTTCAGCCAACTTGGCTCTTTCTAAATCTTTTTCAGTATAAACTCTTTCTTCATCACGTCCTTTTGGTATTTCACCCTTCTCATTAACATTAGAAACTTTTTCTACTGGCAATGGAAATTCATTTTTATTCATAAAATTAATTAAATAAATGCTTAAAATATTAATAACCAAATTATACCAAACACACAAAAACAACGCTATTCTTTATAAAATAGCTATAAGAAACCTGTTTTTAAGTTAAAATAAGCCTATTTTAGAAAGTTTATTTCAACATAACTTATATCTTCCGGTTCTGAGCTGTAAGAAACTTTCTTTTCAGTTTTGTGAAAAGTGTCTGTAATTTTTCTTCCGATTTTTGTCGCTAACTGATCGTTATTTGTCGTAACAGTAAAATTTCCACCTTGCGTTTTTATTTCCATAATTCTATCTTGAGAATCACGCATTTGAGCTCGCCTACCAAAACCTGAAATCAGATTAAATAATTCTTCACGACTTTCTGCTGAAATATTTTTAATAAAAATCTTACCACCGAATAAATTCTCTTTTTTCATTTTACAAGCTGGACATAAATCAAAATGCACTCCCGTTCCAGATAATTTAATATTCTTAATAGAAGCGCTACCTATTCCATGCCAACTCTTTTTAAAAAATACATCATGGCAAACATTACACACGATCACGCCTTTTTCTGCTTTGCCATAAGCATTCCCTTGTAATTCTAATTTGCCTTTTTTACCTCTTGCAAAATCGGAGACTTTAAAATTTGTTCTTTTAGCCATATAAAATAAATAAATAAATAAATAAATAATAGTTAGAAACTTATTAATATATAAATTATAACAAAGTTAGCAAAATTAAAACACCTCAAAATAGACGATGCGTTCTTTGCGCGACTTAGTGAATGAAGTGAAAAATAAATAAGAGAATATTAACGATTATATTTTTATGCAAAATCTTTTAAAAAATACTTAATCCATTCACCTCTTAATGGAAGTTGATCAACTTCATTCAATGGAAACCATTTGACACTCATAACATCATCGCCTTTTAGCAAATTACCACTGTTCACAATTGAATCAAATATAGTTAATTCAATTTGTTGGTCATTAAAATTACTTGTACTCTTTAAATCAACTCCATTCAGAAAAATTTTTTTACTTTGGCCAAGTATTACATCATATCCTGTTTCTTCTTTTGTTTCTCTTTTTGCTGTGTCCGATTCATTTTCATCGTCTTCCATATGACCAAGAGGTAAAGACCATAAACCGCAGGCTTCTTTATGTGCTTCTTGAACTAAGAGGATTTTTTTATCTTTAATTATACAAACCCCAGCAAATTTTGAAATTCCCATACAAAAATAATACCACAGTTCAAATCTCCTACACCAGTAAATTTTTGATGCTTATTTTATTGAGTTAAAACTATGCGCGATTTGGTGGACGAAGTGGGAACCAAAATAAGAGAGTATCAAGGGTATATTTATATACCCATTTTGGGATAAAATTATTTTTCTACTATTTTTCGTAATTTATCAATAAAGGCACGTTTCCAAGACCACATAGCAAACCACTTTATCAATGGCGTTCCTATAATTCTTAGAAATAGGCGATGAATTGAAATATTATACGTATAGATGATTCGGGTACCTCCTTCAGCATCTTCCATTATAAACTCTTCATTACCCGAAGTTCCAAAAGAAGATTCATTGCTAGACTTAAAGCCAATATTGGGCAAAAGTTCTGTCTGCATTTTTACGTCAAACACTCTACCAAAAGATTTCACTTTTGCATTCATTTTTTGATAATTTCCTTGTTTTTCAATTATGTTTACTGATTCAGCAACAGATGGAAAATATTTAGGCATATTTTCAAAGTCAGAAATTATTTTATAAATTTCTTCTTTGGTTGCCTTAATTATCCAAGAACCTTTTAGGTGAATATTCTTCATAAAAATATTATACCAGTTCTACGTCCGATACACCCGTAGAGAAAAGAACCATATTTCTATGGCTCTTTTTCTATGCGCGACCGACCGGACTTGAACCGGCAACCTCTCGCGTGACAGGCGAGTGCTCTAACCAAGTTGAGCTACGATCGCAAACATATACAAGATATCATAAAACTTCCCAAAAATCCAATGTGAACCTTGAATCTTGTATTGTGTCGGCGGGTGGAATCGAACCACCGACCTTGGGCTTATGAGTCCCACGCTCTAACCGACTGAGCTACGCCGACAAAAAGCAAACTATTCTATAATAATATGAGCCTCAAATTAAAGCTAAATTATTACTTTAAACGCTTGCGTTTTATGCATATTAGCATGTTTTTAAGCTTTTTTCAAATATTTCAAAAATACTTTGCAAAATTTATTTTTTGTAGTACAATAATAAGCACGTTTGAAATAAAAAATAGCGGGGTGGAGAAGAGGTATCTCGTAAGGCTCATAACCTTAAGACTCTGGTTCGATTCCAGACCCCGCAACAATTTTAAGCAAAATCGTAATCACGAAAGATTTTTTCGTATAACGCTATTATCCTTTTCGCTTCACGTTGAGAAAGAGGAAAATTTATCCCTTCGTGAGCTATTTTATTTCTAACAGTATGCGCTTCCCAAGCATCAGATAAGTGCTTGAAACTTTCTTGATCTGCTGACTTTAATTTTTCTCCCAAATTTTCTCCCTTGAAACCAAGCTGCGTCATAAGTTCATCCAACATGATGTCCGCTTCCACAATAGAAAGCTTCCAATCTGATTCGTTTGGAGAAAAAGCATGTTCAACAATATTTTGCCATTTTTTATTTACCGTACTTTCTGGAGCAGAAATTCTCTCTTCTGCTTCTTTCTGTTTGCGAGCGTATTCTGCGATCTCATTTTTTGTAAACTCTTCTTCTTTTTTTCTTATTTCCAAAATTCTAATAAGACAGTAAATAATTATCGCCAAAAACAGAATAGCAAAAATAAGTAAAAGAATTTTTAAGATAGCCCAAAAAGAAAGCGCGCCAGAAACTTCACCACCAGTTCCGCCAGACCAAGAAGCTCCTCGAAAAAAATCTAAAATCTTCTGGAAAATATATTCCAAATTTACATAAGTAGGCTCAAATGGCTTACTTCCCTGTTGAACAGTATTAGTGACGACATTTCCTATGTTATCCATACTATTTATATATTTTCTCTCAAATCTTTTTCAATTGCAAACAAAAATTCATCTTCGCCGAAAGCTCCGGTAAATTGAATCGCTGTTGGCAAGTTATTTTTATCTTTTCCAGAAGGTATAGAAATAGAACAGACCCCAGCAATGTTAGCCGGCACAGTGAAAATATCAGAAAGATACATTTGCACTGGATCAGACTTTTCTCCAAATTTAAATGCAGTCGTCGGCGTAGTTGGAGTTGCAACAAAATCCACTTCTTTAAAAATATTTTGAAATTCCCTTTCTATCTCATAACGCACCTTCCATGCTTTATTGTAATAAGCGTCATAATAACCATGAGACAAAACATAAGTTCCCAAAATTATTCTTCTTCTAGTTTCTACTCCAAAACCAGCTGATCTACTTTTACTATAACTATCAGCCACATTTTCTCCTTCCTTTCTCAAACCATATCGCACGCCGTCTAATCTAGACAAGTTAGTAGAAACTTCGGCCGGCGTAAGCACATAATAAACAGCCAAAGAATATTTTGAATACGGCAAAGCAATATCTTTTATTTCATAACCGGATTTTTTGAGCTGCTTTAAACTTTTTTCAAAATTTTCTAAAACATCTTGTTCGACTCCTTCTTTTAGCCATTCTCTCGGAACGCCAATTATTTTATTACTTTTACTTTTTTTATTTTCTAAATTATTTAAATCAACAGAAGTTGCATCTAGCTCATCTTTACCTTTGATACAATCAAAAATTATTTTTGCATCTTCAGATGTTTTAGTCATCGGACCAATTTGATCAAGGGAAGAAGTAAGTGCTATTAAGCCATTTCTTGAAACGGCACCATAACTTGGCTTCATACCGACAACTCCACAAAAAGCTGCAGGCTGTCTAATAGATCCTCCAGTATCAGAACCAAGCGCTCCTAAACACATCCCTGCTGCCACAGCCGCTGCTGAACCACCAGATGAACCACCTGGGACTCTTGTTGAATCGATAGGATTTCTTACGGCTCCAAAAGCTGAAGTTTCGGTGGAACTTCCCATCGCAAATTCATCCATATTTGTCCTACCAATCAAGATAGCCCCAGCATCTTTTAATTTTTTTATAACAAAAGCGTCATAACTAGCCGTGTAATTTTCAAGCATTTTACTTGCCGCACTAACTTTTTTGCCTGTAATTAAAATATTATCTTTCACAGCTATTGGAATTCCAGTTAGTTCAGTTCCCTTTCCAGATTTAATCATTTCGTCAGCTAGCTTAGCCTGCTCTAAACTATCCTCGAAAACTTCAAGAAAAATATTTAACTCTTTGTTTTTTTTCTCAATATTTTTTAAACAAGCAGAAACTAAATCAACCGAAGTTGTTTCTCCTGCTTTTAGCATTTCACTCGCTTTTTTGATTGTCAGATTTTCTATATCCATAATTACCTAATTTATTTTTACAAAATCTTTTTTACTTTAACAAAACCATCTTGCTTATCTGGAAACTGATTTATTATCAAATCGCGCGAAAAAACTGAATCTTTTTTTTCGTCCTCTCGCCAGACATTTTTGTTTAAATATTCAGGTTCTATATTTTCAACTTCCACAGATTCTATCTGCTTAACATAAGCCAAAACACCGTCTAGATCTTTTACTAAACTCTCTTTTTCTTGTTCTGTAAGCTCAATTTTTGCCAAATCGGCTAGCTTTTCTATATCTTTTAT
>Ga0209099_1000054_pt1 | contig 122367 bp, 114 predicted proteins | sample AD_JPNHW2_MetaG_FD_184430 | JGI IMG/M metagenome (GOLD analysis project Ga0209099, IMG submission 184430) | Active sludge microbial communities of municipal wastewater-treating anaerobic digesters from Japan - AD_JPNHW2_MetaG (SPAdes) (version 2) | ecosystem: Engineered > Bioreactor >...
GTCCATACTCCCATTAAAAGATTAATGCGAATATATTACTTAAATTTTTTGGCCTAAATCAATTATGAGGGAAATTTTAAAAACTTAGGTGAGGGCTAAACACGTACATTATGCCTAAATCACTCTCTTGTGTCTTTTCAATTTCTTGTTCTTTTTGATTTAGGCAAGAATTCTCTAATTTAACCACAGACGCGATAGCTCTCTGATAGAGCAAATCGATTTCGTTTCTGATCTCATTATCCAATTCAGTTTCATTCGCGATTAAATATAATCTTCTGATTAGGTTTTCAATTATTTTTTTGGGATCGATATCCTCATTATCTGACATAACATCCAACTGAGCTGCATTGAGGATCACTACGATTGAATCTTTATCTTTTGTTCTTAGATCAGACAGTGCTTTGTAAACAAGAGACGTCTTTCCTACACCACGATAACCACTTACAAGTATTGATCCTGTTGATCGCCTATAAAGTTCGTTTGTAAGCTTTTCTAATTCATTTTTTCTTCCGCTATAATAACCCTCATTTCCATTAGTAGTATTCGATAATCTCGGAAGATCCTTATCGAGAGGTGATCCTTTTGCTGGCGTATTTTTAACTTTTATTATATTCGGTGAATCTATTGGAATATCCCAATCGCCTTTCAATGTTATTTTCATGAAATGAACTATCATGTATTACTAGATAAAGGGGTATGATACAATGATTATCTATCTTAAGGATTGCATACTACCACTTGCTAATAAAAATGTTGATTAAATGATAATTATCCGCTCCTCTTGCAGAGCACCTTGTCCATGAATATCAGATTCTCAGGAGCCTCGGCCAGCTTCACCTTATCTCCTCTCGTCTCAACGATGGCATCAAATCTCGTGAAGTGGACCTGCTGGATCCGAACAAGTGGCTCGCAGGTTTTCTGCAGGTGCTCTTTGAAGCCCTCGATCTTGCCGCCCTCGCCCATATAATTCACAATGCGGCGGAAGAGCTTGGGCAGAATGGCCACGTCCTCGGTAATGCTCTTCAGGCGGGAGGCCGAAAATCCGCGCGTGGTTCTGTCATAGGGCCACAGCCCCTTTCCTTCCGCCCTGGCGGATTCTACCGCTCTGGTCATTGGCAGGCGCAGGTCCGAGAAGAGGCCGTTGTAGTACATGGGATAGGCAAGGCCTTGGGCGAGGATACGGTAGTTGTAGCTCTCTTTGAGGAGCGACTCATCAAGGTTGATCTCCGCTCCATCCTTCTCCTCAGTCTCACCAGGGAACACAAAAGCTACCGGGCGGCGTCTGCCCTCTGTGCAGCGGGCCAGGATGTAACCCTCAGTACCATCCTTGGCCCTGGTCACTGCGCTGTGCGGTCCATCCCAGGCGACATCGGTGATCCCCAGCTGGCTGAGGAGAAAGCGAGTAGCTGCGCGCGCGGGCCGCAGTGGCTGGCAGCATCCCTGGTAGTGAGTCTCCAGAGCATCGACTGCTTCGATGCGCAGCTGAGCATGGCCGCGGGCATTCAGCTCCACAGCCTGGCCGGAGAGCTTCTTCCAGAGGGCGGGGTTCCTGGCCTTGAAGCGGACGGAATCGCCATCTGGGCTGTAGCCCTGCACATGGAAGGTTCCCTTGATGAGTGTGAATGACATCCGTATCGTCCTGACTTTTTTAGTACCTATTTTAAGTACTGAACCATTTTCAGTATTTAAATTTTATTGTTTAGTTATAAAATACGGACAAACCGACAAAATCTAAAATAAAATATTCTGACAAATCTATTGAATTGACTCTGACGAAGGCAATTGTCCAAGCTCTTCGTGATATACCCGATTTAAAACTTTATTGAGGATGAAACTACGATCAGAAGGAGAAAGAGACGCTGCCAGATAGAGGGAGAGGGGACATGTGGACTTTTCTTGCCTCAATAGCTCCCAAACAATCCTCAATTGTTCCATATTCGGAAGCGTCTTTTCCGGCAGAGGTCTTTGGAGCATCAAAGCAGTCATCCCTTCGCAGAGTTTCTCCTCGAAGAACTGGAGACGTTCTTCCGAAGAGTGCAAACGTCCACGCATGATAGCCTCGGCACGTTCCAGCGACTCTGCAGCTGCAATATCACGAGCTTGACGTTGAACCTTTCGAGTTGAGTTCGAAACATGTGCAGCTTTCATAATTCGGCCACGGAGGACAGACATCTCCGATCCCTCCGGCAGGCGCAGAATGCTCATCGCTTTTTCTGATTCTTCGAGCCACTCAAGTACATCATCTGCAAAACCGGGCTCCCCGCGCTGATACTTATCCATGAGCAGGGTTAATTTGCTTAGCTGAGAACCAAGCTTTTCAATTTGGACACAGAGGATCATCTTATTCAGGCATTAACTTTTTGGTCTTTATTCCCTTTTGTTCTTCGGACAACCATTCAAGACCTTCTTCATGCATAACGATACTGAGCCGCGTGACAACATCTGGCCCTCCGCCGGCATTTTTTATTATGTCTGTATCCACCTCTACATAAAAATCCGGTGGAACGCTTGGCTTATCTATCGCTGCTTTTTCGACCAGCGGACGAATGTCGGCGATCATTCTTTCTGTAATCTCAGATTCCATGATTTTTTCCGAGCTTTTTCTTGCTATTTTCTCATCAAACACAGGAGGGATATCGTCAGCAATTTGCTTTGATTTCTCAGATTCTATTTTTGAGCTATCTCCTTCCATTTTTTGTGGTTCTATTTTTTCCACCTTGATTCTGTATTCCGCATAACGAAAGAAAAACTCGCTCATCACATCGCGAAAGGCGCTCTCTACAGTCTCTCCCGCCGTATAGCGAATAGCCGCGTCAATATTTGAACTATCATCCATCTCAAGTTTTAAAAAAGCACGATTCAACCTCGAACGCAGAACTTTTTCAAAACTCTTATAAGCAGGGGCAATTTCTTCTTCGAAAATTTCTTTTTTATATTTTTGATATTCCGGTGTATCCTTATTCTTGATATATCCTTCCGGGTCTTTCGCAAACATCAAGAACCTTTTATATCGCTCGTACAAGTCCTTCTCTTCTTTAACTGGATTTTTTAATCGTTCTAAATATTCAAGGCGTTTCAACTCATCCTCAATTTCTGTTTGAAATGAGGTGGATGCAACCTTAGTGATATCTTCCGGACTATTCCATTTCGGTGGCTCCCCGGGCAATACTTCCGTTAAAATAACCGGTAGACTTATGCTTACCTGAGATAGTCTGAGCCTGGGAACAGGGAGGCTCTCTAGAAGATTATTTTTTTGGTAGTTGAGAGCTATGCGCAGCGCTTGCACATCAGAGACGTTTCTGCCATAAGCCACACTGGTGACAAATGCCCCAAGGACATCGGATAATCTTGTTTTCGCTTTTTCGTCCATCTCTGCACCTCAGCAAATAAATAGAGGCCGTTGAATAACGATTTCCAACGGCCCTACTCCCATATAGCTAGGATTCAGCCTATTAAATCATTTTTTCTCTTTTTGTGTTTCTTCTTCTGATATTTCTTCGTTTGGTCTACCTTTTGGTCTAAGCGGTACGTCGATGCTCTTGTGCAGATACGAATCGTTAATTTCCTTGCTAAGTGTGATTGTATTAAGATCCTTTTTAACAGAACTTATCGTAAATAATTGATCTGCCTTATTGTTCGTATCCGTTGCAAAGAAAGTAAGACCGTTTAGGGTCTCGAGGTCCTTATCTGTTTCAACTGTTAACGTTTCCTTCTCTTTTTTCAAAATCCTCAAAATCGCCACACGCGGCCCTTTCTTCTCACCGATTGAATTTTCTAGAAGGGTAAGTATGCGTTCTGTACCTGATGGCATGTCCTGATTCTTTGCTTCAACACGTACATGCATGTCGAATGTGCGCTCCTCTCTCTCAGATGTAGCACTCTTCTTTTGGTACGCAGTCTTTGATTGTACTTTGGCGGTAATAAACCATAACTTACCTCCTGCTTCTACATCTAACTGCTGCGAAAAGTTATCTTCCATATGGGACTCATTGATAGAGGTGATCTTTGCGTTGAATTCTATTACTGCATCCACTATCGAAATATATGGCACAGGCAACATTGTAAGGAACGGAACAGTAAGTGTGAACTGCTGGTCTTCTCCTTCGTCGTTTTTACGGTTATATGTAAAATCAACATTAATTACTTTACCATCTTTTGTAAAACCCACTTCTTTTATAAAATTGGCCGTGGTTATGGCCGACTTCGCCTGTGCTTCGACAACGGCGTTCAAGGGTCCGCCTATAAGATTCGCAAAATCCAGGGTTGCGATCTCCCTTCCTGATACGGGCATATTCAATCAAATCCTGAGTTTCTTTCTCCTTATTTGTTAGCATTAATCATTATTAAACATTATGTCTTAGCTTTTTATAAAAGGTCCTATTACTAAGATCCTGATTGTTAAATTAGACTTAAATAGTTGAGAAGCAAGCTAATGATAATTGAGAAAGAAAAGCAAGCGAAGAATGCTAAGAAACTCCAGGATAGAATTGATCAATTTAAACGCAATGCCCGACCGGGCACCGCATGAGGCATGAAAATGGGGTGTGGCGATGGCATGCCGGAAACATTAATCCAATGCAAGAACGGTCTCACCGATATGCGTGAGGCCCATTTTCATATCTAAACCGCAAATATGGGCAAGAGCAATATGCCGTCTTCGACACAAGCTATATATCTGGGTCTCAAGCGCGCCGGCATCGACTTTGCGGCATCGGTTCCCTGCGTCAATTTGCAGGAGCTGCTCGCTCTGATCGGCAACGATCCGGAGATCATCCATCTGCCAGCCACCCGCGAGGAGGAAGGGGTGGGAATCTGCGCCGGGGCCTGGATGGGTGGCAAGAGGCCAGCGCTGCTGATGCAAAACTCGGGTCTCGGAAACTGCGCTAACGCCTTGGCCTCCCTGGATATGCTCTACGGCATACCTCTGCTCATGATCATCAGCCACCGGGGTGGCATAGGCGAGCCCATTGTGGCCCAGGTGCCGATGGGCCGGCTCACTGTCCCCCTGCTCGACGCCATGGGGATTTCTCATTTTCAACCCCAACCGGAGCAGGCTGAGGAAACGGTGGCACAGGCCTGGAGCTGCGCCGCCGCAGATGGAAGGCCAGTGGCCGTTCTCCTGGATCTGCAATTCTGGAGGGGCAAATGAAACGCATTGAGGTCATCGCTCTGGCGGCAGAGTCCGCGCAGGCGCAGGGCGCTCTTCTGATCTCTAACATCGGTTATCCCAGCAGGGAGCTGTTCTCGGTTAGGGATCGTCCGGAAAACTTCTACATGCTCGGCTCGATGGGCCTAGCTTCATCCATTGGCCTTGGCCTGGCCCTGGCAAGGCCGGAGAGAAAGGTGATGGTACTGGACGGAGATGGCTCGGTGCTCATGAACCTGGGAACTCTAGCTACCATTGCCCATCATGCGCCCCGCAACTATCAGCTGGTGATCCTGGACAACTGCTGCTACGGCTCTACTGGCTCTCAGTCTACGTGCACCGCCCTTGGAACCGACCTGTACGCCCTGGCAAAAGCTGCCGGGATTGAGCAGGCGGTTTTGGTCGACCGGGTCGAGGAGATTGCTTTGGCCCTGGCAGGAGACTGCACAGCAATAGTTGCAAAGGTCGAGGTGGGCAACGCCACAGTGCCAATCATCAGCTTCTCGCCTGAGGAGATCCTGGAGAGGTTCAGCCGATGCGCTCGATCGTTTCTTTCATCCGGAAAGAGCCGCTCATAATTTTCTCTTTCAGCTCCTCCGCCATTCTGACGGCCCGCAGCCGGTCTGACTGACGCAGCACCACCGGCACCGTCCTGGCAGCCCCGGCGGCAGTCTTCAGCCGGATGGCTCCCATTCGGCAGGAAAAGACCCCCGACGGGCAGACCGTGGCGCACATGCCGCAATGAAAGCATAACGCCTCGCTGCGGCTGACCTTGCCGGCGTCGCTCTCTATCGCTTGCATTGGGCATTCTTCCGTGGCCCGGCAGGGTGAACAGGCCGAACAGTTCTCCGGCTCAAAGGCCACATCTAGGTCCACATCCGTCCAGACATCCCCATAATCTGCCTCGCCGATGGCAGTCCTGCTGTTGACATCGTTTATGGGAAGGGCGATGCCGCGGTCCGGCCGGGCGATCTCCGCCAGAATCCTCTCACTGATAACGGCAATGGGCATGGCCAGTGAGCAGATGCACTCCGGCCCGGCTGAGGTGATAAAGCCGCCCAAGAGCTCAGCATCCATCCGGTGCATATCGGCAAATGCTGACAGATTGGGCCGCTCTCTGCTGCTCCGGGTGCCTGTGCCAAGGACAAATCCATCCGCTCCATTCATGAGGATGCGCGTTCCAATGCCTATGCTTTCCAGAAGGGGATCGTTCTTCAGAGGATTGATCTGTCCGCAGCCGGAAAATGTCGCCTCCCTGCAATGGGGCGCAAAGCAGCGGGAATGAAATATGGTGCTCACCGGCTCACTTCCCGCATTTACAAAGGCGGAGTAGTTCTTAAAGGCATGGCGCGATCCGAAGAGCCTGGCAGTGGGCATCTCATCCAGTCCGACCTCTGCCTCCAGGTGGCGACCGTCATCTGTCTCCATCTCGACCTGAACCGGCTTTCTCTCCACGAGGTCCCTAAAGAGATGGCCGCCACCGTAATTTGGCCGGCTGCGACTGTGGGCGGTTCCCAGGACGATCAGATCCAGGACGCCCAGGTTCTCGTTGGGGCAGGGACCGACGACCGCCTGCACGCCATTGATCCAGGCACTCCTGGCGCGAAGAAACGAAGACTGCCCGGCCATTGGAAACGAGAGGACCGCATAGGTTCCGCTCATCACCGCGCGGGTGGCGGTGGTGACAACATCCACATCCCGGGGAGTTGATTCGCCAGCCTGCACCAGATCGGCGACCTCCTGGGCCGTCATGATCACTGCCTCTTTATTCTCAACCCTGCGCACTATCTCCTGATAAGAATCCACCATGGCCGGCACGCTCCCGTTTATTATCTCGTTGATCCTGTTGATCCCTGTTGATTCTAGAAACTCTTTTCGCCATGCTTTCCCATCTCATTAATACTATTGTGAGATTATTTTCGATTATTGTCCATTATGTGAAGATAATATCGGGCGGCTGGAAACTGCTTTATACCGATCGTTTGCTTGCCTTCTGGCAAAGCCGATAACTCAGGTGATCGCATTTGAATAAGTTTGCAATTATGGCCGTCCTGGCGGCTGTGGTGGTGATGTCGCTCGGTTGCATCTCTTCTCCCGAGAATAAGGAGACCGCTACCAATGCTACCCAGAAGGAGAATGTCTCTATCCAAGAGAAGATGCCCGGTAAGATCTCCACCCTGCGCATAGGTTACCAGCCCAGCACTCATCAGATTGCAGAGATGGTAGCTTCCGAGAAAGGCTGGTGGGCTGAAGATCTGTTGCCCTTCGGCATAACCGAGATCAAAGAATTTGAATTTCCCACAGGAGTTCCGGAGATGCAAGCCATGGTCGCCGGAGAGCTGGATGCAGCCTATGTGGGAACTGCCCCTCCCATCTCAGCCATATCAGCAGGACTTCCCGCCAAGATCGTGGCCGCGGTAAACATCAACGGCTCGGATCTGGTCCTCAAGCCGGATGAGGTTTACAGGGGACCGACATCCCTCGCAGGCCTGTCCATTGGCACATTCCCGCCTGGATCCATTCAGGATACAGTCATGAAGAAGTGGCTCATGGAGAACGGCGTAGATACCTCGAAGGTCGACATCAAAGCCATGGACCCGGGACCCGCTACCAGCGCACTGTCTGCCGGCAAGATCGATGGCGTCTTCCTGCCTCAGCCGTCTCCGTCTATAATCGAGCTGAAAGGCAAAGGCAAACATGTGGTATCATCGGGCGAGATGTGGCCTAATCATGCCTGCTGCAGCCTGGTGGTCACTGACAAGCTCATCAAAGAGCAGCCTGAACTGGTTGAGCAGATCATAAAGACTCATATCAAGGCGACGGAGTACGTCAATCTTCATCCCGAGGAAGCCGCGCAAATATATGTCAACAGAACCAAGACCAACGTCACAGAGATCGAATATTCTGTAAAGAATTGGGATGGCAAATGGGTCAGCGATCCTCGCCTTCAGGTCCCATCTACTGTCGAATATGCAAAAGTCGACTACGAGATGAACTATACCAAGAGGGAGCTTACTGAGAAGGATCTCTTTGATACCAGCTTCTACGAGAAGGTGTCAGGTGAAGAGAAGAGCCAGTAGGGCCGCAAATGTCCTGAGAGATCAGGGGATTTCTGCCCTCTCCATTTTTGGATTGATTACCGTTTGGCAGCTGGCCGCCTTTCTGGTCAACGACCAGTTGACCCTGCCCAGCTTTTTTCAGGTAGTAGCCGCATTTTTCGATAACTGGTGGTCGATCTTTAACGAGGATCTGCCGGTGAGCGCTCTTCATTTTGCCATCGGCATGGCAGGGGGCTTGATGATTGCCCTGCCCGTGGGAATGATCATGGGATGGTTCAAGTTTCTTGATAGTATCCTGGACCCCATTGTGGAGATCCTGCGCCCTATTCCGCCTTTGGCCTGGATTCCATTTGCCATCATCTGGTTTGGCATAACCAACCTCGCGGCGGGTTTTATCATCTTCATCGGGGCGGTCTTTCCCATACTGATCAATACCTATGTTGGCTTTAAAAGCCTGCCCCGGGTTTATGTGGAATCAGCTAAAGTATTAGGGGCAACTAAGGATATCGATCTGATCAGATACGTGGCTCTGCCCTATGCTCTGCCATCCATTGCCGCCGGCATCCGGATCGCAATGGGAATCGCCTGGATGTGTCTTGTGGCAGCGGAGATGTTCGGAGTAAGCAAGAATGGCCTGGGGTTCAAGATTTGGGACTCCTACGGACATTACCGCATGGATGAGGTATTTATGTACATGATTGTACTTGGCCTCCTGGGCCTGGCCATAGATCGCACCTTCCGATACGTTGTCGAGGAGAGAATGCTCAAGTGGCGCGCTGGGCTAACCCAGTAAAGTGCAGAGTTGTCAAGCGCCGGGCAGGCAAGTGCAAAGCCAGGTGCAAAGCCTTAATAAGATATTGCAGTTCAGGTATAGCCTGATAATTGTTGCAGCATATTAATCGAGGAAAGGTCATGAAGAGAAATATCAAGGTTGAACGCCTCAATCAAAGACCGTTGGAGCAGCAGGAGATCGAGCTGGTAGAGCGCAAGGGCATCGGACACCCTGATAGCGTGGCAGACGGCCTCGCAGAGTCCATCAGCCGGGCCCTTTGCCAGGAGTACCTTGATAGATTTGGAGCGGTGCTCCATCATAACACTGACAAGACGCAGATTGTTGCGGGCCGTTCTAAGCCCGCTTTCGGGGGCGGCGAGGTCATCTGTCCTCTCTATATCCTTCTCACTGGCCGTGCCACTCGGGTCTTCAATGATGTGGAGATCCCGGTGGACACCATTGCCATAAAGGCGGGAAGAAAGCTTCTCGGCGAGTCTCTCTCAAACCTGGATGTCAACAATCACATCATCCTTGATGCCAAGATCGGCATGGGATCATCTGATCTGCGGGATGTCTTCAGCCGCAAGATTCCCTCTGCCAATGATACCTCTTTCGGCGTGGGATATGCTCCACTCTCTGAGACTGAGAACATAGTCTTCAATACCGAGCGCGAGCTGATGAGGCTCAAGAAGAGCGTTCCGGCGATAGGCGAGGACATAAAGGTTATGGGCATGCGCCAGGGCGATGTCATCAACTTGACCATTGCCTGCGCCATGGTCGACAAGCACGTAGCCAGCCTCAAGGATTATGTAGAGACCAAGGGCGCAATTATCGACCACATCATTGAGTATGCCGGACAATTCACTTCGCGAAAGGTGAACGCGCAGATGAATGTGGCAGACAATATCGATCAGGGGTCCGTCTACATCACCGTCACCGGTACATCCGCCGAGATGGGCGACGATGGCGCAGTAGGCCGCGGCAACCGTGCCAACGGCATGATCACTCCCAACCGGCCAATGAGCCTGGAGGCAACCTGCGGCAAGAATCCAATCAACCACGTGGGCAAGATCTACAACCTGCTCTCCACAGAAGCTGCCAAGCAGATAGCCGCACAGGTTGAGGGCATCGACGAGGTATACATCAAGATCCTCTCTCAGATCGGCAAGCCCATCGACGAGCCGCACATTGCCAGCGTTCAGATTGTGCCCAAAGAGGGCGTGGACATGAAGAAGCTGGAGGCAGGAGCCGCTGAGATCCTGGATGACTGGCTGGCCAACATTCCCAGGCTGCAACAGATGCTGTTCAAGGGAGAGCTGAGCACCTATTAAAAGCAGTCATTTTCTCTCCGAAATATTTTTCATGCGAAGGAAGGTATTCAATGGCATGCGCTGCCGGGATTGCCTGGCAGCGCTGCATCCTTGATCCGCCCAACCTCGGCGGGATCTCGGACCTTTTCGGTAGATTTGTGATATGCCATCCATTTCCCATCAAAAAAGGAAGTTTCTGCCATTACGGGCATGATAATTACGGGCAGGATATGTATATTCCAGATCCCAGGAACCAATCGTCGTCAACTTTCACGGCATAGGCGATCTTGAACTCCTCTTTGTTTCCGTGAGCGGGATTGGGAAAGATGAAGTACGTAAATCCCTTTCCAGTTCTGGCAACGTTTAGCGTGTTCAGAAGGGATGGGACGCCATTGGTATCGATTACATCCAGCTTGTTTTTGCCGATCCATTCCGGCTTGAATGGATGCGCAAGACAGGTTCCATTGAAGTCGTAGGCGTAGATATAGAGATCTCCCCGGACAAATGAACCGCTCTTATTGCTGAACTCTTCGAGCGCTTTATCTTTGCCATTCTTCTGGGCATAGGTCAATGCCGATTCGACAAAGGAGATAAGCTGCGACTTATTGGATGAATTGGCCAGCGATGCATTTGCCTGGGCCGTCGAATCCTCTTCTGCCAATGCAATTTGCGAGACGGATGCAGTCGTCGCGAGCAGCAAGATCGCTGATAATAGGATAATGCATTTCTTCACATCAATCAACTCCCTTGAAAGCGATAGCTTCCTGAAATACCATTATTGCCGGATTTCCATCTGCGGACTGGTTACGTCTCTCTAGAAGAGTACATTAATTAATGAAATTATCTCTTTTATGGTGACTATGATATGGGATCGATGATATCTGGAATGTGATCATGACTGAGGCGGGCAGGCAATCAAAGGCGATGGCAGAATCTATGGCTGTCAGATGCTCAATGCCCATCGGAACCTCGGGCCGTGCAAACCGGCGGGAACGGCATCTCACTGTCAGGCGTTCTGTAGCAGTTCGGTAGAGAGCCTGAACCAGCGATACACCATGAAGTACACGAAGCGGATGTGCTCCGGCGATGATTATTGCGAATATGCCATACAGCTAAAGAAATAGATATTATCCGGCACGGTAATTGCCCGCCGGAATTGGAGCATTCACGCAAGATCATGTTTCTCTACTGATTTGATGCCAGCTTGCGGACCAGCGGCATGATAGCAGGCCGGTTAGCTTTCGAGGGCGCTGCCGAATTGGCGGAAAACCCCATCTCCAGGCCCATGGAGCCCATCATCTCCTGATTAAAGCGGTCCGAGATCTCATCGAATATCCGTTTATAAGCCTGGCAATGTGGATCAACGCCTCGAATCTCTCCGTCCGTAGGAGCAATGGCATTGTACGGACAGCCTCCCCGGCAGTAGCGGATGTGCTTGCAGCCCTTGCATTCCCGGTCCACATACTCCTTGAAGGCACGCATGCGCTGTCCGGCAGGCGACTGCGCCAGATCCTGCTGGTTGGGCCGGTCCCGAACATTGCCCATGACATATTCGGGCATTCCCACGAAGCGATAGCAAGGATAGATGTTGCCGTCCGGGCCCACGGCAAAGGTGTTCTCCATGCAGTCTACAAATGTGCAGACCGTGCCCCTGCCGGTGAAGACGCACCTGGCATAGTCGTTGATGTTTCGCACCTCTATTCTGTCCATGTTCTCCAGGTACCTGTCCAGCAAAAAGACCAGAAGCTCTCCATATTTCTCCGGTGGCAAGGCCCATCGGTCCGGCTCGTCGCTTCGTAGAGAGGGGAGTGCTGGATGCAGCTTGAGTGTGAGGTCATTTTTCAGGAAAAAATTGAAGATATCCTCCTTGAACTGCTCTGAGTAGGAGGTGAAGGTGCATATGAACTGCACCTGAAGGCCGTGCTCTTTGGCCAGATTGTACCCTCGCATGGTCCTCTCAAAGTAGCCCTCGGATCTTTGCAGGTCATTGAGCTCCTGCGGTCCGTCCAGGCTGGAGCCGATGGGGATATTGTGCTCCGCCAGGACGTCAGCCAGCTCGGGAGTGAGCATCCAGAGATTGGTTTGCAGAGCAAAGTTTGGCTCGAGCTGGGGCAGCTCTTTGGATAGCATCGGCAGAGCCTGCCGGTAGAATTCGGCTCCGGCTAAAAGCGGCTCGCCGCCATGAAATGTGAACGTCACCGGATCGATGCGAAAATCCTGGAGCCAGGCTACGATATCCCTGACGGTCTCTATGCTCATTTTGGGCGAGCCTACCTCTGAGCTCCAGCAGTAAGCGCATTTGGATGGACATCCCAGGGTGGGGATGATCATGACGTGAAAAGGCCTTTTTTGTTTCCGCTTTTGTCTTATCATTTATTTGCCCTTCTACCAATTATCATTTGCCATTCCCAAATGCCCCGGGCAATATTTAATCATTCTCTATCCAGTTCGCTATTATCATCATCCTCTGGTTATTCTCTCCGCACTCATCCGCGCCCGGCGCAGTGGCGGCAAATCTTTCCACAGCGCCATCTCTTCGCCCCTGATGGCCAGAGCGCCATCGATTCCCGGCCGGTCGATCGCAGAAAAGCACTCCTGCAATGGTCCCTTTGCCGTTACGGCGTTTCCCAGAGCGGTAGCCGCGGCGTCTGCCAAAGCCACATCATCTGAGATGGCCACTGCGGCATCGGCAAAGCCAAAGGATATGGACGGACCAACGTTGCCCGAGCTGGTGCAGACTCCCAAAGGCACTCTCCTGGCGGCGATCTCGAAGGCCAGGTCTTTAATGGGCGAACTGCCCGCGTATATTCCTACTACTATGGGCTGATCATTCAATATGCAGATATCTCCACCGTTATCCACCACTGCGTAGCTTGCCCCTTCCTCCATCATCGCCTGCACTGCAAATCCGGCAATGACACCGGCAACCGCAGACATAGGTCCTATGCCGAAGACAGCGCTCGCTACAATCATTCGTCTCACAATCTCCGGAGCATCCTGGGCGTCATTTTTCGCAAGGTCGTAGGGCTCCAGAGTTATCTGGAAAAATGGGTCGCCACGAATAAAATCCTCTAGAATGGCGCGCTGCTCACGGATGGATCCTTTGGCGGCATCGATGTGATCTTTCTCTTTAGCGAAGATGGTGACAATGGTCTCTTTGAGCCGAAAATGCTCCCGCAGGATTTCAGAAATGGCTTCTCACATCCTGCGTGCCCCAGAGAGGCTGGCCCTGGCTATAGTTTCCTTCTTTGCCCGCAGCCTAATTACCAGCTCCTCCTCGTAGCTCACCGAGAGAAGCTCTGCGGTCTCGTAGAGCCGGGACAGCTCAGAGAGCCCCTGCGCAGTGTAAGGCAGACGGATGCTATACTCCTGCAAGGGCTGCAGGCGCATGGAGATGCACTCCTCCAGCACACCCAGGCCCTGGCCGCTGAAGGCAGAGGCCAGAACCGGACAGGGAGCCAGATCCCGGATCAGCTCCACGATCTTCTCAGCCCGGCCTTCTTCCAGCCTGTCCGCCTTGTTCAGGACGGTCACAATGGGCGCCCGGACCTCGCAGTCCCAGAGCGCCTTATGTGAGGCCGCTAATTTGCGTCTCAGCAGCTCCAGAGGATCGCTGGCATCTGCCACGAGGAGCACCAGGTCCGCCTCGGAGATCTCTGAAAGCGTGGACCGGAAGGCTTTGATGAGAAAGTGGGGCAGATCGTCGATGAACCCGACCGTATCTGTGAAGAGAACCCTTCTGCCCAGAACCTCCCGCGCCCTTGTGGTTGGCGAGAGGGTTGTAAACGGCTGATCCTTAGCCTCTACTTTAGAGCCGGTGAGGGCATTTAAGAGAGTGGACTTTCCGGCATTGGTATATCCGGCGATGGCCGCCAGATCGAATCCCTGTTCCCTGCGCCTCTGCCGTCTGTCCTCGCCCATGTTCTCCACATAGGCAAGCTCAGAGCGTATCTTTGCCATCCTTCCCCGGATATCGTGGTACATGGACTGCTCATAGGCTCCTGCTCCTCTAAATCCCGGCTGCTCGCCCCGCTTCTTCAGGGCGAGGGCGCTTTTTACCTGGGGGGCGTCATAGCTGAGCCTCGCCAGCTCCACCTGCAATTTTGCCTCACGGGTGGAGGCGCGGGTGGAAAAGATCTCCAGGATGAGGTTGAACCTGTCCAGTACCCTGGCGGAAAACTCGCTGGTGATATTGAAAACCTGGTTAGGGCTCAGCGCATTGTAAAAGATCAGCTTTTCCGGATTGTGGCTTCTAGCCTCCTCGATCTTACCCCGCCCTATCTGATAGCGGGAGTCCCGGCCCCTGCGCTGGGAGACCTCCGCCAGAACCTGGTATCCTGCGGCCTCTGCCAGGCCGCGCAGCTCTCTCATCCTGCTCGAGTCCAGCGGTTTTGTGGGGCTCTCTCGCATCAGCAGGACGGCAGTCTTTTCTTTTTTATCCCGGTTCATTTTTATTCATCGCACCTGTCTTTCCGTGCATCGATTTGTCGCCAACGATAAGCCTTCTGCCGGCGATTGAGATATGGTGGGCAGTCTCCACCGCCATTCTTTCCGCTATGGTCTCGGGATACTTGAAGTCCCTGCCCAGGATGCTCTTCACCCTCCAGATCTCCATATTATAGAGGTCGCCTGATTCGGCGACAATTGTCCCGGGAAGGCACATGCATGACTCATTCAAAAAATCCAGGATGACGTTTATGTCTATTGTCCTGGTCTCGCGGGGAATCAGCCGAACTGAGTGAATTCTTTCCATAAAATTGGGCGATATGCTGGCGGAGACGACGGCGCATACCATCCTGTATCTGCTGTCCTCCAGATGCCGGCCCGAGATATCGATTGCCACAATGTCTATCTATTCAACCCCTTCCGATGATGGCGTGCCGCTTTACAATATCGGTAGCCTCTTGCCGACTAAGGCCGGCGCCCATAGCGATCTCTATGGCTCTCTGGCTGCTTATGAGATCATAGGGAGAATGGCTGTCCGTATCCACCACCATTTTGGCTCCCGCCAGCTTTGCCATGCGCACCACATGGCCGTTGGTGATGTTGTGGCCCGATCGGGATGTTATCTCCAGGCAGACGCTATTGTCCCTGGCCAGCTCTGCCTCCTCTTCAGTGATAAAGCCGGGGTGCGCCAGTATATCCACTCCCGCCTCAATTGCCGCCAGGTTTGTTCCCGACCTGACCGGCTCCACAGGTGTTTCTCCGTGCACAACCACTATCTCCGCCCCAAGCTTGCGGGCCAGGGAGGCAAGCGGACCGATCCTGGCCGGCGGAATATGGGTCAGTTCCGCACCCACCAGAACCCGGATGTCCGATACCTCTTCGAAGTATTTTATTTTGGATACACAAGATAAGATGTGCTCTATATTTGTGTAGTCCGCATGATCGGTTATGCCGATGGTGGTGTATCCCAATGCATCCGCCCGGCGGACCAGCTCGGAGGGAATTAGTTCGCCGTCGCTGAATGTGGTATGAGTATGCAGGTCGATCATATCAGTGGCTCTTCTTCTTGTATTTTGCTTTCATGGATAATGCAATTCTCTTCAAGATTGCGGACTTCTTGCCTTTTTTGGCAAGCAGTATCCTGCCTGCAGACTCCTCCAGGTGCCAGGTCCTGGGGTGCCTCTTCTCGCGTTCGATCTCTGGCTTATAGCCGGCTTTCAGCGAGGCTGTGATCAGCATATCGAGGTTGGGCTCATTGACTGCATCTTGACGGGAGACCATTCTGCCTTCTGACCTGCTGCGAGCGACGTCAAAGTATACAGGCCATATGACAAGTTTGTCCTTTTCTGGCATAGACCATATCTCACGGCCACATCATTAAAGTATTCTCCGGCACGAAAAGTCTTTTAGCCATGTTAGGCTACTATAATTTGGAGTTTGGATAATGAGCTTAGAGACTTATCCCGTTGCCAACGTCGGTGGAAAGGAAATCCCATTCGACCCGGATCAGCTCAGGCGGATCCAGGAGCACCCATGCTTTAGCGAGAAAGCCTGCCATGCCTTCGGCAGAATGCATCTGGCTGTCGCTCCCAAGTGCAACATCCAGTGCAAATACTGTGTGCGGGACTTTGACTGTGTCAATGAGTCACGTCCGGGGGTGACATCTCAGGTCCTCAAGCCAAAGGAAGCGCTGCAGAGGGTAGACGAAGTCCTGGAGAAGTACCATTACATCAAGGTGGTGGCTGTTGCCGGTCCGGGAGAGCCTCTGGCCAATGAGGAGACTTTTGAGACTTTGCGTCTGGTGAGCGAGAAGTATCCGGGCGTCATTCTCTGCATCAGCACCAATGGCCTGCTCCTGCCTGACAGGATCAAAGATCTCGACCGGCTGGGCGTCTCCAACATCACGGTTACGATGAATGCCATAGATCCGGAGATCGGCCAGCAGATCTACGATTATGTGACCTACCAGGGCAAGAGGTATGAAGGCCTGGAGGCAGCAGCACTCCTGCGCGACCACCAGCTCAAAGGAATCGAGGAAGCCCTGAAGCTCAAGAAGATTGTGAAGGTCAATACGGTTCTCATTCCCGGCATAAACGACAAGCACGTCTTTGATATCGCCCGCAAGATCAAGGCGATGGGCGTCTATATTCACAATGTCATGCCGCTCATTCCCCAGTACAAGTTCGCTCATATCAAGCCCCCATCTCCGGAGGAGAAGAGAAAGATCCAGGAGGAGCTGGGCAAGATCATCAAGCAGATGAAGCATTGCCGGCAGTGCCGTTCCGATGCCATCGGCAGGCTGGGATGCGATGTGCAGCAGGAGTTTGCCAGCAGAACCAGAGAACAGGGATAGAGATTCATTTTATTTTTCTCATCATCCCATTTTTGGCCGTTCGACTTTCTTCATTGCCCATTATTTTTCTTGAGCTTTTGGTCTATTTTGTCTATTATTCCCAGCTAACAATCCTAATCAATTTCTTAAAAATATGTTAATTGAGTTTTGCTTAATTGGTACAACATATGGTGAAACATAGCTCGCCGAGATGTGCCCATTTATTAAAAATCCTTAAATAGTAATAATCTATGAATTAATTCGAATAGTTCCGGAACTGGTGCGGGAATTGCTGGAAAAAAACGCATTTGGTGGTCGGCATGAAGAGCGTCTTGGTATGCATTTTGTTGTCAATGCTCTGGGCAAGCCTGGATTGTGCTAGTGCAAGCACCATCTCGGCCCAGATTGATTCATATGACTTCCCTTCCGGAGACTGGTATCGTGATTCCGATCAGGGCGGGACCAATGTCTGGATAAAGAATACGGGGGATGTTGGGCATCTCTTCTGGATCTCCTACGAGGTGATGGACAAAAGGGGCCAGTGGTATAGTGCGCCTCCAGAGCCGGTATATGCAGAGCCGGGCGACAGCACCTATTTCGTCAATCCAGTTTGGCATATTCCTGATGATGCAGAGCTGGGCAGCTACCAGGCAGATTTGTACCTGTACAGCTATTGTGATGATCGCACTGGCGAGTTCTCAGATCAACTGGATCAGGTCGATGAGGCGGGAGCATTCAGCGTTGTGGGATGAGAATCTCAGATCAGAATTTTTTCTTCTTGTTTTTAAAAAATAGCGTTCTAAAAGACTGTTCCGCGTTCTATCCTCTCCTCGGGTATCCGACAACTGCAAAGAGCAGGGCTGCGGCAAGGATCAGCGCCGGGAAGACGGAGAGGGTCGCTGTGAGCCCGAAATGGTCGGCAATTGCGCCCGAGACAGAGACGCCGAGACCTCCGGCACCCATTGCTATTCCCATGAACAGGCCGGAGATCAGGCCGATCCTGCTCGGCATCAGCTCGTGGGCCATGGCGATCGTTACCGAGAACGAGGCCCAGAGGAAGAACCCAAAGCAGAGCATCGAGGCAATTTGAAGGGCCCCTTGCGTCAGGAGTATTGAGGCGAAGGCAGGGATAGAGCAGAGGGTAGTCGCGACGGCAACCGATTTTCTGCCAAACCGGTCTGAGAGGTAGCCACCGGTGAGCTGCCCACAAACTCCAGCCAGTAGCATGGCGCTGATAAAGAAGGTTGCCTCAATCAGCGGGTATCCGCCCAGGACGAGGTAAGTGGGAAGGAAGGTCATCGCCCCGAATGTGACCCAGGAGCGGAGCGTCGACCCGGCAAACAGAAGGATCACAGGCTTCCAGTTCTCTTCGCCTCTGGCCTCTGCCTGCTGCGCTGCTGCCGGGCAGGTCTCGGGGATCGGGCGAACTGTGAGGAGAAGAGCGCCGAGAACCGCAGGTATCAGAAGCCAGGTTACGGCGGGAAGCCCTCCGCTCGTGATCACAATGCCGCCAAGGATCGGCCCCAGGGCCTGGCCGAGGTTTCCGCCCACGATAAAGAATGAGGTGAGCCGGCCCCGGTTGCTCGATACCGCAATCGCCGCCACCTTGCAGAGCGCTCCCGGATGAAAGGTCGCAACGCCCACGGCAGCGATGGCGACGCTGCAGAGCATGATCAGGTAGTGATTTGAAAGCAGCCCCAGAAAAGCGATTCCGCAGCCTGAGAGCAGGACGGAGATGGCCACGCTGACCCGAAAGCCCCGCTTGTCGGCAAGGCTGCCGATGACTGGCTGGAGGAGCGAGGAGATCAGGCTGTGCACCACAGGGAGGAGTGCTGCCTGGCTGTAGCTGTAGCCGAGGGTGGTGATGAGAAGCGGCTGGAGAGCCATCAGCACCGGGGCATAGATGTCGTTGATGAGGTGGGCCAGCGTCAGCTGGGCGATCTCCCGCCCCCGTGATGGCGGTTGTGCCGCCTGGTCGTGCGGCAGGGATGCTCCACCGCTCATGCGGACGGCTCCTGAATTCCTGAACCCTGCTGGGTCTTGCCTGAGGCAAGTTTCAGAATGCGCTCATTGTAGACCGCCTCAAAAGCGGAAAAGATCCGGGTCAGCAAAGCCCGTTCATCCTCATTCAACTCTCCGATCCGCCCGGCAATCCTCTCATACATCTGCTCATGAACCCTCTCGTGATAATCGTAGGCGGTTCTTCCCAGAGGCGTCAGGACGACCGAGACCTCTTTTTCATTCTTAATTCCCCGGACCTTCTGCACAAATCCCTTCTTGGTCAGCCGGGTAACTGTCTGCGATGCGGCTGATGGCGTCACTCCGAGGATGGCAGCGATTGTCCGGATATTGTTCCCTTCGGTCCTGCCAATGGCCTGAATGGTATGGATCTCGGAAAGGAAGAGAGCTGTTTCCGTGCCAAACTCCTGGGGGATATTCTCTATGAGGTTCATCTTATTTCTGATCCGCATCCAGCTGCGGTAAATATCCTGGAAATCGGGTGAATGGTCGTCTGGCTCCGGCATTTTGGTCAGGTAGTTAATTATTAAGGTACTAATTAAAACTACCGGCCTGAACCATGCTAATGGCATTCCGCTGCAGGTTATCATCCTCTGTTTTTTATATTTTCCGTATCTCATTGGCTAATTCAGTAGCATATCCATGATGCCATAAATTGCTTCTATGTACGATATGTTCATATAATTTAAGGAAAAAAAGATAAATAGTGATACCATGACAGTCGCGATAGTAGTGGGTGCCCAATGGGGCGATGAAGGCAAAGGCAAGGTCGCGGACTTCTACGCAGAGCAGGCGGACATAGTGGTCCGCTTCTGCGGTGGAGCGAACGCCGGGCATACCATCGTCTCAGGGGGCAGGAGATTCGCATTTAACCACGTTCCCTCCGGTGCCTTGTACCCAGAGAAAATAAACATCATTGGCAATGGCGTGGTTTTGGAGCCGAAGAGGTTCTTCGAGGAGCTTTCATATCTCACATCAGCCGGTTACAAACCAAACATCGTTATTTCGCCCCGTGCGCATGTGGTGATGCCTTACCATATTGCGCTGGATGGTGCGGAAGAGGAGAAGAAGGGAGCATTGGCTGCCGGGACAACGGGAAGAGGAATAGGTCCCTGTTATTCCGATAAGGCAGCAAGGTTCGGCATACGCATAGATGAGCTTATCCAGCCGGCTCTTTTCAAGGAAAAGCTGCATACTATGCACGAGCTAAAAGTGAAAATGCTCAGGGAAATATATGGCGTGGAATTCAATCAGACTGAAGAGGAGATTTACAATCAGTACTCTGAGTATGCAAAGATGCTCACACCCATGATAGCAGATAGCGGCGGAATGATTCTCGACAGCATACGGGCGGATAAAAAAGTGCTTTTAGAGGGCGCGCAGGCCACCATGCTGGACATAGATCATGGTGTGTACCCATTTGGCACGTCATCCAATACGTCAGCAGGCAGCGCCTGCACTGGCTCTGGCATAGGCCCAACTGAAATAGATGAGGTAATCGGCGTTGTAAAGGTCTATACCTCGCGCGTGGGCACTGGCCCCCTTCCCACAGAGCTCCACGACGAGACCGGGCAGTTCATACGCGACAAGGGATGGGAATATGGCACTGCAACCGGTCGACCCAGACGCATCGGCTGGCTGGACCTTCCCACTATAAAGTATGCCGCGCAGGTCAACGGATTGACTGGATTGGCATTCACAAGGCTTGATACCCTTTCTGGAGTCGCAAAGGTAAAAATCTGCACGCATTATGAGCTTTCAGGCAGGATGCTTTCTCTTCCCCCATCGTCCTATACCGAAATCGAGAGGTGCAAGCCCGTTTACCAGACATTCGATGGCTGGGAAGACATCGGGGCGGAAAAATGGCGCGCATGCACCAAGGGCGGCTTCGAATCCCTTCCCAATGAGGCGCAGACATATCTTCAGTTCGTCTCCGACGAGGTCAATGTGCCCATTTACATGATAGGTGTGGGGAGGGACAGGGAGGATATGATTGTTTTAAGAGACGCGTTTTCCAAGAAAAGTGACCGTTAAGCACAGAATTGCCGCTGGCGGAATCATGAAGATCGAGAACCTATTTGATAGACATCTTCATCATTTTTTCTGTATTCCATCATTCCTTGCAGGGATGCTTTCCCAGGTCGCAGTAGATGGCAAAATGATCCAGCCACAGGGGATGATAAGGAGCGGTTTTTATGAAGCTCACCAGGCTCTTGATCTGCTCCATGGTCTTGGCATCAGCTCATGCTCGATCACACAGGCGTCTTCATCAGCGATCTTCTCTGGAACCCCTATGAACTCCAGGGAGGCAAATATGGTGCTATGCCGGGTAGACAGCTTCGGGATACTGCCTCAATCAGTTGTTTCTTTTTAGACATCGTGCCGTACGTCACCGATTGCATTGCAGCCGAACTGTTATGTTAGGTCGACAAAAATTTGATCCGAAGATCGTTCGGAGGTATTAGGTGAACCTAACAAATGCTATGGTATCAATATAACAAAAAGACTTATTACTAAGTAAATCTTTAATAAAATCAATCAATGCATAGTAATACCAAAGATAGAACAGATAACATAAAATCACCTGCAGAATGGTCTCTGGCTGCAAACCATCGAGACCGCCTTATGGAAATCCTGGGAATTGCAGGCAATGGCAATTCTCAGGCAAAAGAGAAGAAAGACGCGCGGGAAAATGCGCTGGGAAATGCACTGTCAGGCGAGGCACGCTGGCAGCTTGCCCTTGAAGGAACCGGCATCGGAATTTGGGACTGGAACATAGAGGCCGGCGAGGTCTTCTACTCACCCATGTGGGCAGCCACGCTGGGATATAAGCCTGATGAGATCAAAGGAACTACTGAGGAATGGTGCTCCCGCATCCATCCAGATGACCTCGACCCCTGTTATCATAGCCTCAGGATGCATCTATTGGGCATGACACCTATCTATCACCACCAGCACCGCATCCTCTGCAAGGATGGCCGCTACAAATGGGTTCTTGACCGCGGCAAGGTCGTGCAGCGAGCGGATGATGGCAGGCCGCTTCGCTTCATCTGTACCCAGTCCGACATCACCGGGCGAAAACGAGAGCGTGAGCTGATTTGGGCAAGATCTGAGGAGCTGGCCTGGATGCTTCGCAGCATGATGAATGCCTTCGTCGTCTGCCAGTCGGTGTTCGATGAAAGCGGCAAGTTTTCAAGCTACCGTTTCGAGTATGTCAATGATGCCTACGAGACATTAGCGGGCGTTAAATCGGAGGACGTTCTCGGCAGGACTGTGCATGATGTCTGGCCGGACACTGACCAGTCATGGATCGAAAAATATGAGCTGGCCGCTGTGACCGGCCAGCCGGTTTCATTTGACATCTACCTGAAACAGACTGAAAAGCATTGCCACTGTCATGTCTACCGCCCCTGGAAGACTCCGGAGCGGTTCTGCATGCTCTTTGACGACATCACCGATCTGAAGAGAGCGGAAGAGGCTCTGATACTTGCCAAGGAGGCGGCAGAAGAAGCTGCGCGGGCCAAGTCCGACTTTCTGGCGAATATCAGCCATGAGATCAGAACCCCTTTAAACGGCATAATCGGCATGGTTGGCCTTCTCTCAGATACGGGGCTTGATGCCGAGCAGCGCGAATATGCCAGAATCGTCCGCCTAAGTGGCGAAGCATTGCTCTCGCTCATCAACGAAATCCTGGAGTTCTCTAAGATCGAGGCCAAAAAGATGGATCTGGAGGTCCTCAATTTCAATATTCATTCCACCATTGAAGAGGCCAAAGACCTGCTGGCATCCGCCGCTTCTGAGAAGGGGCTGATCCTCTCCTCCTGCATAGATCCGGACGTTCCCAGAAACCTTTCCGGAGACCAGGGAAAGCTGCGCCAGATCCTGGTCAATCTGCTCTCAAATGCCGTGAAGTTCACCTTTGAGGGAAAGATAGTGATCCGCGTATCACTGGAGCACCAGGATGGTAACTCTGAGCAAACCGATCGTAATGGCGGAAAGGTCATTCTGCGGTTTTCAGTGAGCGATACCGGCATAGGAATTCCTAAGAACCGGCTGCATATTCTCTTTTCGCCGTTTTCTCAGGTGGACAGCTCCACGACTCGCAAGTTCGGGGGAACGGGACTCGGCCTTGCCATCTCAAAGCAGCTTGCCATATTGATGGGGGGCAGGATGGGTGTGGAAAGCATCGAGGGAGCGGGATCAACCTTCTGGTTTACCGCCTGCTTTGCCGCAGAGACGACAAAGCCGTTTGCCGAGAATTCTCAGAATGGGAACTGCAGCGCCGATATGCCGGCTTGCCGCAATAGCGGACTCCTGCAAGGAGGGACGAGCGCCAGCGGAGGTTCTGCGGGACTGAAATACCTGAAAGAGTTGGGCAGAATTGCCCGCATCCTGGTGGCAGAAGATAATCCCGTGAACCAGATGGTAGCCCAGGCGATGATCAACAAGCTGGGGTATCAGGCAGATATCGTTGCCAACGGTCAGGAGACCATCAATGCCCTTCGCATGATACCCTATGATCTGGTGCTCATGGACTGCAGGATGCCGGAGATGGACGGCTTTGAGGCCACTCGCCTCATTCGCAAGGAGGAATCAAAGGTCCTCGACCCCAACATTCCCATCATTGCCATGACCGCTTCCGCCATGTCCGGGGACAGGGAGAATTGCCTGCGTGCCGGGATGAACGATTTTATCTCTAAGCCGGTCAGAAAGCAGACTCTCGGGCAGATGATTGCCACCTGGCTAAAAAAACTTGAAGAAGATCCTGGCTCCAAGATCGAAAGCAAAAGCAGTCTATCCGGTTGCCATCAGAAGCAGTATGAGCACCAATAGCCTGACCAGAACGTTGATTCCAGTTGAAACCACTACCAGTGAGAGTCCTAGTCTCATGCCGAAGACCGATGTATAGTTGGGCATCAGCGATTTTATGGCATAAACGGGTAGCATGAACATGCTTCCCAGCATCAAGACGATCAGTGCCTGGACCTCAGATATATTGCCGTTCTGGATCATCGGTCCAAGGAGGGTCATGCCTGCTTTGGGGCTGGCAACATAGATGGTTATGGGAATCACAGTAACAGGCGGAACTCCAAAGAAATGAGCAATGGGGAGCACATCAAGAGACTGAAAGAGGCCTTCATTGTTCAGATAAAGGACCAGGAGAGTCATTATGAAATAGAGGGCGGTCATCCTGAAGAAGATCTGTTTCTGTCCCAAAAGAGACCTCAGGGCTGCATCCCGCAGATTTCTTCCCTCCGGGGATTCTGCCATCTGGGGCGATGATTCTTCATCCACCTTAAGATATGCTCTTCCCAGGATCATGACCAGAATCAGCCTTATAATTCCTGCGGAGATTGATACCGCAGCATAAATTCCGCCCACGCAGATTCCCAGGATGGGGACCACAAAGGCCAGTTGATAGGTGAAAAGCTCTCGAAAATAGACCGGAACGCCGTTCATGATGGCAGAAAAGAATACCTGGCGATCGCTCAGGTGGCCCTCTTCTTTAAGCCGGGCGATCATTGTGTTGGCGGCAATGGTGGACCCGAAGCTTACCATAAAGGTTGAGGCCGCTGCGGAGGGAAGATGCGATAATGACACAAGCGGCCTGGAGAGGTATGAGAGCCTCTGAAACAATCCCATTTCAGTCATCATGCCTGTGATAAAGAGCATCACGAATACCGTCGTCATAGTGGATACGGTGTCGTCCAGGGTCTCTACAATCAAGTCTATCATGCAAGCTCTTTAACCCGTGCTGGTCGGTTCAAGATGCGGACCTTGCTTTGAATCCTCCGTGAGCGGTCTATTATTCGATACATGATCTTCGTTGAGCTTTCTTGCAGGATGTAGCTCTGCAATGCGTAGATGCTCGGCAAATTCCGTAGCATTTCTTCAAGTTCTAATAGTTAAATCATATTATTATATAACATTATCCTTTATTGTAATCAAAACTTATTTAATCATATCAAGTTTTATTCTAGTATTATGGCAGCGAAGTGGATGCGATGGGGTGAATAAAGCGAAATCCGAATATATGCGGTCGCATGAAATTCGATGATACTTGATATCCTTCAGGACGCAGCCAGTTCGACGATATCTACTATGGCTACTGTCTTTTTGATGCTCTTTCTAACAGGCATGATGGCGGAGATGGGCCTATTTCACAAATTGGCATTCATTGCCGAGCCTCTGGCTTCGGCATCGCATCTGCCTGCCATTTCCGCGTCCACCTTTGTAGTAAGCGTCGGCTCAAAGCTCGCTGCCAACGCAATGACTGCCAGGCTTAAGGAAGAAGGCCATCTGACTGAGCGGCAGGCTTTCCTTAGTGCTCTATTGAATACGGTTCCCGTCTATTTCCGTGAGATGTTCACATATCAGCTCGCCTATGTAATTCCTGTTTTGGGTCTGATTGTGGGAGGAGCATATGCCGCCATCTTCTCAGCGACCGGAATTATAAAGCTGATAATAATCATAATGCTGGGGAGAAGGTTTCTTGAGAGGGATTTCGCAGAGCGTGTGGATGAGGTCAAAATTGCACCCAGGAAAAACATCATGGAGGCAGCGAAATCCTCACTGGCAGGCGAGATGCCGATGTTTATCCGGATGACGGGCATCTTCTTTTTAGCGACATTTTTGATTCTTTATCTGAATGAGACCGGGACACTTGAATCGATGAATGTGCTTGCTTTAGCTCATCTCTTCCATGTCCCTCCGGAAACGATAGTTCCATTAACCGTATTTGTGGCCAGCCCAAAAGCAGGAATGTCCATTCTCGGACCTATGATTCAAAACGGCAGCATATCAGAGTTCAAGGCATTAATCATCTTGATGCTGGGCAGCATGTTCATGCTTCCTTTTATTGCCATCCGATCGGAGATACCTAACCACGCTTCTTTGTTTGGCATGCGCATGGGTATTTCATTGGTGGTTCTCTCCACAGCCATCAGCATGATTGTAAGGCTAACTGCATTATGCTTGCTAATGATATTGAATTGAATGAAATATGTGTGCCGCAGTCAAACAGCGCACCCCGCTGTAAGCTGCGGGGCAATCATTAATAAACTTGTGAATCTTTTAATCTGCTCTTGCGATCATATGATTAATTATTAACATTAAATCATACTACTTTAGATAGATTTATTAATAAGTCCTGTATCTTCAGCAAGAGGTTATGCCATGAGAATTGGGCCGTATTTTAAAAAAAAGCTGATGAATTTGTCGCTCTTGATGATCCTGTTGTCTGGATCTGTAGCGGTTATATGTGCAATATGCGCCGGAGAGACTGCATCGAATAATATCACAGTTATTGACTCGGCAGGCAGAGAGGTCCAGATTCCCAATCCGGTAAACAAGATCGTTCTTCTCACTGCTGATAACTGCGAGCTGGCTCTCATACTGGGCTGCGAGGATAAAATAGTGGGTGTGGAAGAAGGCGCGCATGATTATGTTGAGATAGGGGGCCGGTTCAGCAAGGCGGAAAATGTCGGCAACTACAATGAGCCGGACCTTGAAAAGATTGCCAATCTTAAACCCGATATGGTCTTTGGATATAAGACCTCAACAACCAATGGCGTGGCAGATCGGCTCAAGGACCTGGGCATTCCATTTGTGGTCTGCGAGTGCAATAAGATCCAGACCTTTGAAAAGGATGTGCAGCTAATGGGCACCATCCTTGGAAAGGAGGATCAGGCAAAGGAATTTCTCGCTTTTCATAACTCTGTGATGAATACCATCACCGACAGGACAATGAATATCAGCTCGGATCAACTGACCTCAATGTATATTACTGGAGGGAGCAAGAGGCCTTATGCAACTTATGGCAAGGATGTAGATCCATATTTCAGCATTGTGGGCGCGAAGAATATCGCCTCTGAACTAGAGGGATCTCAGCCAACGGTGAGCCCGGAATGGATTTTGGAAGAGAATCCTCAGGTAATCATAGAATGGATTGGAAGCACAAGGATAAAAACAACTGCGGATCCGCTGATCGAAGTTCAGAAGACATATCAGAATGATTCTGTTCTGAGCAAGACCGATGCGGTAAAGGATGGAAGAGTTCACGTAATGGGCTGGCGGGTTTTCAAAGGATTGCGATTCTCCATCGGTCTTCTCTACTGGGCCAAATGGTGCCATCCGGATCTGTTTGCAGATGTCGATCCTGAGGAGGCTCATCGCCAGTATCTGAAGGAATTCTTGAATGTCGACCTGAAGAATGTATGGGGCGAGTAAAGCATAGACTCATGATGGGGTAAACTGGAGTGAAATGATATCTGCTCCACTGGTGCCACTCGATCTTCAACTTTTTTAATCTGCGATTTCGTCCTGATGTTCCTGGAAAGACATTGATTGGGCTCTAAAAGGATCGAATATTTCTAAGCAGACCATGATATTAATTCTATAATGATCAAATTTAGTAAGAAATGCTAAAATAGTAGTAATATTAGGTACTATTTCAATTGTACTATTTCCATCGCGCATGATAAAAGAGATAATCGGCGGCAGCGAAAAAGAGCTTACTGTGCTCATGGATGTCAGGAGCAGCATGGGATCCACCGAGATAACCAAGACGCCGGTGACGATTCCTATGCCAGTGAATAGGATAGCTGTAATCTCTCCGTACTCCCATTGCCATAATTTTTCCATCAACTAATTTTATTAATTTTTGCTATCAAATTCAATGCTATGTTGTGTTTTTACATATAATATATAATTATAAAAACAACTAGTATGATTTTTCAGGCAACATTTATATCTTGAATAGTAGAATTCACAGGGGTGGCAATGAAGTTGTTTGAGTTGCCGCATGACGGCGGGAGCCGAGGTTGGGAGAATGATCGAAGCGATATCTAATGAGGCCGGTTTTAGCGAAAAATGCATTCGCTTGAGCAATCTATCTGGGCCTGGTTTGATGCCCAAGACCGCCTGTGCTCAGTATCCAGGCATGCATTGCTCATTTCGGGCGGTGGCAGGAAGTGTAACTCTGATCAAGAACGCATATGCGCTCCTCCTAGGACCTGCCATCTGTCTCTATAATGCCAAGCTCTCCATGAGCTCCAGATCTCTGACCTCGGACCCCAGGCCCAATAATCTGCTATTTCTTGAGTACACCCAGGACGATGTGATCTTCGGCTTTCATAAAAAGGCCCGAGAGACTATACTGGAGATAGACCGCAGATACCATCCCGAGCTTCTCTTCGTAGTAACCACATGCCTTCAGGAGATAGTGGGCGAGGATTTTGAGGCTACAATCGATGAGATCAGGCCGATGGTTAAGGCCAGGCTGCTGGTGATCCATACTGAGAACTTCACCTCTCAAGAAGCTACTCCCGGAATTGAGAACCTATTCCTGTCATTTTTTCAGTTGATGCTCCCTCAGACCGTCACTCCCAGATCTGTCAATATTCTGGGTCTCTGGACATACCACGCCAGGGAAACTGAGCTGGCATTGCTCCTGAAGAGCAAAGGAATAGCGGTCAGAAATACGATACCATCATTCTGCACGCCTTCGGATCTTGCCGGAGCACCAGGGTCACGGATGAATATAGTGCTGGATCAGTATGCTCTGCCTCTTGCTAAAAAGATGAGGGAGAGCTTCGGCACCGAATACATCTACTGCCGCAAACCCTATCATCCGGATTCCATCGAGATCTGGTATAGCGATCTGGCCGGAGCGCTTGACATTGACCTGAGCGAGGAGATCTGGAGGATGAAGAAGGAGTCTCTGGAGATGATTGCCCGGGCGAGGAGCCTTCTTTCCGGCTGGAGCTGCGCCCTAGCCTGGAACACCGGGCGGACATTCGATCTGGCCAGGCTTCTCTCGGAGATTGGGATCAAGATCGATGTGATTTTGGCTCAAACGATCCTGCCTGACGACCTGGAGGATATCCGCAAGCTTCTCTTTATGGGTGTTGATCCGTGGGTCTTCAGAGGCGACAACTCCCTGCAGACCGAGTCCCTTCTTAACCGGCTCAAGCCGGACTTATTCGTGGGTGGCCAGGACCCGCAGTCTCTGGCCAGGCTCGGAATTGAGCCACGCAGCATATCATTATCACATTCCATGTTCGGCTTTGGGTGCTGCAATGAGGTGCTCAGCCGCCTGTGCCGGAGGGGTCCGGGCATAGAGGCTCTGATGTACAAAGAAGACCTGGTCTCTCAGGGGGCAGCCTAGGATGGATCTGAAACATAGAGGCTTTCCGTCTCCATCTGACTATTTTGGCGTCCTGTGGGGACTTTCCGGCATCAAGGACCTTGTGATCCTGGAGCACGGCTCTCCTGGGACATGTAGCTACAATGAAATGAATTACCGGATCATGAACCGTCAGTCTCCCAAAGGCAGGCTCTTCTCCAGCGGAATGGACCAGGATGATGTGGTCATGGGAAGGGCCGATAAGATCGTTGAGGCGGCAAAAGAGCTGGACCATAACCTCCACCCCAGGATCATTGCACTGGTTGCCACTGGAGTCACCTCCTTAATTGGACTGGACCTTGACGGGATCATCAGTGAGATCCAGCCGGTGACCCAGGCAAGACTCGTATCCTTTCCGCATGGGGGATTTGCCGGAGACTACAACCAGGGGATAATGGAAGCTTTCCGCACCATGGTCGATCTGGTGAAAGAGCCGGCGGATCACAAGCCATTCTCAGTCAACATAATCGGTCCAACCATAGACTCCTTCAACAATGTCTCAGACCTGGCTGAGTTGGAGAGGATGCTAGGGCTAATGGGTGCAGAGGTCAATACGGTATTCACCTGCCGGACAGCTGTTGAGGAGATCGAGCAGATGGCCTCTGCCTCTTTGAACCTGGTGACCAGAGATTTGGGCCTTGAAGCAGCCCAGATTCTAAAAGAACGGTTCGGCATGCCTTACATTCATGGCCTTCCCTTTGGAGTACGTGGCTCTGTCAGGTGGATGAATGATGTAGCAGATATCCTGGACCTTCGCCTGGATAAAAGGATGATTGCCCAGGAGCTATTGAAGTACGGATATTCTGTGCTTGAGCTCTTCGGTTTCATGCAGAATTTCGACCATCTCAGGTCATTTCTGTCCTGTCCCTGCGATTACGCCCTGGGTCTGGCTGGATGGATGGCTGAGGAGTGGGGCTTGCCCCCATCGGCAGTTGTTCTGCCAGTCAGGCCGCAGATGTCGCATGTTCCTGAGGAGCTGGAGCGGATTGGGGTCTCAAAGGTGCTCATAGAGCCCGAATCCCAGGCTATGGAGGATGCCCTCAGCAGCATCAAGCCTCATGTGATCTTTGGAGGCTCTTACGATCTGCAGATTGCGAGGAACGTTCCCGTCAAGATACATGCTGCATTTCCGGCATTCGATTACGTCTACCGGTTCGACGGATCGCCATTTGTGGGCTTTAGAGGGCATGCCTATCTTACCCAGACGCTGGTCAATTCACTGAATGCTCATCCAGAGGTGTTTTTAAGTTGAAGAAGATTGCCATCTACGGAAAAGGAGGAATCGGAAAATCGACTACTGCCGCAAACCTATCTGCAGCCCTGGCCGGGCTGGGTCACAGGGTTATGCAGATCGGGTGCGATCCCAAAGCGGACTCCACCTGCCTGCTGATGAACGGAAGGCAGGTGCCAACCATTCTGGATATTTTGCGAGAGCAGAAAGGGGAGATCCGGCTGGATGACATGGTTTTTCCGGGATTTGGCGGCGTCCTGTGTGCAGAATGCGGCGGGCCTACGCCTGGTGTGGGCTGTGCGGGACGGGGAATCATTGCATCCTTTGAGAAGCTGGAGTCTCTGAAAGCTTACCAGGTCTACAGGCCGGATGTGGTTATCTATGATGTCCTCGGGGACGTTGTGTGCGGCGGCTTTGCCATGCCACTTAGAAAGGGATATGCTGAGGACATATACATCGTGACCTCTGGAGAGAAGATGTCCCTCTTCGCCGCCAGGAACATCGCCAAGGCGGTAGAGCAGTTCAAGGGGAGAGGCTATGCCCAGCTGAAGGGTGTGATCCTCAATGCCAGAGGAATAGAGAATGAGTCTGAGATTGTAAAGGCAGCCGCAGGCGAAATGAAGACGAAGGTGGTTGCAGAGATACCGCGTGACCCGACAATTCAGATCTGCGAGGCCATGAATGCAACCGCAATACAGGGAGCACCAGATACGCCTCTAGCTGACAGGTACCGGATGCTGGCCGCCGCTATTGCTGATTAGTCCCGTGGCTTTCGTCATGGGACCTGCTGAGCCACGGTTCTTTGGCTACTTTTAACATACTTTTGCTTAAATTAATAATATAAATAGCGCTATTAGCTATTATTTTAAGCCTGTTAATGTTATCTCCTAGAATAGCTATTAATATAGGTGATATGAAAAGCATTAGTCATATTAAATGATAATAGCAATATTGAAATATTGGTGATGAAATATGAAAGTCGTCTCAATAACATGGGCCAGCGAGCTGCCGCTGCTACTTCAGGCTTCAAAAGAGATCGGCCTGGAGATGGAGCTGTGGTCCTCAACTCAGCTTACCAGCGAGGCAGATCTCGCAATATGTCTGGAATCTTTAAAGAAGGCAAATCTCATACTCCTCCATCCATCCAGCGATGCCTGTTGGGATGAGATTATCCCTGCTCTGAATCAAAGCATTCCGGTAATCTCCTTTGGAAGGGATCCCTCTCACTGGGCTGTCGCAAATGTCTCGCTGGAGATCACCCAGATGGTCAACAAGTATGTTCTCTTCGGCGGGCCTGAAAACTACAGGAATATGCTCAAGTATGTCTGCAAAGAGGTTCTGGGTCAGGACTTTATCTATGATCCGCCACAGCAGCTCTTATGGCAGGGGTTCTATCACCCCCGGGCGGATGATGTCTTCCCCACTCTCGAAGAATATCTGAAGTGGTACGGCCCTCTGAAGAGCCCGACGGTGGGCATAATATTCTCCCGAACCTACTGGGCCAATGGGGATACTGCCCTTGTGAACGCCTTTATCTCTGAGCTTGAGAAAGATAGTTCAGTTCTTCCCGTCTTCTGCTTTGGCATGGGCGACCAGGACCTTGGTGCCTGGTCGAGCGTCGAGGTCTCTGAGAGAATCTTCAAGGGCAGAGTGGATGCGATCATCAATCTGCAGCCCATCTTCAGACCGCGAAAGCCGGATGAAGCAGCCAGCGTCCTCAAGGCGATCGACGTGCCGGTCTTCCATCCGATAATGGTCTACCACAAGACCGTAGACGAGTGGCAAAAGGATATTCATGGCCTCTCCAGCAGCGAGGTGGGCTGGTCTGTTGCGATGCCCGAGTTTGAGGGCGTCATAGAGCCGCTGATAGCAGGAGTGACAGACAGGTCCGAATCGGACGGAGCCCTGATTGAGAGGCATGTCCCCATACCGGAGAGGGTGTCAAAGGTGTGCAGGCGTGTCTCCAGGTGGATTGCACTCAAGAACAAGCCCGTCTCTCAGCGCCGTGTGGCATTTATTCTGCACAATAATCCTTGCGTATCCACAGAGGCGTCTGTGGGCGGCGGCGCTCATCTCGATACCCTTGAGAGCGTGGCTCGCATCATGAACCAAATGGCAGCAGCAGGCTACTCTCTGGACAATACTCCCAGCAATGGCAAAGAGCTTATCGAGACGATCATGGACCGAAAAGCCATCTCCGAATTCCGCTGGACTCCCATCGAGGAGATCGTCCAGAAGGGAGGGGCTCTCGCCTATCTGTCCAAGGAGGAGTACGAGCAGTGGTTCGGATGCCTCTCGCCAGTGGTGCAAAGCCGGGTGAGCGAGGCCTGGGGAAGACCGCCTGGGGAGGAGAAGGACGGAATTCCTGCGGCCATGGTCTACCAGGGAAAGATTGTGATCACGGGCGTCCGGTACGGCAATGCTCTGGTCTGTGCCCAGCCCAAGCGCGGCTGCGCCGGTGCCCGCTGCGACGGGACCGTCTGCAAGATCCTGCATGACCCGGAAGTTCCCCCAACTCATCAGTACATCGCCACCTACAGGTACATCGAGAACATCTTCGGCGCAGATGTGCTCGTCCATGTGGGCACCCACGGCAACCTGGAGTTTCTGCCCGGAAAGTCCGTGGGCTTATCCTGCGATTGCTATCCCGATATTGGAATCGGAGATCTGCCTCACCTCTATATCTACAACTCCGATAATCCACCTGAGGGGACAATTGCCAAGCGGCGGAGCTATGCCACTCTCGTGGACCACATGCAGGCTGTGATGACCGACTCCGATCTCTATGGAGAGCTTAAGGAACTGGAGGAGAAGATCGCCGAGTACAACCGCGCCAAAGTCTCAGATGGCGCTAGAGCCCATGCACTGGAGCATATCATTATTTCGCTTATCGAGAAGAGCAACATCGCCAAGGAGATGAAGCTGGATAAGATGAAAGAATCGGGGGCAAGCTTTGAGCAGATTCTGGAGAGGGCTCACGACAGGATCTCGCTCCTCTACAACACCCAGATTCCGGATGGAATGCACATCTTCGGAACCCTTCCCGAGGGCGAAAGAAGAAAGGAGATGGTGCGATCAATTCTCAGGTCCGAGTTTCGCAAGACCGCCGCAGAGCTTCTGGGAAAGGTTGTCACGACCAAGATGGAGGATTTGCAGGAGCTGGACAGCCTCTGCAAAGAGCTGGTCACTGCCATGATGCCGACCATCGAGGAGGAGACGGAAGCGGATGGAGGCGGCAGCAGCCGGCAGAACAAGCTGCGGGAGCTGCTGGAGAGCAGAGGACTGCATGGAAATGGATCTCTTCAGGCTCTGCAGGGCCGGGTGGAAGACCTCTGCCGGCGGATAGAGGCGTCAAAGGAGATGCAAAGCCTGCTGCATGGCTTCTCTGGTGGTTTCATCGAGCCGGGTCCCTCCGGTCTGGTCACCAAAGGAAAGATCGAGGTTCTGCCCACTGGCCGCAACTTCTACTCCCTGGACCCGGAGGCGGTTCCCACTGAGGCCGCCTGGATGGTGGGACGGAGGCTTGCCGATAGCCTGATTGACAAGTACCGCAAAGAGCAGGGCCGGTTGCCCGAGAACGTCGCCATGTTCTGGATGGCGGGTGACGTGATGTACGCAGACGGGGAGCAGATGGCTCAGATCTTCCATCTGATAGGCGTCACGCCGGTCTGGAAGGGAGCGAAGCTCAGGGGCTATCAGGTAGTCCCTCTGGAGGTGCTGGGGCGGCCGAGGATAGACCTGACGATCAAGTCTTCGGGCATCATCCGCGACTGCTTCTACAACTGCATTGAGATGGTCGACAGAGCAATAAAGGAGGTCGCGGCTCTCGATGAACCTGCTGAGATGAACTATCTGAGAAAGCATGATCTGGAGAATGGCCCCACTCCCAGAATCTTTGCCAGCCGGCCGGGAACTTATGGAAACGGCGTGAATCTGGCAGTCTATGCGAGCGCCTGGAAGAAGGAAAAGGACCTCTCGGACATTTTCATCTACTGGAACGGGTACGCCTATGGCAAGGGATTCTTTGGCGAGGAGTCTCAGGACAAGCTCAAGAAGCAGCTGAAGAGCGTGGATGTCACATTCAACAAGACGACCACAGACGAGAAAGACCTTTTCGGATGCTGCTGCTACTTTGGAAACCACGGCGGCATGACTGCCGCTGCCCGTGAGGTCTCCGGTCATCAGGTTGAGTCATATTACGGCGATACCAGGGATGCGGATCACGTGGAGGTGCGGACGCTGGCAGACGAGGTGAGAAGGGTGGTTCGCACCAAGCTGCTCAACCCCAAGTGGATCGAAGGCATGAAGCGGCACGGCTACAAGGGAGCTGGGGACATATCCAAGCGCGTGGGCCGGGTCTACGGCTGGGAGGCGACGACCCAGGAGGTGGACGACTGGATCTTCGATGACATCGCCAAGACCTTCGTCATGGATGAGGAGAACCGCAAGTTCTTCGAGGAGAACAACCCCTGGGCTATGGAGGAGATGAGCAGAAGGCTCCTGGAAGCCGAGCAGAGGGGACTGTGGAAGGCCGACCCGGAGGTTCTGGATGCACTGAAGTCCACATATCTTGAGATCGAGGGCTGGATGGAGGAGAGGATGGGCGATGTCGAGGGCAATTTCCAGGGAGGGGCGATCGATGTAATCAATGCCGATGAGGTGAAGGCCTGGAAGGAGAAGATGGCGAAGGTGCTGGGCACGTAAGGCATTTGCATCATGAACTGGCAGCCAGCCTGGCCTGGAGCTGGCTATGCCAGGATTTTTGCCTGGAACTGAATTTTTAGTGCCGATGGGGGCGATAAAGAATTTTTTTAGGGTTCTGATCAAAAGCGTATAGCATAATTGACTTTAAATTATTTAGGCGTTGCATCATCTTCAATTAAAAAATCCTTCGTTGAAATTTAAGCTTTGAGGCGCTGGATTCTTATAGAAAAAGAGAAAAGCACCGTGGCAAGCTCGTCTGGCGAGGAAATATGTACGATGGCGAAAAAGGAGCGCCGAACAAGGGCCAATTGCGGCAGACCATCTACAACATATTCAATGACGACTTGATGATCGCTCTTGCAGCAATTCTAGCATCTGCAGTTATTTTTCAAATGGTCTTTGAATTCTCATCTGGCATGGAAGTTGTTTTTAATTTTCTGAATTATTTCATTATTGTTGCATTCATGGCTGAATATGTTTTAAAGCTTTATGTAGATGAGTCAAAAATCTCCTTTGTTGCCAACCCTATTCATATTTTTGATCTTCTAATAATTATTCTTGCATTGTTTGACTTTTCAAAAATCGGTTATGTTTCATTCTTGCCGAGTCAGGCTCAACTGTCACCCATATTGAGACTGCTTCGCATATTGCCGCGAATACTACCTCGTGTGCTCTTAGCCTTCTTTTTGGCGGGCAGAACTGCCAAGAGAATTGATCATGGAGGCATTCCTGATGAAGTTGTTCCACAAAAATTGAAAGTATCCTTCATCGACTTCAAGGGCGAAAAGAAGTCGTATCCGGAAGAGAACGATCAAACGATATCTTTTGATAAAACGCCGGTTTGGATCGATTTTCAGAACATTACTGAGGAGAATTTTGAATATGTAGAAAAAATCTCAAATGTATCTCACGATTTGCTCAATGCCAAACTGTTTCAGGCCTCTTTTCCAAGAATCGATCCCTCTGAGAACTATTTGACGATGTTTTTATGGGATTCTCAAATAATGCTTGATAGGAATCAGCGCTCTGATATTTTTATCAACAATATGCTAATAGTATTTAACGAGGATAAAGTGATCACGCTTAGCAAAGGAAAAAGTCAGATGTTCGATAATATCTCGCCATTGATATCAATTGAATTATCAAAGAAATCCTTAAAGCATAACGAATTTACTGATAACGTTTTATATGCATTGCTTAAACAGAAATTAAATGATTACAGTAATGTATTCCAGGAAATAGAACAAAAAACCATAGAATTTGAGCAAATACCTGTTGACAAAACTTCTTCTAAATTCCTTGAAGAAACATTTCATCTTAAGAAAGAAATCCTGGGTATTAGCGAAAACCTCTGGCATTTCCAGCAAGTTCTAAAAAACTTAATCAATATAAAAAATGTAAATCAATATAAAATAGATAATGCAAAAGAATTTGGCAATCTTCTTATTGAATCTGAATATTTAAATGATGTTATTAAAAATAAGAAGGAGAGCTTGAATTCTCTTATTGAGCTGCATAAGGATACAGTCGCTTATGATATGAACCGAGTCATGAAGGTGATTGCGGTAATTACATGTCTCGCAATAATCCCTGCAACAGTTGGCGGATTGTTGGGTGTTAACCTGGATGAAGGCAATTTCCATATAAAATTTATAGAAATATTTTTTATTGTTTTTGTTTCCATACTTCTTGGCATTTATGCATTTTACAAGATGGAATGGTTAAAATAAAATTTAACAAATCCTGATACGTGAAACTTGGAACCAATAATAAATGACTTCTGATTGAGCGGCTTTCCTGCAAGCAAAAGATGGACTGCGTTCCTGATGCTTAAGTAAAGAATGAGCAGTTAATTGGGTACAGGCAATAAGCCAAGTTGTGGCATTATGCATATTATCCAACAAATTGTCTCAAGATCAAGTAAAATTGCGTATCTTTCGGGGTTAGTTATAAATACATCTATCTACATCTCATTTTTTCGTATAATTATTACAATTAGTAATATTAATTGCGTAGCTGGCTAATCTATCAGAAGGGTTCGGTCCATCGAAGGAGTGATGATTGCAATGGCAGAAGTGAGGGCCTGGTGGTCAGATTGATGGGTGATTTGTTGCAAGAAGCCGAGGGAGCCTATGCCATCCTCTGGGCGGATCTGGTTGCTCTGCGGCGAAACCTGTCTCATTACCTGATAGCGACGGTTGTCGGCCCGATTCTTTATATGGCAGCCTTCGGCTTTGGTCTTGGCGGGGGCATCAAGATGGACGGCATGAGCTATCTGGAGTTTGTGATTCCCGGAATCATTGCCATGACCGCCATGAACAGCAGCTTCAATGGCTCGGGAACCAGGCTGGTAGTGGATCAGATCCACTGGAGAAGCTTCGATGAGTCTCTCATGGCTCCCATCAGCCAGCCATCGCTTCTCCTGGGCAAAGCCCTGATCGGAGTCTTGCGAGGCAGCGTCAGCAGCATCGCATTTCTTATCATGGCTCTGCTCATCAGGCCGCAGCTTCATATCGGCCTCGCTCTGCTCGTGAGCCTGGCTTTAACCTGCTTTATCTTCTCATTTCTGGGAGTGCTCTCCGCTCTTCTGGCCCGCTCTTATGATGATATGATCATGTTCACCAGCATCATCATCACGCCCATGGCCTTTTTAGGCGGGACCTTCTTCTCCCTGAATTATGTGCCAGAAGCCCTGAAATATGCTCTTTACCTGCTGCCGCTCACCCATGCCAGCATCTGCCTGCGGGCGTCTGTTATGGGGCAAGGCGTCCCATACCAGTCAATGCTTGCATTGATCCTCTTTCTGGCCCTCTTTGCGGCAGGTGCGCTGCTCGCCCTGAAGAGAAAAGACGCTTAGTCTCTTTGCTTATGGTTTTTGCAGGAGAGCGTGCGACAAAGCCTGATGGAAAGGCCAGGGGCAGCTTCTCGGGGCTACTGCCGTCGAGAAATATATCGTCTAAATAGTAGTCTAAAGTAGTCTAAATCAGATCCATTATAGTTCGGTTTAGACTAATGGCAAATCGCTTTAATGATGGCGATTTCTATGATTTCACTCATCATACCCAGACCATTTTTCCGTCTAATTCAGAGATTTTTAATGCGTTTTAGACGAAAACCATTTCGATCTTGGATATATTCCAGAGACACGATTGTGTCGTAGGAGCGCGTTTCCTGAGCTAAATTCCTTCTTTGTCGCATTAATCAAAGCATCTCTTGAGAATAAACCCTCTCAGTCTTAACGCAAAGGCAGATTGAAGAAAAGACAAAAAATTGAAAATTCAGGCATTAGCTGCAACAGCGTCTGCCGTTTTTCTTCCTAATTTTCTCTCACTCTTCCGGATAGCCCAGCACTACCCCTTCCGGATAGGACAGTCCCATGAACTTCTCCAGATATTCCCGGTAGATCTTCACAGGATCGATGTCCAGCTCAGGATGCAGCCACTTGGCATAGTAGGCTACCCCCGCAATTCCGTCCGGCCCCCAGGCGATCTCAGTGCTGAGCAGGTGGGTCCGGTTATTCTTAACGGCATCGAGATTTGCCCAGCCGGGGCGGCCTTCGATGTAGCCCTTGAGGATCTCTGCCGCTTCATCGGTGCTGTTCCAGCCAGGCTTCTTGCTGCCCGGTGCCAGAGTCCTTATTATCACGTCCGGATTCTCTTTGAGCACCCATTCGCTGTCCAGCTTGGGAAATTCCGGAAGGTCTGCAGCAATATTCCTGCCGCCCGCAAAGTTGCACACGGCGTTGCCGCTGCTGCCGTTGCCGTAGCTTGAAATCTCAGAAACGGTATTCTTTGTGCCCCATTCCATGAAGAGGCGTGGCTTGTCGTCTTCCTTAAGAGCAGCTACATAGTCCTCGATGGGTTGATCATAAGTGCTGCGCCATTGAAGATATTCATCCGCCTGCTCATTCTTGTTCAGGAGGAATCCCAGGGTTTTGATCTCCGAGCGAAGAATGTTGTCCCTGTAGAAGTCCAGTCCAAGGACAGCTATTCCCGTGGCCTTGAGGCTCTCCTCCAGCTTTGACGCTCTCTCCATGTTGGCAGAAGTTATGATGATATCCGGGTGAAGCTTTACTATCGCCTCGCTGTCCGGAGCGGACCAGGTTCCTACCGCCGGCTTATCTGCCAGATCTGAGTAATAGTATCCGCCTTCTTTGATATCTGAGGATACTCCTACCATCATATCCTGAGCCTTGAGTATCTTGGCTGCCTCATTCCTGTAGCTGCCCAGAGCGATCATCTTGTTTATGGGCATCTTGATGGTCACATTTCGGTTGATGGAGTCGCAAACGGTGATCTCTTTCTCCTCGCCCTTGATTATCTCGTTTATCCTGTCGATGTCCTGGGAATCGATCTTGCCATCATAGTTGGCATCGGCAAGCCTGGTAGGCGCATTGCTGCCGCTGATTATTCCCTGGACAAATGCCACATCTGCCTCGCTAATTGCATCATCCATATTGGCATTTCCAAAGATGCTCAGCAGATCAACAGAGGCCCCGGCTGACATGGCCAGAGACAGAGCGGCGAACATGATTGCCATAAAAAGGCCGGTCCGCCACCTCAGCTTTTGGCCTGCTTTTTTATCCCTGATAGTATTACTTTTGATATTGATCATATTTGCATCACTAATTCTTATAAATAATGTCATTAGTTATAACTATTTTGCATGACGTGTTATCAATGGCATAGAAGTTCTCCTCCAAATCAGGATGGAACAAAAAAAGGGGTAGCAGGGCATCCAGTCTGAGTGGCCGCCCAAATATTTCTATTCATTCTTCCGGATAGACGAATATCCTGTCCTCAGGGTAGGATGATCCCATGACCTTCTGGTATTCTTCCCATATCGCGCTGGGATTGATATCCGCTTCCGGATGGAGCAATTTGGCCATGTATGCCAGGCCGACGGGATTGTCCAGACCGTAAAGCATCTCTGAGAAGCACAGGAAGACCCGATCATTTTCCACTGCGGGAATGCTATCCGATCCAGGCCTGCTGAGGACCTCATTTCTTGAGATCTCCAAATCCAGGGTATCCTTGCTGGGCCCTGCCTGCCATCCCAGAGTATCCGCCGACTTATACTTCAAAATTACATCCGGCCTTTCATCCATGACCCACTCCCAGGAGACCTTGGGAAACTTTCCACTCAAACTGTCGGCTATATTCAATCCTCCTGCCAGGCCTACAAGGCTTGCGAATCCTGAGCCGGGACCATAGACGGTAAGATCGCTCGTTCCTGTTGAAGATCCTGATTCGATGTAGACCTTTTGCAGCGGCATCCCATCAACGGCTTCTTCTATCTGCGATGTCTTCTCCTCATTCCACTTGTTGTAGGCTTTTGCTTCCTTCTCCCTGCCCAGAATGATTCCTAGCTTCATCATGGAGTCGGTGACGTTTTCGGGATTGGTAAAATCAAGTCCAATCAGGCTGATATTTTGGAAGGGGGCAAACCCTTTCTCAAAGGAATCCACTGCATAGGATTTTCCGCTCGACGTTCCATAGGAGTAGCACAGGACTATGATATTCGGGACTATGCTGTCTCCCTCCCTGGCAATCTCACCTATCTTCTCATAGTCAAAGGAGTTCCATGTGCCCACGACCTGCTTGTCTTTGAGCTGGGGATAGATCTCCGGCCGGTCATGGATGGTCTGGGTGACCCCGATGATCTTATCCGAATCGCCCAGGGCGGCTACAGCCTCGGCGGAGTATCCGCTCTGAACGATTATCCTCTCTACCGGCATCTTGATGACAACCTCTCTTCCGGCAGAATCCACTATCTTTCTCGGATAGCTGCTCGCATCGTCGGAGGCTGCCGCCCAGGCAAGAGAAGATAGCAGCATCAGTGTTGCCAGCATCATGATTGCTTTCCTGATCTTCTTAAATTTTCCACTTCTCAGAATATCGGCATCTATTCCTGGATGAAAGCATGCCAACCATTGACATTGCTCGAAGAGCTTGCAGGCTTCTGCCTCTGGAAACTCCAATTCTTCATCTCCCTCTTCATTGCTCAATGAGAGGCATTCATTGGTGTTTTTCGGCATTATTTATTCCCCGATGGGTGATCTGAATAATCGGCATCTTTAATGCGATCCCATCCTTTTAAATCAACTTAATTTTAGTATAGGAATTTATATTTGATTTAAAGATTGTGGTTGGTCGGATTTTTATTTTATATAAATTAAAAATCAAAACATTTAAATAAAAAAATTGATTAAACAAAGTGAAAAACCGGCCATCTGCCCGCAGCTGTCGACCCGGAATCGCTCTCCACTGCCTCAGCACGGTTCTTCTTTCGTCTCGTTTAGCGCAATTTTCTACTATCCAGCTATCTTGTATCCCGCCATCTGCTTTCCAGCTAAATGCTGATCTTCTTCAGAGTCACCATCCCTCCCACCAGAAACGCAACCAGGAAGGCAAACAGAATCAGAAATGATCCCCAGGGAAGGGGCTGATCCAGTGCAGCTGCCCTCAGGAAAAGGCTGGAATGGGTGAGGGGAAGGATGTAGAGAGCATACTTGAGACCCACCGGCACCTGTGAGAGCGAGAAGAATGTCCCTCCCAGGAAGGTCATGGGCATCAGTATCAGGCTTCCGAAGACTGCCATGTCCTCATGAGACCTTGCCAGCAGCGCCGCCAGCACTCCCAGGAAGGCGAAGGTCAGACAGGTGAGGAAAAGGCCGAGGAGGAATTGCGGGCTGATGTGGATGTGTGGCGCAATCAGCAGAGCCACAACCAGAAAGGCAACTGAGCTCATGAGGCCTCTTACCACTCCGATCAGGGCTTTTCCCATGAGAAGGGATGACAGGCCGATGGGTGCCATGAGGCATTCATCAAAGCTCTTGAAGTAAAGCCGGTCGACATTGAGCCTCGTGCCTGCTCCATTGAAGCTGGTCGTCATGGCGGTAAGGGCGATGATTCCCGGAATGACAAATTCCAGGTAACTGGTCCCATTGAGATTAATGCCCCGGCCCAGGCCCCATCCGAAGGCCACCAGATAGAGAATGGGACTGACCAGAGTGGTAATGAGGTATCTTGGCCCGCGGCGTTTCAGGGCCATGAGGTCCGCCCAAAGAATGCTGTAGGCATCAATCATGTTACCCCTCCCAGAACCTTCTGGCCGGTAAGCTCGATGAATACGTCTTCGAGGTTTGACTCCCGCATCACAACATGCTCTGTATCCGGCAGGCTTTCAATGAACTGGGCAGCCTGGGCTCTATCCGGGAAGTATCGGTATTGGGTTGCGTTTCCGTTTAAATTCATCTCCACAGCAATCAGTCCCAGCTTTCGGCGCAGGCTGAGTGGCGAGTCTATGGCGATGATCCGGCCGTGATGAAGAACGCCCACCCTCTGGCATAGTGCCTCAGCCTCCTCGATGTAGTGAGTGGTGAGAAAGACGGTTGTGCCCTCGGTGTTCATCCTGCGGATGAGCTCCCATACCTTACGCCGGGTCTGAGCGTCCAGGCCCACCGTCGGCTCATCAAGAAAGAGAAGCTTGGGCTTGTGAATAAGCGCCCTGGCGATCATGGCCCTCCTCTTCATGCCACCGGAGACATCATCAATGAGATAGTCGGCATGATCGGACAGCTCCACATAATCCAGAAGATCCGCGATCCTCTCGTCCCGCTCCTTTTTGGTGAGATGATGAAGCCTGGCATGAAGCTCCAGGTTCTCGTGAATGGTAAGATCCCGGTTCAGGCTGAGGTGCTGCTGGACTATTCCAAATTCCGACTTCACCTTCTCTGGCTCTCGGGCCACATCGATTCCGTTGATGTTAACCATTCCTGACGAAGGCTTGGTAAGGGTGGTCAGAATGCGAATGGCAGTGGTCTTGCCGGCTCCATTCGGCCCCAAAAAGCCGAAGAGCTCTCCACGCTCGATCTCCAGATCCAGGCCGTCAATCACCTTCTTTCCGGAGTAGTCCTTATTCAGGCCCGATATCTCAATCATCTTGCTCATAAATGCCTCTTATGTTGTGGCATATTCATTTATCGTCGCGCTAACCTTGCCAAATAGCGTTTTCTGCTCCTGGTCTACGATGCTGTAGAGCGCCTCCGGGCTCAGGCTGGATATGGGGTAGTACTTTCCGGCGCACTTGTCTGCGATCTCCCGGCAATAGCCCAGATGCATATCCATGAATGAGCTGTCCACAACTTCGGTATCAATGACGATGGTGTGGATTCCGAGATTGCGGGCACCTTCCGAGATCTCCATCAGCTCATCCTTGATCTTGCCGCCCATTCCTACGTTTGCTCGGCCGTCGGAGATGAGGATCATCAGGGGTTTGGTCTCTTCGTCCTTTCGCAGTTCGCTTTGCAGAATCTGCATAGCTCGGGAGAGGCCTGCGGAAAGCGGAGTCTTGCCTCCCGTGGGAAGCTCTCGCAGGCGGCTCAGGGCAAGGTCCACGCTGGAGCAGGGAGGAAGGATGATCTCTGCATCTTTTCCTTTGAATGCCACCATGCCTATCTTGTCTCTCTTCTGGTAGGAGTCCATGAGCAGGGATAAAACGGCGCCTTTGGCGCTCTGCATCCTCTGATTGGCTCCCATTGAGCCGCTCGCGTCCACAACGAAGAGAACTACTGCCGAGGTCTTTCCGACCCTCTCTTTCTCCCGGATATCCTCGCTCTTCACCCGGATGGCATTGGGGCCGCGCCTGGCTTTTTGATAGGGCGCAGCAGCTCGAATGGTGGCATCGATGGCGATGTCTTTTCCATCCTGCGGCATTCTCTGGCGCAGGTATCTTCCCCGGTTTCGAAGAGCAAGGGTATTCATTCTCCTGCCAGAGGTCTTGCGCCGGGCGATTCTGTCTCTCTTGCGGGGCATGTTTATGGCCCGGATATCGATGGGCGCGCCGATTTCTAAGACCTGCTCTTCAGGCTGGGCTGCCTGGGTTTGGTTTGTGTCCTGCTGATCATCAGGCTCTCTCGGCTGCTGGTCATTTTTTTTTTGTTGCTTGCTTTCTTGATTCTCGTGCTGATGCTGATGTTCCGGTTTATTCTGAGCCATGGACTTCTCCAGCTTCTCCTTGTTCAGTGTGGGCGGCTCAAACGGCCTGCTTCTCATCCTGTGAGCAAGAGCCAGCTCCATCGCCTTCTTCACATCCTCCTCATTGACCTCAGTTCTGCCGTCAAAGGCGGCAATGGTCTTGGCGGTCCTGGTGATGACGATCTCAGCCCTGTGGGTCTTCACTCCCAGATCGATGCAGGTGGATGCAATGGACCTGAGAAGATCATCGCTCATGCTAACGTTCCTGAGGATCTTTCTGGCCAGGGATATTTTCTCCTTCAGCTCCTCCTGGCCGTTTTGGCATTTTTGAGAAAATCCGTCCGAATCAGCATCAAAGGCCTCCGCCATCTTGGCGATCTGCATCCTTTGGTCCACATCATCGATGCCGACAACGCTCACCTGCAATCCGAATCGGTCCAGAAGCTGGGGCCGGATCTCACCTTCCTCTGGGTTCATGGTCCCAACCAGGATGAACTTGGATGGATGGGCTACGGATACTCCTTCCCTTTCAACTATGTTGACTCCCATAGCAGCGGAGTCGAGGAGCACATCGGCTACGTGATCATCCAGGAGGTTTACCTCGTCTATGTACAGGATGCCACGATTGGCTGCGGCGAGAATTCCCGGTTCCAGAGCCTTGATTCCCTCCTTGATGGCCCTTTCTACATTCAATGAGCCGACTACCCGGTCTTCGGTGGCACCCAGCGGCAGATCGATAACAGGCGTCTTTTTTTCTATTCCGCTTGTCCGGTTTGCCTGGTTTCTCTCAAAACACAGGTCGCACATCTCTTCCGGATTATCAGGATCGCAATTGAACGGACAGTCTTCCACAACTTTGATATTTTCCAGCATATCAGCCAAAGCGCGCACTGCTGTCGATTTGGCAGTGCCCTTGTCGCCCCTTATCAGGACGCCCCCTATGCGAGGGTTGATTGCATTGAGAATCAGCGAGAACTTCATGTCGTCCTGACCAACGATAGCAGTAAATGGTATGGTTTTCCTCTTAAGATGATGCATTAATATCTCCGTCATTCAGGTCATCGTTTACGTATTTAAGACTTTACATTGTAATAATAAGTAGCAATTATTTGATTTATTTTAAGCTATTTGTGCGATCTTATTTAGATTGAGATTATAGGTCCACAATCATTTAATTGACACATCTCCCCTTTAAAAGAGGGAGCAATTTAAACTAACGGGGGTAGCCAATTGAATCGTTTAAGGTTGTCTCTTCTTGAACGTAGTGATTATCAAAGCCAATTATGATCTGGTAATACTATTACCAAAACACTTATTAACATGTATATATCTCACCTCACTTGGTTTCAAAATTCAAATTTGGGAAGTAATTATGAAGATGATTTGTGGTTTGGCTTTGTTTTTCTGCGTTTTCATCCATCTAGGGATGGCGGCCGCCTATCAGGATGTGACCGTTCCTGGAGACACCAATAGTGACAGGATCATCTCTGCAGAGGAACTGAAAGCAGCAGAAAAGGATTTTGGGGACGGGAAGATCAGCTCGGCTGAGCTTGAGAAGATCAAACTCATTCATGAAAGTTACCCTAGAACGATCAACGATTCTGGTGGTAGCAGGATAACTATCTACAAGCCCATCGAGCGAGTCGCTGTATTGACTACGGAGGATTATGAGATACTGCGCACCCTCAATTGCACAGACCGGATCGTTGCAGCCGGCAAGTATGTTGTGCAGAGCCAGGAGCAGGGTTGCGGAGACCTCTATTCGGATGGCTCAGACCTGGTCAACATCGGTTCGCCGACCTCCTCGGTAGATTGGGAAGCTTTGATCAAGACAAATCCCGATCTTGTCATAACCTATATGAGCAGCCCCAAACAGGAGGATCTGGATCAGAATCTCAAGGATACCAATATCACTGTGATCCGTCTGGATTCCGGAAATATATCCCAATACATGGATATAATCAACAAGATGGGCTATCTGCTCGATAGAACGGAAGAGGCCCAGAAATACAATCAGTTCTTTGAAGAGAAGCTTGGCAAGTACCTGGACAGTGTTTCCGCCCTGCCAGCCAGCAAGAAGCCCAGAGTCTATCTGGAGGCGGACTTCGGAGGCGGCCAGACCTATTATACCTGCGGGACGGGTCACGCCCACAATGCTCTTCTGGTAGCCGCTGGTGGCAGCAACATATTCTCGGATTTGCAGGGATTCAAACAGGTTGATCCGGAATCCGTTGCCATGAAAAATCCGGAGATCATCGTGCGATATAAATACCTCAAAGACAGCCCGGGAATAGACAAGGATCTGAGCGACACTTCGGCTCTTGAGAGCCTGGTTGATGAGATTGCATCCAGAAATGAGCTGAACCAGACCATTGCAATTAAAAATAACAAGGTCTACATGATCACCTGGGACTGCACCAAGGGCGGAGGAAGATTCTATCTGGGAATGGGCTACTTAGGAAAATGGCTGCAGCCGGAGATCTTCAAGGACTACAGCCCCCGTGAGGCATATCAGGAATACCTGGACAGTTTCCAGAAGACGAAGGTCGATGTGATCAACAAGGGTGTCTTTGTCTATCCAGAGGAGTGAGCTGATGTCGTCAGCGTATTCCAAGGAGAAAACCGACTCGAATTTGAGAGCGGAGTATCAGAAGTTCGTAGGCAGGAAGATGCTCTTTCTCGTCGCTCTTGTTTTCGGCATAATTATGCTCGCTGGCTATGCGGCCACGCAAGGCTCAGCCGATATCAGCGTTATTGATGTTTATAAAACAATTATCGCCAGGTTCCTGCCGGGACACTTTGAAACCACCTGGTTCTCAGATACGATCGTCTGGGGTTTGCGCCTTCACCGCATCCTTCTGGCCATAGTAGGCGGCATCGGTCTTGCCATAGCCGGAGCGGTAATGCAGGGAATTCTTAAAAATCCGCTGGCGAGCCCCTTCACATTGGGCATAGCATCCGCCGCAGGATTTGGCGCCGCTCTGGCTATTGTCCTGGGCGCAGGATTTGTGGGTGGAGAGTATCTCATCGTCGGCAATGCCTTCATATTCACTCTTATCGCAACTTTGAGCATCTACGGCCTGGCAAAGTACAAGGGAATCACACCTGAGACCATGATCCTGGCAGGTATAGCCATCATGTACCTCTTCTCGGCCATGACCTCCTTCTTGCAGTATATCGGGCATGCAGAGCAGGTGCAGGAGGTGGTCTTCTGGATGATGGGTTCCCTCGGAAGGTCTTCCTGGGATAAGGTCTGGATGGTAAGTGCAGTCATTGTAGCCTGTTTTCCTTACCTGCTCCTCAAATCGTGGGATATCAACGCCCTCGGGGCGGGCGACGAGACTGCCAAGAGCCTGGGAGTTGATGTGGAGAAGACCCGCGTGATCTGCATGGTGCTGGTCGCGCTCATCACGGCGAGCGTGATCTGCTTTACTGGAACCATCGGATTCATCGGCCTTGTCGCTCCGCATATCACCCGCATGGTGATTGGGGGGGACCACAGGTTCCTGCTTCCGGCCTCTGCACTTGTGGGAGGACTCCTGCTGCTGGCTGCTGACACAGTGGCGAGGACCATAATGGCGCCTGTGATTCTGCCGGTGGGAATAATGACTTCCTTCCTGGGCGTGCCATTCTTCGTCTACCTGTTCATGCGCCGGAAGAAGCAGTTCTGGTGAAGCCGCAGTGAGTGCGGCTTCCAGCAATCCGGATCAATCACAGAGATCCTGATCGACCTAAATTTTTTTGTTAAGATATTATTCCATTTGGCATCATAATCGAAATATTTAATACTATAGACATATAATTCTTCCAATTTAGTGACAAAATATGATTGTATTGAGAATGCATAATACGAATTTTGAGCCGCAGCCCAGCGGCCAGAAACGGTCAATCGAGAAGGAGCAATCATGATCCTCACCTGCCTTGTAGGCAATTCATATTTGCAGATAATCTCCAGGGCCTGCAATAGCCTTGGATTTGACCTGAGGCTGTTTTCCACCCAACGGCTGAATGATCAGCCCGAGATGATAGATGATGCAATATTGGCCATGGAGCGATCGGACCTCATCTTCATCCATCGGGGCAGCGAGGCCCTCTGGGATGAGATAGAGCCCAGGATGAGTGAGATAAAGAAGCACACTCCTGCCGTATGCCTTGGCTATGACCAATCATACTGGCAGAACTCCTCGGCTCCGGCTAGGGTTGTGGTAACTGCCAATGCCTACCTGACTTACGGAGGGGAGGATAACGTCAGAAACATGCTCCTCTATCTCTGCAGGGAGCTGCTTTCTATGGATGTTGCTGCCAGGCCGCCCACCCCCATGCCCTGGGAAGGGGCATACCATCCGGATGCTCCGGGTCATTTTGACAATATCGAGGACTATCTCAAGTGGTACGAGCCCGATGACAGCCCAACGGTGGGATTGCTCTTCTCCCGGTTCTACTGGGTGAACAGAAATCTAGCTGTGGAGGATGAGCTGATCCGGGCCCTGGAGAGAGAAGGGTGCAATGTCATTTCGGTATTTTCATATTCTGTAAAGGACGCTGACCTCGGCACCAGGAGCATGGCTGAGGTGGTCTCAGATTACTTCTTGACAGGATGCAAGCCGGCAGGAGACAAGCCGCTAGAATACAGGCCTCGAATCGATGCCATGGTAAAGACATCTCCCTTCTTCCTGGGACAGGACAGAAGCAATATGGGCGAGGCTAAAGGAAATAAGACCGGCATCGCCCTTCTGAAAACGCTGAACGTTCCTGTATTTGAGCCGGTCCTTTCCAATCACATGACCCTGGAGGAGTGGGAAAACGGCATCGGTCTGTCCAATGACATTGGCTGGGGAGTGGCCATGCCGGAGTTTGAGGGAATGATCGAGCCAATCATCATCAGCGCTGGCTCCCGGAAAGGTGATTATGAGGAGAGGACGCCCATCATTGAGCGCTGCGCGAAGCTTTCCAAAAGAGTTAAGAAATGGATCGACCTGGCGAGAAAGCCTGCAATCGATAGGAAAGTCGCTTTTATCTTCCACAACAATCCTTGCGTCTCAGTAGAAGCAGCAGTGGGAGGCGGCGCGCACCTGGATACGATAGAGAGCGTGGCACTCATTATGAATAGGATGGCCGCAGCAGGCTACTCTCTGGAAGATGTCCCAGCTACCGGAAAGGAGCTGATCACCACTATCATGGACCGAAAGGCCATCTCTGAGTTTCGCTGGACTCCTATCGAGGAGATTGTGGCGAAGGGAGGCGTCCTGGCTTATCAGACCAAAGAGGAGTATGAAAAATGGTTCAACACGCTTACCCCTGGGGTGAAGGACCGGGTATGCGAAGCCTGGGGCAATCCCCCGGGAGAGCTGAAGAACGACATTCCTGCCGCCATGCTCTACCAGGGCAAGATTGTGATCACTGGAGTGCAATACGGAAATGCTGTCGTCTGCGTTCAGCCTAAACGCGGCTGCGCCGGAGCGCGCTGCGACGGTCAGGTATGCAAGATACTGCACGACCCTGATGTCCCGCCCACCCACCAGTACATGGCCACCTACCGCTATCTTGAGGAGATCTTCGGCGCGGACGTGCTCATCCACGTGGGCACGCACGGAAACCTGGAGTTTTTGCCGGGCAAAGGAGTGGGTCTGTCCAGGAACTGCTATCCGGATATCTGCATCGGCACTGTTCCCCATCTTTACATCTACAATGCCGACAATCCGCCCGAGGGAACAATAGCCAAGCGGCGCAGCTATGCGACTCTCGTAGACCACATGCAGACCGTGATGACCCAGTCAGGGCTTTACGATGATCTTCTGGAGGTCGACCGGCTGCTTGGTGAATATGAGACTGCTAAGTTCGATCACGCCCGATCTCATGAGCTGAGGCACCTGCTCATCGATGCCATCAAGGCTGCAAACCTAGACAAGGGCATGAAGCTGGCTGACGACATGCCGGTCGAGGAGATTGTGACACGGGCGCACAATCAGCTCAGCCGGGTCAGAAACACCCAGATTGATTCCGGCATGCACATCTTCGGCCGGCTTCCGGAGGGTGAAAAGCGCGTCGAGTTCATCAACTCGATAATGCGCTTTGAGGGAAGCGGGGTGCCGCTGCGCAGTACCATTGCAGCCATGATGGGCCTCTCTATGGAAGAGCTTCTGGCTGACCAGGGAGCGGTGAACGAGCGATACGGCAAGTCGCATGGAGAGCTGCTGGAGAATATCGACGGCCTTTCCAAGAAGCTCATAGAGATGTACCTGCAGGGAGATGGAGCGAAGCCTGACGAGGTTCTGGGCTTTTCCACCGCTGGATATGAGAGCCAGCTCTTGGCCATCTCTGAAAAGGTCCTGGATCTAAAGAGCCGGATGGAGGACTCGAAGGAGATTGAGGCGCTGTTTAACGGCATGGACGGAGGTTATGTCGAGGCCGGACCCAGCGGCCTGATCACCCGCGGCAGAGATGATGTCCTGCCCACAGGAAGAAACTTCTACTCTTTAGACCCCTACCGCGTTCCCACGAAGACCTCCTGGAAGGTTGGACAGAAGCTGGGAAGGTCCGTAATCGCCAAGCACCAGAAGGAAGAGGGCCGCTATCCAGAGAACATCGCATTCTTCTGGATGTGCAATGATATCATGTGGGCCGATGGAGAGGACATGTCGCAGATGCTCTTCCTGCTTGGCACTGAGCCGGTGTGGCTCTCCAACGGAAGGCTGAAGGGCTTCAAGGTGCTCCCGCTTGAGGAGCTGGGCCGGCCCAGGATCGATCTGACCATCAGGGTTTCGGGCATCACCAGAGACAACTTCCCCAATTGCATCGACACAATCGATGAAGCAGTGCAGGCGGTGGCAGCGCTGGACGAGCCGCTGGAGATGAACTTCGTTCGAAAGCACACCCTGGCCAACCTTGAGAGCGGCACTGCCAAGGACTGGAGAGAGGCAACGCTGAGAATCTTCGCCAGCAAGCCGGGAACCTATCAATCAGGAACCAATCTGGCCGTCTACGCCAGCGCCTGGAAGGAAGAGAAGGACCTCTCTGACATCTTTGTCTACTGGAACGGCTATGCCTATGGAAAGGGGGTGGCCGGGAAGGAGTCGCACCAGCATTTCGTAAACACCCTCAAGAGCGTGGATGTCACCTACAACAAGGTGGTCAGCGATGAGTACGATCTCTTCGGATGCTGCTGCTACTTCGGCACGCACGGCGGCATGACTGCCGCTGCCAGGCACCTGTCCGGAAAGGATGTCAAGGCCTACTACGGAGACACCCGAGAGCCGGAGCACGTCGAGGTGCGGGATCTGGCTGATGAGGTCAGGCGTGTCGTCAGGACAAAGCTGCTCAACCCCAAATGGATCGAGGGGATGAAGCAGCACGGCTACAAGGGGGCGGGAGACATCTCCAAGCGCGTGGGAAGAGTCTACGGCTGGGAGGCGACAACCCAGGAGGTTGACGACTGGATCTTCGACGATATCACCAAGACCTTCATCATGGACGAGGAGAACCGCAAGTTCTTCGAGGAGAACAATCCCTGGGCCATGGAGGAGATGGCCAGAAGGCTGATCGAGGCCGAGCAGAGGGGACTGTGGAAGGCAGATCCCGAGGTTCTGGATGCTCTGAAGTCCACATATCTTGAGATCGAAGGATGGATGGAAGAGCGCATGGGCGACGTCGAGGGCGAGTTTCAGGGCGGCGCGATCGATGTGATCACCGCAGATGAGGTTGCGGCCTGGAAGGAGAAGATGGCCAAGGTGATCGGGGCATAGACCGGTTTACAATGCTCAAGACAGGGCCATAATCTGGGTATTAGGGTATGCCTCATATGAATATCGAATTTATAATGCATTATGGGGCATGCTTTTGATTTTATATTTAAAATTATTATCAAGCAAATTAATCTTACTAAGTAATACTAAAGCAAAATGTTTATTAATAAACAACGAATGAAATCATGATAATAACATCAATTGCATCAATCAAGGAGGGATTATTGAATGTCCAAGGTTCTGTGTAGCAGCCTGGCTGTTATTTTGTCCATCTGTGATTATCCGAATTCAGTCCTCGGACAAAATTGGATGGGACGAGCAGTGGGCACAGGACAACTCAACTCTAAGAGAGATTAGAAACGAGATCATGAACCGGACTGGTGGAGAGAAGATGCCGGCAATTGCAGGCAATAATGTGTCTGTGATCTACTGGGACATGATGTTCGGCATGGACAGCGTAGTGGGTCAGACCTATCTTGCCAAGCTCATCCATCCAGACGCTGACCTTCATCCTGAAGAGGTCTACCGCGAGTATCTTCAGTTCCTGGGAATAGACTTCCCGGAGGACAGAATCTTCGTTTATCCATCTAGAAAAGATGAATGAGTTCGTCTTTCGCCGGGATAATTCGTCCGGTGCTATTTCTTCTCTTTTTAGCGTGATTGTCAAAAGCTATTAATAGCACGATGATCATATCTATATCGCAATTAATCTGATAATTGAACTAATTTGTAATATTAAATTGTATAGCAGGAGGGAAATTGATGGTTAAAAAAGAACTCGTATGGCTTGCTGTAATTTTATGTGCTTCTGCATTTATTTTACCAGCATTTGCCGGGAGCTTCACGCTCAAAATTTATGGAAATGCGAATATGGATAACGTTATTGACGAAAAGGATGCTGAATACATTAGAGGAATCGTTTCAGGAACGCAGCATCCTACGATGTTTTCAGACACCAACCTCGACGGCATGATAAACGAAAATGATGCCGCCTTGGCAGAAAAGATCGTCAATGGAACGGAAGAAAACCTGACAATCATCGATTCTGCCAATAGTACTATAACAGTTAAATACCCCATAAACACCCTGGTATCCCTGAATCAGCACTCAGCCGAATGCATTAAGATCCTGGGTGAGGAAGAAAAAATAATCGGGGTCGAGCAGTATGTTGCGGATAAGACCGAGTTTTTCCCTGATTTATCCAAGCTGCCGGTGGTCAAGTCCGGATCGGATTGCGACTTTGAAAAGATTCTCTCCCTGCACCCGGAGGTAGCCATTGCCTATGGATGGAATGGAGCCGTCTCAAGCTCTCTCGAATACGCCAAGAGCCTCGAGCCTCATGTTACAGTCATTGGCCTCAACCTGTATCAGCCGTACAACATCTCTCAAGAGATGGCGCAGCTGGGATACCTCATGGGAAATCCGCAAAGGGCCTATGAGTTCATCGACTTTTATGAGTCGTACCTGGATACGATAAAAGAGAAAGTAAGCCAGATTCCGGAAGAGAAACATGCTCGGGTTTATCTGGAGCAAAACAAGGATTTCACTGCCGCCAGTAATGGTTCTGGCCTTAATGACATGTGCACACTGGCGGGCGGGGACAATATCGCCCTGGGACTTGCAGGATCATCCCCTACGGTAGATCCGGAATGGGTAATCCAGGAGAATCCGGAGGTAATAGTAAAGACCGCAAATCACGGAAATAAGTATATGGGATACGAGAAGGAAAACTCGACAGATGCCAGGGCTCTGAGGGAGACCATCCTGAATCGCACTGGGTGGCATAACATCAAGGCTGTTCAGGATGATAGAGTATTTATGCTCTCGGACAGCAATGCCGCAAAACCAACCTTCTTCATCGGAGTTGCGTATCTTGCTAAGTTTTTATATCCCGATCTCTTCTCAGACCTGGATCCGCAGGCCATACATCAGGAGTATCTGACAAAATACCAGAGGCTGGACTACGACCTGAGCAAGCACGGAGTTTTCGTCTATCCACCGCTGGAGGAGTGATTGATGAGAAAGTTAAGATATTATTTGCCGCTTTTTCTGGCGGCATTCGCAACGCTGGCAATTATGTCCGTATTTGCAGCGGAAGATACATTGGAGATCTTCGGCAATGCCAATATGGATGATACAATAAACGCCGATGATGAAACTTACGTTCAAGGAATTATTAACGGCACAAATGAGCCTACAGAGTTTGCTGATGCCAACTACGACGGAACGGTTGATGAAAAAGACATAGAGAATATCCGGCAGATCATTGCTGGGGAGGAAAAGAATCTCACTATAATGCAGACCATTACTCCGCATTCATCTCCATCTGCAACCAGAGAGCCAGTTACTGTCTCCTTGCCGATAAAGAGCATAGCCGCATTGACTGGCACTTACGGTCCCGAAATGCTCTGCGCCCTTGGAGAAGAAGATAAGATCGTAGCTATTGTCAGCGATGTAAAGAAGAGGGGGGAGTTGAGGGCATTTGTCAACGACACTCCGGAAGTAGGAAAGACTACCGAGTGGGATATGGAAAAGATTCTGACGCTCAAGCCGGATATCGTCCTTGCCTATGCGATTTACGATTATTCAAAGGAGAGAAAAATTCTGCAGGAAGCTGGCATCCCCTTGGTTCAACTGAATTTTCATGTCCCTGAAACCTATAAAAACGAAACCAGAAAGCTCGGATGGATGCTGAACAAGAGAGAGCGGGTCGAAGAGCTCATCGATTTCGAGCAAGAGCATATAGATTTCATAAAAGATAGGGTAAAGGATCTGAAGGACGAAGAAAAGCCGCGCGTATTCGGCGAGAGTTACAAAGATCTGCAAACAGGTTCAGGCAACAGTGTCAGCCGGGCCATCGAGCCATGTGGCGGCATCAACATCTTCAAAGAGATAAATGATACAAAGGAGATAGATCCTGAGGAGGTTCTAAAGAAAAACCCGCAAGTTATCATCAAGATGACATTTCTTACATATATCCCCCAGAGCGGATACGATGCGGTCAATGATTCTCAGATGGCTGCAAAGGTCAAGGACATAATGAACCGACCTGGTTGGGAGAACATCGATGCAGTCAAGAATTCAAGGGTTTATATTCTATCGAGTGACGCCGCATCATTGCATCCCTCAGTATTCAATACATATGTCGCTAAATGGCTGCATCCCGAGCTCTTTGAGGATATGGACCCCGTAGCAATTCACAATGAGTGGCTAGAGAAGTTTCTGGGTGAGGATTTCAAGGGCGTATATGGATATCCATTGCTGGAGGTGAAATAAATGAGAGTCCCATATCTTATTTTATTGTGTATGGCGTCGTTTGCATTTCTAGGGGCCGTTCCGGGAATTTCTGCAACAGATTCTGTTCTGGAGATCTTCGGCAACGCCAATATGGACGAAAATATCGATGATGCGGACATCACCTATGTTCAGGAGATAATCAACGGAAACAGCAAACCTACAGAGCTTGCCGATGCCAACCAAGACGGCAAGATAGATTCTTCCGACGTGAATCGGATTGGAGAGATCATAAAAGGAGAAGAGAATGAGCTGACTATTGTTGATGCCCAGGGAAGAAACGTCACACTGAATGTGCCCATTAAGAGAGCCATCGCCATAAACAGCGGCTCTATGGAGATAATGCGGGCCATTGGAACAGATCTCAAGACGGTTCTTATAGGGGTTACATCTTATGCTCTCAAAGATCCATTATACTGGCCGGAGCTTCAAGACAAAGCCAGCATAACATATGGAAGCCCTGACTATGAGCAGATTGCCAAACTCAAACCTGATTTAGTAATATTATATAAAAAACCAAATAAGGACGAATCCTTTGAAAAGTTCGAGACGATAAAGGTTCCTGTGATCTGCATTGACTGTCACGATCACGAGACCCTGTACAGCGATATTCAAATCCTCGGAGAGCTGTTCAAGAAAAAAGAAAATGCAAAAAAATTGATTGATTGGTGCAAGAGTTACAGAAATGAAATCCAGGAGAAGACCGCAGCTCTTTCTGAAGATAAGAAGCTAAAAGTGATGTTTTATGGCTTTCCAGATACATACTATCCGGTCCTAAAGGCAAGAACCGGTGACAGCGGAATTCAGTCTACATTGGATGGCGCCGGAGCCATAAATATTGCCTACGATCTTAACAGCAGCTCAGGCACAGCAGATGTGGACTCAGAGTGGATAATATCTGCAAATCCCGATGTGATCATTGGAAGCCTGAGTGCCAGCGAGGCAAAGGCAGGATACAGTGCAAATGAATCCGCTATCGGGTACATGAAGAATGTGAGAGATACACTTCTAAATGACTCGGCCATCAAAACGACAAACGCAGGTAAGGACGGAAAGGTCTTCATCATCTGTACGGACCTGAACCGCGGACCTATAGAAGTGGCAGGCATGGCCTACCTGGCCAAGTACTTCTACCCGGATCTATTTGAAGACCTTAAGCCTCAAAAGATACTGGAAGAGTACTTCGAGGATTGGCAGGGAATTTCCTATAGGGGCACTTATGTCTATCCACCTCTGGAGTGATGTATTTTGATCAGCTGTGATTCCTTGAAAGAGCACAATGCGGAAAAGCACGATGCATTCATGCATAAAAACAAAGAGGTGAGATTCGAATGAATGGTTCATGGAAGTTTACGGGAGTTTTGCTGGCATTCCTGACGATGTCTGCGCTCACAGGAAGTGCAGCGGATAATGACAATAGCGGAAACAATCTGTTTTCTAATAGCCAGACTCTGCATATCCTGGGAAACGCCAATGAGGATGATATCATCGACGAGCTGGACGTCGCTTACGTAGAAGGAGTCATTAATGCAACGATTTCCAGGAACGATCTATGCGATGCCAACTACGACGGCTCAATTGATGCCAGCGATGTGGAATATATCAAGCAGATCATCAATGGCACAGAGAATAAGCTCATGCTGATAGATGGTTCCGACAGCGTCGTCAGCTTTGATCTGCCCATTGAGAAGCTAGCAGTAGCTCATATGCCGGAATTCATCATTGCCCTGGGTGAGTTTTCTAAGGTTGTAGGCGTGCCCAGCTATATGCTCACCGATGATGTCCTGACCAAGATCTACCCCGAGATAAAAAAGCTTCCTGATTACGGAAAGACGGGAAGCTTCGATCGGGAGGCTCTGGCAGCCATCAAACCGGATGTCATGATCGTATGGGATCAATACCCTGCAGAGATCGAAGACCTCAAAAAATTGGGTATCACCGTATTCGAAATAAATACTACCAAAAACAACAAAAATATTGACTCCTTCCGGGAGGAGCTTTTGCAGTTCGGCTATTTGTTCAACAAGGTGGATAGAGCGAGAGTGATCATCTCATCCATGAATAAAATTGAGGACCTGGTGAGAGACAGGGTCTCAGCCATACCGGAGGAAAAGAGGGTCAAAGGCATATCGATGAACTCCGTAGATCCCGCAAAGGTGCGGACTATGGGTGAGAAATGGCAGATCGCAGGAATCACCGATCTCGCCGAAGGGAAGATTGCTAATTCCGGATCAGAGGTGGATATTGAGACAATCGTCAATTGGGATCCTGATATCATTAATATCTGGTATTGGAGCGGCTCGCCCGACCAGATCTACGGAAACGACAAGTGGCAGGGCCTCAGAGCAGTCAAAGAGAAGAAGGTCTACAAGGACTACTACATCACATCCTGGTCCCCGGAGATTGAGCTTCTTGTGCTGGATTATGCCATGAAAGCCTATCCGGAATCGTTTGCCGATATAAATTTCAACCAGACTTACGAGGACTACACCGAGGAGCTTTACGGGATACGGCTTTCGCCAAAACCAGGGAGAGTATAGCGATCAAACTAATTAGATAATTATCTCTTTTTTCAATGAACATCTTTTAAAGGGCAAATCTAGACGAAATCATCGGACGAATGACTATAAATATATGATTTGCAGAGCACTAGTTAATATTTATATTACTATATGTATGATTAAAAAAGACTAATTAATGTGAAATTATGATTAGTAGCTTAAGAATAAATCTGGTCGTTCTAATGCTCCTGGCAGCAATAGCCTTCGTTCATGGGGCAGTGCCAGGAGATCTGGACGGAGATAAGATCATATCTCAGGATGAGTTATCGAATGCGGAGAGCCAATTCAAAGAAGGAAAGATCACCTCCGATCAATTCGAGGAGATCAAGCATATCAAGGAAAACTATCCCCGGACGATCGTAGATTGTACAAACCGCACAGTTACGATTTACAGGCCGGTAAAAAGAATCATCGTCTTTGGAGGCTATGATACGGAGATAATATCCATGATGGGGGATGAAGATAAAATCGTCGGCGTTCCCAATTACCTGAAGGACATAGATTTTCGCAAAGTATTTTTCCCAATCCTTATCCAGAAGCCTGCTCCGGGAAGTGCTTCCAGCCCGGATTATGAGGCGATCCTGAATCTGAGTCCGGATCTGATAACCTGCTGGCATTACTATCCAGCCAAGCTGGAAGAGCAGCTTCCGGATGTCATTATCAGATATGCCAGTTCAAAAGGACCGGAGACAGGATACGTGATTGATGATCCGGCCCAGGCAAAGGCTCTGAAAGATAGCGTTATGCAGCGGCCAGAGCTTGCGGAAACCAATGCAGTTAAAAACGGCAGAGTTTATGTATTGTACATGGCACTTCCGTTAGGAATTCAGGGTCCAATCGGAGAGGTATATGCGGCGAAGATCATACAGCTCGACCTGTTCAGGGACCTAGACCCCCAGAAGGCGATAGAGGAGCTTTTATCGAACTACCTGGGTGAGGATTTTGATGCAAGCAAGCATGGTGTTTTTGTATATCCGCCTGTGTAGGTGTTCCCAATGAGGTCTTCTACCTTTTTTATATTATTATCTCTCCTGGTATCGATAGCATGCTCGATGCTGGCGATTGGTGCTGATGTAGAGCTGACCGGATTGAACCAAAGCAGCATAGGCAACATGAGCATCCTGAATCAAAGCGATTATCCTCGAACCATTATAGACAGCGCCGGCAGAGAGGTTACCGTCACAATGCCCATTGAGCGAATTATCGTCCTATGCCCGGGAGCGGCAGAAGCTGTCACGGCGTTGGGTGCTGAAGATAAAGTGGTTGGCGTTGTCGATAGCATCCAGAAAAATAGCAAAATGTTTCCGAGCTTGAAGAAGAAAACGAGTGCGGGAAAAGAGGATGATCCGAATATCGATATGATTGTTGCAATAGCAAGAGATGGAGGCATCATCAAGCCCGATATCCTTGTGGTCTGCTATGATTATCCGGATAAGAGCTATGGAGCAGCTTCTCTAGAATGAAAGCTGGCATCTCTGGATAACATAACTGTAGCGGGATTTCACTACACTGCGGAGATCATGACGGAGGAGCTGCACAAATTAGGAAAGCTGCTGGGCAAAGAGAATGATGCAGACGACTATCTGAACTGGTATTCGCAAAAAAAATCCAATCTTTCAAAGGCTTTGGATAAAGAGGCATTTACCAAGGTCTACATAGAACTGTCTTCCAAGGGAGGATTGAACTCATTGGAAACCCCGGGAAAGACCAATCCGCTGAACGCCATTATCACTAAAGCAGGCGGGGACAATATCGCCAGGAGCCAATCTAAATCCGTCGCCAAGGTGAAGTGGGATTGGGTGGCATCGAAGAACCCCGATGTAATCATCTGCATGCAATCTCGGGATTTCACGGGATGGAACGCACCGCCGAGTATCGATACGGTCCAATTGGAGATAGCAAAGAATGAGATCTCTTCGCGGCCAGGTGCAGATGGCATCTCCGTGGTGGAGAACGATCGAATATATTTTGTGCCGGTGGATATGTTAAATGGGATAAAGAATGTTGCCGGTTGGACGGAGCTGGCCAAGATATTCCATCCAAAACTGGATGTCGATCCCGGCAAGGTCTACGCAGAATATTTCGAGCGCATGGGAATTTCCTATCCGAAAAATAGAGCCTTTGCCTACCCAGAATCCTGGATTGACAAATCCTGAGCATGAGGTCACGGGTCAAGATGAGGATGGGGCTATGCTCTCTTCCATCTTATTTTTTAGCGAGAGAGCATGTCAAATCGAGTTAGTTTTAAATATCCTTATGAATAAACCATTAATTCATATTAGATATAGTATTGGTATGAGGAATAGTATATGAATAAATGTACTTTAATGATTTTGGCCTTGTCCGGAGTTTTGCTATGCATTTTGCCTTCGGCAGCAGCATTCACGCTGGACATATTCGGAAATGCCAACATGGACGATACCATAGACGAGAAGGATATTGATTACATTGAAGGCGTGATCAAAGGGACCAATGAAGCCACCAATCTTTCCGATGCCAATTACGATGGATCGGTGGATGATAGGGACATAGATCAGGTAAAGCGGATCATGAAGAGCGATGAAGAGAGCCTGACCCTCATCGACGCCGCCGGCAGGACTGTAACCCTGAAGATGCCCATCAAGAGAATAGTGGCCGTCACAGGCGACGCAGCTGAGGCCATCAGGGTCTTGCACGCCACCGATAAGGTCGTAGGCGTCTCGGTTGACACTCTGGATGACGCCACCTACCTGCCGGATTTCAGCAAGATGCCAAGTGTTGGAAAGTGGGGCGAGCCGGACATTGAGAAGATCCTCACCCTCCAGCCGGACCTGGCCATAAGCTACAAGTCTGCTGCCCCCAAGTACCTGGAGCCAAAGCTAAATGGCACAGGCATTCCCATTGTAGCCCTTGACCTGTACAGAGCAGACGATCTGCCGGCGGAGATGAAGATGCTGGGATACATCGTCGGCAAGAAGGATTATGCGGACAGATACCTGGAGTTCTTCTACAACATCACCGATGCCGTGCAGGAAAAGACCTCAAATCTGCCTGCGGATAAAAAAACAAGGGTCTACCTGGAAGGGTATGCAGACCTCAAGACCTACACCAAGGGCAAAGGCGGAGATCTGGCATGCACTATGGCGGGGGGAGTGAACCTTGCCTCGGATCTTGAGGGAGCATATCCGGAGGTAGAGTCTGAGTGGGTTATGATACAGAACCCTGATGTTATTGTGAGACTCACATCGCCATCGGAGATTGCATGCGGCTATGCAACCGATGACTCATCGGAATTTGCATCCAAGAGAAAAGAGATCCTGGCCAGAACCGGCTGGAGCAATATCACCGCAGTCAAAGACGACCGGGTGTACATGCTGCTCTATGAATTCGGGGCAAGCCCCGCAGTCCCGGTGACTATCGCCTACATGGCCAAATGGTTCTATCCGGATCTCTTCCCGGATTTGGATCCAAAGGCGCTGCATCAACAATACCTGAATATGCAGGACTTTGATTACGACCTGAATTCCCGCGGCGTATTCGCTTACCCCAAATGAGATTGAGCGGATAAGCAATTATTTTTTATTCTTTATTTTATGCGTTGTCTATCATGATACGCCGGAGGGACGACAATCCGATTTTAGATAAAAAAGTTAAAAAGGAGAATAGGCTTGAATAGCAAGCGTTCTATCTATCAACTCTGAGCTTTGGCGATCTCCGGATAGACGAATATCCTGTTCTTCTGCTCCTCCTGTCCCATGAAATGCAGATACTCCGCGTATGCTTCTTCAGGATTGAGGCTTATCTGCGGATGAAGCAGCTTTGCCAACCTCTGCAGGCCTGCAACGTTGTCCAAGCCGAAGAGGGTTTGAGCAGATACGATGTAGACGCGGTCATTCTTCACAGCAGAGATGTTCTGGGCTCCGGGACGAGTGATAATATCATTTCTCTTCTCCTCCAATGCTTTGACATCCTCGGCAGATGACAGGCTCCATCCCGGAAGTCCGTCGGATGACTTGAGGTAATCCGTCTTGATAATCTCATCCGGATTTTGGGATACAACCCACTCCCAGTCCACCTTGGGGTATGCTTCATCTTTCTGCATAACATTGTCGCCGCCCGCTTTCTGCAGGAGCATTGCAGAGCCGGATTGCTTTCCGAATGTGGTGATCTCGCCCAGACCCTTTGAGCTTCCCTCCACAAAGACCTTGGGGCGGTCCACACCGGCTACAGCCGATTCTGCCTCTGCCACTCTTTTATCATGCCAGTCCATGACAGCCTCTGCTTCCTTTTCTCTTCCAAGAACTGATCCCAACAGCATCATCTCTCTGCTCAGGTTCTCCTCCTTGTAGAAGTCAAGGCCGAGGACATTGATCCCGCCGATGGCGGCAAGGTTATTTGAGACTGCTTCCACTCCATTTGGCTTTCCGGGATAGACAAAGCATAAGACAAGGGCATCGGAACTCATGTTCTGGCTGCCGTTATGAACTATCTCTCCGATCTTTTCATAGTCTATTTCTGTCCAGGTTCCAACGGAGGTGCGGTTCTTCAGGTCACGAAACTCGTAGCTATCCTTTATTCCCTCTGCAAGTCCCACAATCAGGTCGGATGCGTCGAGTGCGGTAACGGCCTCTGCCGAATCGGTGTTAAGGACGATAATCCTCTGCACAGGTTCGGCAATGGTTACCTCCCTTCCAGCCGAATCAGTTACGGTCAAAGGATACTTCGATTCTTCTGAACAGACACTGCTCACGCTGACTGCCAGAAAAAGCCCCAGCGAGATCAATGCCAACGCTATCAGATGTTTGAATTTATTCAATCGACATTCCTCATGCTTTCTATTATTTGATCAAATTACGTGTTTGTTGATAATACTAATTCTAGCATATATAACATTAACCAATATCATTTTTAAATTTATTCATAAATAATTCATTTTTAATGTAATTTAAACTAATTTGATATGAAGAAAATATGATCGCAAGATATTTAATGCTAATTCATAATATCATTGTATTATATGATACTCAAATTCAATAGTAATAATATCGCAGATCGAGGCTGACAGAATGCAACCTGATGAGCTGGATTTAATCACCAGAGACGAAGCTCCCATCCTTGAAACCATGAGGAGCATATACAGCGCCATTCCCATGCATCATCTGGCCGCAATTCACGGCAAAATCGCCGGAGCCATGGTCGTTGCCAATGCGATTACTGATGCTCTGCCGCTAATTCACGGGCCGGTAGGATGTGCCTTTCAAAGAAAGCTCAACCCCTTCACCCTTTCATCCACCTTCTATGACAGTCCGTGCACCAACCTGAACAATGTGGATGTGGTCTATGGTGCCGAGGAGAAGCTCAGTCGGGCGATCGTCGAATGCGATGAGAAGTATTCGCCTGGATTGATCATGGTGATCACCACATGCACCACAGACCTGATTGGAGACGATATACCAGCGGCCGTTTTAAAGGCAAAGGAGAAAGTCGGCTGCGATGTGGTCTATTCTACGGGCGACTCCGTGGGCAAATCAAGGCCGGTGGGAATTCAAGACTCCCTTAATTCTATCGCCGACCAGCTGATCTGCCGGGAGGATGTGGAAAGAAACGAGGGCTCCGTTAATCTGATCAACTCTCCCACCCAAAGAAACGCCAATAAGCTCCTGGAGATGGCCGGACTTCTCTCTCAGATGAATATCAAGATCAACAAGATCTGCTTTGATCATACCACCACCAAAGACATGCTGGATCTGGCAAGGGCCGATCTGAACATCATCGGCTATAGAATGTCCTGGGCGGAACTCATGAAAAAGAGGATGGGCACGGAATACTGCCAGATCACCGGATGGCACAGATATAATCAAAAGAAGGACCCTGAGACGATCAGCCCGTATGGATTGGCAGGAAGCACCCGCGTACTGAAGGAGATAGCCCAAATCATGGGCAAGGAGGGAGAAGCCGAGTCGGTCATCGAAAAGAGCCGGACTGCGGTTTTATCGAAGCTTCAATCAGCATCAAAAGAACTGCAGGGGATCAAAGTGGCAGTTCCTGTGGGCTTCAGCCTGAATCTGCTAAAAGATATTGGTGTGGATGTGGCGGCGCTCATCTATCGAACCCAGACCCTCACCCACGGGGTGACGGATAGGGCCATCCAAGAGATAGAGAGAGCTAATTTGAGCCTGGCTGAGATCTATGATTATCATCCTGAGCTTCTGATAAACCCCACACCCAAAGAGGAGCTGGAGGCCTTTAAGAGACTGAATATCAACCTGGTGGTGGCTCCGGCAAAGATCGCTCACTTCTACAATCGGGTGGGTTTCAGAACCGTGGATCTAAACGAGTTCGCCCAGAAGGAGATGAGCGTGGGATTTCTGCCTTCTCTGAAGCTATGCCGGGTCTTCCGCGAAGCTATGGGAAAGATGAGAGTGCGCTCGCCGCTCCTCGACCTGATGGAGTTCGACGAAGGCATCAGCAACCTCACGCCTCACTGGGCTAAGATTGCCCTGTCATTTCACCATCTACGTTCCACAAAATTCAGTCAGAGCTCTTATCATCATTTCCATGGCCTGGCCGGGGTGGCACTCAATGAGCATAATATATGATCCATTGCATGATTGCAAGATGGTAGGAGCCCTCAGGGCTTTTCACGGCATCAGCGACAGCATGACCATTATCCATGGCAGAAACGGCTGTCATTGCGGGGCGTTGCTCCTGCAAACCCTGAGTTCGGAGCAGAACAGCGTACGCATCCTGTTCAGCGGCCTGAAATCCAGCGATGAGGTATATAGCGGCGAGGAGAGGCTGGCTTCAGCCATTCGCCTTGCCGACCGGACCTTCAGCCCCCGGGCGATTGCCGTCCTGAACTGCAGCGCTCCTGCTATCATGGGCGAGGACGTTGCTGGGCTGCAATTGCTCTTGGAGGACGAGATAGAGGCAAAGCTGATCGCAATGGACGCGGGCGGACCTGAGGGACCGGCATGGCTTGGCTACGAAGAAGCCCTCTCCCGGCTTGTCAGCCAGATGAGGATAAATGAAGGGGAGCCTAAAAAAGGAATTAACCTCCTGGGCTTCAAAGCAGACGATTTCTGCAGCCAGGGCGACATTACCGAGATGAAAAGAATGCTTCTGGATCAGGGTCTGCTCGTCAACTGCGTCCTTAGCGGCTCATCCTTTGAACAGATGCAAAAAGCGCCCCAAGCAGAGCTCAATGTGCTGCTTGGCGGAGACGGCCTGGAGTGCGCAAAGGCCATGCAAGAGCAGTTCGATATACCTTACATCGCTGTGCCCTATCCCTATGGTCTGAACAAGAGCATCCAATTCGTTGAGACTATTGTCGAAGCGATGGGAAAGCAAGCAGACCCCCGGATCCTGGTGCAGGAGAAGGAGCGGACAAAGAAGACCGTGGAGAGGGCACATATGTTCTTCCAGGGAATCTACTCGACGCCCGTAGCGGTGATAGGTGAGAGCGGCAGGGCTTTTGATCTGGCCGAGTTCCTCAGCGAAGAGCTGGGGATGGATGTGAAACTGCTGGCCATATCATCCTGCAACTACTCTACCACAGATAGGATGAATGCGACAGATGCGCCATGTCGGAAAATGATGGTTGAGCCCGATCGCCATGATATGAACCTGGCGCTGAAAGATGCAGCAGTGAGCATAATCTTCGGATCGAGCTTCGAAAAGAGGATCGCGTCCGAGCTTTCAGCATCTCTGGTGCGGCTCTCCTATCCGATCCTCGACCAGATATCGCTATCGAATCTGCCTTACGCCGGATTTTCCGGAATTGCTTCTATCAGTGAGAGCATCATCAATTCTATTCTCAATAGGAATAAGGACGAGATAAGGGCATGAAACAGGAGATATGGGCATGAAACAGGAGATATGGGCATGAAAGGGCCTTTGCAGATCGCTTTTTACGGAAAGGGTGGCATTGGAAAATCTACGGTATCCTCTAATATTGCCGCCGCTATGGCAGAGATGGGAAATAAGGTCATGCAAATGGGATGCGATCCCAAGGCGGATTGCACCCGGAATCTGAGAGGAGATCAGGATATTCCCACGATATTGGATGTGATGAGAGAAAAAGGTGGAGATAAGCTCGAACTGACTGAGATGGGCAGGGGCAAGAGCATAGACCTGGACGAGGTCGTCTTCACCGGCTTTCATGGAGTCCTATGCGTTGAAGCAGGGGGGCCGGAGCCTGCCGTGGGCTGCGCTGGACGGGGAATAAAAGTTGCAGTAGAGCTTCTCAATCGTCTGGGCGTCTACAAAAGCGGCCTTGACGTGGTCATCTATGATGTGCTGGGAGATGTCGTCTGCGGCGGCTTTGGCATGCCACTACGCCAGGGGCTGGCGAATGATGTGTACGTGGTGACCTCCGCAGATTATCTGGCCATCTACGCAGCCAATAATATCTGTAAGGGGATACAGCGCTACGCAGGCAGAGGCGGATCAGCTCTGGGCGGCATCATTTACAATGTTCGTGGATCTCTGGATGATCTGGGCCTCGTCGAGGAGTTCGCTGCCAAAATCGGATCAAAGGTTATCGGAATGATACCAAGCGATCCTATGATCCAGGAGAGCGAGCTTTACGGCCAGACCGTTATAGAGCATGCCCCCAATTCTCCTGCAGCAGATCGATTCAGGATTCTCGCCCGGTCGATTCTTGAGAACGGATCGACCGCAGTTCCCAATCCCCTCTCCAGAGAGAATCTGGCCTTAATGGCACAGAAGATAAGAGAGGAGAACAGAAAAAAAGCAAAAAATGGATCGAGACTTCATGAATAGCCCGTGATGCTTTATGCAGCTATGATGGGATCTGGGCTCCCGGATGATCTAAAAAATTTCGATTGCGGACGACATCGCCCGCAGAATGAATTAATTATTCCACCGTTCAGGTTTTTCAAGGTCTTTCATTTTGTCTCTGGAGCAGGGTAAACGAATATCCTTCCTTCGGGATATTCCAGCCCGATCTTTTCCAGATACTCCCTGTAAACAGACTCCGGGTCAAGCTTTGCTTCCGGATGGATAACCTTTGCCAGGTAAGTGAGTCCTACTATCTGGTCTGGACCTGACATGAAATCCCAATTGAAGACATAGACCTTGCCATTCTTCACTGCGGGCACGGTATTCGCAGCGGATCGTCCCATGATCTCCTGGACGACACTCTCAAGCTTGATTGCCTCCGCAGATGGAGGGGCTTCCCAGCCCAATGCTTTGGCATCCGATGCCGTTGACTGCCGTTTTATTATGATATCAGGCTTCTTCGAGATGATGTACTCCCAGTTGATCTTCGGATATGCGTCTGTGAGCCCGCTGAATATATTGTAGGCGTTAACGGCTTTCACCATTTGGCCAGCTCCTGAAGTTGGCCCCATTCCGCTCAGATCGTCGCCCTTTGATGTCCATTCCACATATGTCATGGGCATCAAAGTATCCTTAACTGCATCCTTTATGTCAGAAGCTTTCTCATTGTACCAGTTGATATATTCCCTGGCTTCAGCCTCCTTGTTCAGGATGACTCCCAGCTTTTCCATATCGTTTGTCATGTTTTCTGGATAGAAGAAATCCAGGCCAATGCAGGTTATGTTTTCGAACGGAGCAAGCGCCTTGGCATGGGCCTCAATTCCATAGGCTTTTCCTGGGTAGCTGTAGCCTATGAAGATAATATCCGGAGCAATTGTATCATTGCCTCCCTTGGCGATGGCTCCGATCATCTCATAGTCAAGCTTGTTGAATGTTCCCACCGATGGCACTTTTTTAAGCATAGGGAAATAATAGCTCGATTTTTGTTTTACTGTATCTGATACGGCCACAATCTTGTCGCCTTCGCCGAGCATGATTATGGCCTCGACTGCATCTCCATTGTTTGCTATTATCCTCTGCACAGGACTATGGATGGTGATCTCCCTGCCGGCATTATCTACGATCTTCTTGGGATAATCAGAATCCGCACTGTCCGATGCCAGTGCAGTGCTGATTGCGAGAAGCGAAAGACACAGTGCCAGCGCTGATCGTAATAACCATTTGTTGATTCTCATCTCAATACACCTCTTTTGCCAATAGGCGTTTTTAGGTTGTCATTCCATACTGGTCTTATAATATCTTATATATCTGTGTCATTTAGGCTATTATTATTAAGCATTTCGGTATTGATATTACAAAAAGCATAAATATTGAATTGGCAGAAGCTATCGGTCACTAATCGGCGTGCGGATCGATATTGTGCTCCTTAAGTGCGTAGTCCTAATGTGTAGAGCCCCAAATGTAGAGTCTCAAAGCGATAAATAGATTAATGATTAATCATAAAGTATAGTTCTACGTCCTTACGGCAGTCATTGGTGGATATGACGGGTGAATAGGACGGGCGGATGAGACGGGCAATAGGAAGGGTGGATTGAAATGAATATGCGAATGCTGATATTATTGCTAGTATGGACAGTGGCTTTTTCTGAATTGGCTGCGTGCCAGGATGTAACCCGCTCATGCACGGCTTCATACTCGGTTTCAGTGACTTCCATCAGCGGTGCCTCAGGCCAGACATATCCATCCTTTTCAGGCCAGGGGACGGTGGGATACTTCAATCCCAATGAAGCAAGAAGAAGGGCGAGACACAACCTCGATGAATGCGTACAGGCTGCCTGGGATAATCGGGACCGGTTGAGCAAGCCGAGCGAATGCAGCGAATCAAATCAGATCTATAACTATCCGTTTGAAATGGGAATCATTCCCAAAATCAGAATTGACCTGTGCAGTCGCTATAAAGCGTATGACAGCCTCACCATTGCGCTGTCGGTCATCTTCTCCGGAGATGAAGGATGTCTATTGGACAGGAATCTCTGGAATACCAGGCTTGCCACGAACTATGTGATAAACTGTCCGAATTATGAGCATGAGCCTGGAGCAAATCGATTGGGAGGAGACTACAGGAGCCTTTTGATTGATAGTCCCGATTGGCGGCTATGCAAGGCGGAATGCGATGGCGATGCGAGGTGCATGGCCTGGACCTATGTCCGGCCGGGCATTCAGGATCCCACCAAAGCAAAATGCTGGCTGAAATCAACTGTCCCGCCCCGGAGCCAGTCATCCTGCTGCGACTCAGGGGTAAAGCTGTTCCCGTAGTCACAGGAGCCGGACAGGGAATCAAATGCAATAATCAAATGCAATGAGCAGCACAGATGAGAAACAATAAGGTGATTGTCATGAAATTGTCTGGTCTTATGTACCTGATGGTAATAGTAGCAATTGTAATGAGTCCTGTGGCAATGGTCGAAGCGGCAAAAGCCCCGGCCTCTTCTGATGCAGTAAAGATAAAACCGGATATAGCAATCAGCGAGTTAAAGATCAATAGAATCAGCGTGGTTCCCTCTGGACATAATGTTCTGGTCAACGTGACTGTGATAAACCCGGTGAGAAATACTGCTACCGGACCCTTCAAGGTGAAGGTGGAATGGACGAGCGACCCAACAATGGGATACAACCTGCTCGGAACAGGTGGCGTGACAGGCCTGAACTACGATATGGCATCCGCGGTGATCAAGAATAGAAAGACCCTATCCTTCAGCCACCAGGTGCCAACGGGCGAGAGCTACAAATACCGGGTCACTGCGGATTACCTGAACCAGGTGGACGAGGCCGATGAGACCAACAACCTCTCAAGTGCCGGATATACTACCTTATCTTTCCCATAGTCGCCGGACGATATGAATCTTGTCTTGATCGCTCTATGAACTGGGTGAATACGAAAAGGCTATCCAGGCATACGGCGAGGCCATCAGGCTGAATCCGCAATATGCAGAGGCCTGGTACAATAAGGGTGCTGCTTTGCATGCAGTTTGAAGCGGAAACAGAAGAGGAGCGCCCCGACCAAAGCCGCGTTTCCATCTGGCGGCCAATGGCAGATGGCCAGGGCACGTCATTCATCCCATTTAGCGAGTGAGCGCTGCAAGAGCAATAGGTAAAGGAGGCTGTTGCACTGTTCGCCCACATCAGGCACATCATCGTACATAGTAATAAATCTTTTGCTATTAGTGTGAATTAAAAAAATAAACTGGTCATGCCAAAAAATTGGAAAGATCAATGCGGCGGGTCAGCCAAAGGCCCGAGTCAGCGAGGCCAATATCATTCGGGGCTATTATGGCATTGAGGCTATTGATGAACGCTCTGGAAAGGCCCTACATAGTTCCTCTGCGGTCGCTTAGCAGCGGATAGAAGGGATCTGTCCGCTGTCCGGCCCGGCGAATATCTTCTGCGAACTGGCATATGTCCGCCAGCACAGTGGGATTGCTCAACCATATTCCCCCTTCGTAGTTGTTCTCAATGCCGCCCTTGGTCAGGTTTGCAGAGGTTATTATGGCTTCTCTTCGGTCTGTCATGTAGATCTTGGCATGAAGGCAATCCACTGCAATTACCTCTCCGCCCAGCTCTATGATCTCCTCCTGCAGATTATCGCTCAGCCCCAGGGAGTAGTCCGAGTCGCTTGCCCGCATGAATACGCTCAGCTTTCCTCCATTTCGGCAGAATCTTCGCAATGGCCCTTTGACTCTATTCCAGGTCTGTCTTTTTATCCAGGGAGACATGATTATTATCTCGAATCTGGCTTCTTGCAGCATGCGGCAGAGTATGTCCTCAAATCTGTGTCCACCTCGGGCCGGGGTGGTTTCCAGAAAGAGAGCGACAGGCTCTGCTTGAGATCGAGCGATGAAATCCTCCAGGTGCTGCAGTCTTTGGGCGGAGGCATACTCCTGCGTGCTCTTTATTCTTTTCAGCTCTTCCTGCACCCTCCGGGCCCTTTCTTTCATTTTTAGCAGTTGGGAATAGTTGTGCTGCAACTGATCGATGTGGCCTTCCTTTTTTCTCAGCAGATCCTGGCGGAGCAGAAGCTCTTTTTGCAGCAGCCTGAGGTCTCCTCGAAGCTTCTTATTCCTGCTTTCCTGCAGCTGGATTATGCTCACTGAAATTATCCCTAACGCGAGAAATATCAGCTATATCAGGTAGCCCTCCATTTCTATCGACCCCTGGAAAAATCTCTCACGCAAGTTATATAAAGATAGTGTAATCAAATAAGAGCTCGGACGTGCTGCATTATTGATATATTAGTAATATAGTCTTAACCTAATAACATCTAAAAATTATGGAAGAAATTGGGCATAACACCCTAGAACATCCCAGGTGGCATGCCGCCCATTCCACCCATCATCCCTGGCGGCATTCCCATACCACCCATTCCGCCCATACCTCCCATTCCTGGTGGCATTCCTCCTGCGCCGCGCGGTGGTGGTGTCTTGGTGGACGCGAGGACATCATCGATGCGCAGAATGAGGCAGGCGGCATCAGTGGCCGATACTAGCGCCTGGATCTTGACGCGCAGCGGCTCAACGACTCCCATTTCCAGCATATCCTGGATCTCGCCGGTATAAGCGTTAAGGCCGGTGTTCTTGTTTTTGCCGTGCATGTTCTTCAGCTCAATGGCCTTGTCGATGGCATCAAAGCCCGCATTTTCGGCCAGCGTCTTGGGAACGATCTCCACGGCCTCAGCGAACTTGATGACTGCCAGTTGCTCGCGGCCCTTCAGAGTGGATGCATACTCCCTCAGGCGCAGGGCAAGCTCAATCTCCGGGGCTCCTCCGCCCGCCACCAGCTTGCCGTCTTCAACCACATCGGCCACTGCATGAATGGCATCATCCAAGGCTCTCTCCAGACCGTTCAGGACCTGTTGAGTGCCGCCGCGCAAAAGCAGTGTAGCCGATGGATTCTTGGTTCCGGTGATAAAGGTCATGATGCCGCTGCCCAGGCGTCTTTCCTCTACCAGGGCGGCGGTGCCCAGCTCGCTGGGCTTTAACTCATCCAGGCCGGTCACAATGGTAGCGCCCGTGGCTCTGGCCAGCTTATCCAGATCCTTTTTGATGACGCGACGCAGAGCGAGAATTCCGGCATTGGCCAGATAATGCTGGGCCAGGTCATCGATGCCCTTCTGGCAGAAGACCACTGTGGCTCCGCTGGCGATTACCTTATCGGCAGCCTCCTTTATTCTCATCTTCTCATGCTCCATGAATTGCTGGAACTGAGTGGATGATGTTATCTGTAGCTCAGCCTTGGTCTCGGTATCTTTGGATTCAATTGGCGTGGATAGCAGGGCAATCCTGGCGTTCTCGATCCTTCGGGGCATGTTCTGGTGGACGATCTCCTTATCGATTACCAGGCCCTCGATAATCTGCGAGTCGAGAGTGCTCTCGCCCACTTTCTTCTCCACATTGACTCGATCCATATCAAAGCTTCTTTTGCCGCCGTAGTCCTCAACGGCGTTGAGGACCAGGTCAACTGCATAGCTGGCCATCTTGCTGTCTGTAGACTCAGCCAGCTTTCCGGTCATGGCAGTCTCGGCGATCTTCTCCAGAAGAGCGCGATCCTTTTCTGAGGCTTCGATGGAGATGGATTTCACAATCTGCACTGCCTTTTCCGCAGCCATCCTGTACCCCTGAACGATCATGGTCGGGTGGACCTTCTGGTCAATGAGCACCTCGGCCTTCTTGAGCAGCTCGCCGGCCAGGACCGCCACAGTCGTGGTTCCGTCGCCTACCTCTTTATCCTGAGTCTTGGCGGCTTCGATAAGCATCTTGGCTGCAGGATGCTGCACATCCATCTCCTTCAGGATTGTTACTCCATCATTGGTGATGGTAACCTCCCCAATCGAGTCGACTAATAATTTATCCATGCCTTTGGGGCCCAGGGTGCTCCTCACCGCATTGGCCACGGCGCGGGCAGCCATGATGTTATTCGAGATAGCATCTTTCCCCGACTCTCTGCGGGTGTCCTTTAATATGATAATTGGCGATCCGCCCATTCCTGCCATTTCTGATAATCCTCCAGTAATTGCATACTTTGCGAATTCTCACGTTCACAGTATTTGATCTTCTATAAAAGAGTTTCCCTAAAATCCGGCAGCATACGATTGTTCCTGTGCGTCTGCGAATTGCCTTTGAGGTTTCGGCCAGAAACTATAAGTAGCTGAAGATCATGGTAGGCATGCTAACCCAATCAGAGGAATAAAAAATGGTAACTGGAACAGTAAAGTTTTTCAACAGAGTAAAGAGCTTTGGATTCATAGCAGGCGACGATGGTAAGGATTATTTTGTGCATGTAACTGGCTTGAAGCCCGGCGTCACAATCGATGAGGGTGACAAGGTTACCTTCGATGTCATTGAGGGCGAGAAAGGCCCCAAGGCAGACAAGGTCGAGAAGCTTTAGATACTCAGAATGATCACTTAGTCTAGAAATAGAAAATAGGTAGAGAGGCCTCAGGGCTTTTCTATCAGTTTTCCTATTTTGATCGTTTTTCCCTTTGTTCATCGAGGGTCAAAACTATGCACTTATTAAAAACGATTGCTTTTTGTCCTATCTATATGCATCCTTGATTATATGGTCGGGATTCCGCTCACAAAAGGCGTTGCACCTATTACTATTTGCACTTCTGGTATCGGTCCACCTCAGAAGGGGTATGATAGCTTCTCGAAGATCGCTTCCATCCACTGTCAGCGTATACTCCACCCGTGGTGGTATTTCATCGAAGGATTCCCTTTTAATCAAGCCCTCCACTTCAAGGTTCTTAAGGGTATCCGAGAGTGTCTTAGGACTTATGCCGGACAGAGCATCCATCAATCCCTTGAACCTCAATCTTTCGTGATTCCCGATGGCATTTATGATAAGAAGTGCCCATTTCTTGCTGATGACGTCTATGATGCCTTTGAGTGGACAGAGGCACATTTGTTTGCATTCCTGATCCATACCGATACTTTCCTTGTAGATAGCTACTACTGTGCTACAGACTTGATAGATTAAATACTTTCCAATTGATAGTCTGGCCCTGGAGGTATGAGATAGAATGTGCTGCAAAGATGAAATGCATATCATTCCCCATGAGCGATCGGGACAGAGAATGTGCGGCTGTGGCTGTGGCGGACGGAAATTCCTGAGCAAGAGGGAAGAGATAGAGAAGCTTGAAGAATACAGCAAGATGCTCAAGAGCGAATTGGAAGGAGTCGAGGAAAAGCTCAAAGAAATCAAAGAAACATGAAAGGCCAGGGTGACAGCGAAACAGGCGACAAGCCCGCTGATTGCAAAGACCAATGGAGACCGGAGAGCCCTACAGCCCGTTTTTGGGAGGTTGATCTGCTGCGGGGCTGCGCCATCCTCCTCATGGTCCTCTATCACCTGCTCTTCGATCTTAACTACTTTGCAGTCTATGATATAGATGTCTCATCAGGCTTTCCGCTGGCGATGGCCCGCACCGCAGCCTCGCTCTTTCTTCTCCTTGTCGGCATCTCTCTTACTCTGAGCTACTCCCGATCCCGAAATATGAGGCGAGAGATGGATTTCTTCCCTCATCTTCTGAAGCGGAGCGCCTGGATTCTGAGCCTGGCAGTGGGAGTGACCCTGGTCACCTATCTCACCATCGGCAGGGGATTCATCGTCTTCGGGGTGCTGCATCTCATCGGCCTATCGCTGCTCCTGGCTTATCCCTTTCTCAGGCTGCAAAAAGAAAGCTTCGTTTTCGGAATAGCCTTTATATTACTAGGAAAATATTTAGCGGCGATCCACGTCGGCTTTCCCTGGCTGCTCTGGCTGGGGCTGGCTCCAGTGAACTTCTATTCGGTCGACTACTTTCCTGTCATCCCCTGGTTCGGGGTGATTCTGCTGGGCATGGGCCTGGGCGGCCTGCTTTATCCCGAATACCGGCGCAGCTTTTTCCTGCCCGACCTTTCGGTGTCCGCCATATCCGGAGTTCTGGCCTTTCTGGGACAGAACTCGCTGGCCATCTATCTTGTTCACCAGCCGGTGATCATTGGCCTTCTTTATCTCTTCGGTGTTCCAATTGCCTTGCTCTCGAATTAGAATCATTTGACAAGCTCAAGGCCAGTGGAATTTATCAATTGAATCAAAGTTGTGTTATTGAAATCCTCACTGATAGTAGTATTCATCAGAGTCTCATTATACTTTGCCTTCAGTGCAGAGCTCTGGTTGATCGCCGATGCCAGCCTGGGCAGGGTAACATTATGCAGACTGCCGTTTATGTTTCCTGCGAGCAGGATGATCTCCATGCCTCGGCTGCGGCCTAAAGCGCGCTCCTGTTCTGAATCCAGCACCTCATTTCCGTTTTCATCTGCGCAGAATGTATAGCAAGTGCCGTGTTCCGCATCTCCCTGCTCGTGGGAAATAAGCGCTCCGCATTATTGATATTTCTATTTGGCGGCAGATGCTCACCCATCCGAGGCTGTATCATTGAGATTCTGATAAAGAACGCAAATCCTTTTTATGCCGGGACAGGATGGACGTGAAATGAGGTTTGCAGAATAATGACGCTAAATGGACGCCAGAGAAAAGACATCCGCCCTGGCCTGACTGTGGATGTCATCCTCAAGAAGGACCAGCGCACAGGCAAGCGAACGCGAGGAATCGTAAAAGAGCTTCTGACTAACTCCCCAACCCATCCCCACGGAATCAAGGTGAGGCTGCAGGACGGCCAGGTGGGCCGGGTGCAGGAGATCATCGAATAGCTTTTTATCTCTCTATTTCTACACAGGCCATTCATGGTCAAAGAAGTTCATGCCGCCCATATCCTGTGCAAGACGGAAAAGAAGGCAAAAGAGATAGCAGAAAAGCTGGCATCCGGACAGGAGAGCTTTGCCGAGATGGCCCGGAAGTACTCTCAGTGCCCCTCAGGCAAGAGCGGCGGGGATTTGGGATGGTTTGGCAAGAACAGAATGGTTCCGGAGTTTGAGAAAGCAGCCTTCGAGGGCGAGAAGGGCAAGATTCTGGGGCCGGTGAAGACCCAGTTCGGCTATCACCTCATCAAGGTTCTGGATAAAAAATAATGATCACATAAGGGCTTGGCCAAATATCGCACACACGCTTGCTTCTGCCTGGGCCTCCTCCTGGGCGGCCTTTAGCAGCAGCTCGACACTCAGCCGTTCATTACGCGGCCGCGGTATCGGCGAGCAGCTTCTGGGGGGGATGGGGGCTGACGCACGCGGTTTTGCGCTTGCAGGCAGGCCGTGCGCCCCAGTGCCTTGCAAGCTTGGATACTTGGCGTTTTATGGTTGATCGGCCTATGCCGCCCTGATTTCTGCTCTTCTTGAAATTTGCCGCTTGGTGGCAATTCCCTGGGTGGGATCTCTATTTCGCTGTCTCTCTGCCTTCCACGATTGCTATCTCCTCTTCCGTCAGCCCGTACAGCCTGTAGACCACCGCGTCGATCAGTTCATCCGTCTTTCTGATCCGCTCCAAGAGCAGCAGAAGCTTGCGAAGCGACCCCTTGAACTCGGCCCGCAGCGCCTCCGCAGTCTCCCGGCGGGTGGTATCGGTGTGAAATGGGCGCGGCTAAATAAACGGGGTCAAGAAATGGAGATACACACTACGGACTACGATTTCACCACAAAGGCACAAAGCTCACAAAGAACGCACAAAGACGAATAGACAAAATATATCCTAACCAGAATTTAATAATTTTTCTTTGTGAGTCCTTTGTGCGCTTTGTGTCTTTGTGGTGATAGTAGTAGTAAGTACTATGATCCTGCATTTTCCACAATCCCGATCTCCTCTTCAGTGAGAGCGTACAGCCTGTAGACCACCGCGTCGATCAGTTCATCCGTCTGCCTGATCCGCTCCTGCACAGGCTCCAGTTTGCCCATCGACTCCTCGAACTCGGCTTTGAGGGCCTCGTCCGGCTCTCGCCTGCTCGGATCGATCTGCAGCCTCGGGAAATCAGGTGGCACAGGGGTGGCACAGGGACTGGTAACAGATACTTGGGTGCTTTCAGGCCGAAGGGAGGCTATTTAGCGAGACCTCATTTGACCGCCATTTGATGGCTCCGTCAGGAGTTGCAGCTTATTTCGTGAGACAGTGCGGTATTACGTGCTACTGCGATGCGGCCATCGAGATTTTCTTTGAGGTGGAGCCAATTTTGAGAAAAGCTTATATTCTGCCTGCTCCTCAAGGTTGCACATGGTTCAACATTATAGAGTTGAATTATCCTATACAAAGAAGGGAACACCTAGATACTTTCTTGTGAAAGAGATTAGCGTAGGCAAGAAAAACGTGAGGATGCGCAAATATCTGGGCAGTGGGAGTCCTCCATCCGCACAAGAGCTCGAAATATTAAAGAAAAAATATTCCACACAATTGGAGCTGGGCGCAGTAGAAAAAGCGGCTAGAGCCAGCAGCGAATGTTACGTTCCCAGGTATCTCTCAAATGAGCAAATAATGGGATTGGAACGATTAAGGTATTTATATAAATCATTTACAAACCTTTTAACGACCAATGAATTGGAAAAATATGAAGAAGAGTTTGAAATAAATTACATACAGGGAACTACTTCGATAGAGGGAAATACATTCACTGTGAAGGAAGCCTATGATCTTCTAATAAACGACATACCGCCAAATGGAAAGAGTTTAAGAGAGATTAACGAAGTGCAAAATTTTAAAAGATTAGTTGAATATAGAGATAGATATATAAAAAAAATTGATATTAGTTTTATCCGAAATATTCATGCCATAATTATGAATAATATTGATACCGAATCTGCAGGAGTCTTCAGAAGATCTGACATGATAGGAATCATGGGATGTGACCTCAGGGTAACCCCCCATATCGAGATAGAAGATGAGCTCAATAATTTGATAAAAACGTATTATGAAAACTTGGAGAAAGGATACCATCCCTTTGAAGAGGCAGTATTATTTCATTATAACTTCGAGTTGACACACCCATTCATTGATGGCAATGGCAGAGTTGGAAGAGAACTCTTCAATTATTTGCTGATTAGGAATAAGCCACGGTATCCCAAATTGCTTTTTTTGGGAAAAGACCGGATCAAATATATTCAAGCTTTGAAGTTGGGAAATGAAGGCAATTATACAACGATGATTTCATTCTTTGAAGACCTTATTATTAATCAAAGAGCGGACGTGCTTAGAAAGAACTTTGAAAAGTTATTGAACATACCAAAGCTAAGACGACAGATGAGACTATCTGATTTCCTTGAAATTTAGAGGCCCTCCTCTACCGGGCCTCTGTCAGGCGTGATCGTTAGTAGTGCCTCTTAACCATGTAGTCCGCCAGCTCCAGCAGAGTCTCCTTCGCCTTCGACTCAGGCAGAACCTGCAGGGCCTTCTTGCCGCGAGTGACCATCTCCTCCGCCCTTGACCTAGCGTACTCAATCGATCCGCTCTTCTCCAGAACGGCAATGCCGTCCAGTATCTCCTCGGCAGTGGCATCCTTCTTGCCGAAGACTGGAACTGACACATTGTTTGCCAGGGCATGGATGATGATCAGCGTCTTCTTGGCCTCAATCAGGTCCCCGCCCTGCCTCTTGCCCGAGACCTTCTCTGAGGTGATGAGGTCGATCACATCATCCTGAAGCTGAAATCCCATCCCGGTCAGCCTGCCAAACTCATCAAGAGCTGCAACCTCCTGCGGCGTGGCCCCGGCCAGAAGCCCGCCCATTCCGGCAGCCGCTCCGTAGAGAACCCCGGTCTTCTTCTCAATCATCTCCAAGTACTGCGCCTCAGAGACCCGCTCCTTGGCCTCAAACTCCATGTCCAGCCACTGGCCTTCGCAGATGGCGGTGCAGGTCCTGGAGAGCATATTCATCGCCCCTAAAATCAGATCTGGCCGGGCTTTCGTGATCCCTAGAACCTGAAAAGCCTTGGAGTAGAGGGTGTCGCCCGCCAGGATGGCGCCGGACAGACCCCAGAGCTTGTGAACCGCAGGCCTGCCGCGCCTCACATCGGCATTGTCCATGATGTCGTCATGAATGAGAGTGAAGTTATGAATCAGCTCAATGGATACGGCAGCCGAAGCGAGCGCAGATGCGTCGCCGCCTGCGGCTTCCCCCGCCAGCAGCAGCATAGTTGGCCGCAGCCTCTTTCCTCCCGCATCCACCAGATGCCTGCCGGCTTCGTAGAGGGGACGGGGATGCACTATCGGCAGGAGACTATCGATGGCCTCCGTGACCAGATCAGCCCGTGCCTGCAGCTCCCGGTCCAGTTCTTTAGCAATCTTTTTCGTCAATCTCGCTCTCCTCCTTGATTCGCCTGATTTGCCTTTTTTTAACTACTTGATTCGCTTAATCGATCACAAGCTCCTGGCCGTTCCTCACCAGATGGAAGTTGGACCCAAGCGAGTATCCAGTCTCCTCAGCCATCATGAGATAATTGCTGTGGGTGACCAGATTTCCGTGGCTGGGTATGACATGCTCCGGCTGGATCATGCGCAGAAGCTCCCAGTGATCCTCCCGGCAGGCATGCCCGGATACATGCACATTATCGTAAATCCTGGCTCCCCTCATCTTCAGCTTGGTGACAACCGTGTGTCTGTTCGACTCATTGAGCGGCTGAGGAATAATTCCTGCCGAGAAGATGACCTTATCCCCGGATTCCACATTATAGTCGGTCTCGCCGTTCGCTACCCGGCTTAAGATGGCTCCGGGCTCGCCCTGATGCCCGGTCATAATGGGCAGATACTTGTCCTTGCCCTCGGTCATCATCCTCTTCAGGGCTTTGTCCACAGACTTGCGCCTGCCAAAGACGGTCACATCTCCCTGACCCGCATAGCCCGTTCTCATGGCCGTGCCCCAGTACTTCTCCATGGAGCGGCCCAGAAGCACTGGCTTGCGTCCCATCTTATGAGCGGCCTCAATTATTGCTCGAATGCGGGCAATGTGAGAGGAGAAGGTGGTGACCATAATGCCGGATTTGGACTCCTCTGTTCCAAGAAGCACATCCCAGACCAGGTCCTTGGCGATCTTCTCGGAGGGCGTCTTTCCGGAGATGGCTGCATTGGTGGTCTCGGTTATCAGCGCCAGAACACCCTGCTTTCCCAGGGACCGCAGCCGGGCGAAGTCTGGCGGCTCGCCCAGAGTCGGAGACCGGTCTATCTTGAAATCATTGGCATAAATTATGATGCCCTTGGGCGTATGAATGGCAGCAAAAACACAGTCTACTATGCTGTGCTGCACCCTAATGAACTCGAGCTCAATGTCTTCGGTAATGGGAAAGCGCTCTCCCGCTTTCATCACATTCAGGGGATTTTTTACCCCGAAGATCTTCTCTGACTTGATCTCTTGACTGATGAGGTCAGCCGTGAACGGTGAGGCAATGATCGGGGCATGATACTTATGGGCCAGCTTGGAGATGGCACCGATATGGTCCAGGTGGCCGTGAGTGCAGGCGATGGCCCTTACCGTTCCGTCAACGCTCTGCATTATGCTGTCGTCGGGAATCGCACCCATGTTGATCAGGTCTGCGGCATGCAGCGATTCCACGTCAGTGTCCTCGTGAATCTGCACCCTGTCCAGCCGGATTCCCATGTCCATTACCACAATATCCTTTCCGATCCTCAGCGCTGTCATATTGCGGCCAATTTCATTGTAGCCGCCCACAGCGATTATTGAAATATCCTTCATTTTGCCAACTCTCTATAAACAGAAAATGCTCTCAAATCGAAACCCCGCGCATCCAGCCACTCTCTGGTCCTTCCTAGAACCACAAGAGGAACTCCTGCAAGCTGATCCACTTTCCTGCATCCGGTGAGAAACATTGTTATCCTCAAAGCGCGAATGTAATCATTCATAACCTTTATAACTTCTTTTGCGTCTTTCGTGGCCGGACCTAACAGAGGAAGAGCGGTTCCAGCGAGACCTGCGCCCAGTGCCAGGCTCTTGGCGGCATCAAGGCCGCTTCGCACCCCTCCCGAGGAGATGACAAAAGCGCCAGCTGCTCTGCACTCGACGATGCTCACCGGGGTTGGAATTCCCCAGCTTTCAAACAGCCGTCCCATCTGCTCCAGATCATCGTCGCCTACCTCTGCCGCCCGGAACGCCTCAACTCCGGCCCAAGAGAGACCTCCCACGCCCGAGACGTCAATCATCTTCACGCCCGCCGAGACCAGATCCGCTGCCACTTCTCGCGAGATCCCCGCCCCGGTCTCCTTGACCATGATAGGGACAGACCCTCTGGCTGCGGCTTTGATGGCCTCCAGCACGCCGCCGGCATCTTTGTCTCCTTCCGGCTGAATGCTCTCCTGCAAAAAGTTGAGGTGAACGGCTATGCCGTCCGCATCGATCATATCTGCCAGCCTCTCCAGGATCTCCGGCCCATACCTCTTCAGCTGGACGGCTCCGATGTTTCCTATGATGGGAATGTCAGGCGCTGCATCTCTGACTGCTGAGAAAGTGCCCTCCAGCGTTTTGTCCTCCAGCGCCGCTCTCTGTGATCCGACACCGAGAGCGATGCCCATCCGCGAGGCGGCTTCGCCCAGGCGGACGTTGATCTGCTTGACGCCTGGATGGCCGCCAGTCATGGCGCTGATCATGAGAGGCGCTCTCAACTTCTTTCCCATAAATTCGCAGGATGTATCGATATCCGCATCATCGATCTCCGGCAGCGCCCTGTGAATCAGGACCAGATCCTGAAAGGGCCTCTCTATGGCATCTACCGGCTTTTCCGTGCAGATTCTGATGTGGTCGAGCTTGCGGCTGGATGTGGTCACTTTCTTCCACCTATCCTGGTTCCAATATGCTCGCCCTTCAGGGCTCGGGCGATATTTCCTTCTGAGCCAGCATTAAATATCATCGATTCTATTCCCAAATCCGCCAGATCCAGCAGCTCCAGCAGTTTTCCTCTCATGCCGCCGGTAACGTCCACATCACCGCTGCCTCTGACGGCGCTCTGCACCTGGGCGAGATCCATTCTAGTAATTCTGGATAGAGGCTTGCCGGAAAAGAGGACCCCATCGACATTGCTTCCAATGGCGACAACTTCCGCCTGCAGAGATCGGGCGATGTATGAAACCAGCTGGTCACCGGACACTATTGCTGCCTTTCCAGCGGCGTCCATTGCCACGTCACCATGCAGCACCGGCATAATGCCATCTTTGAGCATCTCATTAACGGGCTCCATAAAGAAGCTGTCTATTCTGCCGCCCCTGAGGCAAAGGCAGGATAGGGGATGGATCGGCAGGCTCTCAACTCCCGCCCGGCTGAGGGCCTCGACTACCATCTCGCAGAGCTTGGCCACGCTGCGGTGAGTGACCCTCAGTCCCTCTCTATTGAACTCTTGGGGCAGACCATATTTTTTTGCCGGAATGTGTCCGAAGGAGCCTGCTCCGTGAACCAGCACCACATCATTCGGATGGGCTGCAATCTCCTGAGCCACCCGCGAGATCTCATCGGGCCGTGGCTGGAGTTCCCGGCTCTTGTCGGTTAAGATGCTTCCGCCAATCTTCAGAACACGGGTCACGTCTCTGCCTCCAGCCGGACTCCCTCGCAGCCTGTAGCGACCTTGAACGCCGCTGCTCTGGCCTGTCTCAGAGCCACCAGGAGGGGCTCTGCGCCTGCACTTCCCGGCAGAGCAATCATGCAGCCCCCGCCTCCCGCTCCGGTGAGCTTGGCTCCCAGGGCCCCACCCGCGCCCCGCGCCGCGTAAACCAGCTCCTCCAGCTCTCGGGAGCTGACGCCAAGAGACGCCAGCAGGCCGTGGTTAATGTTCATCAGCTCTCCGGTCTCCGCTGTATTTCCCTCTTTGATGAGCGGGATGGCACGCTGCGATATGGCTCCAATGGCCTGAAATATGGGCTCGACCAGATCTGGGTAGCGTTTTCTGAGGTTTTGCACCTTCTCAACCTCTGACCTCGTGTCATGAGGAATTCCCGTGTAGCCTACTATCATATTGAGCGGCGGAAGATCAAGGGGCCGGATATCCTTGGCGATCTGCAGATAGCCTCCGTAGGTTGCAAGAGCCGTATCCATGGGGCTTCCCAGCCCATTCTGAACCGTCTTCTCCAGCCGGTAGGAGATCTCCGCAATCTCCTTTTTGGCTAGACTGTGGCCCTGGTGTCGGCTAACGGCGGCGACTGTTGCCACCACTATGCAGGCCGACGATCCCAGGCCAGCCGCAGCTGGCAGGCTTGACTTGATGGCAACCCGCATATCCCTGGCATCCAGTTCCCTCAGCACCGCAGAGATGTATCTGGTGGCATGTGCCGCTCTGGCAGACTGGATGTGGCCAGCGGTCATGTCAAAGGAAAATCCCTGCAAAGCGAGGTCCTCTGTCGTTATCAGAACTCTGCCTGGCTCATCAGTCACGTGAACCGTTGCCCGCAGATCTATGGCCCCGCCGACAGCAGCCGTCCCGGAAACGACAGCATGCTCTCCGAAAAGGATTATCTTGCCGGGAGCTGAAGCCGTGGTCAATAAAGGGCCTCCTCAGGAAAAGGCCACTGCTGCGTATCCAACTACCTGGCTGTAGTCGCCGCTCACGTCTCCACTGGTGGCATAGGCAAGCAGCCGGCCGGTTTTAGCTCCCATATTCGAGGAGGCAGCAATGGTTGCTGCTATCGGCCCATAGCCGCATGCCGTAGCATGGTAGCGATATACTCTCTCGTAAAGACTGGCGGCATCCATATTCAGGATGGCTTCGAGCAGCCTGGCGTCCACCTTCCGGGCGGTCTCCTGTGGCTCATAATGAGTAAAATCGCTGCTGGCAATCACTATGCAGCTGCGATTAAGCTTTAGAGCCGCCTTTGAGATCGCCTGACCGACCTCCAGCGCCGTTTGCTCATCCTGCAAACCCATACAGATGGGAAGTATCTTGAATCCTTGAAATCGTTTCTGAAGAAAAGGGATCTGAACTTCAATTGAGTGCTCATGCCGATGAGCCGTCTCATCATATTCGATGATGCTGCCGCTTAGCAGATCTGCCAGCTCCAGATCAGGCTCGACAACGCCCAGTGGCGTCTTCCACGAGTCGCGCGAAAGCGCCACCGGCAGGCCGAGGCCGTGATGATTGGGCCCTATGATCACATAGGTATCCGCTCTAGGCAGGCGAGAATATACCTGCGCAGCAACCTGTCCCGAATACACGTATCCTGCATGCGGGACCACTGCTCCCAGGCATGAAATCTCTTTTTCGGGATGCAACATGCCGTCCAGCTGGCGGCCTAGCTCTGCTCCGCTCCCCGGATAGAACTGACCTGCAACAGCCGGAAAACGCATGGCTCAAAACTCCATCTCAAAGTCCGAGATAGTGTATTTGAATCGATCCTCTTCGCCCCGCTCGCGCAGGACCTGACGGGCAAGGAGCCAGTAGATAAGCGTTAGAGCTTTCCTGCCTTTGTTGTTGGTGGGTATGACCAGATCAACATTGGAGGTCATGTTGTTTGTGTCGCAGAGGGCGATCACAGGTATGCCGATATCCACAGCCTCGTTAACCGCCTGGGCATCGCCGCTGGGGTCTGTAGTTATGAGCACATCCGGCTCAACGAATCCCCTGAAAGCTGGGTTTGTCAGGGTGTTGGGCACAAATCTGCCCACATTGGCTGCGGCACCGATGGCCTTGGCGAACATCGTGGCCGGCCTCTGGCCGTACTGGCGTGCGGATACTACCAGTATATTTGCTGGATCGTATTTTGCCAGGAACTTGGCAGCCAGTCTGATGCGCTTGTCCGTAGACTGCACATCCAGCACATAGAGCCCATCAGTTCTCACCCTGTAGATATAGGGCATCATGTTATTCGTCTTCTGTTGAGTACCAATATGCACTCCGGCAGCAAGGTACTCGTCAATTGGTATGAGAGTCTCATATTCTCCCGATACCGTCATCACCTCATCTTCTACCAAATAATTCACCTACCTATAGAGATCGCGTTTTACTGTGATGGGAATTACGCCCAGTCTCATCTCTTCAAGCGCTATTTCGAGAGGGTCGGTATTATCGGTATCGATCAACACTGGAGCGCCCATGAAAACCTGCAAAGCCCGTGCTCCTACGATGCGCGCACGTTCATATCTTGTATATTTCTCGCCCTTCAAATAGCCACCTCAAAAGGAAGAGTATGATGGGGTTGCTGAGATTCGAACTCAGGTCACAGCGTCCCGAACGCTGTAGGATGGACCAGGCTACCCTACAACCCCGTCTACTGGTATCGCCTAAGCGTATCTACAATCTCCACGTGAGAGAGAAGCATGCGCCGACAGCAGTATTTGTCTATTCCCAGGTCATCCATGACTTTGCCGGGAGGCTCGGTCTTGATGCGCTCCCGGTATTCCTCCCAGACATGAGAGATCACTTTGCCACAGGAATAGCACCTGACTGGAATCAAGCAGCTTCACCTGTAAGACTTCTGGTACTTAGATCTAGCACCAAGTCCGCCGAACTTCTTCTTCTCTTTCTGCCGATGATCACTGACGAGGAGATTTCGGTCATACTCGGAGAATGCCTCTTTCAGGCCGGTGTCTCCGGTCCACTCCACAATGCCCTTGGCGATGGCAGTCCTTACGGCATCGGTCTGGCCCATCGTGCCGCCGCCGGCGACAACGACATCGATATTCATCGTCTTTATCAGATCTCCGGCAATCTCCACGGGTTCCTGAATCTTGAGTCTGGCAAGGCGGGGCTCATAGATATCCAAAGGCACCTTATTGATGCGCACCACGCCCTTTCCGTCCTTCAGAGTGGCCCTTGCAGTTGCCGTCTTCTTCTTACCTGAGGTATTAATTATCTTCATTGGAAAACCTTCAGAAGTTTGCGCCGAGTCTCCGGCTCAAGGCCCCAAGCTCGATATACTTGTTATTGCTCTGGTCTCTCATCTTGGCAGCGTCTGGCTGCTCCAGCGGCATTCCCTTCATCTCTCTGGGTATTCCCACAAATATCCGCAGCCGGGAGAATGCATCTCTTCCCCGTCCCATCTTGTAGGGGAGCATGCCGCGCACAGTCCTCTTGAATATCATTTCGGGACGGCGGGGGAAGAAGGGGCCTCTTTCCTTATGGCCGCGTTCTCTTGTATGCCCATAGTCTGCAAAGATGGACTCTTTGCCACCAGTGATGAGTGCCTTCTCGGCATTGACGATCCTGATCTCTTCGCCTGCCAGGAGCTTCTTGGCGGTAACGCTCGCCAGGCGTCCCAGGACCAAGCCAGTTGCATCTACTACGATCATTGCTTCACCTCAAAATCTTTATGCCCGATCCCTTGGGGTGTTCGGTCATCAGCCGCTCAATAGTCAAGCATTTGCCGCCTGCCGCCTGGATCTTGGACATTGCCTGGCTGCTGAAGTTGAATGCCGCCACGGTAACGCTGTGCTCCAGATCGCCGGCTGCCAGCACCTTTCCAGCCACAATAATAGTATCGTTGGAGCTGGTATGCCTGTTGATCTTGCTGAGATTTACAGCTGCGTAGTTGCGACTGGGCTTCTCCAGTCTCCGGGCGATGTCGCGCCAGAGCGGTGCGCCAGTTTCGCGAGAGGCCGCCTTGAGATCACCGATAAGACGGACTATCCTTGGATTTGTCTTCTCGAATGCCATTTAATCCTCCGCACGACCCCGATCGGGGCCGACTCACGCGCAAAGCAGCGCGCGTTCGAACCTATTTTCCGGTTCATGCGCCCAGGGCATAATCGTCCCTGTGCGGAATACTAAGCTCGTAAGTGCGCCAGTATTTAAGGGTTTTCCAAAGACCTTTGCGAAGCGGTTTTAGAAATCTCTGGATGGTGCAATCGCCCGGGTAGATAGATCATTTCCTGATCAAAGATACGTACCAAAAGTAAGATATTGAATTACTGTAACAAAAATAGATTGAAGTTAAATGATCGACCTCCTCCTGCCCGCCTGCATCGCCCTCGGCTTTGCCCTGGGAATCATCGCCGGCCTCGTCCCAGGCCTACACCTGAACAACTTTGCGGCCATGCTCCTCGCGCTATCGCCGCAACTCTTCGCCTGGGGCCTATCGCCCTTCGAGGTGGCGGGCATAATCCTCTCTGCCAGCATCTCCCAGACGTTCTTTGATGCCATTCCTGCGATCTTTCTGGGCGCGCCAGATTCCGAGGCAGCCCTGACCGTCCTGCCCGGCCAGAGGCTGATGCTGGAAGGGAGGGGGATCGAGGCGGTGCGCCTCTCCGCCCTGGGCAGCGCCGGGTCGATGATCTTTGCCATTTTCCTGATCATTCCCATCTCCTGGATGATCGGCAGCTACTACGATTATCTGACCAAATACGTGGGCGTCCTGCTCCTGGCCATCGCCATCATGATGATAAAATCGGAGAGAGGGCCGTTTATCGAGGGTCAGGGCGCATGGGTTCATTACAAGTACAAGGCCGTTGCGGCGCTGCTCTTCATCACCAGCGGCCTTCTCGGCGTATTTGCCTTCGATCATGAGAGTCTGGTAGTATCGCCTCTCGGTTTGGAGCCGCAGGTGCTGCTGCCCCTCCTGTCCGGGATCTTCGGGGCCTCGTCTCTCCTCCTGAGCTTCTCGGCAGAGACGAAAGTTCCCGAGCAGAAGGAGAGCGAGATTCGGCTGCCAGCCAGCGCGCTGGCCAGAGCGCTTTTCTCGGGCGGCCTGGGCGGCTCCGTCGTCGCCTGGATTCCAGGCGTCTCGCCCTCAGTGGCAGCGATCACCGCCCGGCTGGGCTCGGTCCCGCAGCCGGAGGAGTTTCTGGTATCCATCGCCGGGGTTAACAGCGCCAATGCCCTCTTCTCGCTGGTGGCGCTCTATGTCATCGACAAGCCGCGCAGCGGGGCAGCAGCAGCAATCCAGCAGCTTCTGGCGCTCGACCAGAGCGCCCTCTTTCAGATGATAATAATCGTGGTCATTGTAACCGCAGCGTCCTACATGGCCTGCATTGCCGCTGCCCGCCTGGCCGGAAGAGCCATCGTCCGGCTGAACTACCGGCTGCTCTGCCTCACGGTGCTGCTCTTCCTGGTGGGCATAACCTATGCCTTCACCGGGCTCTTCGGACTGTTCATATTCTTTCTCTCCACGGTGGTGGGGCTGATTGCGCCGGTTGCGGGAATTCACAGGACGCACGCAATGGGGGTGCTGATGCTGCCGCTGATATGCAGGTATATTTAGCTGATGGATCACGTATCTCTCTTGCCTTTGATTCGGACACCGGGCATGCTTTCGATAACTTTCCTAGCTAACGGATCTAGAATCTCGAATGGTATCCCTGAGATGTCTTGACCAGATGTCGCCGTAATCTGAAACTCATAAGGCTTCCCGTCGCGCCATAACTTTTTTATCTCAACTTGAATTCCATTGGTCGATTCGACAAGGCCTCGGATTACGATTTCCCTGGCACTTTCAAGGCTAAAGCGATACCAGTTGGCGCTACCTATATAAAGAAGATTATTATCAATGAGAATCATCTTTGCATGAAGCTTCTCCAGAGTACGTACCTCCAAGCTGGACCAATGTTCCTTGAAAACAGAAAGGGCAATCTGAGAGCGTTCCCATGAGAATTTATCTACATCATTTGGATCACGAATAAGTACATTTGCTTTTAAGCCCCTGGCTGCCGAAGAGATGACCTCATGTGCAAAGTAGTCGTCTATCCAAGGACCAATAATCATGATGGATTGAGTAGCTTTTTGCAGATCACTTCTGATATTGCCCATTATTCTATCCGATCCAAGAGCTGTATAGGTGTTGAATGACATCAAGTATCTCCTTTGGAGTGTAGTCGGTCACGTCATTAGCCAATTCAAGTATATATTTCCTAAAGAATTCCTTGTTTCTTTTTCCTATGAATCGAGACAAGGATCTCTTGCAGACGTCAAAAGCTCGCGGAATTCTCTGCTCGATTAGCAGGGACTCAGAGAGGCCATTACCACCTGCCATAGCATCGATAACATATAAAGCACCTATCGAAAGATCCAATGATATCTCAAGATCTTCTGGTCTGGACTCCAATGAATCGGCCAGGAAAGGTGCTAATACTTTTGCAGTGATATCTCCGAGAGGTTCCAGACATCCTTCATCTCCATCTGGTGGATTGAATCTCCACATCCAGCCTAATGTTCTGTAGGAATAAGGATATAGAAATGGAAAGCGTTCGCCTGCGCTGATTGCAGTTTTGAACCTCTCTGTCACTTCGTCGAGAGGGACTGTCTTTATCGTCTTTTTCTTATCGAGGTCGATGACTCTGTACCCATCCCATTTTCTATAAAAATCCCAGATGCCAAACTCGAAATCACCCTTTTTTGGGAGAGTTACCTTTGAATTAACTGAATCTATGCGGCTATATAGCTCTATGCTATCTTTCCATTTACCTCTGGTAGCTACATTTTCTCTAACAGGCTTTACTATCACTGATTTTAAGCTTGGGAGCCACTTCGAAAGGATCCATTGACTCTTTTGATTTTTCCAATCCCACTCATTCCATTTTGAACTGTAATCTACGACTTGGTATTGAGTACTTCCGTCATGACTGAGGTAAATTGCTTCAGGATGAGCGTCTCTGAAGACGAATATCTTATCAATCCTAGCGATTTCCTCATTTCCGAAAATTAATGGAACAGGACCTGCGCTTGCAGTGCCGCGAAAACCATTGTAGTACCAGAATTCATTCTCATCTTCCACCAAGTCCCCATAATTCTTTCTGAATATGGTCTTTAGTTCTTGAAAATCCGGTTTTTCAGGGAAATATTCTTTGAACGCGTCTTCAAATAACGTTTTATTCAAATAGCCATTATTCATGTGCCATTCCCATTCACGGCATCCTAACATTAGGTGTCGCCATCTTATCATTTCCAAATGCAAGGGCAATGGATTGGATCTAGTACCGTCTATGCTGAATGAATTAATTGGGTCCGCAAGAATACTCTGATCGTGTGGAGACATGGTAATCCGAAGAATGGCTAGACCAGGTCTGCCAGGACGCCTCCCAATACGCCCAATGCGCTGAATAAGGTCAGTTGTGCGAGGTGGGATGTCGTCCATGAGACATAGGTCGAGACCCTCTATATCAACACCGAGTTCAAGGGCACTCGTGCCGATCAATGTAACACCTTTAGTTTGATAATCATTCATAAGCCGTTCGATTATCCGCCTCTTTTCTGGTGGCATATTGGCATCATAAATCTCGACTCGTCGATTGGTATTTCCTTGTATAGTTCGACGCAGCAGCCTGCTTCCAAATTTGCTCTCAGAAAAGTATATGGCGTTTATTTTTTGCCCCATATTCCCATCCTTTGAAATGAAGGAGATCAACGAGGGATCAGAGCCAGTCGCATTAACGAGCAATACTATCCGCATGAGACCGCCTTTTGGTGGTGCTCTTAAAATCTTTGGAACTTCATCAATATCAATAAGATCCACCTTGGGCGTGATAGCATCCTGGATATGGCAGATATTATCTTTATCTTTTAAAGATATGAGCATCTCGCCAAACGTCTTAGCAGAACTCAAAGTGGCAGAAGCGAGAAAAATATCAGGATGTGGAGAATTTTTGATTTTCTTTGATGCATAAACTCTCTTAAGGAAATAATGAACATTTGCCCCGAAGACACCTGTATAACTATGGGCCTCATCCAGCACCAAGCAGCTCATATTTTTTAAGAATTGTTTATCATATAAAAGGCTAAAATGAGCTTTGTCCAGAGTTGCTATTCTGATTCGAGCACATTTAAATTCCGTAGTTTTTTCATGGGCTTTCATGATTTCATCTTTATCTGTACCCTTCCAAATGGTCCAAGGTATCTGTCCTTCACCAAGAGAAATTGAACCTGCATAGGCAAGATCAGGAACATTTGGATTTCTGAAACAGCATGAATCCTTGCGAGATAAACTTGATAGCCGTTCAGCCTGACTCCACATTAATGCCTGGGTCGGAAAACAGAGGATAGCCGTTGCGTTAGAATCTTGAATCAAATGGTCGAATACCCACATCCAGAAACAAAGGCTCTTACCGGAACCTGTAGACGTGGTCATTATAAAATTGCGTTTTCCGTTCTCTATGTAATTCTTGAAGAACTCCGCCTGATGAGAGTAGAGACCTCTCTCTTTTACCTCAGGAACATAGCTCTCAAGAAGTCGCCTTAATTCGTAGCTCATTTTACATGATTCAATTGTAGCGTTCTCTGGGAACGGTGTGAATATCTTCACTGCATGATTGTGCATAGCACTCCCAAAATGCGTTATTGCATTTTTCGCTACCGCATCTATGGTTTGTGTCATAGCAATATCTCCAGCATCGTCGAGTATCTGGGTAAACCAGCATGCTCTATCAAGATGAGACTCAAATTTATCATAATAGTACCAGAAGCATTCTTCGTAAATTAGCAATTTACATATCGTATCGGATTTTGCGCATGGTTTGATAGGTATTCTTCTACGGATTTAAATAAATATTTCGCTCTAATTTTTTCCTCAGCCACTTCACCCACAAACTCCCATCGACCGCCACATGTTAGATCTCCTCTGGTGCTCATGGTTGTCCCTGCTGGTAACCATTCCCTAATTTTGTATACTTCGCGAACTATGCCGCCAAATACTGCAAATGCATATATTGCGTCGTCTCTATTCTCGCCAATTTTCCAGATTCCGCGGGTGGCATCATAGAGTTCCCTATCGGTCATCCCATAATGATACAACTTGTTAATTCTGATGATTATAACAGGTTCTTCTATGATTGCTTTTTCCCTTTTATAGATAGGAATCAACTCAGCGAGTCCCATTCGCCCGAAATCTACGCTCTCCCACCCACGGATTTTATTACATAGGTTTTCAATTCCAATGAGATCAATTGCTGCAGCTTCTATCTTTTTTGCAGTGAAGTCATCATTAAGGCCATGAACAAGGATTTCTATGAGAGGCTCCTTGCCTTCCTTTTTGATTTTATCGATTACTTCTGCACATTGATCGTTCCTTTCATCATCAAAATGCAGGACACGATCGCCCTTACCTTTCCCAACATAAAATATCTTATTATCAAGCGGATTGATATACAGATAAACATAATGACCAAGAGATTCTTTCAAATCCTGAGATAATTTTGATGGATTAATAATGTAACCTCTTAGAGTCCTGGAAGGAATCTATTTAAATATCTATTGGTCAAAGTTATTTAATACTAACAATATATATTAATAGTAAATAATCTCTACTATGGAAAGACTAAAATGACATGATCGCATAAAATTATGACAAGGAGATCTATGAACGAGCAGTTGCGAGCAGCACGTGAAAAGGCGCTGGAGATCTTGCAGAAAAACGGTATCAAGCGCGCCGCATTCTTTGGCTCCATCGTGAGGGGAGAGATGACCGATGAGAGCGACATAGACATCTTAGTAGAGTTCGAAGGACGAAAGAGCCTCCTCGACCTAGCAGGATTGAAGCTCGATCTGGAGGATGCTCTGCAAAGGCGAGTAGATCTTCTCACATACAGGTCACTGCATCCCATGCTCAAAGATAGAATTCTAGCCGAGCAGGTCCAGATACTATGAAAAAAGATGGCAGGGATAAGAGAGATCCTGATCCCTCAACATTTTGGAATTGATCTGAAATCCACTTGGGATGTTGTTAGCGTCGGGCTGCCGGAGCTGAAGGCAAGATTGCAGTGATACAGAACGAAATGAATGGAACATAGTCTTTTATTCAATGCGATCCAGCTTTAAAATGAGCATGACAGGAAGAATAGAATCAATAGCATCCGGAGAAGTTGGACGGAATCTCGACGAGCTGGTTCCGGCGGAGGTGCTGCTAGCGGCCCGGGATGATATCCAGAAGGCGATTCCTGCGCTGGCCAAAGATATTGCGGCGACCGGGTCCATTGAGCGGGCAGCAAAGCGCGTTCCAGCGCGCCACCAATTGATCCTCGGCGACAGCAGGCAGATGGACGAAATAGAAGACGAGAGCGTTCATCTGGTGCTTACGTCTCCTCCTTATTGGACGCTGAAGCAGTATCCTGATCAGGAAGGGCAACTGGGCAGAATCGAGGATTACGAAAAATTTCTGGAGAATTTAGATCTGGTCTGGAAGAATGCTCTTCGAGTTCTGGTGAAGGGCGGAAGGCTTATCGTAGTGGTAGGCGATGTGTGTCTTCCGAGGCGCGACTTCGGCAGACATGTTGTTTTTCCTCTTCATGCGTCGATACAGGAGCATTGTCGAAAGATTGGATTTGATAACCTCGCGCCCATAATTTGGCATAAGATTGCGAACGCCCAGTTTGAATCCAGTAGATGCACGAATTTTTTGGGAAAGCCCTATGAACCGGGCGCAATAATAAAAAATGATATCGAATATATTTTATTCCAGAGAAAGCCGGGAGGATACCGCCAGCCCACACAAGCAGCAAGGCTATTGTCGGTCATTCCTGAAAAATGCCACAGGATGTGGTTTCAGCAGATATGGGATATAACCGGCGCGTCTACCAGAGAGCATCCCGCGCCGTACCCATTAGCCCTGGCAGAACGGCTGATTCGCATGTTTTCCTTTGTTGGAGACACTGTTCTCGATCCATTCATGGGAACAGGCACTACAAACCTGGCTTGTGGCCTTTGGGGGCGCAGCAGCATAGGATACGAGGTCGCGCCGGCATATTTTGATATGGCCTGCCGCCGCATGAAAAGCCTCAAAGGGACTCAGCTTACCTTTGATAGCATCAATCCGATGGAAGTGAAGCCGCCTTGCCCGGTATAGATCAATTCGTTTTTTCGGACCCTGTCAGGGAATTCTGGCGCACCAGAGAAAGACAAGCTGATGCCCAGAAGCTGCGAGGGCAATCCGATCAGGGTTCAAGAAGTGCAGTGACCGGCGGAAAGCAAATGGACGGCTTTTCAAGATCGATATCCAGATTTCTGATTGAGGCAGGAATTGAGAAGGAGAACATCTTTCAAAGGATCTCCGTAGAGCTTCCTGGATATTTTCGGCCTACAAAGGAATGGGATATTGTGGTTGTAGTAGACGGCAATCTCATCGCCGCCATCGAACTCAAATCGCAGATTGGCCCATCTTTCGGCAACAATTTTAACAACCGAACTGAGGAGGCTTTGGGCACGGCTATGGACATCTGGACCGCCTATCGTGAAGGAGCATTCCGCACATCACCTGCGCCTTGGCTTGGTTACCTGCTGCTCCTGGAGGATTGCCCTGAATCAAGGCGTCCTGTTGGTGTCAGAGAGCCGCATTTTCCGGTGTTTCCGGAGTTTATCGAGGCATCATATGCCAAACGATATGAGCTGTTCTGCAGAAAGCTGGTTAGAGAGAGGCAATACAATTCAGCATGCTTCATCACCTCAGACCGCAAACAGTCAAATCTGGAAAATAATTACGGAGAACCTGCAAAGGATCTCTCTCCCGCTCAATTTCTCACGGGTCTACTCGGACATGCTGGCAGCATAAAAATAACAGGATAAGGTAAGATTTCATCCTCCGCCCAGCAGCCCCAAAACCTCTTTTCTCATCTCCAGAAACGGCCTGCTCATGCTGTCCCTCGGCCTCTCCAGATCTATCTCCAGTATCCTTCTGACCTTTCCCGGATTGGCGCTCAAAATCACCAGCCTGTCAGCCAGAAGGATTGCCTCCTCCACGCTGTGAGTGACGAGCACTATGGCTTTGGCAGTCTTCTCCTGGATGCGAATGATATCAGTCTGAATCTGCTTTCTGGTCTGAGGGTCAAGGGCGGAGAACGGCTCGTCCATGAGCAGGAAGGATGGCTCCAGAGCCAAGGCTCTCGCAACCGCCGCCCTCTGGCGCATGCCACCGGATAGCTCATAAGGCCGGCTGTGAGCGCTGCTCACAAGGCCCACCAGCTCCAAATACCTCATCGCCTTCTCTTCTCTCTTGCTTCGGGAAACATCCTGAATCTCCAGGCCCAAAGAGACATTTTCGAGCACGCTGCGCCAGGGAAGCAGGGCATGCTCCTGAAAGATCATCCCCATCTTCGTCCTTGCCCCAGGCTTGCTCACCGCTTCACCATCCAGCAGGACCTCTCCTTCCGTCGGCTGATCCAGCCCGGCAATTATCCTGAGCAGAGTGGTCTTGCCGCAACCCGACGGCCCGAGTATGCCCACCACCTCCCGGTCGTCTATCGTGAGAGAGATGTCCTGCAATACTACCTTTGCCACTAAGCTTTTGCCGTCAGCCTGCTCGAAGCTCTTTGTTATTCCCACAAGTTGCAGAGTCATCTCTCTCTTGCCCTCCAGGAAAACCATCTTCTCTCCACACCCATGAAGAAGCGGTCGATCAGAATTCCCAGCAGGCCGATGGCCACCATCCCCGCCACCACAACCTGAATCTGCCCCCAGCCGTAGGCATACATGATCAGGTACCCGAGGCCTGAACTGGTGCCGGGGAGCATCTCCGCCGCCACCACACACATCCAGGCAATGCCGAAGCCCACCCTCATCCCGGTCCAGATCTCGGGAGCGCTGCCGGGCAGGATCACTTTGGCGATGAGATCGGCATCATTTGCTCCCATCATCCAGACCGCCTCCTGCCAGGAGCGCTTTACGCCCCTTACTCCCTGCATGGTGCTTAGCAGAATGGGAAAGAAGGCTCCCAGAGCAATGATGAAGACCACAGAAGCAAGCCCTATCTTCAGCCAGGCCATGGCCAGAGGAACCCAGGCGAGAGGAGGCACGGGCCGCAGAGCCGAGATCAGCCCCTCAAAGATCTCTTTAAACCCCTCCCACCGGCCCATTGCCACCCCAAGGGGCACGGCCAGCAAGGCTGCAATGACAAATCCCAGTGCCACTCTGAAGAGGCTCACCCGAGCGTTTTCCAGAAGAGAGCCGCTGCCCAGGAGGTCAGCCGTCGGCATGAGAAGGACGGAGAGGATCGACTCCAGGGTGGGAAGCACAAATGGATTGTGAACATATAAAGCCACAGCTTCCCAGATGATGATAATGGCTATGGGCAGAATCAGCTTTCTGATCACCTGATGCTTTCCGATGCCTTCACCCCCAATAGGCTGGATGCATTCATAGCATCCTGAAATATCACATCGATGATCGTCCCCAAATCTGGATCGCCTATCCGCAGAGGCCGGCCCTCTTCAGATGAGGCTTCCGCTAGAGCCACGAAATCGTCCCAGTTCTTTGCCCCGAATTTGCTGGAGAGGACAAGCCCGGAGCCCAAATTCTGCACCGGTTGAATAATTCGGGCATCACAGCCCAGGCTGATTGCTCCAATGGCCGGGGTTATGCCCACAATGGCCATATCCAGGTTGCCCTGCTCCATCAGGGTCATGAGGTTCTGCCCGGTGGGCGCGGAGACAAGCTCCACATCGCAGACTTTCCGGCCATTCTTTACTAGCTCCAGATATCTGGGCCGTTTGATATCCTCCACAGGCTTCAGAGCAATTCCGTTTCGCTCCTGGAAATACTGCCAGCGCTTTACCGCCACAAAGAGAGGTGCCTGGTGATCGATCATCAGATATCCGATTCGAAGGGGACTGCTCTCCAGCATTTCAGAGCTGTTGCTATTGAAGTAATAGGATTTAGAATTCCGGAGAGGATAGGACGAATTATACATAAACTCCGAAATGGAAATCCCTGATCCATTATGTTGAGTGCTGTCTATGGTATTGAGAATATCGCCCATCCGGTCGACCAGGATTTGCGCTGATTCATTCCATTCATCATCTGCCCGGGAAGAGAACGAAAAACTGGAGAGAGATTGGTTGAACAGGTTAACTGGAGAGATGACCCGGCTTCCCAGCAGATAATCTCGATCGCCCATAAGCCAATCGGCGGTGATCTTCGGCAATTCTTCCCGATGCTCGGCTGCATAGTCGCCGGCGGAAAGGAGAATTGCGCTCACCGCCATGGCCGTATCTGGATGATTCTGCAAAATATCCATGCTAGCGACCAGAACGCAGCAGGGATGATTATGCCATGCCCCGTCTGGCGGAAAGTCCTGGGATTGGGCAACAGTATTGCCTATGCCGCTCTTCTCGGCCAGAGCCAGGTAAGGCTGCCAGGCAATATAGCCGTCTATCTGCCCTGTGGTCAACAGCACAGGAAGGATGCTCTGGCCTTTGCAGAAGAGAAGCTCCACTTCCGCAGGTCCTCCTTCTGTTCTGTTCGCCATCTCTGTTCTGTTTGCTATTTTTAGGGCATCCTCGCATGACGATGGCGATGAATACGCGGCAAAAATAACTATCAATAGCGCTGAAGAAATGATTCGGGCCGCGTTGCAGGGTATACTCATCAATTCCTTTATGCAGTTTATGTATATATTCACTATGATTGACAGAAAAATAGGAACATCTCTTGATGCTAGAGAAGTCAGATCTGCATAGATTTATTTCTTGCTTCTTACAACAAGCACGGGCCGCTGCCCCATTCTGGCCACATCCGATGCCACGCTGCCAATGGTGACCTCATCTATCCAGCCTTTGCCATGAGAGCCCAATGCAATCAAAGAAGCCTCTTCAATCTCTGCAACTGAAAGGATCTTATCGACAACTCCGCCCACTGCCGCCATGTGAGTAGGTCCTACTTTTGCCATGCCGCCAGAGCCATAAGTTCTCGGCTCTTCAGCCGCTGCAGAGACGGCAAATGTTCTGGCACTGATCCCGGCTGCCGCCAGATCTGCTTTCATCTCTTCAAGCTTTTCATGGGCCTTCTCTAAAGCAGCAACCACCTGGGATTCTTTTTCCCCCTTGGCCACGACATTGAGCAGCAGTACATCTCTTGCGAGCTTCGCTCCTTTTATCTTCTCGATTGCTGCATTTCCTGCCTTTGAGAAATCGGTAGGTGCCAGGACTCGATCGAATATGCGCGCGCAGAATTTGCCCAGTTCTTTGCCCTCTTCATCCAGGGTCTTATAGCGCATGATGAGAAGATCCTTGCCGCCATAGCGGAGGACGCCACTAGAGACGCTGCCCAGGAGCAGGCCCTGCCACATGCTCCTTCCCCTTGCGCCCATCACAACGAGTGAGACATTTTCTTCATGGGCCACATGCTTTATTACTGCATATTCTGGTATCTCTTCCGCTATCTCTGCCCTTACCTTAACCTTTAAATTGGCTTCTTCCAAGATCTTTTTCGGGGCCCCCATCTGTTTTTCGGCTTGTTTGAGATCATCGCCAGGAGACCAAACCCTGGCAAGAGGATCTTTTTCAAGAACATGCAGGAGAACGACCTCTTTTACGCCTGGTATTTCTCCAACGCACTCAACTAATTTTTCCGCGTGCTTGGAAAAATCCGTAGCTATCAAGATCTTTTCGTACATGATTTTACACCTACAATTTGTATATTGCGAATAATCCTATTTAAAGATTGCATTCTAAAATTGACAGGAGATTCAGTACATCCAGATACACAGAAATTCGAGATGCCCGCATAACTCGGTGCAAAGATGCAGCAAAACAATTATTAATAACAAAGTGAAGAAACTTTCAATTCCCCTGACAAAAGGTGTCTGAAATCGCATTTGATGAGATCATAATTCCATTGCTAGCAGTCGGGCTGGCCGAGATGGGAGACAAGACGCAGCTGTCCATACTGCTCCTCTCTTCGAAGACTCAGGAGTACTTCCGTCTTTTGCTGGGGGTGATGCTGGCCTTCCTGCTGGCAGACGGAATTGCCATACTGCTGGGCTCATGGGTGACGAGCGTCATTCCCGTGGATCTGGTGAAGATCGTCAGCGGATTGGTTTTCATCCTCTTTGGACTGCTGATATTGAAGGGCGACAGGGATGACGGCACGGCGGAGAGCAACCTCTCTGCAAAAAGGGCCTTTGCTTCAGGATTCACCATGATCTTCCTCTCAGAGTGGGGAGACAAGACCCAGATCGCTTCCGCCCTCTTTGCTACAGAATACGATCCTGTAATGGTCTTTATCGGCGTCATGATTGCGCTTCTGCTTCTCTCAGTCATGGCCATATTCCTGGGTAAGTTCCTGTCCAGCCGGATCGACCGCAGAGCCATCACGAAAGTGGGCGGCGTGCTATTCCTGCTGATCGGCATGTCTTTTATGCTATCTGCTGCCATGTCATCGGCGATCGTCAGTTTACTTTGAAAAAAAGTTGACAAAAAAATGCCCTGCAATCGTCCGCAGGGCACTTATGACTTACAGGATTTACAGGATTATCTCTATATCCAGCTCTTCTGCCAGCTCTTTGTAGCGGTTCCTGATGGTAACCTCGGTCACGCCTGCCACATCTGCCACCTCGCGCTGCGTCCTTCTGTCCCCGCAGAGGATAGAGGCGATGTAGATCGCAGCCGCGGCCACGCCCGTGGGTCCGCGCCCGCTGGTCAGCTCCTTTTCGGCAGCCTGACGGAGAATCTCAATTCCCTTGGCCTGCACCTCGCCCTTCAGATTAAGACCTGAACAGAAGCGGGGGATGTAATCTATGGGGCTGGTGGGCATAAGCTTGAGTGCCAGCTCTCTGGAGACGAATCTGTAGGTCCTGCCGATCTCCTTTCGAGAGACTCTGGAAACCTCTGCGATCTCATCCAGAGTTCTGGGCACATTGCACTGCCGGCAGGCGGCATAAAGCGCCGCCGCCGCCACTCCCTCAATGCTCCGCCCGCGAATGAGGTTCTTGTCCACTGCCTTTCGATAGACTACCGCAGCCGTCTCCCGCACATTCCTGGATAAACCCAGGGCAGAAGCCATTCTGTCCAGCTCCGATAGAGCGAAAGCCAGGTTTCTCTCCGTGGCATTGCTGACTCTGATGCGCCGCTGCCACTTCCTCAGCCGGTACAGTTGGGCACGGTTCTTGGAGGAGATGGTCTTGCCGTAGGAGTCCCTGTTCCTCCAGTCGATCATGGTGGAGAGGCCCTTGTCGTGGATTGTGTAGGTCATGGGCGCTCCAACTCTTGACCTCTTCATTCGCTGGTCATGGTCGAAGGCTCTCCACTCCGGACCCTGATCGATGAAGTTCTCATCGATGACCAGACCGCAATCTGAGCAGACCAGCTCCGCCCGCTCATAGTCGCGCACAAGGGTGTGGCTGTGGCACTCCGGGCACTCGACGGTGAACTTCTCGAACTCGTCTACCTTCTCTTTCTCGCGCTTGAGCCGGGTCCTCTCCTTGAGCTTTTCCGGCTCTACCCTCTCTATCTCTCTCAGCTTCTCAATTTCTTCCACTTGCTATCTCTCCCCGGCGCCTCGTCGATATAGAGCTTCTTTCCGACGTGGGCAGCGGCATCTACACCTCTATTTGGTCGAACTATGATGTACGGATGATCAATGGGGCCGAATATATCGAAGACTTTTCCAACTCTTGTCCTTTTCTGATCCACAACCCAGGAATTCGATCTAGGGATATCTGTCTTAGTTCCATCAGTCTGCTCGCTTTGAAGAATTAACTTGTTCTGTATAACATGAAGAGCGGTGCCTAATCTCTTCACGAGGCCACCTCATCTATATAGAATACTGAACTAGTATTTAAGCATTCCGAAAACCATTTATAAATGTCTGCTGAGCAAATCGCCTAAAGATTTATCATCCGGGCGGGCAACTATTGGCATGATGTTTGAACAGCTTCCCACCGTACCCACATCAGAAGAGCTTCTGGATAAATCATTCCGGCGTGCCTCCCGTGCCAGTGACGACGAGTCAATGGTCCAGAACGCCGGCAATATTCTCTCAGACAATCTCAGCAATCTGATTCGCAAGTTCCCGTCATTTGAAAAGCTGCCCCCATTTTATCAGGAGATGGCAGATATAATTGCGGGCGTTGACAAGATCCGCATCAGTCTCTCCCGCCTGGGCTGGGCTTCCAGGCAGATCAAGCTGATCACCCGGGAGTACACCGGCAAGATCAGAAGGTCACGGGGCCTTGACACCTCCCCGGCGAGAAAGTCGGCCTTCGGGCGCTACTCTTCGGTCATGAGGTCCATCGATAAGGACCTGAAATTTCTCAATAAAGCTCGGAACCTTCTGCGCCAGATGCCGACCATAGACCCGGCGGTGCCGACCATTCTCATCGCCGGCTATCCAAATGTCGGCAAGTCAAGCTTCATTGTCCAGGTCACCGGCGCCCGGCCAGAAATCGCCAGTTATCCATTCACCACGCGGGGCATCTTTGTGGGCCACTTTCAGCGAGGCGAGCAAAAGTATCAGGTGGTGGATACGCCCGGACTGCTCGACCGGCCCCTGGAGGAGAGAAATGATATTGAGCGGCAGACGGTGGCAGCACTGAACCACCTGCAAGGGGTCGTTCTCTATATTCTTGATCCCAGCGAGCACTGTGGCTATCCCATCGCGTCCCAGCTCGCTCTGGCCGAGGACCTCAAGAACTGGCTAAAGCTGCCGGTTCTTGTCACTGCCAATAAGGCTGACATTTTGAGGTGGAGTGGCGAGAGCGATATGCTGCAAATGTCCACCGAGACCGGCCAGGGCGTCGGAGAGGTGCTGGATAAGCTTGTCAGCTTGCTTGACGGCATGCCGCGCTATGTTGCTCCGGAACCTGATCAAAATGAAGAGCCAATAGTCCCCAGCCGGAGAACATAAAGCCGCTCGAAGAAGCATCCCTCATCTGCCACCACCACCGCAGAGAGTCCGGCAGATGCCGCCGCCTCCCGCACCTCGGCGAGGCCGGTTAGGCTTGATATGAGCAGCAGCGCTCTGCCGCCGGGAAGAAGGTGCCCGGAAAGGTCGGCGATGAACCGATCCACTGTCTCCCTGCCGCTCTTTCCCCCGTCCAAGGCGCGGTCTATCCAGTGGCCGGTCCTCTCCTCTGGCAGAGTGGGAAGGTATGGGGCATTGAAGAGCACCAAATCAAAGCTTCCTTTTATTCCCGAAAACAGATCCGCCCTTATGACCTCAACCCCCCTTGCCCTCGCCGCCCGGGCTGCATGGGGATTGATATCCGTGGCCAGCAGGCGAGCGACCCTAGGCCTCAGCTCCTGGGAGATCAGGCCGCTTCCGCAGCCGATCTCCAGCACGCTGTCCGATGGCCAGGTCTCGGAGAGGGCAGCCCTGAGGAGGAGGAAGGTGTCCTCGGCGGGAGGGTAGACTTCGTCGTAGTCGATGGGGGCAGGGGCGGCGAGATTGGGGGTCATTAATATTTGGTCAGGGGCTCACCAGGTAAGCAAATAGCTCATTGGCATCTTTGAAAGCCTTGCAGCGGCCCTCTGCATAATCCTCCAGGCCCTCTCTGATGCCATCGAGGAACTCCTGCGCCATCCTCGAATTGTGACCTTTCAATTCGCTCTCTCCATTTCCTTCCAAAAAGCAAGTTCCGCTCTGCCCTCAGGCGGAACCTGCCAGCCTCTTCTTCTCAAGCTCCTGCAATTGAGCCACCCTCATCTTCACCACATCCATGGCATCCTCAAAGAGCTTTCTGTCGATCTCGATGCCGAAGAATTTCCGCAGCTTCTCGGGCGGGGTCATGCTGGTTCCGGCGGAGAGATAGGCCACGTAGTCTTCATTGAACTTCTTCGGATCTTCCTTATACATCTTGAACAGTGACAGGGTTATGGCTTTGGAGAGGGCATAGCTGAAAGTGTAGTAATTGTTGGTCAGATAGATGTGGCTGATGTAGGTCCACTGGGCGCTGTCCTCAGGATAATAGTCCACCAGGCCGCTCCGGTACTCCTTTGACAGGTCGGTCCAGAGCTGGTTCAGCTCGCTGCCGCTTACATTCGTCTTCTGCCGGATGAGGCCGTGAGCCTTGTTCTCAAACTCGGTGATCATGGGCTGGAAGGTGAAGTAGTTGTCATAGCCGCTCACCGCTCCAGCCAGAATGGCGAGAGCCGTGTCCTGATCGTAATTCTTCAGGGCATAGTCCACAAATAGCTCCTCATTGAAGGTGGAGGGGATCTCCATCTCGTACTCTGTGCCGCCGCAGTAGAGGTAATCGACATTCTTGCCCATCAGGTAGAAGTTGATGGCGTGTCCCATCTCATGTGTAAAGGTCCTCTGGTCATCCATCAGGCCCTTGTAGTTCATGAATATCAAGGCCGGCCTCTGCAGGGCGCACATATCCTGGCAGTAGCCGCCCGACTGCTTTCCGCCATCCGGATTGGGGTAGACGTCTATTGATCCGCTTGTTGTTGTTTTGTTGAATATGTCCAGGAAGGCCGGGTCCATTTCCGCATAGGAGGCGGATACATTGGATAGCGTCTCCTCATAGCTGTACTTCCTGTCGGGGTTTTTCATCAATTGAAGGGACAGGTCGTAGGGCATAAGCCTGGAGAGGTTCATTCTGGCCTTTCGGAACCCGTAGTAGCCGTCAAAGTCGCCCTTGCGCTCCTTGAAGACCTGGTTCATCGCCTCCACCTGATCTTTGTTCATGTGAGTGTCAAACATTTTGGCATCATACGAGTCGCTGTAGTTCAGCTCTCTGGCGAGAAGGTCGTCAAGCCTGGATTTATTGCAGTAGATCTCAGCCATTTTGTCCGACTGGTCGATGAGATGGTAGAAGCGTTTGTCGTAGCCCTTCTGCCGGTTGCTTCGGCTCCGGTCAGTGGAGAGAAGCTCTGAGAAGGTTTGAGAGTTTATGGCCAGCTCCCGTCCGTCGTCCAGAGTGATATTTCCTGCAACGGTAACGTTATTGGTTACTATCTTTTCCGCCTCGGTATTGAGCTTCATGAGCTGATTGGATATATCGGCCAGATAGGCAGCATGGGTCTCATTTCTGGGCCGGTGATCTCTGTAGCGCATGTAGCTGTTTTCAAGGTATGCTCTGTAGGCCTCCAGAGCTGGCTGCTCGGAGAACAGTCGGTTCCATTTAACAGGAGGAAGGGACTTAAGAAGCACCTCCGCAAATGAGGTGGCCTTGGCATGCTCAGTGTAGAGGTTCTGCACATCGGAGATGAAGCTCTCGAAGAACTTGTCATTGACATTCAGGCTGTTCTGGGCATAGGCATAGGACATAACCACGCTCAGGTTGCGGCCAAAGTCCCGGTTCGCCTCAATGTACTCCAGCAAAACCTCTCCAGTGAGGTTGGCAAACCTGGGGCGAAATGTCGCATTTATCTTCTGCGAATCGTTTTTCAGAGCGCTAAATTCCGCAACTGCCGCCTGTCTATCCTTGAATAGACTGGATAGATCCCAGGAGGTAGTGATATTGCCCCTATTATTATTCTCATTCTGCCCTGCCGTCCCATCTCCCGCAGATGCTGCAAGGCCAGAGCCACCAATTAAAAGCATAATGGCAATGAGCGCTGCTAATATTAATATTCCTTCTGCCCGCTTGTTCATTCATCCACCTCGATTGGCAAACAGAATGCATCGCCACTATAAATAATTGAGTTTGCCTGTCGCACTTAGAAATGCAGGCCGATGAAGAAGAAGACCCCCGTTCTTCATGGGTGCGGAGCGAATGCCGAGCGCCTTTCAATTGCTTTGGCTTCCATTGCCATGCAGAGGAAGTTGTATACGTAAATAAGAAGGAGGGAGGCAAAAGTCTGCGCTATAGGAGGGAAAAAGATATTTCGACTTTTGCCAGATACTATATACGACAATTGCCGAGATAAGTAGATTTCGCTTGAGACAAAGATCATACCTATCTCAAAGTAATCATCAGATAACTCATAATCGAGTCTGCGGCGGGCCAGCGCCGATCCACAGCGCCCTTTTAGAAGGGACCGATCACCTTGGTGAGGGCCTGACCCAGCCCGAAGCTCGATATAAAGCCGGGGGCTTCAGACAAAAAGCACTGGATTCGTCCACAGCGTCCGTCTTACGGGAACCCGTTGCACCGCCAGATGCCGGGCCTTATTTGCCTTTGCCTCAGCTTTGCGCGCGCCCGACGAGCATGAGCGAGAATCTTCAGGAATGGCCGGTTGAGCATACTGCGCCATTTAAGGCGTGCTCCTATTCAGGCCGCAAGGCCTTCTGCCATCCAAATGGCTTTTCGAGTGCTGTACTGATACAGCTCCTCTCATGTCTTGGGAGCTTTTTAGGCGCATCCCCGACGGGATCTGCCTTTTAGGCTCTTCATTCATGAGAACTCGGCCGTAAGCCTTTATCCTCGCCAGCACAACTTGTAGCGCGGCAAATTATCCATATAATCGTTATAGATATTTGTAGCTTTCGGTCAAATGGATCAAATGGGCGAATGGCCGAAAGCTGGGCATGGGAGATTTCTGATGCAAAAGCACGCTGGAAAGCAAATCCATAGGAGGCCCTTATGGCCGAGCATTCGCGGCCCTCTTTTGGCCTATTGAAAAAAATAGTGTTAGTTTAAAGTCGTTGCCCCTGGTTGAAATTCTGGAAGAGTTTATGTACCTAAAGACTGGATAGGCAAGAAAGTTAAAATCGTTCTTGTTGAGCCGGTAGACGGAGAAAATTAAGTAAGTTGCGTTCTAGTTTTTTATTATACTAATTGCTGTGCAGGATCAAGATTATGTTACTGACCACCATTAATGAAACACCACAAACGAACACCTAAGGATGCAACAGAACCCTGATCGAAAAATTTTTAATCTAGGCACGTGCAAGTTATTTTGGTTTTTCTGCAGAAGAATGGAAATTCGAACGAATATTATATCTACTGGCAACAGATGAGGTAGAAAATAATGAGTAACGACGATAATAGCAAATCCTTCTGGACCACGTTGCCCGGCATCCTGACCGGAGTGGCTGCACTACTGACGGCTGTGGGCGGATTATTGACCGCAATTGATTGGCAAGGCCATAATGATGGAGCTGAACCAGGCAAATCCATACCGGAGCCACTAAAGGTAGCTCCTTACACAGACGAACCCCTGAAGATCAATAGCTTTGTTTTAGATTATGCCACTATCCTTCAAGATGATAGCTCAAACTTGAGCTGGGCGGTTTCTGGAGCCAAAAAAGTCAACATACTTCCCGGGCCGCATCAAGTAAGCTCTAAAGGTTTTTTGCTGGTTTCGCCGGAAAAGACAACGGAATACAGTCTTACCGCTATGAATGGAACTGAGCAGGTAGCAGCTTCCGTCCGTCTGGAGGTGCTGGATGCATATTGCTACGCGAAAGGCAATATAACCCTAGAAGTGAATTCGCTTGCTCAAGGAAGAGGTATCGACCTGGACATCAATGATGATGATGATGATCTGGACAGTGACAATTCCGACCCGATTTCTGACCTCGATGCAGTCGATTCCGACAATGAGAGTTACGACCAGGCTTCTGACTTCGATGCTGCTGATACCGACAATGATAAGTCCGGCCAGGTTATCGACATCTTGTACGGAGGCTATTTTAAGGCCCCGTTCACCGCAGATATCAGTATTACTCCGATATATGGTGCAACAATTGTATCGAATGAGAGAGATTATCCATTCTGGCCGGAAGGGCTCGGCACCAAGGTTAAACCCAATACTAATATTGACGTTAGCAATTGGTCGGAGCAGAAATATATCTGGGTAAATACTGATAAAGGCGGCTGGTCCAAGGTTAGCATCCATAAGACTCTGGACAAATGGTCGGGAACCGTAGATATATCGTATATCACCTGGCAGCAATTTAGTATGGGTGGATAGCGCAAAGAAATTGAGTGTTTGCGAGGCAAGAGCGCGAAGCAGGCCGGGAGAGGAATTTGCATAGTTCCTGCTGGCACCCGGCCTTACTTTCTTTGAGCTGCTCCGATTCAGTCTATCTGGATCGAGAACGATGGCTAACTTCGCTTATCCTACTGGCGTAGCTAGCTATCCATTTTCCTCTTTATCCAGACATTGGAAGAGAAAGCAAAATAAATAAACTTAAAAATAAGAAAGCTATCTTCAGGCCTAGCTTCCTGCCGCCTGATTTTCATTCCCGTCTGGGTAGATAAACACTCCTTGCTTATCAAGGTCTATGTCCAGATCCTGGAACCGCTTCAAATACTCCTGGTGGAGCTCTCTGGGATCCATATCCTTGAATAGATCTGGCAATGTGATCTTGGCGGTATAGAGCAGGCCGAGGAAGTACCTCTTATTCTGAAGCTCCTTTGACATCATATAAACTCTCTTATTCTTAATGGCATTGATGTCGCTCCATCCCGTTTGGTTCATTGTCTTTTCCCATAAAAGCTTCATGTCGCTGGAATCTTTGGCAGCATGGCCTCCGACATCCACCTGGCGCTGAATGATATCCGGGTTCTTGGTTATGATCTTCTCCGGGTCCACCTCTGCATACTGAGTATCCACGATGTCATCCGCAAAGATATTCCTCCCGCCCGCCATCTCAAGCCTTACCGCTGCCCCGGAAGACTTGCCGTAAGCGCCGAATGGCGGAAATTCTCCATATCCCAGGTATACTTTGGGCCGTTCATTCTCGGGAAGAGTGGATGTTCTGTTGACTACGAGATTGATGCAGTCGTTATAAAACTTCAGAAACTCATCGGCTTCCTTTTCTTTCTCCAGGAGATAAGCAATCTTCCTGGTTTCGTTATCGTAATTTTCCAGTCGATAGCAGTCGAATCTGGCAATAGCAATCTCTGGGTCGGATTCGTTTAAGCTCTTCCGTAGCGAATCTCCTGCAGCCTTCTGCCATGTCGCCTCTATGATCACCAGATCGGGATGAAGCTCAAGCATCTTTTCCACATCAGGTGTCGTGGTTGACCCAATTGAGGGCAGCTTGCTGAACTCCGGGAAGAAGACCGGGTCATCTGCGGTGGATTTGCTCACGCCGACAATCCTGTCCTTGGCCCTAATAGAGCGCAAGAGCTCCACAGCATTGGAATTCAAAATAACCATTGATTTAACTGGATGGTAGATGACGATCTCATTGCCCAGCGAGTCAGTGACCTTTCGAGGATAGTCCTCCTTGATATGCTTGATCTCCTCGAATTGATCTGATGTTATCTTTCCTTCCTTCAGCGAGTTTTCTGCATTCGACAGCTCTTCCTGCGAGATGATTTTGTCTCCGTTCTGGTCGCCCGGCACTGCACCCCAGGCAAAGGTGGATACTGCCAACGCAACCAGAAGAATCAATCCAATTCTAAGTGCCATTCTCATATTCGAAACCTCATTTATGACAATTTTTCATATTATTACTATTAGAGTTCTTATTTAATATTAAGAATTATTAATAGGTATCGGACTAATGTCTATAACCCCTGCAAATGCTTCTCGTAGCTAAATTGTTTCATGCCAATCGGAGTCACCTCATTTCTGCAATCGAGATTCTCTTTAAGGAGATTGGTCTCGCTGAAATTGATATCACTGAAATTGCTATATGTATTAACCGGTATTACAAACTATATCATACAATAATATAGATTAATATTACTAATTGCGAGGTAGCCATGAATAACCCATCTGGATTTTTGCCAGGTCTCTTTTCTAAATAAATACTGCCCAGAGGCGATACAGATGTTCGGCGTGCAGGACCGTGTGGTTGGCATTGAGACGTAAGCACAGGAGTACATCCAATGGCACATTGGCCATCTTACCGATCTCAAGAATGCCACTGGGAAGATTCCTGAAGACAAGAAGCCGACTGTGCTGGTGGCTGCTTATCCCAATGCTGACGAGAAGACGCTATTCACCTTTGCGCAGATCGACACCCTGACGAGCATGATAAAGCTTGCCGGAGGCAGGAGCATTGCAGCAGATCTACCAGACTTTATGAAGTCCAACTACCGAATTGAAGCTCTCTAGAGTGCTCTTGTTATGCTTAGCCCTGAGAGCTGAGACCGTAAGCCTTTATCCTCGACTGAATAACTTTCAGCGTGGCAAATTATTATTTCGAAGACTGAACAGAGATGGCCAGGAGCGAATCCAAGACGCATGGATGCTTTCGCTGAAAAAAGGTGAGTTTTTCCTTTGAAACATGCAGCACACAAAAACCCTAGTGGATTCGGTTATTGTTCCACTCAATCATCATGATCTCCGGGGCTTCGCTGTTGTACTGCAATGTATGCTTCTTTCGGCTTGAATCATAGATGGTCAGCAAGTATCGATCACCGCTCTTATCGGTAAAATACAGATACATCGATCCAGAAAAAGGACCTTTTGGCCCTCGGGCATCAACGGTGAGCTGATACTCATATATTCCGGATATTTTATCAAGGCTAATTGCAAATACTGCTCCATTATTGTTAGCAACCATGCAGCTTGACAGATCCGCTCTTCCATTGAGCATGACTGACTCAGTCGGCTGAAGGCCCACCATAGAAACAGCTGAGGAGTTCTGGCCGCACCTTCCTGCAAATGATCCTCCTACCACGCCAGGAATGACTTTGAAATTGATAAAGAGAGGATGACCGGTCTTAGGAACCTGGCCAGGCGGCAGCCACCCACCGTCCCCGGATCTCGCTCGAAAGCCGCTTCCTCCGGAGCAACTATTGGGATACAGGCCGGTAGGGCAATCAAAGCTGAAGACAAAATTTGTGCCGTCATCCGCTCGATAAGCAACAATAGCATCTGAACCATGCGGTGGAGTCAAATTGGGATAATCCTGGAGCCACAGGATTGCCTGCGACCTTGCCGCAATGCGCTGGGGAAGATTAATGAAGTGGCCGTGACCAATATCGCGGCGTGCAAGCGTGAGGTTTTGACCATTTTGAGAATTGTCAATAATCACGTAACACGAATAGTCCATGAAAGGCTCGATCACTATTGATGTAGTCGGCGCAGGGCAAGGAATGAATGCAAAACTGCCGTTAGACTGCAAAACGACCTGCCTAATTTCCGATGCCAATGAGTCCTTATCGACAACGACAAAGGAAATAGTTCTGGTTGGCATGTCCGCTGTAGAGGGGCACTCAAATCCAGAGTTGATGTAATTGACCAGTGATCTCGTTAGCCCCGAGATGGGCGCATGAGTGTGACCCATTACCACCACCTGAGCATTGCTGCTGAATGCCTGTCGCTGCGCAAACCACCCCATATATGAAGCATCATAATCGGCCAGGGCCGCCTTTAGGGCAACGAGCAGTCCATCTTCCCCACCGCCGTTTTGGGCCACCCACCTGGTGAAGAGATCGTTGTATACCGCCTTGACCTCATTCAGCGTTGTCGTTGATCCGTTCGACAGCAAGATCGGCCATGATTCAGACACGCTTTCTTTTCCGGCGATGCCATCAAGAAGCGCAGCCGAAACCGATACATCCCGATTCTTTACCGCATTTTGGATGATCGATAATGCGTTTATGCCATTGGGATAGCCTTGATCTTTTAGCTCCGATACATTTTTGCCGGGAGGCAAGTGCGACTGCCAGTATGTGGCAATCGTCCGGGTCACAAAGTGCCCAACAGGCAACGGGGCCCATTTGGTGGCAAAATCAGGAGCATTGAACATCGTAAAATCGTTGCCATGCGTAACAAGTATGCTCGAATTGCCTGCAGAGATGTAATTTTTCCTGGAAAACCGGAGACTATGTCCGCCTGGGCTCTTGATAGAGGCGACATCAGCTTCAGTAACAGACATGTCATGATTGCCTGAGATGTATGTTACAGCACCCCCCAGAGCATCGAGAGCCCTTGCCAGCCATCCTTGCAGCCCAAAAATATTTGGGTTTTTCGCGGCGATCTCTGTAAAGACCGGTGGCCGAACATTGAACGGATAGGTCCAGGTATCAATAACATCGCCCGCCAGGACAAGCTCGCTGACATCCTGGGCATTATCTATAACCCATTTGAGAATCGCAGCCAAATACGGTTCATGAACACTTTTTTGATACCAGCAAGTCGGAGAATTGTCACCGATATGGATATCGCTCAATATAATTATTTTGTTTTTCATAAAATGCCCCGCATACTATACTTAATAATATTTTGTTTTCAGCTAAGTATGCATGCATGGCATATATTTATTTCGTAAGTCCCTAAAAATCATCATAGACATTCAAAGCAATATTAGACCTAACGCCATCGAATACCGCTTGTTTCTAACTCAAATTTCTTCTTCAAAATTGTCCAAAAAAAATGGTGCAGGAAAATTGGACCGATGCAAAAATTGATTGAAAAAGAAAGTGCAAAGGGGTAAGATTGAGAATAACATAAAATATAAAAAATAATGCATGCCTTCTCAGACTCATCGGAAGCTCTTGCGTTCTGCCTTCAACCCAGTATTTTAATCGCCTCTTCCGCCGTTTTGCCCTTGTTTACAATGGCAGCGATGGCCTGGGTCATCTTTGTCGGGTCCTGATGCTGGAAGACATTCCTGCCGATGGCCACGCCGCGCGCGCCCGCCTGCATAGCACCCTCGATCATCTGCAGAAACTCCATATCAGTTTCTGTCTTTGGCCCGCCGGCGATGACCACGGGAACAGGACAGCCCTCCACCACCCGCCGGAAGGAATCGACGTCTCCTGTGTAGTTGGTTTTAATGATATCCGCGCCAAGCTCCGCTCCCGCTCTGGCTGCGTGGGAGACTACCTCCACGTCATTGGGGTTGGCGATGGATTTGCCGCGCGGGTACATCATGGCTATGAGGGGCACGCCCCAGAAGTCACAGCGCTCGCTTACACAGCCCAGTATGCTGAGCTGGTCGGATTCGGTCTCTGAGCCGATGTTGATGTGGACGGATACGGCATCTGCGCCCATTTTCAGGCACTCTTCCACCAGGCAGACCTGTACCTTATTGTTGGGGTCGGGACCGAGTGAGGTAGAGGCGCTCATATGCACAATCAGGCCGACATCCCTGCCGTAGCCGCGATGTCCGTGCCGGACCATTCCCTTCTGCTGGAGGACGGCATTGGCACCACCCTTGGCCACCTTGTTGACCATCTCCGGAAGGTCGACCAATCCCTTGATTGGGCCGACGGATATACCGTGGTCCAGTGGAATTATAACTGTGTTCCCGCTCTCTCTATCCATTATCCTCTCAATTCTAACTCTCTTGCCAATCTCACTCAAACTGCATCATCCCGTAAATGCTAACATGACACACGCTAACACGTATCATATTTAAGCGTTGCGATTGACGGCAGACATAGATCGGCAAGCAAAAGAATAGAATGGCAATTGCCTGCAAGAGACAATTTTAGCCAAAATCAAAGGCAAAATTAGAAGGCAAAATGCAGATGAGATTAATATATCTGGTGCAAAAATTATTGGTTTCAGTTAGCTGCAACCGCAGTCCTGGTCATCATGTCCGCATCCGCAGCCACCATGATCATGATCGCAGCTGCTGTGATCGTGATCGCATGTATCGGAATTTGCGCATGACCCGCAGCTAGATACCTCGTCCTCTGGGCCGCGAATGATGAAACCAGTTCCCAGCTCTTCGTCATCTACATAGTCAATTATGGTCTCTCGGAGCAGTTCCGCATCCTGAGGACTCATATGGATCTTTACGCCCCGGCTCTCAAAGATCTTGTCGCCTGCCTCCTGATCTCCCAGAGCCAGACCATAAGTCGCACCACTGGCATCAATAGCTGCCAGGAACATCCTGATCACCTTGCCCTCTGCCTGGCTGCGCCGGATCATATTTGCTGCTGCCTCGGTAATCTCTATCATTAACTGCACATCCCAGTCATATCAGCACAAAACTCGTATTTAAAGATATTATTATCATCGAGGAGCGCCAAGGAATAAAACATGGGCGTCGATTTGGGTGACCTGCTGCAGAGAAAGAAGATCGAGATAAAAGAGCTCTCAGGTAGATGGGTGGCTGTTGATGCATTCAACACGCTCTACCAGTATCTGAGCATAATCAGGCAAAAGGATGGAACACCTCTCATGGACCGCCAGGGAAGGGTAACCTCGCATCTGTCCGGTCTATTATATCGAACCACAAATCTCATCGAAGCCGGAGTCAAGGTGGCCTTTATCTTCGACGGCGATCCTCCTTCCCTAAAGGCGGAAACTCTCGCGCAAAGGTCTGAGGTTAGAGAAAAGGCAGAAGCAGCCTGGCAGGAAGCAAAAGACGCCGGTCAGGACGGATTCAAATATGCCCAGGCAGCTTCCCGCATCAACTCCGAGATCCTGGAGGATGGCAGAAGGCTCCTTCTGGCCATGGGGCTTCCTGTCGTTCAGGCTCCATCGGAGGGTGAAGCGCAGGCTGCAGCCATGTGCGCCAGAGGAGATGTCGAGCTGGTGGCAAGCCAGGATTATGATTCCCTCCTATTCGGCGCGCCCCAGGTGGTGAGGAATCTGACCATTACCGGAAAACGAAAGCTTCCCAGGAAGAACATCTACGTGGATGTTGAGCCGGAGGTCATCGATCTGGAGGAGGGGCTGGCGCGACTGGGCATAAGCCGCAAGCAGCTTGTGGAGATCGGCATCATGTGCGGCACCGACTACAATGGTGGCCTGACTCGCGTCGGTCCAAAGACGGCTCTTAAGCTCATCAAAGAAAAGGGAGATCTGGAAGCCGTCCTTGCCGACCAGGAGGAGAAGATCGAGAGATTTGCAGAGATCCGGGAATTATTCCTACACCCTGTTGTGACAGAAGACTATGAGATCAAGATGAAAAAACCCCGCATGGATGAGATCGTCTCTTTCCTGGTTTCTGAAAGGGATTTTGATGAGGAGAGAGTCTTAAAGACAGCAATGCGGCTGGAGGAGGTTTACAAACGTGGACAGAGCACGCTCGACCGATGGTTCTAGCCAAGCGCTGCCTGGCATCTCAAGCTTTTCAGGATACGACCTGGACCTGCACAGGGCCATTGACCTTATCCGGAAGAGCGGAGCGCAATTGGTGGGCCTGCAAGCCCCGGAGGGACTGAAGAGGGCCATGCCAGCACTGGCCCGCCATATTGAAGAGAATACGGGAGCAATGGTCATCATCTCCGGAGATCCCTGCTTTGGAGCCTGCGACGTTGATATGCAGCTATGCGGGTCAGTGGATCTGATGCTCCATCTGGGCCATGCTGAGCTGGAAGACGGCCCGGAAAATGTCATCTTTTTAGAAGCGAGGATGGGAGAAGACCTGAAAGAGGTTGCAGCAAAGGCCGCCCAGGTCCTCAAGGCAAAAAAAGTGGGCGTTACCACTACCATTCAGCATGTGCATAAGCTAGGCCAGGCACTGGATGCTCTCAAAGAGAATGGCATCCTGGCCTCTGTCGGGCCCTCCGGAGGAAGGATTGCACGGGCAGGCCAGGTCCTGGGCTGCAATTACAGCACCGCCCGGGCGCTGGATGTGGAGGAGTACCTCTTCATAGGAACGGGAAAGTTTCATCCTCTGGGAATTGCTCTGGCCACAGGCAAGAGGGTGGTAATTGCCGATCCGATTACCGGCGAGGTCTCGGAGATCGATACTGATCCCATGCTGCGCAGACGCTTTGCTGCCATCACGCGCGCCAGGGATGCAAAACGCTTTGCAGTTCTGGTTTCAAAGAAGCCTGGACAGAAAAGGATGGAAACGGCAGAGGGGATCAAGGCTCTGGGCGAAGCCTACGGGCGGGAGATGTTTCTGGTATATCTGGACAATATCGAACCCGACAGGCTTCTGAACCTGGGGGCGGAAGCAGCCGTCTCTACCGCCTGCCCGAGGGTTGCTCTGGATGATGCAGCAAAATACCGGATACCGATTCTCACGCCGCCTGAGTTTGAGATAATGCTTGGGAAGAGAAATTGGGAGGATTACAGGTTTGATGAGATAGAATAGATCTCTTTGAAAGGATATTATCTTATTAGCAGGATAATACCTGTTTAGTATTTTTTAAATATGTACATTTGGTAGCAATAATAATAAACAATCATTAAATATAACCGCTAAATTTATTAATGGGCAAATTAAGTTAAGTTTGGAATTAGGATAGATCCATAAAAACCAAAAAATTGGAGATGCCCATGAGCCAAGAGAGTGAGACGGCTGCAGAAGATATTAATAATGTCTATAATGATGCTTTTAATAAATTATCTCAAGAGATCCTCGAGGGTGCAAAAGAAGGATTCAAAGAAGGCATAAAGGCGGGAGTCGAGAGCGGCATTCAGGAAATTCTTACGATGGGCTTTCTGAGGTCCAGAAGCGAGAAATCTCCATCGGACGCCGAAATTCTCAGAGGCGCAGCAGGAGAAGGTCTTCAAAAGATGGCATGCACCATCACAGAGAGAAACGTCTGTCCGGTCGTCAGATCCTGGCTGGAAAAGCGATGCAATGAAGCGATAAACATCCTCGCCGCCAAGAGACTGGTCGAGGCAGAGCAAGATGCCAACACGCTTGCTAGCTACCTCAAGCTAGAGGAGAAAGCCGACAAGAAATACAAAGAGATGTCCGAACTGGCTAAAGCAGCTCTGCCATCCGGCTTCGTTATCGATTCTCTCTTCAATGGCATCCAGAGTGCTATCTGGAGCGGCATCAAAGAGGACGCAAAAGGCTGCCAGAAGAGAATTGCAGAGATGAAAGCTGCCAAGCAAAAAACCTGAAATATGGAATCGATATGCAAGATAGCGAGCAGAACGAGGGTCTCATCAAAACTCCTGTGCAGAAGCTGGTCGGAGATTTAACCGAGAAGTACATCCGAGAGACGGTTAAGCGATCTGCCCAGAGGATACTGCAAAAAAATGGAGATCAGTTTTCCAGAGAGATGGATTCCGCCTGGAAAGCTGCCTCGGAAAAGGGCAGAGATCAATTCTCAAAGGATTTGCAAGATAAGATATCCAGAGCGCTTGATTCTTCAATTGATGCCATCGATCTGCAGAAAAGGATTGATGCTATTATCGACGAGCAGCTCGATCCAGAGCTACTCGATCCTGCTCGAGTGGAGCCTCTAAAGCCCGGAGAAATCGAGACTCCTTCCAGCAAAAAAACGCTAAATGGATATTTAATAAAAATATTTATCGCAATACTCCTGATTTCCGCAGGGATCTATTTTGCCCTTCCTGTAGTCTTCCCGGCCGAGCTACGGGTAAACACAACAAGCATCGATTTCGGAACAATGGAGGAGAGAGTTCCTTCGCCGCTCACATTTGCCATCAGCAACTTGGGCAGGGGATCACTCTCCTGGAACGTTTATTCGGATGATCCCTGGATTGGCCTTGAGCCGGCATCTGGAACCAATAACGGCTTGGTGAAGGTAAGCATTCGAGGCCCTCCTCAGGCAGGTACTTTCAAAGGAGTCATTAATGTTCGAGCGGATAACCACCAGAGCCGGAGAATCGAGGTAAACCTGCGGGTGTTATCACCGTCGAAAATATCCATTGATCCTCAAATCTTGACCTTCCGCAAGAAATTGGGCGATAGGCCGAGTCCAGCCAGCCAGACCCTGAGGATTACAAATTCCGGCGAATTGACCCTTAACTGGAACGCAGAGGCAAATGAACCATGGATCACTCTCAGCAATAGCGAAGGCATCAACGACGGAGAGATCCAGGTGGGAATAACCGGAAGCCAGAGGCTAGGAACACATAGAGGGGAAATTGCCGTCATATCGGATGATAAGAGAATAGTAATTCCTGTGATCCTTGAAGTATTCGAACCCGCGAAGCTGTCAGTATCTCCTGACCCATTGATCTTCCATTTTTCTGCCTACACTGAGGAGCCATCTCAGCCCCAGACCTTCAGCATAGCCAACAATGGCGGAGAGGAGCTGAACTGGCATATCAACTCTGATCCGTGGATAACTGTAAATCCATCATCTGGAAATTTAGAGGCAGGGTCGTCTAAGGAGATCATAGTTGGTATTGATACGCGGGAGCTGAGCATGTCCGATTACAATGGTAATCTGGCAATTGAATCAAGCGGCGGTAACGCAGATGGCATTGTGACGCTGACCAGAGTAGTGAAATAATGATGTAAGAAGGCCTCAAGCTGAGGCGAACTCATCTCTCATATTTATCATAAACTATAATTACATTGAAGGCATATCGATAATGTCAAAAGCTCCGGATATGAGGCCAGAGAATGATCGCTTCCTTCAGGATATTCAGGATAGTTCCCTTTATTGCAGGATTGATGATACTGGCATTGAGCGGCACAATATCGTCAGATGAATTTGAAATTTCCGTCCCCAACGATCCACGGGATTTTTATGTTATCATATCACCTGCCAGCGGATCTGCGCCGCTTGCAGCAACCTTGCAGGTAGGAGGACTTGCCCGGACATCCTTTCAATTTTGGGAGCTGGACTGGGATGGCGACGGTCAGGTCGATGTGATGGGCCAGGGATCACCTTATCAGGAGATCACTTATACTGCTCCGGGAAATTATCTACCTGTATTTAATTTCTACAATGAAAGAAATGAGATGATCGCCCAGGCGAGAGGATCCCTGACAGTTGCCGATGATCAACTCCGATCATCAATGGGGTCTGAGGCTATCGGAGATTACAGCACTGAGCATTCCGGCGATGGCACCTCTTTCAGGATGCAGGATGTTTTCCCCGGTCAGGCCCAAGCTCCATTCTTTGTTCTGGATGGATTTTCCAGTGCCAAATCAAATGGCACCGATGGCACAGCAAGCCAGAGCCAGGCTTTGACTGCCGCTCCCAGCGGCTGGGGGATAGTCAAAGATACCCGGGCACCTGGAGATCGCCGCCCTGCCCGGAATCTGGACAATGGGCAGAACAGCTGGTCTCCGCCCAGAGAGGAATTCACTGATTATCTCAAACCGGTGCTTTATGCATCAACAGAGAGGGGAGCGGCTCCACTCACAGTTAGCTTCGATGCCAGCGGGACCTATTCGCGCTACGGGGTGATGCGATATAACTTCGATGTCATCTGGGGGCCACATGAAGCCGAGGATGACGGCTATTATCTTTATTCAGGGAACAGCCCCCAGTGGATGCATACCTTTGAGGAGTACGGAATGTACCTTGCCATTTTGGATGTAGAGGACAATTTAGGAAATAGAGCGAGAACTACTAAAGTTATTTTTATGCTTTGATATGGCATGAAGAGCAAAAATGATAAACAATGAGACCATTGGCATTTCGGAAATGACAGATCCAATAGGCATAGCCAAGCATTTGCCAGAGCTAAAAAGCCTCTGGAAGGAATCCATTGGCGAACCAGAGATAATGGTGGCGATCATTGATGGACCGGCTGATCTTTCACACCCATGCTTTTAGGGAGCGGACATTACCCAGTTAGAGGCTATGGGGTCAAGGGACGCCAAAATTGCACCACTATATCAAAATGGAACTGCTGCTACCAGCATAATCTTCGGCCATCATGCTAGCCTCGTACCCGGCGTCTCTCCCAGATGCCGGGGCCTAATCGTCCCGGTTTTTTCAGATGATTGACAAACGCCATACGTCTCTGTGCAAAGAATGGAGTTCTTCTTGTTGCCGCCGACAGGAATGAGGGCTGCCAATTATCTTCATCCACCGGACGCCATTCCTTCGACCATAGCATTTTGCCACCAGGCGAAAGAATAACGGCCGCAGCTCCCGGAGGTGGCGTGGCCATGAAGAGCGGCACGAGATTTGTTGCGCCAATAGTCTCAGGAATTGCCGCCCTACTTTTAAGCATCCAGAAGAAAAGAGGGGAAAAGCCAGATCCCAACTTCGTTCCTGAAAGGAGCATATTTAGCCTGGGCGCAGTACAAGCGTGATCGAGGAACGCAAGTCAATAGCGCCAAAGGAACTAGACGCTTTTGTCGGTGTCCGTCCCTCCTATCCCCTCAGCCGCTCCTGTATCCACTCTCTCCTCATCCTGAAGCTGAACCTCGCCTCTGGGTTTGCCCTCATCAGCTCCTTTGCGATCTTCACAGCCTGCTCTAGAGCCGCCTCGTCCGCCTCCTCAGGCACCTCGGCATTGAAGGGATAGGTCTCAGCCAGCTCAGCCGGGTATGGTCCGAAGGGCGGCTTGAAATAAAGCACCCGGTCGTACCCGGTTGTGTCCGCCTGCGGATCATCGGTGATCAGGATCTCTCCCTGAAGGGAGATGCGGTCGATCCTCCGGGCGTGGCGCAATACTTCCGGGCGAAGCGCCGCTTCTGTGCTGGTGCAGAAGAACGTGGACTTTCCAGCAGAGTCAAGCTTCTCCAGCCACTGGCCTTGCCGGGCAAGCCTTCTCAGGCCGTCGAGCATCCGGGGGTGCGATCGGCAGCGTGCCTCCAGTAGGTCCCAGAGCGAGCCCTCGCGAATGCTCTCCTTGACCTGCCTCATTTCAGCGAGAGAGACGTAGAGATTATGCCTGGCTAAAAGCCGGGTCTTCTCCGGGCTGTTTATCAGCTCCTTCAGGGTGTGCTTCTCGCAGACCGGACAGGAACAGGGAAGATAGCTCATGTCCGCCAGCTTTCCAGTACCGTGAACAGTGAGATACCTGTCCTGCCTGGCGTAGAGAGCATATGCCGCCGAATCGAAGAGATCACAGCCCATGGCAGCAGCAAGGGCAAAGATCATGGGGTGTCCCGCCCCGAAGAGGTGCACCGGCCTGCCTGAGCCAAGCCCCTTCTTGGCGGCAACAACAACGTCAACCAGATCGCGATAGCGGTAGGCCTCCATGAGAGGAACCACGCCGCCCACAGGATAAATATCGAAGGGCAGCTCTGCCGCAAACCGGCCCGCGCGCTCTCTCAGATCCGCGTAGGTCGAGCCTTGGATGGGACTGGCAAGAAGGCCCTCCCTTTCCAGGGAGGCTGCCTGGACCAGCCGCTCCTCTGTGATCTTCAGTTCCGCCTCCGCTTGCTCTCTGCTGACATCCGGCGGGGTCGGAATATCCAGGGGAACGGATATGTCCGATTTTATGGTGAACTGAAATTCCAGTATCTCCTGAGGCGAGACATCGATATCGCCGTAAACAGAGAGCTGAAAGGCTCCAGAATCTGTCATGATAGGCCTGGAAAATCCCAGGAGGTCATGCAGCCCGCGCTCCATCGCCTGAGTCTTCAGGGCCGGGTCCTGGTGAATAATGTAGCTGTTAGTGATAATCATATCCGCGCCCATCTTTTGCAGCTCTCCTGGCGGGATGAGGGGTAGATGGGGATTGACCACCGGCATGAGTACTGGAGTCTCGACGGTGCCATGCAATGTAGAAAGCCGGCCGATCCTTCCGGCCAGATCTTTATGCAGTATCTCGAAGCGGTCCGGCATAAGCTCATCCTTTACCAATAAGGAATAAATAGGTTGGGACAAATTTCCAGGATAGGATAGCAACTGAATAAAAACGGATGTATTAATATGAAGGCAATTGTCGTACTATTAGCATTAACCTGCTTCTTGGGCGTGGCTGGTGCTCAGATCATAGGCATGGGTGAGGGTTACAGCAACACTCAGCTTGCGTTCTTCAATTCACCCACCACCTCAACCTTTGAACCTAATGTCCAGTCGTACTGGGGCAACTACATCGCCTCCCAGGAGAACAATAGCATTAAAAGCACATCTTCCAACATGGACATCTGGATGAATACCTTCCCTCTGAGGTTTGACACGCCGCAGCTGTTCAAGGCTTCAAGCTTTGCCGCAAATGCTGCTGCCCCCACTCTAACTGCCACAGAGAGAAACAGCCAGTTCCTGACCAGGAATGTCAACAGCAAGTTTGGAATCTATCAGGTCTGGTCATATCCTGTAGAAAGCGGAAGCCTGGTAATATCCAATGGCACAGGCGTGCCAAACAAGGATGCAAAAGGGCAGTTGCTCTCGCAAAATATTCTTGTTCTCTTTAACAGCTAAAAAGATAAAAGAGATACAGACTATTTTTTTGTTTCTTTTGCCCCCTTTGCTCCTTTGCTCTCCTGCACTGTGAATGGCAATAGCCCTCCTGCTAGCAGTATGTCTCTCTGCCTCTTGGAGAGGACCATGTTAAGTGTGATCTGCCTGTCTCCGGCAAAGGCTGTGATATTCTTTTTGCCGTCCTGTAGAGCCTTGCGAATGCCTGGTATCCGTATCTGCGTCTTCTCAGGCAGGCTTTCCCAGTCCGATTCACTGGCAAAGCTCAGGGGCAGTATTCCGAAGTTTACCAGGTTGGCGGCATGTATCCTTTCGATGGATTTGGCTATCACCGCTTTCACTCCCAGGTACATCGGGCAGAGGGCGGCGTGCTCACGGGACGAGCCCTGGCCGTAGCTTAGGCCGGCGACGATCAGGTTATGCTCGCCCCTATCGCGCAGGGCTATAGCACGCTGGCAGAAATTCTTATCCAAGGGCTCAAAGACGAATTCTGAGTACTTGGGCACATTGGACCTGTATTTCAGGCGTGAGCCGGCAGGCATGATATGATCCGTGGTCACGAGGTCTTCCACTCTTATGGTCACCTGCCCTGAGATATCCTCCGGCATGGGTCCATTGACAGGAGGCTCTCCAATATTGGGGCCTCTGCATATCTTCGTCTTCGCACGATCTGCTTTGGGCAGTGGGGGGATGATCATGCAGTCGTCAATCTCAAAATGCTCCGGCATATCTATTTTCGGATAATCCATTTTCAGTTCCATCGGGTCAGTCAGCCTGCCGGTTATAGCGGAAGCGGCAGCGACTAGTGGGCTGGTCAGGTAGACGTTTGCGCTGGGAGTTCCAGATCTGCCCTTGAAATTTCGGTTGCTGGTGCGCACTGAGATGGAGTCGGTGCAGGGTGACATGCTGTTTCCGATGCAAAAGCCGCAGGATGATTCCAGGATTCTGGCTCCGAATGAGATCAGGTCGCCGAGAGCTCCGTTTCTGGTGATCATGCTAAGCACCTGTCGCGAGCCCGGGGCAATGCCCAGGGATACGCCTGCGGGAAGGTGCTTGCCTTTCAGCATTGCAGCCACGGTCATGAGATCCACATAAGAGGAGTTTGTGCATGAGCCGATCATCACCTGATCTACGGGCAGGTCAATGTCACTTATTCGGGCTATGTTCCCAGGGCTGTGGGGAGCTGAGGCAAGCGGATCGATTTCCGAGAGGTCGATCTCCAGGGTGCGGTCATATGTTACGTCCTTGTCTGCGGCAAGGGGCACCCACTGATCTTCTCTTCCCTGAGCCCGGAGGAATCGTCGAGTCTGTTCGTCACTGGGGAATATGGAGGTGGTGACTCCTGTCTCTGCACCCATGTTGGTGATGGTTGCTCTCTCCGGCACGGTCAGCGCAGCGATGCCTTCGCCGGTATATTCGCAGACGCAGCCAACGTTTCCTTTTGTGGTCAGGATAGAGAGGACCTTCAGGACGATGTCTTTGGCCGAGGCCCAGGGCCGCAGTCGGCCTGTGAGTAGGACGTTGATGACGCGCGGGGCGGTGAGGTAATATGCGCCGCCGCCCATGGCAACTGCCACATCAAGTCCTCCCGCGCCCATGGCCAGGGAGCCCACTCCCCCGGCGGTGGGTGTGTGGCTGTCGGATCCCAGCAGGGTCTTGCCGGGTCTCGCGAATCTCTCCAGGTGAACCTGGTGGCAAATGCCGTTTCCGGGTCTAGAGAAGTAGATGCCGTATTTTTTCGCGATGGACTCCAGGTACGCATGGTCGTCTGCGTTTTCAAAGCCCACCTGGATGGTGTTGTGATCTACGTAGCTGACGGAAAGCTCGGTGGCGATCTCTGAAAGCATCATCGACTCGAATTGGAGGTAGGCCATGGTGCCAGTAGCGTCCTGGGTGAGGGTCTGGTCTATCTTTATTCCGATCTCTTTGCCGGGCTCGTAGAAGCCATCCGCGAGGTGTTGCCTCAGGATTTTCTCAGTCAGTGTATAACCCATAAAAGACCTCCAGCAGGCGATTTTTTCTGGACTAATGATCTCGGATTGTTGATTACGATCATATTAAAACTAAGCGATGGCCTGAATCTAAAGTTCTCTTCGGCAGAGCAAAAGGGTTATATACGTCTGAGTTATTGGATGAGTTCGGCCCGCCTGAAAGGGGGGGACAATGGGCTCATTGATTACGATTATGGGCCTAAGCTGGATATCGGCTCAATTGGCCTTCATGGCGAATTGTTTCCCACCATCGAATTTGGATGAGGGGAAATAGTTAAATACCATGGCTGCCTACGTGTTTGGGCCGATGAGGCGTTGCAGGTAAAGCTCGTGGTTCGGCATCTAACCGCCTGCCGAGAGTTGAAGCTGCGATATAAGAGATGGAGACGCGAGTTTTTTCGTGTCTGACATTGGTCTTGGCGACTCAGCCAATTCCGACTGGTTTCGGAATTAACATGAGTTAAAACTTCCTAGAAGGATAAG
>Ga0209099_1000055_pt1 | contig 122346 bp, 115 predicted proteins | sample AD_JPNHW2_MetaG_FD_184430 | JGI IMG/M metagenome (GOLD analysis project Ga0209099, IMG submission 184430) | Active sludge microbial communities of municipal wastewater-treating anaerobic digesters from Japan - AD_JPNHW2_MetaG (SPAdes) (version 2) | ecosystem: Engineered > Bioreactor >...
GTTTGAACCAGCGCCGTCAGGCGCGATTGAACCCTGTTGAACCTTCTTGAACCAGCGGCGCCAGCCGCGTTTGAACCAGGCCGCAGGCCGTTTGAACCCTCTCTTGCACCTGCGGCGTCAGCCGCGAAGGCAAGCGCTGTATGCAGCGGCCATCTTCTCCGCGACTGTCTCCCACCGATATTTGCGCTCGACGAGCCGCTGCCCGTTCTCTCCCATGGCGCGGCGCTGCTCATCCGTCAAGCGCATGGCCTCGCGCAGCGCCGCCGCCAGCGGCTCCGCGCCGATGTCGACCCACCAGCCCGCACGTCCCGTGCGGGTCAGTTCATTAGTTCTAAAGTTCATTAGGTCATTAGTGCCCGACACTTCCGACCTCTGACTTCCGTTCTCCGACCTCTGGTCATTCCCAACTAATGAACTCTCGCAATAATGAACTAATGCACTGGCAGAATTGCCTAACAATTCTGCCCAAGGCGCCCCTTTCGTCGAAATCACCGGCACGCCGCTCGCCAGCGCCTCGGCCACGGCGATGCCGAAGTTGTCGCTGCGCGTCGGCAACACGAACAGGTCGGCCTGAGACAGAAGGCGGCCCTTTCTCTCGCCGTAGACCGGGCCGGTGAAAAGGATATCGGGGGGGACTGGCGGTGTAGCAGGTTGGCTGAGTAGCTGATTAGCAGTGAAATCGGCAACAGATAAACCACATTTTTCCGCCTGAGCTTTCAGTCTGGCCAACGTTCCCTGTTCATCAGGCCCGGCGATGACAAGGTTCCAGCCGATGGTTTCAAGGTTCAAAGGTTCCATCGCGCTTCGCGCTGGTTCCCATTCGCTTGGCGTCTTTGCGTCTTGGCGGGAAACATCTCCGGCATTCATCTTTCCAACTAACGCACTCTCGCACTTTAGAACTTTAGAACTTCTCAACCGCGCCCACGCCTCGATCAGGAGGTCCAGTCCCTTCAACGGATGCAACCTTCCCAGATACAGGACCGTCCGGGGACGGGAAGGTTCAAAGGTTCCATCGCGCTGCGCGCTGGTGCAAAGGTTCAAGGGTTCAACCGCGGCGGGCGCCGCTGGTGCAAGGTTCAAAGGTGTTAATGCGCTCGGGGTCTTGCCACCTTTGCGGGAAAAGTCTTCAATATCAATCCCGTTCGGGATCATGGCGATCTCCGCGTCGCACGTTCCAAGATAAGCCCGGACCCAATCCCGTTCGCCCGCCGCAGTGGCGTGGATCACGGCCGCCCGCCTCAGACACGCGCGGTCGAGCCATCCCACGAGCCCTTTCTTCCAGGCCGAATGTTTGAGATAGACGGGATTCAGCGCGCCCCGCGGCGACATCACGAGCGGTTTGTGCGCCCGCAGCGCGCAGCGGCACGCCCACCAGACCGGGAAGGTCCATGCGCCATGCACGTGCACCACATCGGCCGCGCGCGCCAAGGCCGGCAGGCCGCGCAGCATCTGACAGGAGAAGTAGAGCGCATGCGGGAACGACGGCGCGAAGCGCACCAGCCGCACGCCGGCGGCCTCGGCGGCCTGCGCCGCTTCGCTCAGCGGCCCGTCCAGCGTGCAGAGCGCCACCTCGTGGCCGAGCTGCCGCAGGTGCCGGCAGAGGCTCGGCACGGATTCGGCGATGCCGCCTCCCGGCGGCACGCCCGCTACGATATGAAGGATCTTCACGCCCTTTTGCCCCTCTTATTGCGACCACTAAGTGGTCGCAATATCAGCGGTCGCAATAGCCCCGGCCACCTGATTCAGGCGCAGGCAGGCCGCCCGGTCCAGCCGCGCATAGCGCTCGAACGCCCCGGCGACCGACAGCTCCAGCAGCCGCCCTTCGCAGCACAGATCAAACAGCTCGCCCATCGGCTTATACCGCTCGCCGAAGAACACCTGCGTCAGCCGGATCGCCCGGCCGCCCTCGGACACCACCCGGCGCAACACGCGCTTCTCATGCGGCGAGAGAAACGGCGAGACAAAGACCGCCCCTTGCGCCAGACAGTCCGACACGACGGCCTCCGTGGCCAGCCACTCCGCTTCGGTCGCGCGGCGGGAAATCTGGACCCGCACCCGCCGCGGATGCTCCAAAAGAAAGGGGTTGCCCACGCCCCACAGCGCGGTACCATCCGGCAGCGTCCGCAGGCATCTCGGCTTCTGAAACAGCTCCGGATGCGCTTGGCGCAGGCGATAGCGGCGGACATTATCGCCGACATACGCCTCCTCGCGCTCCAGATGTTCCCGGCCAAACACCAGCCGATCGAACATCCCCTTTTCAAACACCTGAAAGCTCGCCTCGCCGAAACGCTCGCGGCACGTCCGGTCCACGCCGATCTTGAACCCCCGGATCACGCGCTGCAGTGTCACGCCTGCGGGCAGATCGCGCACCACATGCACCAGCGCATGCAGATGGTCGGGCATGATCTGGCACGGCCCGATTTTCACCTGCCCGTAAAACCCCGAGACCCCTTGCAGGGCCTGCTGCACGATCCGGCCCACCTCCGTCAGTTCAACCGCCTCCTGCGTGATGCGGCAGAGGCGCACGCCGCGGCGCGTCTTGAGCGTCACCATGGCCACGCCCGCGCGGTGGTAGTCATACCCTTTCTGCGGTCGATTGCCCATCTTGCGCCCACCCAGTGGGCGCAAGCCAGAGGGGAAAGCCCCACCCCGCATCCGCCCGTCTTTTAAACGCTCTCATTGCGGCCACTCTTTTTGCGACCACGCAGTGGTCGCAATATCACACCCGCCATGCCGGCGGGTGTCGAGCCAGGCACGGAGGTAGCATCCGTTGAGCAGGCGCCAGAAGCGTTGCTGCCACAGGCCGGCACGCGTCACAACGAGGCCGTTCTGGGCATACATCCGCGCCTGCTCCTCGGCCATGCGCGGATCGGTGCGGCCGGCCAGGTCGCCGGCGGTCTTCGAAGCCCCATGCACGCGGAAGGCCCAGCAGTAGTGGTCCAGGCGCTGGAACCGCGCGCCGGCGGCTTTGAACCGCAGCCACAGATCGGTGTCCATCACATAGTGCAGCGACTCGTCGAAGCCGCCGACCTGTTCAAACAGCGCGCGGCTGAAGATCGAGGTCGGGCCATAAACCCGCACCGGCGCGTGGCGGTAGAGGCGGTCGCGCCACTGCCCGTCCCGCGCGCACCACAGCACGCGGTCCTGCTCGTCGATGTAGACCAGGTTCCCGGCCAGCCACGGGCACGCCGGATGGGCGTTCAGATAGGCCCGCGCGCGGTCGAGCGTACCCGGCAGCAGCAGGTCGTCCGCATTGATCCAGAGCAGATACTGGCCGGTGGCGCGGGCGAAGCCCTTGTTCAGCGCGTGGCTCTGGCCGCGGTCGGGCTCCGAGCACCAGTGGAAGCGAGGGGCATCCGCCTCTTGCGCCCGCGCTTTTACGCTCCTTTTTTCGACCACTGAGTGGTCGAAAATCTCCTTTCCCCAAAACCGCTCGCCGCCCACGCGTGCGGCGGTCGCGGCGAGCAGCCCGGCCGAGCCGTCCGTCGAGCCGCCGTCGACGACGATCACCTCCGTGTCGGTACCGGCCTGGGCAAGCACGGAGCGAAGCGCGCGTTCGAGAAACGCGCCCGCGTTCAGAGAGGGAATGACGAGGGAGAAGTGCATGAGGGCGGGAGGTCAAAGGTTCAATCGCGCCTGACGGCGCTGGTTCAAGGGTTCAAAGGTTCAATCGCGCCTGACGGCGCTGGTTCAAGGGTTCAAGGGTTCAAACGCGCCTGACGGCGCTGGTTCAAGGGTTCAAGGGTTCAAACGCGCCTGACGGCGCTGGTTCAAGGGTTCAAGGGTTCAAACGCGCCTGACGGCGCTGGTTCAAGGGTTCAAACGCGGCTGGAGCCGCTGGTTCAAAGGGGATGTGATTTATAGCGAGGGCCTTTGAAATTGGAGTTGCGAAGGGATGTGATGAACGCCTGAAGCATCACGGATACACGGATACACAAATGTTCCATACTCTCAAACTGGACTTGGTCGATATAACCCTGATCGAAAGCCACATAGAGCTGCGAACGCACCTCGCCGCACGAACCCTTAGCGATACTCAGAAAATTGACAAACTCCTTGTTGCCGCCGCGCTCAAAGCCTTCCGCAATGTTGCTCATGATCGAGACTGCGGCACGCCGGATCTGGTCCTGAAGTCCGAAATCTTTGGCAAACGCGCCCTCACGACTCACTCGGTAGATATCTCGAACCAGTTCGCGGGAAAGCTGCCAAGCCTCAATCTCCTCAAATCGCTTCATGCCTGTTCCCTTTTGAACCAGCGGCGCCAGCAGCGTTTGAACCAGCGGCGTTCTGTTGAGGAGACCTTCTCGTAATCATAATCCTAATCGTAATCTTAATCCGCTCGTCGCCGATTATCGGCCTCATATTCGGCCGGCTCCTCATGAACGCGCTCAGAGGAGGTACTGCGGATCAAGCCCACTAGCATCGAGACGATAGGCACCAACATCTCTTTTCCCTGTTCGGCACAAACCAGCCTCTTCTTGGCCACAAGCACATCCAGACACGCCGCACATTCCAATGCGGAGCCACGGGCAATGTCAAAGAACCGGCATCGATTCGGGGCCGTGTACTTGCCGTTTCCCTCCGCTATGTTCAAGGCGATAGACGTCGAGGCCCTGTCCAACTGGTCATAGGCCGCCAGACTTTTTGGAAGTGTTTCCAAGAGGTCTCCAGCCCAAGCCACAAATCGAATCGCCTCCTGATAAACGTCCAGCTTCTCGTGATCGAAGTGCGCTTTCATGGATGCAGTCTACTCTGGCAAAAGCCTTCAACTCAAGCACAAGATTAAGACAGAGCAAGATTGGGATTAGGATTAGGATTAGGAGTCATCGGCACCAACAGAACTGCCATGCGCCGTGTTCAAAAACACAGGCGTCGAAAACTTCACGTTTTCCAGCTCCTGCTTGCGAATCCCACGCAGGGCTTAAAAAAGTTGGCTGAGAAACGTTCGTGCTGGCACCACCACCGGCTTCGTGACGTGAAAACAGTCAGCCTCGACATAGGCCTCCTCGATCACGACTTGAAAGGCATGCTTAGCGCCAGTCTGCTCTTGCATGAAGGCCAACACGGGGGAAAGCGACGTCTCCGCATGTTTGACCTCGACAAGAAACCACGGGCGACTGTCCTTTGTGACCAAAAAATCAACCTCGCGCTTCTGCTTGTCCCTGATATAAAACAGATCAAAGTGCCCCAACCCCAAGTCCGTCCACCCCTCGGCCGCTTTGAGAAGTTGACACGCGACGAACGTTTCAGCACGTTTGCCGGGATCTTCGACCACTGACCAATCCCGTAAAAACCATTTAGGCTCTTTGCGGATTGCCAGAGCGATATTTCGATGCCAAGGTTTCACCAAGAACCCGTTATGCAGCGCAGCAAGGGTCCCCACCCAAGCTCGTGCCGTATTTTCGCTGACCCGCACCTGTTTGGCCAGCGAGGCATAGATCACTTGATCCCCGGAACGTCCATGAAGAAGCGAGGCTAGAGCGACCATCTGGTCCAGCTCTTGTACCCGCGTCAACTCTCTGACATCCTCTCGCAACAGTTGCGTCTGCCTCAACTCCTGCCACCGTCTGGAGAAGCGGGGGTCACGCCGGACAAACGGTTCGGGGAATCCCCCATACGTCCAAAGTGCCGCCCATTCCGGCTCGGCCAAAGGACAGGGCGATCCGATCGCCTCACGCCGCACTACGGGTCGCGCCAGTTCCGCCACGCCAAGCGGATGCATCCGGTAAAGGAAGTAACGCCCCATCAGGCTGTCCCCTCCCCGCTTGTAGACGTCCAGCCGAGAAGAACCGGTCACGATGATTTTCACGTCCTGGCCATAAACATCGAAAAAACCCTTGAGGAAGGTTTTCCAACGTCGATAACGATGGATTTCATCGAACGCCAGCACCGGAGATTGGGCCGTGATTTTCTGCAATCCGACTGCCTGCGCGATTTCAGCCGGGCCTTTCAGGATTTTATCGCGCGCATCCTGATCATCCCAATTGACGTAGGACGAGGCCAGTTCTCTGCAAACGGTGGTCTTTCCAACCTGCCGCGGTCCCGAGACAAACGCCATCTGGCGGTTCTCTGCCAAATGCTCGCGCAGGACTTCAGAATAGACTCGAGAACACGTTTTCATCTCAACCATTATTCATAACTCTGCGGAATGGTCAACACCAAAGCGCAATGCACTTCAGAATGGTAACTTCCAGTTTGAAAAAAACCTCTATTCGCATAACAAAGGTTCAAGCGCGGCTGGTTCAAGGGTCAAAGGCGCAGTGATAGGCGCGGCGGGGGGGGGGTACCTATTACTTATTAACTATTACTTAAAAAAAAGCCGCCCCTTCCGGTGACGGCTCATTTCCGGCTCACCGTGCGGTGGTCGCCATGGCAATATTGCCTGAAGGTGGCCTACGTTACCAAGGGTTTGAGCAGTTTAAACCGGCTCATGACCGTGGCGCATCCCCATGCCAAGGCCCAACTGACAACCCAGTCTGCAAAAATGATCGAATCGGTAGGCTGCACATTCACCTTGGACAGGACTGCGTAATTGAGGGCTGTAAAAACCGGATGGATGCAATAGATCCCCATGCTGACTGATGCGACCTGCTGGATCGTTTTGTTCTGCGTGTCCGGCCGATTCGATCCGATCAAAGCCCATGCAAAAACCGGAAGAGCCACCAGCGCGGCCAACCAGAACCCATTCACACCCGGTATCGACTTAAACAGAAGGCAGGACCCTATCAGCCAAACGCCCCATACCGCATGCACGGCGGCAGAGTAGCGGGACGCAAAACGCTGGATCTTGGGGTATAGACACCCCAACGCAATACCGAAGGCTAGATACGCCAAGAGTCGGATGTGATAGATGCCGATTCCAGACCACGGATTACTCCGGCCCGAAAACTTAACGGTTATCGTCAGCGCGCACAACCCAAGTACAACAAAGGGAACCCATCCGTAGTCCTTTTTTACCCAACTGCGAACAGGCCAGAAAAGGAGCATTTGACCATAAAAAAGCGCAATCAGAAACCATGTATGGGGGCCTGCACCCCCAAGCAAAAAAACTTCTCCCCACGCCTTTACGCTCAACAGTTCGAAGGTCAATGGCTGGTGCCGGAGACTGTCAAAGAGACAATTCGCTCCTACAAAGCAAACTGACCACACAAGATAAGGGATCACCAAACGACGAACCCGTTGAACAGCGAAAGTCTGCGCCGTCTGTTTTTTCTGGACACAACTCTGACACAAAAAAAAACCAGCGATCATTCCAAAAACGCCGACGAAGACATCTGTGAATTCTTTAAGACACCCGTATAGAGATTTTGTTGACGGCACATAAACTAGATGACATCCGACGATCATCATCGCTCCCACAACACGCAACAAAACCATTCTATTGATGTTGTCCACCGGAACGCCGCTTTCTCCGTTTGAGAATCAAAAAGGTCTCTCACAAGGCATCAACATGCGCCGTCCTCGCGTCTTCTTGGCCTGCCCCCCCTCTTACTTGTCTTATGGTCTGACCAAGAAAGTACCCGTAGCAAATAATAAGGGCAATCTCGACACTTAAGAAAATGGTTCCTTGTGTCAACGGCACACCACCATTAAACACTGCCGACAGGTCTGCTTGCTTAACCCATCTGAACCACATACTTGATTCTATGATGGTTAGCACTCCTAAAAGGCTAAACATGATCAAGGCACGTAAACGAGCCGGAATCATCACAACTGTCATGCATAATGGAAACGCAGCCATTGTCAGATATGTGCAGAAGGCCTTCTTACTGAGAATCATAAATATGCAAAGCACGCCAGCAAGAAGTGCGAGCAACGCGGTCGGCCGCCTCCCAGCCTGCTTACACATGGACCATATAAGTAAAACTGACAATGCGACAGCACAAAATCCCATGAGAATTGTCCCAACTGAGCCATATGGTGATAATCCAATAGCGCTTATTAGATAGGGCAGATTTCCAGATGATATTTGCTGTCCTTCAAAGATTATTGGTGATAACGGATTGGCTTGATGAGCAAATAGCCAGACCGATGTAACTCCGACCGGCAAAGAAAACGCGAGAATATACAATACAGCAGCTTTCGAGTTCTTCACCACTGACCATGCAAACCATTTGGGGTTATTACAACACTGTAACGTCCCAAGAGCAAATACAGGCACAAATATCAGCACCAAAACTTTGACAGCCAACAACGATGCGGCCATCAGAAGGGCAGAGAAAACCCAATGCCTTTTAAGAAGCGCAAACATCGCCATGGCCAAAAATAGCGACACCCACACTTGATTCGTTCCTAAGATGACGACATTATAGAAAGAAATTGGCGACAACAAATAGAGTAACATGGAGACGCGCGCCATTTTCTCTCCAACCGCACGACGTGCGACCGTCATCCATATTGGCAGTGAACCTAACTCAACGATAATTGAGAAGAGCACAATTGCTCTAGGATCATTCCATATTTTAACAATCTCCGCCAAGATGTAAGGGAATAAAGGGCCGTAGCTTGAATAAAAATCTCGATAAACTAGTTTCCCTTGAATGGCATCCAATGCCTGCGGATAGTAATAGGCTGGCACATCACTTTGAGTTGACATTCCCAGGACGATATATAAAACAAGGTAAACGCCTAGTCGGGTACTTATAGCCCAGAGAATCGTGAAGAGGCCAAACCTTGAAGGGGACATGGATTGTACATATGGGTGTCTTACGAGCAGCAAAACCAAAGCTGCAAACACAAGTCCGATCGCGAATTTACCTAAAATTACCCAGTCGATCATTGTTATTTCCGCCAGTTTTGCGACAACAAGCCCGTTCAGATCTTCATCCCGTATTTTCCGCGCAAAAGCGCCAGCATCTTGTCGCGGTCGCCGCCGCTCTCGCGTTTGATCTCGAAGACCTTGGTATCCACCAGCGTGCGATACCACCAGCCCTGCAAGAAGTGCCAGAGAAACCCTTCTTTCCCTTCCAGAAAGCCGCCTCTCAAAAAATATCGGTAACAGAAATAGGCGAAGGCGCGCCAGAAGAGCGGCATGCGCGCATACCGCATCTTCTTCGCCCGTTTCTCCGCCGCCTGTCCCTCCAGCCTGCTGGGAAGTTCTAAAGTTTGTTTGCCTGCCGCGGTTGAACCCTCTTGAACCAGCGGCGTCAGCCGCGTTTGAACCAGGCCGCAGGCCGTTTGAACCCTTAAACCAGCGGCGTCAGCCGCGTTTGAACCTTCTAAAATCCCAAACTCCAGATCCAGCAGATCCACCGCCTCACGCAAGGCATAACCATTGTGTTTGGCCGTCCACCAGCCGATGTCGTTCAGATTATGATCGGCAAAATCGCCCTCAAACTCAACCGACCGGCCTTCCAGCAACTCGATATGCTCGTCCATCAGCCGCTGCTCGCAACGTGCTTTACCGTAGCGGAACAAACGCAGCAACTTGACGGGATAGGTGCCTCTCTTCATCCATCTGCCCAAGAAGATGTGACGCCGCTTAAAAGAAACGCCGGCCACATCCTCCGGCAGAGACGACAACTTTGCCTTGATCTCGTCTATCAACGCCGGATACAGATATTCGTCCGCATCCAGCCGCAACACCCATTCGGTTTTGATCGGGCAATTGTCCAGAGCCCAATTGAATTGCCGCGCATACAGGCCCTCCCACGAGTTCTGGATGACCTTTGCCTCCAATGACTGCGCAATAGCTAAAGTCTGGTCACTGGAAAAACAATCCACCACAAAGACTTCATGTGTCCAAGACTTCACATTCTCTAGGCATCGCCGAATGTGGGTTTCTTCGTTATACGTCAGGATAATGACTGAAATATCCATGTTAACTCATGCGAACAAATGAGTAATCTCTGAAAAGAACTTGGCCCTGATCACTACCGATCTTCAATATACATTTGGTCTTCAGGGCGCGGAGATGATAGGTGCCATACCAGTCTCATCCCAGAATCACGCCGAGCGGATCTCGCGCTTCTTAAGCGGTTTCGCCGGATTCCCCGCCACCACCATCCATGGCTCTACGTCCTTTATCACAACGCCACAAGCCCCGATGACAGCTCCCTCTCCAATTGATACGCCCGGGCCGACAAAAGCTCTTGCCGCAACCCATGCATGATCTTTGACTTCGATCGGAGCTGCGACCAGGGGGTGCTTTATGTCTGTGAAATCGTGGGAAGCTGTACAAAGATAACTGTACTGAGAAATTGTCACATGAGCGCCCAACATCACATTGGCAACGTTGTAACAATCGACATAAGGGCCAATCCACGCGTTATTCTCGAGTTGAAGATTCCACGGAGCCCAGATCCGACAAGACGCATAAACACCGGCACGTGAATGAATCTTTGCGCCAAAACACCTTAAGATGAAAATCCGCCAGCAATTGAAGACTTTTGTCGGGAATGGCCTAAACAAGAAATAATAGGCAACCGTCCAGACACCTCTTGCAAGCTTGTTCTTCCAAGACAGCTGGATTACCTTCACCGCATTGCCCTCGCCACATAATCTTCGATAACCGGGAACAGTGAAGCCGTAGAGTTGATGCCGCCCGCACGCGGCAGAACACCCGTATTCACAACCAACATATTCGGGAAAAACAAATAATAATCATTCAACGACTTGAATTCACTTAGCATTCCGTAAGGATGATAGGTGTCCTCACTCTTCTCGACTTGTATCCGGTCGCAACATTCCTCAAAAGGCACGTTGTTGGCAATCAGATAGTCGCGGACCTGTTTCTTGGCTTCGTTATAAATCATCTCAGCCCTTTCACCGATGTGGAACTCAACATCAAGAGCTGGAACCCCATATCTGTCAAGTTCTTGCGACAGAGACACGTGGCTTTTCGTGTCGGGGTTCTCGATATCAATATAAATATCCCACTCATTTTTATGGACCATGATTTCTCGCCGTATCAACACACTCCACGCGAAGGCGAAGCAACTCGGCAGATCCTTTAAAATGGAGATGATATTTCGAAATGAAAGCTCATGTTTGAACATGACTTTCTTTAAGTTTTGAAAAAAAACAAAATTGGCGTTGTAAATGGGATTAGCAAAAAAAGAGACGCCATCCACTTCACCGATCAAGCGTTTGGTCACCAACGAAGTGCCTTTGACTTTGAATGCGAAATCATGTTCGCCAATTTTAGTGGGTGCGACTACTCGAAACACTCGTTGTGACAGATGATCGGAGAAAGGCACCTTTTTTACTAACAAAGCATCTGATGACAACAAGATTCGAACACTTTCAAAGGCTCCCGCAGCAAGAAAATAGAAGTCGAAATTGTGCGCTTCTTCGGTCTTACCGTTATACAAATATTGCACGCCTTTAATGGTTTTTTTTTCGCCTAAGATCATCCGAAGCACCCTTGCACCGGGAATGATCGTCACATTTGTTCGTCGTCCGACACGAAAATGCTTGAACAAATTGCGGCTAAAATATCCCAACCAAACCCCCGTTTTTATAAACAGACCCGCAGACACAGACGGCTCATCGAAATCGGGCACGATGCCAAACTGTTCAAACACTGTCTTTTTATATTTCTGATCGACTTCAATAATATCCCGCATAAACGTTGACGGTGCCGAGAAATCCTTACTGGAGAACATCAGCAACTGGCCGCCCCATCTGGCAGAGGCCCCTCCCAAACCAAAGAAACGGCCGTTCTGAAGCCCCGTATATTTGTCGCCCAACAGGTTGGATTTGTACCCGATCGCGGCTTCATCACGCGTATTCTCGTTCCCGACTTCGAACAACGTAATCTGGGCATTAGGAAACCTACGCTGGACCGCGGAGATACAATATGAGCCATAAGCTCCGGCACCAATGATTGCAACTTTCATAGATCAAACTTCACTTTCAACTTGGCTTCAGTCAACCGAGAATCGAATCGCGTCGTCTTATACAGTCCGACAAGTTGATGATACTGTTGGTTTGTGATTATCCGGCAACAGCGCGCAACGCCAGCCGCCGTCTGTACGATCCAAGAGGGAACAACGACAATCGGTCCCTTGAATAGACGCCTTGCAAGCTCATACTTCGTCGCCCCCTTATTCGAGAACATAAGATAGACATCCGTAAGATCGTTCTGTTGGATCACCTTTGCTAACGCGCAATGAAACATGCTTCTCTCAAGCAGAGGTAAAGGCGTCCGCTTACTGCCCAAAAGAATGCCGACCCCGGGCAGCAGCCTGAAGATGATTCCCGACAAGGAATTCACCTGACCTTCGGTAACAATGAACCCTGGCCTGATAAATGCGACCTTGAAAGTTTTGTCATGAAGCCCCGCCAAGTATTGATCAACGGACACCTTAACTGATGCGTATGGTCCTTTAGCGCCTGTTCGTTTCTCGATCGGCGTCGTCTCATCCACATACGACTCGTCATTCGGGTAGACACTGATTGAGGAGATTTGGATCAGTGTCTGAACATACCGCTGTTTACAGAAGCAAACCAACTCTTTGATGTACGCCAAATTCGCTTCGACACCTTGATTCTTAAGCAGGATGAAATTGATGACAACATCATAATGCACCCCCAGTAAAGGGTTGTCACTCAGTGACAGAACATCGCCAGATACTGAAGGTCCGTTCCGTGACAGATCCCCACGGGAGAAACAATCGACTTCATGACCATAGTTGCAAAGGATCTCCAATAGACCCGTTGCGGCGAATGACTTTTGTCCACAAATCAGTATTTTCATGCAAACAATTCTTACTACTTAAGTCAACTTAACGGCTTGTTGCATGGAGTACATACAGCACCGTCATCCAGTAGTTTTAGTCTTGATCACCTAGACGGGTTGCGATCAAATGGGACGCATCTGTCCACGTGACTTTAAACCCTGCGTTTGACAACATAGACTCCATGCCTCTTGGGGCATCGGCCTGTCCTCTTTCATTGAGTACCCCGAAATGGACTTCAATTCCGAATATTCGTAAAGCCGGGTTCTTGAGAAAACCTTCACATCCTTGCAACACATCAAGTTCATAACCTTCTGTGTCTATCTTGACAACATTTGGGACGGGTATTTTCCCCATACGGACTAATTCATCTCCCCGCATTATTTGAACCTTAAAGACATTATTTGGGTCTGAAGTATCTCCCGCTTCCAAACATTTGCTGGTCGAGCCTTCCACATCCACCCCTTGTTGAAATCTTATGATTCCTTTGAATGATCCTAGAGCAATTGGCTCGACAATCACCTGCGGAATATCTTTAACCGCATCTCTGAGTATGACTAGATTCACTGGACTGGGTTCAAAAGCGACAACACTTCCCGTACTTAGTACGCAAGCAGCGAACTTTTTACTATAATACCCGACATTCCCTCCAACGTCCCAAACACAATCCCCATGTTTTATCCCCCCTAGAAGAGCTTGTGCAAACAAATCTTCGTACTGTTTAGAATACATTATATCGTGAAGGAAACGATTTATACCTAACGTCCTTGCACAGGACCGCACCATGTTCGCTAATCGATTTGTTTGCCAACTCATTTGTCCTCTATTTCCGCGTTTGGAGTTCTTACCGATATCCAGTGTGGATGTCCTACTTCCGACCCGTTCATACCAGTGAACAACGCCTGACTCAACACTTTATCAGGGCCTTTTCATATGCGCTTTTTGTCTTTTTCGCAACAGACAACCAAGTATACTTCGCCTCAACCATTCTTCGTCCATTTAACCCCAGAGTAAAACGCTCTTGATCCGTGAGACTCATCGCCTCAAGCAGAGCCGCAGCCAAAGGGTTTACGCCTATATCTATCCACCAGCCGCAACGGTCGTTGGCCGTGAAGTCTGTAAGCTGTGAACCGTAAACAGTAAGCAGTTGATTGTCGGCCAATTCACGGCATGGTTCACTGTTTACGATTAACGGTTTACTGTTTACCCTCTCCTGATACCCCAGCAACTCTGCCCACGGTGTCCCTTTTGTTGTAATGACGGGGCATCCATGAGCAAGTGCCTCGATCACAACAACCCCAAAATTTTCAGAATAGGTCGGCAAAACGAAGACATCTGCAGTTAAATACAGTTTGCTTTTCTGCGCTCCAAAGACTGGCCCAAGAATCTCAAAGTCATTCTCGACACCACACTCTTTAGCCCGGCCCATAACCTCTGCGGCATGACCATTCTGATCCGGCCCAGCGATGACGCAACGCCAATTACATATGCTCGACTCTTGTTTCTTCAGCAAAGCCCAAGCGTCCACTAAGTTAATGAGCCCTTTCTTCGGATGCACCCTGCTGACAAACAATGCAACCTTTTTCTTGTTGTGTTTGATTATGGAGGGTTCTGGCGATACGGATACTCCTAATGGAGCCACGAACACGGGTTGCTTCAGCCCTAGGCGTCTTATGTCATCAACTTCACTATCAGCTGTAGCATGCAGCATTGCGGCATTTCTGAGATCCCGCATTTGGTAAAGGGCCAAGGCAAGTCGTTTTTTCCATTTTGAATGATTAAGAGCCCACTGAGTCAGCATGCCGTGGGGTGATATGATAAATGGTATTGCATGTTTTCTGGCGTACATACAAGCCTGATGCGGCAAATTATTCCAAAGAGCGTGAATATGAATCAGATCCGGTCGCGGTGACAACGTCGATAAGTCATTAGTCCGTATTACTGAGACATCTGAACTCGGCAACATCACACCATCGCCACATGATGGCGGAGTCGCGATTGTGACCTCAACGCCAAGAGCTCTTAGATGCTTGCAAATTTCAACGCAAAAGACGGTGGTTCCGGCCGCTTCTTGAAGACTACTAATAACATGCAATACATTCATCAAAACAGAACCGTTGCAAGCTCTCACATTACAATGGGGATGAAATATAAATCACAAACCCCAGTATGATCATTCGCTTTCGCTTATATCAACCGGCTTAAGCCAGATAGGAGAGGCAGGTCTTTCTGCCCCGGCCGTTACATGAAATATGATTGCCTCCAAATACCGAGCAGCCTCACGCGGATGAATTCGCTCACGATATGCCAACACTCGTTTTTTTAGAGCAATTATTTTTTCCGAATGGCACAACAAATCCGCAAGTGTATTTGCAAGGTCATGGTCGTCCCCCGACCGGAATGTTGCGCCACCGCCACTTGCACGAATCAATTCTGCCGCACCGATGCGATCACTCAACACAACAGGGCTTCCAGATTGGAGAGCCTCATTTATTCTAATCGCCCAAGGTTCCTCATATCCTGGCGCCACAAAGATATCCGCCTGCGCCTGTATCCTGTTCAACTCATCCGCGCTAACGACACCGATTAACTGAACTACATTCCCCATCTTATGCTCGCCTATGAAAGCTTGAAGCCGCTCTTTTTCCGGGCCATACCCAGTAATGATGCATTTGAAATCAATTTTATTCTCCTGCAGCCTTTTTAGTGCACGCAACAATATCATGTGCCCCTTGTTTCGCGTCAGATAACCCGTACATACCAGCAAAGGAGGTGTACCGATCTGATCGGCAAGCAGTCGTTTCTCGCTAGGTTCTTCGGAGAAATATCCAAATGGATATATCCTATCCTCACGAAAACCGAACCAACCTAACCATCCAAGTGTGGAAGCTGAAGAACCGGACAAGCAACAAATCATGCTCGCATGAGACGCTGCTTTTTGAGCAAGCAGAGGGACCACAAATAAAAGATACATATATTTTAGCCATCTCCGGACTCCAAAGAAACCATTGAATGGCGCTTCAGAAAGAACACCGACTGGAGTGCTGGACTGCTTTGACCTTTTTATGATAGTTGCTATCTCAGGATTAATATAAAAACCATTCACCAGTTGGATGTCGTAATCAGAAACTGGGAACTGCTTCAAGAACTCGTACCGTTCTGGCTCGGTGTCTGGCATGAACTTAACATTTGCTTGTCCAAAATCGGGCATCGTCCAACCAAGCTTGACCCGCTCTACAGATATTGAATGCAAGAAAATGACATCAACAGCGAACCCCATGTTGGCGAGTTCTCTGAATACGCCCGAAATCGCCTTACACGGGAATATCCACCAAACGGCAATTCGCTTCTTTGAACACATCAGGGCAACCCCCAAACTGCAGGACAAGTGTGAACTATCAGCCTTTAAATAACTTCGACACGTGGCGTCCTTTGTAACGCCATGTATCTAGCCGACTGCGCCAGAAATATTTAGAGAACAAAGCACACCCCCTCTCCCAAGCAGGTAGGCATGTTGGTCCGTAACGGTCGACCATCAAAGCTTCCTCTGCAAGGCGCTTACGCCACACAGGATGAGACTTGTCAGCCATGGGGCTGTCTTTAAAATTGTGCCCACTCATCTTCGCTTCAGGGTGCAATCGAAGGCCCCAACAATAACCATCGACGAGGCTGTACCGAAGCCTCTTCTCTTTTGCAAAACGCAACCATAGTTCAGTGTCCATCATATAGTGAAAGCGCTCGTCTATGCCCCCGACATCATTTACCAACTGTCTCGCAAAAAATGAACTTGGGCCCCATACCGGAACCACATTGTAGTGGGCTTTGAGCCGCGAAAATTTACGGGCTCTTGAGCACAATATGATATTCTCATCTGGGTTTAGCCAGACGCAACCACCTACAATCCAAGCCGTTTCCTTTATGTGCAGTGCTTGCCATTTCCGGGCGGCACGTGATAGCGCCCCCGGCAACAGGAGATCATCCGAATTAAGCCATGCGACAAGATCCCCTCCAGCTATTGCAATTCCTTTGTTGATCGCGTGACTCTGCCCCCTATCTTTTTCACTAACCCAATATTTAATTCGGTTGCCGTATTTTCGAATCACGTCAATCGCAGTGTCCGTGCTCCCTCCGTCGATGATAATCAATTCTTTTTCTGAGTAGTCCTGATCCAAAAAAGAACAGATGGCCGCCTCAATATATTTTCCCTGATTATAAGAGGGCATTACTATACTAATGGTAGGCTTATTCATGTGCCTCTCCGCTGCCATCATTTTCGCTTGGCATCTTGAAAAAACCAATAGTTACGGGCATGCCTTGTCGATGTAATGAATCAATGCCTCGCCAGAAATTAAACATCTTCATAAAATAATTTCCATGAAACAACAACCTCCCGGTCTCTTTGACTCTGGTATTTTTACTCTTGACCATGGCCGTGAAGTTTTTGTGGTTCTAGTTTCCTCAACTGTCTTCATATTGTATTTGAGTACCTCAACAAGCTGCCAATTGTCGTGCAACAACATGCTAATCTCATGGTAACAGAAAGACTCTGATTGTCTTCGCTCACGCTTACAGGATCTTTCGATTCGCAATAACCACCGGAAGAGACGACGCACATAACGACAACACAACACATGCTATCCCCCTAAAAATCCCGAAAGGGGAAAACAATATATTCCACACCATGGAGAGCATAACGAAAGCCAAGAAGGGAAACCAATCTCCGAACCAGATCATCTTCTTCCGTATAAAATCAAGAATAATAAAGATCGCATATACCCAAAAGATCAGCCCCAAGACGCCATTTTGCGTCCACGCCCCCACCAAGGCCGAATGCCCAGGAATGCGAAAGTCATCAGCGTCAACAATATACCCCCACCGATCGATCGCGGAAGACCCGGCACCGACAAACGGGTGGCTTTTCAGAAACGGCCAGGCACGAATCAAGTCGTCGCGACTTCCGAGAGCCCCAGAATCCGAGTCCTCAATTTCCACAACATATTTTTGATACTCGCTCTCTCCCAGCGAGCCTTTCTTTGCCAAATGAGAGTAGGTCTTGAACACTGCAACTGACACGATTAGCGCACAGAGAGAGAAAAAGATTACGTTTTTCGAAACAGTGCGAACAAAGGGTTTTAAATAGGCAAAGCTGATAACTACCAACGCGGTTAAAAAATAAATGCCGAATCCAGACCGAGAACCTCCCTCGAAGAGAAGAAAAAATGCCGTGACAAAACACCCTATTGAAACAAAAGTCCACGGGATTAGTCCGAATGCGCGAAGAGGAAATAATATACTGAGCAGCGCCGCTTGTGCATACAAAGGATAGATTTGTTTTTCAACCAGAAATTCTTGCATACCGCCACTGCCTGAATACCCCGCCGACTCAGCAAACCCAAGGTACGCGCCATTTTGAAAAACATAGAGAGACATGACACTGCCAACGCCATATCCTACTGTAAACCAGAGAAACGAGTGAGTAGACCGGCGGATCAAAGCGATCCCGACTATCAACATGCAAAACACATTAAAAACAATCGCATTCCCTTTTAGCGCCACCTCGAACGGCTCTTCGCGCCACCAATTCGAGTAACACGTCCCCAAGAACCACAGAAAAGCCAGCATCAGTAATCGTCTTTCAGCACGCGAATACCGACGATAACTCATGACAAAAAGAATCGGGCCCAAGACGTATGACACCAGATCAAACATAGCCACACGCCCAAAAGGAGTTGGAACGAACAACGATGATCCCAGCCCACAAAGGAGAGCAAAAACAAGAATCCACTTACTCTGGATATCTGCCACAAACATAGACACCGGAACCTCTCCACTGAAAATTCAGATCAATGCGACTCTTCAAGTTGGCCGTCATACACATCCCGATAGGCCTGCGCAATTGCTGCTGGCATAAACCGTTCTACGGCAAAATCCCGCATGCGCCCATGAAGACTCCCACCCTCATTGAGTATCCATGAAATACCGGCCGCTAAGTCATGGACATCACATGGAGAGGACAACCAACCGGTTCTTTTGTGGGAAATCATATCAGGCATGCCTCCTATATTGAATGCGACAACAGGCGTGTCACAAGCCAAGGCTTCAATGACGGTATTGGGCAAATTATCCTCTCGGGACGGAGCAACAAACAGATCCGCTGCCGAGTAGTGTAAGGCCAACGTCATGTCATCTGAAAATTTGCCACAATAACGCACAGGGAACCCAAAATTCATTTTGTGTTCCGGCTCCGCGGCCCCAAAAACAAGCAATTCCACGGTATTCTTAGAATCGGCAGGCATGTTTTGGAGCGCCTGAAGCAAAAGATCCCCCCCCTTGCGTCCAGGCTTCTCCCATTCGCCGACACCTAACGCCCCAAACAACACATATTGTTTATGAGGGTCTAGCCCCAGCATCTCCCTCGCCATCGTCTTGGGATAGGGTTTGAAGGCCGACAGATCGATCGCATAGGGAATCAGGTGGGTACGATGCCCTGAAAATACCGGGCTCTCCTCAATTTTGTTCTTCATCCAGTGGCACGGCGCAACCAATTCAAGGCGAAGATCCCTCCAGGCACGTTTCTTTCTGTCGTACGTCTTTCGGGTTATATCATGAATTCGGTTTGATTGGATCAGCGGACATCTTCCGCAGCCATCTCGATAATGATCGCAACCGCCGTCATAGGAACAACCGCCTGTTAATGGCCACTCGTCATGCAGGGTCCAAACGATCGGTTGATGAAAAGATTTCAAGTCTTCGATTCTGATCATCCCACCCATCACGTAATGCAGATGCAAAATATCAGGAACAAAGGGAACGTGCATGAAACGCAAAAAACCCGGAAACGAGGCGTTATTAACCGCAACGTTGCGCTTGCCGTTGATTACAACCGCAGCGCCATTCGCTATATTTGCCCATACTTTGGCGAGGCTTCGCAGACTGGAGGTGGACGGTCCGAAAACACGCCAATCGTCTGACATTTTACGCATCACGGCCATACGAGAATCCACACCTGATGCTACTAGCGCACGGTGAATACGAAAGGCAGAACGGGCCGCCCCGCCTCCGATATCGGATTCACACACATGAAGAACTTTTAAAGCTCTATTTTCAGTCTGCGGCATATGACGCCCTTCAGTATCCTTGTTATTTCACAGCCTCAAGATAGATAGAATTATTTTTATAACTCACGCCATCTGGGGTACAGTCCAAACAGTCATCATTGAAACCTTGGATTTTTGTTTCGTTGAACGACAATGAGCGTGACTCCCCAAAACCCACCTGTTTAAAAAGCACCCGCAAACCGTACTCATCATACATCCACCGGTGACGCTCCCCGATCCCGGTTTCAACAAAGACCATCGACCGCAAATCCCTGGGAACCAGCCTTTTTACACATGATAAGTACAGCGTGGTTATCTTCGATACTACCTTATGTACTGACAGCCTTTTTAGCTTCTCAAAACATCGCTCATGCTTAACCACGACTCCCAACGGCGTATTTTGCACACGAGAGCGGACGTATTCGGCGAATTCTTTGTCTGGGCCATCCATCACAGCTTGAAGATAAGGCCCCATTCGTCCGCCAGCCTGAGCCCGTACCAGTTGATCCAACAGTTCGAGTAAGCTCCAATCATATTTTCTGCCTTTCTCGGGATCGTTATCCGGTAAGGCGAGAATTCGCAAATACTCCTTACACGTTTCAGCCAGATCGGGAACAACAATCCGAACAATCCCGCCGGGTTTAAGTATTCGCCAAGCCTCTTGAAGGATAAATGACGCCTGATCCAGCGTAAAATGCTCCACCACATGACTGCTATAAACCACATCAAAACTGTTGTCGGGATAGGGAAACCCTTTTAAAAGGTTGACTCGTTCTACTCGTCTATCTGCCGAATAAAAATCGATATTAACCCATCCGTTTGCGATGCGACTACCACAACCGAAGTTTAGTTTTTTCACGAATTACCCTTAGGCTATGTGTGAGCCCTAGCTCTGTTCCGCATAAATGACCAAGCATCCTGAACGACCTGTCCAATCTCAGAACGATGCGGCACCCACTCGAGCACCTGTCTTGCCTTTTTCCCAGATGCAAGCAGGATTGGAGGATCGCCGGCTCTTCTCGGAAAGGCACGTACCGGTATCGGATGCCCAGTCACTTGGCGGCAGGTTTCGACCACCTCTTTTACCGAGACGCCGACTCCGGTGGCCAGATTAAAAGCGCCTTGAGCTTCTTTCTCAAGCGCCAGAACGTGTGCATTGGCCAAATCCGAGACATGGACATAATCCCTTATGCAAGTCCCGTCCGGCGTCGGATAATCGGCTCCGAACACTTCAATATGCGGTTTCTGTCCCAACGCCACTTTAAGCACAGTGGGAATCAGGTGCGTTTCGGGATCATGGTCCTCACCCAGATCCCCATCAGCACCGCACGCGTTGAAATACCTCAGGAAGGTCGGCTGAACGCCTTTGAGCTCTCGATGCCAACTGAGAACCTGTTCAAAAATGAGTTTCGAGTGGCCGTACGGATTGGTCGGATTCTGAGGCGTCGCTTCCTCAATCGGCAACTTCATGGGAACACCGTAAGTCGCACACGTAGACGAAAAGATTATTCGCTTGCATCCAACCGCCAACATGGCATCCAGCAAGTTGACCCCACCGCAGACGTTGTTGCGATAATACATCATTGGATCCGACATCGATTCGCCGACCAACGCATATGCGGCGAAATGCATGACGACATCCGGCAAGGTCTCTTTCAAAGCATTCCCTATCTCTGATGTATTGCGCAAGTCGCCTTGAATCAGATGGGCGCGCGAATCGACCGACTTGCGATGGCCCCGCTCCAGATTGTCAAACACGGTTACATCATATCCCCTATCAAGAAGCAATCGGGTAGTCACAGCCCCGATGAAACCACTGCCACCGGTAACGAAGATCCGTTTTCTTATCGTACCCACCAATATTCCTTGCCTTTCGAATCTAGCGTTCTTTAAGAGTATAAATTGCGACAACCGAATGTCCCGTCAACCATTTTGACAAACATTCTACTGCCTTGTTAATAATTCGATGGTACCCCGACAGACGGTAAGCCATCTTCATTATACGGCGTCCTTTTGTCAGTTTCTGCTCAACCAACCCCGCCACACCACCGGCGTGATAACGTTGCAATGGTTCATATTCGATTGTCTTTAACTCCACGGCCCAAAGCGCTTCAAGCGCACGCAATGCGGTTTTATTCCAAAGACCGACATGATGAGGAGGAGCATTTAGCACACTAAATAAATCACCGAAAATGGACTCGTCATTCGGGACACTAATCAACAGGACTCCCCCCGGTTTCAGACATTTGATCACATCATCTAGAAACAGCCTAACTTCAAATATATGCTCTAGAACTTGAAACGCACACACCACATCATATTCGCCCGCATGAGATAATGCATGAGCTTTCACATCTTCAACAACAGCATCTAACCCTTTTTCGCCGCATGCCTGAGCGGCAGCGACATTCAACTCAAGTCCCGTGGCATCTACTTTCCTTCTGTCCAATATGCCAGACAAAAACCCCCCCCGGCCGCAACCGATTTCTAAAACTTTCATTCCGTCTTCAATGTAACCAAGCGCTACATCGTGCTCCCATTTCCAAGGCATATAATACCAAGGATACCGTTGAAGATGTTCGTACAGTCTTGAATCTCCTTCAACCGCCGGATAATAAAACTTGTAAGCTGTGGTCAAACACTCACAGAGCAAAAGTTCTTTTCGACCAGTAAACAAACTGCCAACATCATAGTTGAAGCATTTTTTCCATTCCTTGACAATAGTGTCTACATCTATCTTTTTAAGCACCCTTGCCTCTTCACCTGTTAACGGTGACACCACCTGGGCTTCTTCTTTGCTCAGTCGTTCATTCATGGTGTTTTGCATCCATATTTGCTTTGGCGCCAATAACATCAACAAAAAAGTACAGAGACAGAAGATGGACAAGAACAGCAATTAACTTTGATGCGGCCAGTCCTTCAGCCCCCCATCGCACTAAATACCAACCTCCTAAAAGCGTTGTCACCATCATGCCGATATTGAACACAAGTGAAATCCAGATCATTCCGGCAGCCATCACATAATTTGCAATTGGCGTCATGATGGCTGATATGGCCCCTGTTACAACTAAAATCACCATCACCCAAGTCCCGTCACCAAAGGAAGGACCATAGCCGCGCATTATCAGCGGACTAAAAAAACATAATGCCATTGCAAGTGGCACTGCAACACATGACAGCCCTTTCATCATCCGCCTCATTATGTTCAAACTGGACCGTAGATCTCCTTCGCCACACTTTTCTGACATTACCGGAATCATCGCGGTACAAATAACCCCCGCCAGGAACTGTATCGAACCCTGCCATTGCAGTGCAGCATTGAATACACCTAATTCGGCATACCCATTCGTTTGATTTGCGAGAAATGCGTTGGTGGCCCAGTTCACAGGCACAAGAAACATAACGATAAGAAAAGTCGGCAAACTATATTGTACGAGTATTCGCCACTCCTGCCACATGGAACGCCAGCGACAAAATAAATCGAATTGGGCCCACACTTTTTTCACCACTAGGCGCGTCAGAACGACTGACACAAGCATTCCAAACGCCATTGCGATTACCGCCCCTTTCAACCCCCACTTCCATGCGCCCAAGACAACCATGCCTGATTGGAGTATTCCAACAAACAAATTGATATAAGAGTTGGCCTTGAATGCCTCGCACCCGCTGAGCGAACAACTCTGAACACTGTTCAACACGCCCATAGCAACTGTGATCGCACTGATCTGCAAGAGGAAAGCAAGATGGGGCGCCGCCAACGTCTTGGCCGCAAGCCAAGGCGCGAGCGCGACGAACGCGGCGGCATAACTCCCGGCGCTCAACCACGTGGCGAGAGACGAGAGCGCCAAGATCCGGCCCGCGCGCTGCGGATCGGACAGTTTCAACTCGGCGACATATTTGGTGACGGTCTGGCCAATCCCCAGCCCCGCCATGCTGCCGATCATCCCCGCCGTGCTGTTGATGATGCCATATTCACCAAAACCTTGTTGCCCAAGAATGCGCGCCAGAACAAAGGTACTTCCGACCGCAATGACTCGCGTACCCACAGCCGCGATCCCACCCCAGAACGCGCCGCTGGCCAACCGTCGCCGCGTCGGCGACGCGATCAGCGGCAGAACGCGGTCACGGATGACCGGGAACTTTTCGAGATATTGGCTCAAAGGGTTCAAAGGTTCAATCGCACCTTCGGTGCTGGTTCAATCGGCCTTACGGCCTCGTTCAAGGGTTGTGAATCGTAAACAGTAAGCCGTAAGCGGTGAGAGGCAGTGGATACTAATGCACTATCGCACTAACGAACTAATGCACTAATGAACTTCCCCACTGAACTTTTCCATCGTCTCGGCATAGAGCGAGAGAATGCCGGTGTCGAAGTGGGTGCCGCTGACGAGCTGGAGGGGAGAGCGGAGATGTTTTCCCGCGAATCTCCGCGAATGGAGAGTTGGCTCAGATTTTTTATACGCTGATCGCTAAAAATCTGAACCAACGGCTTCAACGGGGACAAGGGTTGTGAATCGTAAACGGTAAGCCGTAAGCGGTAAGCGGTGAGAAGGAGACTTGAGGGAGTGCGTTAATGCCTTATTGCCTTATTGCGGGAATGGGAAAGTTCAAGGGTTCAAGCGCCCGCATAGCGGGCTGGTTCAATCGGCCTTACGGCCTCGTTCAAGGGTTCAAGCGCCCGCATAGCGGGCTGGTTCAAGGGTTCAAGAAGGTTCAAGCGCGCTGGCGCGCTGGTTCAAGGGTACGGAAGAAGTTCGTTAGTTCGTTATTGCCTTAGTGCATTAGTTGGGGAGTGCGGGAGTTCTAAAGTTGGGAGAGGAGAAGGGGGCAAGGGGTGACAAGCCTGCCAAACAAATTGTCGGAAAGGAAGTCGGGGACGGTCAAGCGAGATCCCAAACTTTAACAGCACGCCCGCGCGCCCGCAAAACGGGTGCCGCGATACGCTGGAGTTCAACGACAACCTTCACCTTTTCCGGATATGAAAGCGTCCGAAGGGCCTTCCTGTGGCCTTCTTTCGCATATGCTGTCCCCGCCTCCTTCACTGAAAACTGCCTGTCCATTGCTTCCATTTCTCCTCCAATCCGTACTTCAAAAGAATACCGTTCAGTTTCGCCAGGTCCAACACACCCGCATCCAAAAACATCTGGACGCGCATTCTATCTTTCGCGCGTCCGGTCTGCACGGCGACCGCAGCCAAGTGTTCGGATAACAAGACCCGTGTCGGAACGTCCTCGTAAAGCAGATCTTGCGCCTGGGCCAAGGCCTCTTCAAGTAACGGGTTGTAGGCTGGCAGAAACTGAACAGGAATCCCTTCTATCAGGACACACTCCTTTTCATCCGAATACCCCATCGCATGAAGCGCTTCATACACAGACGAAAGAGAAAAAAACATCGCCGATGGCGTTTGCGGCACAATGACAAACACATCAAGATCAAACGTTGTAAACGGTTCCACGTAGAAAGTGGCGGCCATTGCGCCGCCAATCGCATAGCGCTCAATGATTCTGCTTTTCTCCAACTGATTGAGAACGGAAAGTGCTTTTTTCATGAGCAGTTCAAGGGTTTAAAGGTTCAAAAGGGTTCAAACGCGCCTGCGGCGCTGGTTCAATCGGCCTTAAGGCCTCGTTCAAGGGTTGTGAATCGTAAACGGTAAGCCGTAAACAGTGAGAGGCAAGTTAAGCGGGAGAAGCGCGATAGGGAGTGGATACTAATGCACTTTCGCACTAATGAACTTCCCCACCGAACTTTTCCATCGTCTCGGCCTAGAGCGCGGAGATGACGGTATCGAGCAGGCTGAGAGAGAGGAGAGGTTTTCCCGCGAATCTCCGCGAATGGAGAGTTGGCTCAGATTTTTTATACGCTGATCGCTAAAAATCTGAACCAACGGCTTCAGCGGGGGCAAGGGGGCAAAGGTTCACGGGTTCAATCGCGCCTGCGGCGCTGGTTCAATCGGCCTTACGGCCTCGTTCAAGGGTTCGGAAGAAGTTCGTTAGTGCGGGAGTTCGAAAGTTCTAAAGCAGGGGAGCGGCGGGTTTACCTATTACCTTTTACTTAATTCGTCATTCACTCTTCTGCTGGCTCCTGTCCAGCGCCGACAGGATCTGACGGGCGAAGGCGCGGAAATCGTCCAGATGCTTGGTGCAGATGCTGAAAACGATGGCATAGTCGATCTCTTCGTAAGCGTGAACGGCGACATTTCTGAATCCGACCGCGCCCTTGAGGGCTCGCGCCGTCGTCTCATCAAGGATGCCTATCTGCGCCAGCCGAAGAAACACCTCACCCATAGAATCCGGAACTGGCTCATTCCTGTCGCTGAAAATGTGCACGCCCACATCCACGCACGCTTGCACGGCGCGTTCAAGGTTTAGAACGATCACATCCTGCCGCGTGTAATCTTCCAGCAAAATCTCCAGCGAAGGCGGCGTGTTTTCCAGAACGCGGACCAAACAACGGCTGACCGTGTCCAGCTTTCTGACAATCACATTATCCATTGGCAAACCTCTCAATACGTGTTCGGAGTGCCCGACGCACCTGCGGCATAAAGTCCTCCTCGTTGTATACCATGCGCTGAAGGAGAAGGTAATAGGCCTGTGTGTCGTTCTTGATGATGACACGGCCTTTGGTCAGAATCTGGTGCAGGATCTCTCCGCCGAGGTCATACAAATCAACGAGGTCGACCTCCCGGTGCAACGCGTCGGTCAGCTTGCCCCACAGGGCGAGGCGGGCCTCCATGTCGAGCGGCCGGTCGAAAAGGACCGCCACGTCGACATCGCTGCCGGGACGCATTTTCCCCGCCGCGGCAGAGCCGTAGACGAGCGCGACCTTAATGCCAGGTTCACCGGCCAGTGCCGTCTCGACAGTCTGGAAAATATCGGCGTTCATGGGGAAAAAGAGGAGACGTTCGTTCGTGCGGGAGTTCTGAAGTTAAGGGAGAAGAGAAGGGGTCAAGGTTCAAGGTTCAAGGGTTCAATCGCACCTTCGGTGCTGGTTCAATCGGCCTTACGGCCTCGTTCAAGGGTTCAAGCGCCCGCATAGCGGGCTGGTTCAAAGGTTCAAGGGTTCAATCGCCCGCATAGCGGGCTGGTTCAAAGGTTCAAGGGTTCAATCGCGGCTGGCGCCGCAGGTTCAAGGGGTTGTGAATCGTAATCGGTAAGCCGTAAGCGGTAAGAAGCAGGTTAAGCGGGGGAAGCGCGGTAAGCGGTGAGAAGCGAGTTAAGCGGGTTAAGCGAGTTAAGCGGGAGAAGCGGGTTAAGCGGAGAAGCGGGAGAAGCGGGAGAAGCGGGAGAAGCGGGGAGAAGCGGGTTAAGCGGAGAAGCGCGGTAAGCGGTGATAAGCGAGTTAAGCGGGTTAAGCGGGAGAAGCAGGTTAAGCGGGGAGAAGCAGTGGGCACTCATGAACTATCGCACTAATGAACTAACGAACTAATGAACTTCCCCCCCAAACTTCCCCATCGTCTCGGCGAAGATCGAGGGGATGCCCGTGTCGAAGTGGGAGCCGTTGACGAGCAGGCCTTTCAGTCCCTCGTCCTGGCGCAGGGCTTCGAGCGCGGGGGTGAGCTGGAGCTCCGCGCCGTCGAGGGCCGCGGCCTGCTGGCGCAGGATGCCGAACAGGCCGGGGCGCAGCGCGTAGATGCCGTTGACGCAGAAGAAGGTTTTCTTGCCGTGGCGCTCGACCGTCAGATAGGTCTGAGCCTCGTCTTCGGTGGGTTTCTCGCAGACGCGGGCGAGCTGCAGCGTGTCCTCCGCCACCCACTCTCCCGCCACCGTGCCGTAGTGCTTGACGCGCTCCAGCGATTCCTCATAGATGCCGACCACGCTCTGGCTGTCCCCAAAGGTCTGGAAGAGGTCCACCACCTGACGCGCCAGGCTGCGTGCCTCGGCCGAACGGAAGATCTGGTCGCCGAGCATCAGCAGGAAGGACTCGCCCCCTACCCACCGCTCGGCCAGCAGCACCGCGTGCCCAAAGCCCTTGGCCTCGTGCTGCGGAATGAAGGTCAGCCGCTTGCCGATCGCCACCAGCTTGCGCGCCTCCTCGGCCAAGGCGGCCGGCAGCTTGGCCAGCGTCTCGGCCCGCACCTCCGTCTGGAAGTAGGCGCGGAAGCGCGGCTCGTCCTCGGGCTGGATGATCAGCGCGACCTCGTCCACCCCGGCGGAGAGCGCCTCTTCGACGATCACCTGGATCACGGGCTTGGCGACGCCGTCGGGCGTGACCACCGGCAGGAAGGTCTTGGGCACCGCCTTGGTGTACGGGAACATGCGCGTGCCGAGTCCGGCCACGGGGATCACCGCCTTGCGGATGGAGGCCGGACGCGCGATGTCGAGCTCGAAGCAGGGCATGCCGTATTGCCGGCCGAGATACCCGGCCAGCGCGTTACGGTCACGGCGGGACTTGCAGATGAACTGCACGCAGCCGTCGCCCTGCGACCCCACCCCTTTGCCGCCGAAGGTCCAGGCGCGGATCTCGGGATCGGCCAGCACCTGGTGCAGGCGCGGGCTCTTGAGCTCTTCGCAGACCGGCATGAGGCTCTCGTCGAAAACCGCCTGCGCCTCGGTCATGAGGGCGCCCAGCGACGCGGCGTCGCCGGACTCGATCGCGGCGCGCGCGGCGGCCACGAGGCGCTGGTTTTCGGCGCCGAGGCAGCGCTGCACCGCCTGGTCGCGCGGGGTGTTGGCGAAAGGAAAGGCGTCGTTGAGGTCGGCCAAGATGCGGACCGTGTCTTTCTTGCCGCAGAGGTCGGCGATCAGCAGATGGAAGTCGCCGCCGGGCCGCAGCGGCTGCACGCCCAGGCGGTCGCCGTCGAAGGTCATCATCACCGGGATCTGGCCGTAGGCGCACCCCTGGTCCATGCGGCCGCAGCGCGAGGGGGTGGCGATCTCGCCCTGGTAGGCGGCCTCGATCTCGGCGCGGGTGGTGAGCCCGAGCCCGTAGGCCTGGTTGAAGGCGCGGGCCACGAGCACGCAGAAGGCGGCCGAGGAGCTGAGCCCCTTCTTGACCGGCAGCGTGGTCTTGTAGTTGTCGATCTCGAGCCCGCCGACGCCGTAGAAGTCAAGCATGTAGGCGGCCACGCCGGCCGCATAGCTGAAGAAGCCGCCCGCGGCGGCTTCGGCCTGCAGGCGACCGAGCTCCATCGGCACGCGGTAGGTCTCGGTGACCGAGCCGTCGTTGAGCGTGGAGTGCACGACCAGCTCGCCCTCGCAGCGGCGACAGCGGGCGAACATCCCCTGGTTCGTGCCGGAGATGATCACCACGCCCGGCGCAAGCGCGGAGTTGGTGCGGCGGTGGCCACCCGCCCAGTCGGAGTGCTCGCCGAAGAGACAGACGCGGCCGGGGACGAAAAGTTCGAAGAAGTGCATGAGTTCGTTAGTGCATTAGTTCGTTAGTGCGGGAGGGCGTTAGTGCGAACGAGAGGATCGCGAAATGCTTGAGAACAATTTCAAGAGTTCACCTGCTTCTGCATGCAGGGGTATGCCTGTGGACTTTTGTTCTTGGGCGAGCAGGTTTGACTCCAACAGGACCTCAAACCAGTATGCCGTTTCGTTCGCCTCTTTCTCAACGATCCCAATCTTGTGCGTAAAGTCGGGGCGTGACTCCGCCCTGTTGGCTTCACGATAATTCGCACCCAGCGAAGGCCCTGATTTAGCCAGTTGATGGATGATCGATCCAACGACGCGGTTGTTGGGCAACGTCGCAAGCCAGTTGACCAAATCCACCGAAAACCGCTTTGTGCGTTGCTCCAACTCGCCTTTGAATTCATTGTTCGTCATTGTATCCAACGCAACTTATACTCGAATCAACTCGTTCACTAATCAACTAATGAACTACCGCACTAACGAACTAATGAACTTCCCCTACGCTTTGACATAGCGGGGCGAGGGCGTGGCGAACGGCATGGCGTTGCGGGTGTCGACGATGACCTGGGCCCAGTCGGCGAGCTGCTTGTAATCCACGCAGGCGTGGGCGGTGGCGATCAGCACGCAGTCGAAGGCGGCGACCCGCTCCCGGCTCCACTCGATGGAGCGCGTGCCGGCCCACTGCGGATGCTCGCGGGTCATTTTGATGACCGGCACAAAGGGATCGTAGTAGGAAACCTCCGCGCCGTGCTGCTTGAGCAGTTCCATGAGCACGTAGCTCGGCGACTCGCGGTCATCGTCGACGTTGGCCTTGTAGGCGAGGCCCAGCACGAGCACCTTGCTGCCGCTGAGCGGCTTTCGGAAGGCGTTCAGCGCGTCGCCGACGCGATGGACCACGTACTCCGGCATCTTGGTGTTGATCTCGCCCGCCAGCTCGATGAAGCGGGTGGCCTCGCCGTACTCGCGCGCTTTCCAGGTGAGGTAGAAGGGATCGATCGGAATGCAGTGTCCGCCCAGACCGGGACCGGGATAGAAGGGCATGAAGCCGAAGGGCTTGGTCTTGGCGGCGTTGATCACTTCCCAGATGTCGATGCCCATCGCGCCGTAGACGACCTTGAGCTCGTTCACCAGCGCGATGTTGACGCAGCGGAAGATGTTCTCCATGAGTTTGGTGGCCTCGGCCGTGCGGCAGGAGGAGACGGGAACCAGAGTGTGGATGGCGATGCCGTAGATCTCCTGCGCTTTGGCCAAACACGCGGGCGTGAGGCCGCCGACGACTTTGGGGATCGAGGCGACCACGCTCTGCGGGTTGCCGGGGTCCTCGCGCTCGGGCGAGAAGGCAAGGTTGAAGTCGACGCCGGCTTTGAGCCCGGAACCGGCCTCCAACACCGCGCGCAGGTCTTCGTCGGTGGTGCCGGGATAGGTGGAGGACTCGAGCGAGACCAGCACGCCTTTGCGCAGGTGCGGGGCCAACGCTTTGCCGGTGTCGACGATGAAGGAGATGTCGGGCTCGCGGTTCTTGTTGAGGGGCGTGGGCACGCAGATGATGACCGCGTCGACCGACGACGCGACCGCGAAATCGGTCGTGGCGTCGAGGCGGCCCGAAGCCATCTGTTCCCGGATGGATTCGGCGGTGATGTGCTTGATGTAGGAGCGGCCCTCTTTGAGCGCCGCGACTTTGGCGCCGTCGATGTCGATGCCGACGACTTTCGCGCCGGAGCGGCAGAACTGCAGCGCCAGCGGTAGGCCGACATAACCGAGGCCTACGATAGCGATTGTTTTCATGTGATTAATCCTTATGGAAGAAACTTGTTTTCCCGCGAATCTCCGCGAATGGGAGTTGGTTTGTTTTCCCCGGGCGCTAATCGCTGGGAAAACAAACCAACGGCTTCAGCGTTGAAAGAGGTCACCGTGATGATCGCGACGCTCACTTTTTTTGCGCTCAGCGACGGGCGATTATACTCCCGTAGTAGCGTCTTCCCGCGAATCTCCGCGAATGGGAGTTGGTTTGTTTTCCCCGGGCGCTAATCGCTGGGAAAACAAACCAACGGCTTCAGCGTTGAAAGAGGTCACCGAGATGATCGCGACGCTCATTTTTTAGCGCTCAGCGACGGGCGCAGCCCGGAAAAAATGAGCGCCTCCTCTCATTCGCGTTGATTCGCGGGAAAATCACTTCTTATCTGTCTCCGTCAACGCGAACCGTTCCCATTCCAGAGTTTTGTGATGTCCAAAGTTGACCAACAAACCCAACTTGAATCCCGTTGCATTCAGATAGTTGATCGTCTGCGCCCGATTGCTGTCCACCAGAAGCGATTCTGCCTTGATTTCAAGAATGATTTTTTCATAGCACAGAAAATCCGGCGTGTATTCTTGATCGATGAGATGCCCTTTATAGGTCAGGCCAATCCTCTTTTGGGCCTCGAAGGAAACGTCCCGCAGCAGGAATTCGCGCTCCAAGCACTTTTGATAAACCGCCTCTAAAAAGCCGCATCCCATCACATTGTAGACTTCAAGACACGCACCAATCACCGCATAGGCTTCTTCAGGATAGATCAGATCAGCATTCATGGATGCTTTTTCTTCCCGCGAATCTCCGCGAATGGGAGTTGGTTTGTTTTCCCCGGGCGCTAATCGCTGGGAAAACAAACCAACGACTTCAGCGCTGAAAGCGAAATCGGAGATGGCCTTGCTACGGCTACTGAGAGGACCGCGGTGTTCATTATTTAGCCATCAGCGACGGGCGATTATACTCCCGTAGTAGCGTCTTCCCGCGAATCTCCGCGAATGGAGAGTCGGTTCGGATTTTCTTGACGCTGATCGCTGAAAATCTGAACCGACGGCTTCAACGTTGAAAGAGGTCACCGAGATGACCGCGACGCTCATTTTTCAGCGATCAGCGACGGGCGCAGCCCGGAAAAAATGAGCGCCGCCTCTCATTCGCGGAGATTCGCGGGAAAAAATCAATTCTTTCGGATTGCGGGGAGGAAGCCGGACACACAGACGAAGGCCAGGATCCAGACCGACACGATCGCGGGGTCGCGGAAGGGCAGGTCGCCCAGCGAGTGGCAGACCGTGGCGGCCGCGCCGACGAACACCGCGATCAACACGGGCGGCAACCGGTACAGCCAGCGGGGTTTTGCCGCCGTCGCATCGTCTCCCGCAGCCGCAAGCGCGCGGCACATTTTGAAGGACAGCCAGACGAGCGGAGCCGCCAACATCAGGACGCAGAGCGCCATGAGACTAAACCCGACCGCGCCCTGCTCCGCAAGAAACTGCAGCGCGTCGTTGTGCACATTCGCCCCGCCGTTGATCTGCATGCTCTTGCGCTCTTCGGGCGTCAAGTACTGCGTCAGGTAATGCGGATACCCCCAGCCGCCGACGCCAAACACGGGATGGTCCCGGAAAATCGCTTTGGCGACACGCGCGTGATATTGGGCCCGGCCGGAAACCCGCTCAGCCACGGAGGCTGGCGTGATGCTCACGATCTCGGTTTTCAGCGCCTTCGGCGCAAACACCGTGAAGGAGAGCCCTCCAACAAACAGCGCCAGGATAACCGTGGCGATCAGCTTGACGTGTCCTCCGGACTCCGTTCTCTGCCAGACTCCGATGATCATGTAGAGGCTCAACACCACGAATACCACCACGCACAGCAAGATGGCGGCCCGGCTCAAGGAGGCGATCGCGGCACCCAGATTCAAAAGCAGGGGAATCAACAGCCAGTGGCCGCTGGCCTGCTGCGTGCCCTCGGCGCCAAACCCGAGGCCAGACGCCGACGGCCCGACCAGGTCGGCGCTCACGCGCCCGAACCAGAGACCCGACGAAAGCGCAAAGAGGAGCGTGAAGAAAGCTCCCGCGAAATTGGGATAGCCGAAGGTGGAGAAGAAGTAGGCGAATTCCTGCGTGCCCCAGAAGACGCTCTTGGCGCCGCCCGCCAGCTGCGCGAAACCCAACACGGCGAGCGCCGCGCCGTTCCAGCAGAGCCCCTCCAGCAAAAGGCGCTTGCCCTTTTTCAGCAGCCCGTGTTTGGCGGCGAGCGCGGCGATCAGGACCGGCGGGAACCAGAGCAGCAGCACGGCGTGTTCGGACCGGTTGACGCAGAAGGGCAGCCCCGGCATCGGCGGTGCCGGATTGCGCCACTGTTTGAGGGCCGCGTTGTATTCCGGATATCCCGACACGTTGAACAGGGGGATCACCAGCAGAAGGATCAGCGCCACAGAGAGGTAGAGCAGCGGATCGCGCGCGAGCGAATGCCACACGCGGCTGCGTGCCTCTGACAACGTCTCCGTACTCTTGGCCTGCGGAAAGACCAGCAGGAACTCCAGCACAAACGCGGTGAGCCACGGCACAACCGGCAAGAGCAGATCCGGGCGCGTGCCGCCGTGAATCCAGCTGAAGGCCAACGCCAAGGCGAAGAGGTGAAGAAGAAGAACGTTGCGGATAAAGAAGTTCATGGGGAGAAGTGCATTAGTTCGTTAGTGCATTAGTTCGTTAGTGCGGCAGTGAGGCAGTGCGTGGAGATGAGAAAGATTTTTCCGCAGAGGGCAGAAGGTGAGGGGGACGTTCATTAACTAATGAACTAACGCACTCATGCACGAACGAACTTCTCCAGCGCTTCTTCCCAGTGCGGCATGGGGGGGAGGCCCGCGAGGCGCAGGACGCGCTTTTCCAGGCGGGAGTTGGCGGGGCGCGGCGCGGGGCGCGGAAATTCGGCGGTCGTGCAGGGCATCAGCCCGCGGGACAGCCCGGCACGCTTGAAGATCGCCTGCGCGAATTCGAACCAGGTGGCCTCGCCTTCGCAGGAGCCGTGCACCACACCAGGCACCGGTGTTTCGAGCAGGCGCGCGATCAGCTCCGCCGCGGCGTCGGTCGAGGTAGGGTTGCCGCGCTGGTCGTCGACAACTTTGAGCGGCTCCCCGGCCTGCGCCCCGAGTTTCATCAGGGTGTGGAGGAAGCTCGGGCCCTCTTCGCCATAGAGCCAGGCGATGCGCAGGATCGTGTGGTCGGGGCAGTGGCGGCGGACCGCCTCTTCGCCCGCGAGCTTGCTGGCGCCGTAGACCGTGCGGGGCGCGGGCGCGTCGTATTCGTGATAGGGCCGGCTCAGACAACCGTCGAACACGTAGTCCGTGGAGAGCGCGATCAGTCGCGCGCCGCAGCGCGCCGCAGCGCGGGCTACATAAGCGCTGCCGAGCGCGTTGATGCGGTAGGCCTTGTCGGCGTCGCTCTCGCAGGCGTCCACCTGCGTCATGGCCGCCGCGTGGATCACGACCTCGGGCCTAAAGGCGTTGACGGCCTGTTCCACGCCGCGGCCGTCGGTGATGTCGACCTCGGGCAGGTCGACGACGAACAGCTCGTGGTGCCGGAGATGACGCTGGAGCGTACGCCCCAGCATGCCCTTTCCGCCTGTGAGGAGAAGTTTCATGAGACCTTAAGAAAACCTTTTCCCCGCTAATCTCCGCGAATAAGAACTTGGCCCGTGTTTTCTTTACGCTGATCGCTAAAAACCCGGGCCAACGGCTTCGGTGTTGAGCCCCGTGCGGATGCGGGGCTCATTTTTTTGCGATCAGCGACGGGCGCAGCCCGTAAAAAATGAGCACCGCTTCTCATTCGCGGGGATTCGCGGGGAAACACCCGGGCGGGTTAGTACCGATAGTGCTCGGGCTTGTAAGGGCCGTTGACCGGCACGCCGATGTAGTCGGCCTGCGCCTGGCTGAGAACGGTGAGCTTCGCGCCGAGCTGTTCCAAATGGAGCCGGGCGACCTCTTCGTCGAGCTCTTTGGGCAGACGGTAGACGCCGACCGCGAGCTTCTCGTTCCAGAGCTTGATCTGGGCGAGGGTCTGGTTCGTGAAGCTGTTGGACATCACGAAGCTGGGGTGGCCCGTGGCGCAGCCGAGGTTGACGAGGCGGCCCTCGGCGAGCAGGTAGATGCAGTGCCCGTCCGGGAAGATGTACTTGTCGACCTGCGGCTTGATGTTGACGTGCCGGACGCCCGGCCACGCCTTGAGGCGGGCCACCTGGATCTCGTTGTCGAAGTGCCCGATGTTGCAGACGATCGCCTGGTCGCGCATCTTGCTCATGTGCTCGGCGGTGATGATGTCGCAGTTGCCGGTCGTGGTCACGTAGATGTTGGCGACCGGCAGCGCGTCCTCGACGGTCGTCACCTTGTAGCCCGCCATGCAGGCCTGCAACGCGCAGATCGGATCGACCTCGGAAACCCACACCTGAGCCTTGTGCTCTTTGAGCGACTCGGCGGAGCCCTTGCCGACATCGCCGTAGCCGCAGACGAACGCGACCTTGCCGGCGATCATCACGTCCATCGCGCGCTTGATGCCGTCGACCAGCGACTCGCGGCAGCCGTAGATGTTGTCGAACTTGGACTTGGTCACGGAGTCGTTGACGTTGATGGCGGGAACCAGCAGTTTCTTCTCGGCCTCAAGCTGATACAGGCGGTGGACGCCGGTGGTGGTCTCTTCCGAGACGCCCTTCCAGCCTTTGACCGCGCGGGCGAACCAGCCGGGCGTTTCCCTGAGCATCTTCTTGATGAGGGCGTTGATGACCTGCAGCTCTTCGACGTCGGTCGGAACATCGAGGAACGCGGCGTCCTTCTCCGCGTCGAGGCCGCGGTGCAGCAGCAGCGTGGCATCGCCGCCGTCATCGACGATCAGTTGCGGCCCGGAGCCGTCCGGCCACGTGAGCGCCTGCCGGGTGCACCACCAGTACTCCTCCAGCGTCTCGCCCTTCCAGGCGAAGACGGGAATGCCGGCCGCGGCGATCGCGGCGGCGGCGTGATCCTGCGTGGAGAAAATATTGCAGGAGCACCAGCGCACGTCCGCGCCGAGTTCGGCGAGCGTCTCGATCAACACGGCGGTTTCGATGGTCATGTGCAAACTGCCCATGACGCGCGCGCCCTTGAGCGGCTTCTGCGGCCCGTACTTGGCGCGGGTCGCCATCAGTCCGGGCATTTCTTTTTCGGCGATCTCGATCGCGCGGCGGCCCCACTCGGCGAGGCCAATGTCTTTGACTTTGTAGTTCATAAATTCCTTTTTCTCACACGAAGGCACAAAGGACACAAAGGAGGTCATGTAGCTAATTGGCAATACGCTTAATGCCATCCTTGAGATGCGCGGCGCCGAAGTTAATCAGCAGGCCCAGCCGCAGGTCCATCAGGCGCAAATAGGTCAGCACCTGCTTGCCGAAAACCGGAGACAGCGTCTCTGTAGATTTCAGTTCGACGACCAGCTGCTTCTCAACCAGCACGTCCACTCTGAACGCATCTTGAAAAACATCACCTTCATACGAAAAGGTCACCGGAACCTCATGCTCAACTGAATATCCCATCCGCTTCAGCTTGCTCACAAGCAGCATGTGGTAGACACGTTCGAGAAGCCCGGGGCCAAAATCCGAATGAATCGCAAAGGCCGCGTTCAGGACATCTGAAGCCATTTTTTCAAGCGCAGCATCCATCCTTTGTGGCCTTTGTGCCTTTGTGTGATTATTTCAATCCGGCGGCGGAGCGGAGGGCGGAGACGCGGTCGGTCTTCTCCCACGGGAAACCTTCGCGTCCAAAGTGGCCGTAGTTCGAGGTCTTGCGGTACGACCAGCCTTTGGGCTTCGTCAGGCCCAGATCCTTGATCAGCATGCCGGGGCGGAAATCGAAGATCTCATTCGCCATGAGGATCTTCTCGATCGCCGACTCGGATACTTTGCCGGTGCCGTAGGTGCTGACGTTGATGCTCAGCGGCTTCGCGACGCCGATCGCGTAGGCCACCTGAATCTCGCACTTGTCCGCCAGGCCCGCGGCCACGATGTTCTTCGCCGCATAGCGGCAATAGTAAGCCGCCGAACGGTCGACCTTAGAGGGGTCCTTGCCGGAAAATGCGCCGCCGCCGTGAGAACCCACGCCGCCGTAGCTGTCGACGATGATCTTGCGGCCGGTCAGGCCGGAGTCGCCGCAAGGCCCGCCGATCACGAACCGTCCCGTCGGGTTGATGTAAAACTTCGTCCGGTTGGTCAGCATCCCGGTATCATTCAGAAGTGAGCGGGCGGCCTCCTCCAGGTCCTTGCGGATCCGCTTGATAGGCACCTCGCGCGTCTGATGCGAGATCACCACGGCGGTAATCTCTTTGGCGCAGCCGCCCTCATGCAACACGCTGACCTGGGCTTTGGAGTCCGGGCGCAGATAGGCGATCTCGCCGTTCTTGCGCAGGGTGGTGAAAAACTGCAAGAGGCTGTGGGCATAAACGATCGGAGCGGGCATGAGCTGCGGCGTGGCGTTCGACGCATAACCGAACATCATCCCCTGATCGCCGGCCCCCTGCTCTTCGAGCTTAACCTTGTTGACGCCCTGCGCGATGTCGAGCGACTGGCCGTGCAAGGCGCTGACATAATTGAAGGTGTCGTAACTGAAGCCCTCTGCGGGCGTGTCGTACCCGATGTCTTTGACGACATCGCGCACGATGGCCTGAGGATTGATCTTCTCCCAATTCTTGCAGGTGATCTCGCCGACGTTGACAACCAGATTCGTTCCGGCCGCAGTCTCGCAGGCGACATGCGCCGCAGGGTCATTCGCGATACACGCGTCCAGAATCGCGTCCGAGATCTGGTCACACACTTTGTCGGGATGCCCTTCCGAAACCGATTCGGAAGTGTAAACATGGCGCGTCGTCAACTTACTCATGGTTTTGTTCCTTAAAAATCGCCCCCGCCTCCCCGGCTTGCCCTCCTGCGAGCCGGAACGAAAGAGCGAACCTGTTAAAACTTCTGTCCGGAGCAGACTCCGTCCCCGCAAAGTATGCGAAAACATCCCTTTCGCACACTTTGTAACTCGTTAACAACAAAGATTTTACGCATTCAGAAACCGATCTCGTCCGAAACCTTCAAACAACGGTTCTGGTTAGACGAATAAAATACCAAAGGGAGAAGGTGGGATGCAAGCCACAACGCGGTCTGAAGGGGGTGTGATTCAACTTTGTTGAATCCACAACCGAAGGACGAGTCAGAACGGACGAGTTAGGACTTCCAACACCCTGGTGACGAAGAGCGTGTTCGATCCGATCAGCATAAGGATTACATGATTTACAGGATTGAATTCAAGGGCTTGCAATCATGCCAATCCTGTCCGAACTTTCTTGTTGCGCAGTCTACTAGCGGGCTTTGCGAAAGAACTCAGAGGACGTCTTGCGCCAGCAGCCGTGCCACATATTCGCCGTAGGTCGATTTACGCAGATTCTCGGCCAACCGTGCGAGCTGGTCACGGTCGATGAAACCCATGCGCCAGGCGATCTCCTCGATGCAGGCGATCTTAAGCCCCTGCCGGTCTTGGATCGCCTTGACGAAGGCCGTCGCATCGGCGAGAGAATCGTGCGTGCCGGTATCGAGCCACGCGAAACCGCGGCCCATCAACTTGACTTTGAGACACCCTTGTTGGAGGTAGTGTTGATTCAGGTCGGTGATTTCGTATTCGCCGCGCGCGGAAGGCTTCAGTTCCGCTGCGATCTTGACCACCTCGTTGCCGTAAAAATAGAGTCCCACGACGGCATAGTTGGATTTAGGGCAAGCGGGCTTCTCCTCGATCGATTCGGCAAGGCCCGCACGATCAAAGCTCACCACGCCGTAGCGCTGGGGATCGTTCACGTAGTACCCGAACACCGTAGCCCCCTCTGAGGTATCGGCTTCGGCCAGCATCCGCCGCATCCCGTCGCCGTAAAAGATGTTGTCGCCCAGCACCAGGCAGACCGGCGCGTCGCCGATGAATTCGCGTCCTAAAACAAACGCTTGGGCCAAGCCGTTCGGGACTTCCTGGACCTTGTACTCGAACCGCATGCCGAGCTGCGCGCCGTCCCCCAGCAGACGCTGGAAAACCGGCGTGGCCTCCGGCGTTGAAATGATCAGCACATCGCGGATACCCGCCAGCATCAGCGTCGAGAGCGGATAGTAAATCATGGGCTTGTCGAAGACCGGCAGCAGCTGCTTGCACATGACTTGGGTTACCGGATAGAGCCGGGTCCCGGCTCCGCCCGCCAAGATGATGCCTTTGCGTTTTGTCACGACGTTTCTCCTTGAGGGAACAGATAACAGAGGTCAGTAGTCAGTGGTCAGTGGTCAGTGGTCAGAGGTCAGAATGTCGTTCCGTTTTTTCAACCAACAAAAATGATTGCGGGGCTAAGCCTCGGGCAAATGACTATCGCACTAATGAACTAATGCACTCCCGCACTTCTCCGACCTCCGCCCCTAAGCCTTGCCCAGCCGCTGACCCGCGTACTTCTTGTCGCGGATCGGCTGCCACCACCACGCGTTGTCGAGATACCACTGCACCGTTTTGCGGATGCCGGTATCGAACCTTTCCTCGGGCACCCACCCCAACTCCGTCCGCAGCTTCGCCGCATCGATCGCATACCGCCGATCATGCCCGGGGCGGTCCGGAACGAAGGTGATCAGCCCTCGATAACTGGAGGACGGAGGTCGGAGGACGGAGGTCGGAGGACGGAGGTCATCGAGGACGTCGCAAATCGTCTGAACCACCTGGAGATTGGTCCGCTCGTTATTGCCGCCGACGTTATAGGTCTCGCCAGGGCCGCCCTTCCGCAACACCAGACACAACGCTTTGGCGTGGTCCTCGACATAGAGCCAGTCGCGCACGTTATCGCCCTTACCGTAAATCGGCAACGGCTGGCCTTCCAGCGCGTTCAGAATGACCAGCGGGATGAGCTTCTCCGGAAAATGATAAGGCCCGTAATTATTCGAACAGTTCGTGATCAGCACGGGCAAACCGTAGGTGTGATGCCAAGCCCTGACGAGGTGATCCGACGACGCCTTGCTGGCCGAATAGGGCGACCGCGGATCATACGGCGTGCGCTCGGTAAACAGACCTTCCGGCCCCAGCGACCCGTAAACCTCATCCGTGGAGATATGCTGGAAACGGAAAGCGGCCCGCGCGGCGTCGGGCCTCTCCCGCCAGAAGGCCGTGGCGACCTCCAGCAATGCCGAGGTGCCGACGATGTTGGTCTGGATGAACGCAGAGGGGCCGTCGATCGACCGGTCCACATGCGATTCGGCGGCAAGGTGCATGACCGCCTCCGGGCGGAAATCCGCAAACACGCGCGCCAGCGCAGGCCGGTCACAGATATCCACGTGCTCAAAGCGGTACCGCGGATTCCCGTCCACCTCCCGCAACGAAGCCAGGTTGCCCGCGTAAGTCAGCTTATCCAGATTCAGGACTTCGCAGTCAGAATTCCGGATGAGGTGACGGACAACGGCGGAGCCGATGAAGCCGGCTCCTCCCGTAACAATCACGCGTTTCATAAGCACACACCCTATTCGTCGTCCGTCATGGAGACGTCCACCACGTCCTGCCGGGGCACCGACGAGGAAGGCGCCAGATCGTCACCATAGAGCGGCTTGCTTTTCGCCGGCACGTCGGCCCGCTTCTCGCCGCCGCCGCTTCCGCTCCGTTTCTTTCCCTGGCCGTAAGCGCCATAGCGGGAGGTGTAGCGATACGCGTACCGGTAGTGGTAGTCATACTGGCTGAACTGGTTGCGCCGCCCGAAGTCGACGTCGTTCACAATCACGCCGATGACCCGCGCGCCGGACTCCGTCAAATGACGGGCCGCATGCTTGATCGGCTGGAAACGCGTCCGGTCGGGACAACACATGATCATCACCGCATCGACCAGCGAAGCGAGGGTCATCACATCGCCGACGATGCCGAAGGGCGGCGAGTCGATGACGACGCGGTCATAATGTTCGCGCGCCCACTTGAAGAAATCGACAATGATCCCGCTGCCCATCAGGTTGGCGGGGCTGATTTCCGACGAGGCCTTGGACAAAATCACGTCCAGATTCTCAACCCCGGAAGGGACCGGCAACGTTTCAAACTGCGACACGTCGGCCTTGGCCAGCGTATGCGGCAGGCTGTGGAACTCGTCCGGTTTCTTTTCGAAAATGCGGGCCAGGCGGGGACGCCGCATGTCGAAGTCGACCAACAGCGTCTTCTGCCCGCTCTGAGCGCACGATGCGGCCAAGCTGCAAGATGTGATCGTCTTACCTTCGCCGGGCTGCGTGCTCATGCACAGCAGGACTTTCGACATCTCCTGATAGCGGGGCGAATCCAGCAGGTTGCGGAGCCCCGCGACCGCTTCCGCAAACTGAGAGAATTTATCGTCCGACACCAGCCGCGCCAACTGCTCGCGCTTCTTGCGACGCACATGCGGGAGCACGGCCAGCGTCTTGAGGCGCAACCGCTGCTCGATGTCCGAGATCCCGACGATCTTGTCCTCCAGGTGATCGAGGATCAGCACGAAGATGATGCCGAGAATCAAGCCGATCGCCGGACCGGAGGGGAAAATGATCAGCGGGTTCGGCAACACCGGCTTGGTCGGACGGTAAGCGGGCTCGACCTGTTTGATAATCGCCGTATTCTCGTCCGAAGCCAGCTGTGCCTCGCGGGTGCGCTGCAGAAGCGATTTGTAGCTGATGTCCGCGACCTCGCGCTCACGCTCCAGCTGCTCGAGCTTCATTTTCGCCGAAACGATCTTCAGCTCCAGATCCGAGAGCTTTTTCGTAAGCTCGTCGCGCTTGGGCGTCAGTTGCGCCACCTGGCGCTGCAGCAGGTCGAGATTCGCCTTACAGGTTTCAAGCGCACGGCAGACAACGTCCGCGAACTGCTGTGAAAAGACCTCGACCTCTTTTTCTTTGACTTTGACTTCGGGGTGGTTGGCGGTGTACCGGGCCAGCAGCGAATTCTTCTCGGCCAACGTTTTTTGGAGCAGCTGATAGGCGGTGCCGATCTCCAGTGAGCGCGGCACGGAATCGGGCAGCGAGCCGAATTTTTCGGGATCGTTCTGGATGGCCTCCAGCGTCTTCCGGAGTTCCGTCGCCTTGGTGACATCGCCCTCCAGCTCAAGGATCTCCGTGTTGATCTTCCCCAAGGCCTGCTGCGCCGTCTCGCTCTCGCTCGCCATGAAGTCGAGCTGGTTCGCCACGCGGAAATCCAGCATCTCCTTGTCGGCGCGCTCGAGGTTGCGCTTCTGCTGCTCGGTCGTCGTCGACAGCCACGAGACCGCCACTTCGGATTCATTGCGGTTCTGATCCGACGTGAACAACTCCGACGCCTTGGCATACGCATTGGCCAGATCCGTCGCCAGCTGCGGGTCGGTCGACCGCACCGTAATGCGGATCAAGCGCGACCGGCGCTGCAAGGTCATTTTCGAGCTGACCAGCGTATCGATCAACTGCTGATCGGTGACGGTGGAACTGGGATAATCGCTGCGGTACTGGCTGACGATCTGTTCGATCACCGCGCGGCTGCGCAGCCGCGCCAACCGGGTATTGAAGACCTCGTCCATGGTTGACCCCATGTCGGAGTCGATGATCGCCTTACGCATGCCCGTGTAGGTTGAACCACGCATGCTCATTTCGAAAAGGCTCTCGGCCTCATAGATCATCGGCGAGATCTTGAACACCGCGAACGCCGCGATGAAGCCGATAATCACGAAAACCAAAATGGTGACCCACCGTTGCGTGCAGACGCGGAGCATGCGCCCGGCCGTGACGGCACCCATCAAGGAATCATCTTCTTCGCCGCCGCCACCGGCGGCGCCGCCATAATAGTATGCGCCGCCATAACCGCCGCTGCCGCCGGAATATGCGGCGGGCGAACTCGAACCATAATACATGGGCCGTGAAGATCCCCCGTAGTACATGGCCCGGCTATCTCCGCCATAATACATCGGGCGGTGCGATACCGACTTCGAATCGCTGGAAGAGGCTTGCTCCGTGTCACTCATCGCACTTCTCCAAATAAAATAGACAGTTTATCGCAACAGCCGGCCGCACCAAAGCTTATTTTTGGCTAACCCCGCGCACCGTCATGCGTTTGCGAAGGCAAGAAAGCGGGCATCACCGACATCACACACGTCCATGCGAGCAACAGACCGGCCGAACGAAAGGGGCTGACGATCCAGCTTTCCAAGAAACACACGCCGGCGGCGAGGACACCGGCCACGACAATCGGCGACAGGCGCAAAATGAAAACGCGCCCGTCATCATCGCCCCCCGTCTTATTCTTCCAAGCGATTCGCGCACGGTAGCAAACGGGCATCAGCAAGACGATCACGGCAGCCAACAGAAACCCTCCCCCCAACACGCCATATTCACACAAGAACTGAAAATTGTCGTTATACACATACGCCTGATCTGTCTTGATCAAGTTCCAATCTTTCGAATCTACAGACAGGCCGACAAAATGATAAAAGCCATCCGCCCCAACACCCACCCACGGATGGTCTTGCCAGATGCCGATGGCCGTGTCGGCCCTGACCTTTTTAATCGACGACAAGCTGTCCCAATATTCCGTCACCGGCCATGCCGCTTTCAATTTTTCGGCCACCGGATTCTGAGGGCACAGATACATCAGGGCGGCAGAAATGGCACCCGCCACAAGCAGCGAACCAATAAACAGCTTGAGCTGGGCAGCCTTTGACACGTGCGGAGACAGGTAGATCATCCAGTAGATGAACAGCAGAGCGGTCAGAACGATATAGATCACGACCGACAGGGCGCTGGCGAAAAAAAGCATTCCCATCAGATTGCCGACAATGCCAATAACGGAAAAAAGGACCCGCCCCCGCAGGTCCCGCGCCACCATGTCCGCAAAAAGCCCCATCCCAAGGAGCAACCAGAAACCGAAAAAGATTCCCATGGCGGACGCGTCCAGCCCCGCCGTCCGCTCCAGGTAAGGCTGAACCTTCTGGCTCGCCTGAAAAACCGAGAACAGCGCCACGCAACCGCAGGCCGCCGCGAGGACTTGAAGCAGCAGACGCTTCGCGGTTTTGCTCAAAGCCACCCGCAGGATCAGGCCGACAGCCACGCACGCCGTAAACACGGAAAGCTGCGACAGCGCCGCGCGCGGCTCCACACTGAAAGGCGCCCAAGGAACGGGAGGCTTGCTCATCTGCCAAATATCGGCATCCGGCAAATAGATCAACGCGCAACCGCTATTCATCCATTGAACAGCGGCAACGCCGATGACGGCTAAACCGATATATAAAAAAGGGTCCCAGACGAGCATCCGGACCACGCGCTGACGCGCATCGGCCAACGTCTCGGCCCGTCGCACGGACGGCAGCAGGAACATCAGTTCGACGGCCACCAGCGAAAGCCACAACAGCGGGACAAGGCTGAACGAGCGGGTACGGCCGACAGACAACACAGGCAAGAGACAGACGCAGGCGACATGAAACAAAAGCCCATACTTTGTCAACATCTTCTGAATCATATCCGCGCCACCACACCCGTTTGCATAAAAAATCCGCCTACACTTCTGGTCGTCGCGTAGGCGGAAACAACAGCGAGGCAAAACACATGCGTTATCGCTTAGTAGCGGAGACTCAAGCCCAGCGTTCCGCGGAATCGGTCAAATTCATAGTCGTCCTCGTCGGACATCTGTTCATCATACTCGACACCGCCGTAAACGGACATATGCCGCATCAGTTGGTAATCCGCCCGGACGCGCGCCGAGACGATGTCGTCGGTGACCGACCCTTCCGCAGACGTCGCGTACTCGTTTTCTTCACGACGGTAGGCCAAATCAAACCGCGTGGTCAACTTCCGCATGGGACGATAGGTCAAGCCGCCCGAAAGCGTGTACACCTGCATCGCCTGGTTCGCCTCGCGCTCGCTCGGCTGGAAGTAACTGGATCCCGCGACAGTCGCCGCCAGTTTCTTGCTGATCAGCCAGTTCGCGTCCAAACTGTAGGTCCATCCCGTCAACTGGTCATCGGTCGCGTATTCAAACCGACTCACGCCGGTCAACGCGCGGTAGGAGATCCGCTCCGTGGCGCGAGAACCGAAGCCGCCCATCAGCGTATAACCGGTGCTGGTGCTGTCGATTCCCGTCGCGCCGTTACTCTCATACTGCTGATACGAACCGGTCACCAGCAGGTTGCTCTTTTCGGTCAGCTTGCGGGCCAGTTCCAAACCCGTGCTCCATTCGCGCCAGCCGTACAAATCGTAATACTGCGTCTGATTGTTGTCGTAATTGAGGTCGGAATACATTCCGCTCAACGTGATGCCGGTCCGCTCGCTGAGCTGATACGAGAGCGCACCCGTCAGCTCCAAAAGGTCACGGTCCCGCCAAAGTCCGCGGCCGCCATCGAGGATCGAATCGTCTTCGCGGCTTTTCAAGTAGCTTTCGCCTAATACCAGACGCCACCCCTTGGCCGACTCCGTATAGAACTTCAGATTCTCGCCGTAGCGGGGACCGTTCAGCTCCTGATAGTCCAGATACCGGTCATAGCCGTACCACGCGTTTCCCGAAAGGCCCCAGTCATTTCCCTTGTACGTCAGATCCACGCCGGGATTGACCGTCAGGATGCTGTCGCTGTACTCCGACTTGTCATAGTCCACATTCGAATCATAGGCGTATTCGAGGTTCACATACGGCGACACCGTCAAATTATTGAATTTGAACCCTTGGGTTTCTTGCGCGCGGCCGGTGAGCCCCAGCACCACAGAAAACAAGAAGCCGATGCTCGCCATCGCATACGGGACCGTTCTTGTAGCCATAACCAACACTCCTTCACTTTCACGAAAAAACGTTCGAGATTTCTTTTCAGCGTTCGGCCGCGGGCCGCAAGACCTACCGCGTCCCCCCGATAAAACCGGGTCCCTGATTGATGCTGGTCCCTTGATTCTGATAACCGCCTGGATATGAAATCTGCGACGTGTGATTGGGCACGCGCGTAATGCCGAAATTCACCTGTTGCGCGCCGGACCACGCCGAGCCCCCTGCCACGGTCTGCACCTCGGGCAACGGCAACCACACACTCGTCACGATATTCGAACCGGTCTCATCCTCCAAAAGCTTATCGGCGTCCTTCAACAGATTCGCGTTAAGATCCGCCAGAAGACGGTCCAGGTTCGCGTGTCCGATCAAGCGCAGCAACTCGGGCTGACGGACAGGTACAAACTCGACATCCGCCGCCGCCAGCATGGCTTCATAGTTGCGGTCTTTAAGAGCCGGCGGGACCCACGAGGCCGCCAGATTCCGCATCCGCTCATCCGGCAACTGGGCGATCAGCTTGTTCTGAAGGGCCGGATTCTTGGCACCCCGCACAAAAGCCAGAATAACAAACGTATTCCGCACGGACGGCGCGTCCGTCTTGGCATTGCGCGCGACGCCGCTGCCCAACGTCTCGCCGGCGATCTTCTCGAATTGCTCATCCGTCAAATTGTTGAATCCCTGATCGAACCGCTTGGCGAGTTCTTCCGTCAGCACCGGCAAGAACTCCACGGGGGTGCCCGCGAACACCTCGGCGATCACCTGCTTTTTGGTGCCGTTGTTGACGCCCCCGATACAGGCCACCGCGGTCCGGACAAAAGCGGCCGACTTTTCTTCCGGCCCCACGGGCATCCGGGTGACCGCTTTCAACATCCGCTGCGTGAATTCCACGCGGTCTTCCGGCGCAATCTGCGTCAGCGTCGCGCGCAACACCTCGACGCTCGTCACGGACGCGCCGATCTTCTTCAACCACTGAGCGCGCGTCAGGAGCGTCGGCTCTTGCGCAACGAGCACGGCGGCTTCTAGAACGAATCCCAGCGCCACTGCGACCCACAACCCGGATTTAACCTGTTTCATCTTACCTCTCCTCCGCACTCAATACCACGACTCCGGCACCCAAACCACATCGCCAGGCTTCAAGGCGATATCCAAATCGGAACGGCCCTCTTTGCCGATCTTATCGATATCGACGACAAACTTCTTCAGCGTCCCATCCTTCTCGCGGCGCGTCACCCTTACCGCGCGCTTATCCGCCAGCGCGGTGGCGCCACCCGCCATCATGACCGCACGCGTCACCGTCAAGTCGCGCGTGGAGGGCATATTGACGGGTCCGGGGCGCGTCACCTCTCCCATCAGCAACACCGAGCCCCACGGGGACTTCATCCCCGAATTCTCCACATAGACGAAACCCACCGTCACCTGCGGATCGATGAAATAGTCCTTATACGCGGTTTTGATCTTGTCCTGCAAATCGACCGTCGTCATGCCCTCGCATTTTACCGAGCCGATCAGCGGCATCAGAATCTCACCGTTCGCATTGACCTCTTTCAGCTCCTCCTTCACCGCCTCCGCGCCCGATGCCGTGACGGCCACGCGCAACGTCAGACCCGGCTTGATCGTCGGCTCCCCCGGATCCACATACACCGGCAAACCGTCCACGCCCGTGCCGTTTTCTGAAGGCGTCCGGCATCCGCAAAAGGCCACCGCCATGCAAACCGCTACCGCGCGCCAGACACAATGTCTCATCAAGCTTTTCAAAAAACGGCTCTCTCTCTGCTTCCGAAGAACAAACTCTTTATCCAACAGTGTTAAAAACTGTAGCACGGATGAATGATACAGACAACAGGAATTTTGCGGAAAATAAACTTCTTTTCCCTTCACACAATCTTTCCTTCATCTTTATGCGTGTTCAACCATATACATTCCGTCATTCGCCACACCGCGTCACCCCCGGAAATCTTTCAGATGTCCGGCCAGCGACAGGAATCCGCGCCAATAGAATTTCAGGTCCGCCAGCGGGTCGCGCGTGGACACCAGCCGCCGCAGAATCGTCTCGGGATGGAGAAAGACCCTGTAGACCTGGCGCACGGCACCTTTGATGACCTCCTCGGGCACCCCGGACTTCATCACCTGCCGACGCATGTCGTAGTCGTCCCAGTCCCGGGTCAGGAGCAGTCCCGCCTGATCCAGCTCGCGGAATAGCGGCGTGCCCGGATAGGGCACGACCATCGTCACCTGCAGCGTGTAGGCATACCCCTTCCGCAGAAGCTTTCGCGCCAGGCAGACGGTGTTGGCGATTTCGCGCTCGCCTTCCCACGGATAGCCGAACATCACCGTCACATGGACATCGAGCCCAGCCTGCGCCGCCGCCCTGGCGCCTTCTTCGATCTGCCCCACGGTCACGCCCTTGACCAGCCGATCCAGCGTGGACTGGTTCGCCGACTCCAGACCGAACAGCACCAGCCGGAACCCGGCCCGCTTCATCAGCCGATAGGTTTCCGCGTCCAGGCATCCGAAGCGCATGTTGCAGTCGATCTTCACCCGTTTGTTGTAGCCGCGCGCGATCATCTCCTCGCAGAACGTCCTGAGCCACGCTCCCGCCGGCAGGCTGCCTGTGTCGTCCATGATCTCGCGAACGCCGTACCGGCCGATGAGTTCGCCGATTTCGTTGACCACGTCCTTCGGTTCCCGCGCGCGGTATGTCGGATAGAGTGTCGTCCACGAGCAGAAGGTGCACTTGCCGTGCCAGCAGTCGCGGCCGGACATGATGTAGGTGCCGGGTGTCCGGCGGTAGTTCCCGTTCTTTTCCGCGTAAAGCCGCCACTGCGTCAATTCGCGGTCGATCCACGGCAGCGCCTTCAAATCATGGTCGAGCCGGAACGCGCCATTGCTTCGGACCGCCACGCCGTCGCGCCAGTAGATGCCCGGCTCGAGTTTCGCGCAGTCCAGCGGTCCGCCGGCGGCAGCCTGCAGGCAGGCCAGAAGGTTCAGCAGCAGGAAATCGTAGTCGCCGCCCGTCAGCACAAAGTCGACGGGACACTGCCGGAAACTCTCCTCCGGCAGGGCGGTCACGTGGTCGCCCACCAGCGCCACCGTCACGCCGGGCATCCGCGCCTTCAGCGCGCGGATGTACGCCCAGTGGCGGCTCACCACCGGCGTCTTGGTCTCCAGCATCACCACGTCGGGCGCGAACCCGTCCAGCCGCTCCTCAAACGCCTCCGGCGTCCACCCGCTCGCGATGCCGTCCAGCCACGCCACCTCATGGCCGGCCCCCTTGGCCTGAGTCGCGGCCAAAGCGGGAACGACCGGATAGATGTAGGTCGGCCGCGTAAACCACTGGAACTGACGGTTCTGCGACAACAGCGGAACGCCCTTCTCGGAGGGCATCGGCGGATAGGCAATGGCTACGCGCATAAGTAAAGGCTCAATCGGCCCAAGGCCTGGTTCACGGGTTCAAGCGCGGCACCGCCGCGGACTCAACGGTTTAAGAATGAAAAACTTATTTAACCAAAGATGCGGCAAACTGGACACCGATTTTTTCGGCGGCATTGTTTTCCGCCCCGATTTTTGCCATTATACCTTTCCATGCAGCCACGCCCGTCAGAAGAGCTCAATCAGCGCAACGCCTCGTTCGACAACCGCCTGCGCCCCACCCGTTTCGACGATTTCGTCGGCCAGCAGAAAGTCCGCGACCGGCTCCTGCTCGCCGTGGAGGCGGCCCGGCAGCGCAAAGAGGCGCTCGACCATGTCCTGCTCTCCGGCCCCCCGGGCCTCGGCAAGACCACGCTGGCCTTCATCCTGGGCGAGGCCATGGGCGTTCACGTGAAAACCACCTCGGGCCCCGTCATCGACAAGCCCGGCGACCTCGCGGGGCTCCTCACCAGCCTCGAGCCCGGCGACATCGTCTTCATCGACGAGATTCACCGCATGCAGCGGACCGTGGAGGAGTATCTCTATTCCGCCATGGAAGACTTCGTGATCGACATCATGATCGACCAAGGACCCAACGCGCGCTCCGTCCGGCTGGAACTGCCGCGGTTCACGCTGGTCGGCGCCACCACACGCAGCGGATTGATCTCCGCCCCGCTCCGCTCGCGGTTCGGCATCGCCAACCGACTCGACTACTACGGCATCGACGATCTGCGTCAGATCATTGAACATTCCGCCGCCAAACTGGAGGTCAGCGTCGACGCCGAGGGAGCCCGCGAGATCGCCGCCCGGGCCCGCGGCACGCCGCGCATCGCCAACAACCTCCTGCGCCGCGTGCGCGACTTCGCGCAGGTCCGCGCCGACAACCGCATCACGCGCACCGTCGCGGACGAAGCGCTCTCGCTGCTGGAGATCGACCCGCGCGGTCTGGACGAGATGGATATCCGCATCCTTGAAACGCTGGTCGTCAAATTCAACGGCGGCCCCGTGGGATTGAACACGATCGCCGTTTCGGTCGGGGAGGAACCCGACACCATCGAAGAGGTTTACGAGCCGTTTCTGATCCAGGAGGGCTATCTGGAGCGCACGCCCAAGGGCCGGCTCGCGACCCCCGCCTGCTACCGCCGCCTGGGGCTCGCGCCGGCCACGCGCCAAAACGAGCTGGCGCTGTAGGGCTAACTTCTCCGGAACAGCCCGCTGCGCCAGTTCTCGATCAGCAGGCTCTCGAGCTCCACCAGCCCATGCGCCTCATAGGCCGCGCGGACGGCGGCGTACTGTTCGTCCAGTATGCCCGAGACGACCAGGCGCGCCTGCGGACCCGCGGCGACCGATCCCGCGACCTGCGGCGCGAACTGGATCAGCACGGGCGCAAGGATATTCGCAACCACCACGTCCGACACCGCGTGCGGGTGCGAGAGGTCGTCCAAGGAAAAGGGAATGGAGACGCCGTTGATCGCGGCGTTCTCGTTGGAGACCTGGATGCAGTCCGGATCGTTGTCGAAGCCGCGCACGGCCTCGAAGCCCAGCAGCTTCGCGCCGATCGCGAGGATGCCAGAGCCGCACCCCATATCGAGGACGGAGCGCCGGACATCCGACGCCGCCAACCGGTCCAAGAAACGGAGGCAGGCCTGCGTCGTGGCGTGTTTTCCGGTGCCGAAGCTCAGGCCGGGGTCGAGCGTGATCACGCACTCGCCGGGCTTCGCCGCATAGGTTTCCCACGACGGGCGCACGACCAGATGCTCCGAGACTTTCTCCACGTGGAAGAACCGTTTCCAGCTCTCGGCCCAATCGCTGCGAGCCAGCGTGCCGACCGTCGGTGCCAGCTTCAGTCCTGCGGTCTCTCCTGCTTGGACCAACGCCCGCTTGACGGAATCGACCTGCGACGCATCTTCCAAAAAGACGTCGACGCGGCATTCCTTCTTCTCGACATCGAACCACGCGGTCGGCGTAAAAAGATCCGCATCGATCAGCTCGAAAAGCCCGTCCACCGCGGCTTCCGGCACCGCGCAACTCACCACTGTCAATTCATCCTGCATGGCAACCCCCGAAAAACCGGAAAGAGGAGTCCCGGATCACCCGGAGCCCCTCATTCCTGATTTCAAACTTAAGGCGCTTAGACCACCGTGCAGACCGCCGAATGCGCGGCGATGTCGGCCTTGATCACCTTGACCAGGTCGTCCGAAACCGGCTGGTTGAGCTTGATGATGGCCAGCGACCGCCGCGTCTTGGCGTTGTGCGGATTGCGCATGTCCTCGATGTTGATGCCCGCGTCGGCCAGCTTGCGGCTGATCGAGGCGATCACGCCCGGGCGGTCGTCGTACAGGCAGAAGAGTGTCGCGCCGTTCGGCTCGAAATACAGGCGGTCGAACTCGTCGATGCGCGAAACCGTCTGCACGCCTTCGGTGACCGTGCCGCGGACGCTGAAGCTCTTAAGGCCCTTGTCGGGCTGCTCGACCTTGATGTCGATCGTGATCGCGTTGCCGTAGCCCTTTTCGGCGTCGGCCTCGCGGTTCACCAGCTCGATCCCCATCTCCTTCAGGAACTTGACCGCGGCCTTGTAATCGTTGTAGCGATCGAAATCGTGCCAAATACCCGAAAGGACCGAAACGGTCAGCCATTTGCCGAACGGCGCGAGCTCGCCGTAAAAGCTGGTTTCCAGCATCTTGATGGGGACCTGGGCGCCGGCGAACTGCCGCACCAGGCTGGCCAGATTGAAGGCCAGCTCGCAGTAGGCGCGCTCCAGCCCCACCGGGATATCGCGGTTAACGACGCAGCTCATGTCCGCCTTCTCGTCCAGGTCGATCAGCTCCTGGGCGGCGCGCTGGGCGGCCACGAAGTTGGCCTCATGCGTGTTGGCGCCCAGATGCGGCAGCATGAGGTCGGCGATGTCGACCATGCTCTTGGGCCCGGCCTCATCTTTGGGGTACACGTCGTTCAGATAACGGAGCCCCTTCTCGGCCTTGACCGCGCGCAGGGCGTCTTCATCGACGATGCCGAAACGGGCGCAGTTGATGATGGTCGCGCCTTTCTTCATCAGCCCGATCAGCTTGGTTCCGACCAAGCCGCGGGTGCTGTCGCCGCCGGGGATATGCAGGGTCACGTAGTCGCACTGGCCGAAAATCTCCTCGAGCGTGGCGGACTCGATGCCGAGATCGCGCAGCCGGTCGCTGTTGATGAGCGGGTCATAGCCCAGCAGACGGCACTCGAAGCCCTTGAGGCGCTTGGCGACCAGTCGGCCGATGTTGCCGAGGCCCACAATGCCCACGGTCTTGCCCGTGACCTCGCGGCCCATGTAGTCCTTCTTCTCCCAGCCGCCGGCGCGGGTGGTGGCGTCGGCCTTGACGATATGGCGGGCGTCGGCGAGCATCATGGCGATGACCTCTTCGGCCACCCCGTTCGCGTTCGCGCCCGGCGTGTTCATCACATCCACGCCCTTCTTGCGCGCATGCTTGATGTCGATCGTGTCATACCCCGCCCCCGCGCGCACCACGACCTTGAGCGTCGGCAGCGCGTCGATGACAGCTGCAGGAACCTTCTCGCTCCGCACGATCATCGCATAGGTGTCCGGATGTGTCTTGACCTGCTCTTCGATCGGCGTTTTGGCGTCTTGAATCACCTCATAACCGCCATGCGCCTTCAAGATGTCGGCCGCCACGGAGTCCAGCTTGGTCGGAATCAGAACTTTTTTCATGCTTCAACAGTTCCTCAGGGTTTGGTATTCTCAAAACACATCAAGAACAAACAGGTGCCCAACGGTACCCCCGTTGCGTCTCTGATATAGGCGTTTACTTTAACCCTGTTGAAGGCGGGAATCAAGCACAGTTGCGCGGCCGGGCACCATCAATTTCAGTTTGCGGACAATTACGGATAGGGACGGTAGACCATGACACAGGCAAGACACCTTTGGCTCGCGGCACTCGCGGCAGCTGCCGCTTTTCTGACAAGCCATGCGCAGACGAGCGCGTCGAGTTTGAACCGCAGTTACGCCACGGACTCCTTTGAGGGGTTTGACGCGCTCGACGAAGACAAGCGGATCCCGCAGAAGTCAAAATCCTTTTGGTGCTCCGTCGATGAGGAAACCGCCGCCGCACAGCTCGAATTCGCCACGAAAATGGAAGCGCTGGGGCGGGACCGGGCCGCGCTCAAAGCCTACGACGCGCTCGTGCGGGAGTGGCCGACCTCGCTGGAGGCGGCGCAGGCCCAGTTTGCCCTGGCCCAGCTGCTCGAGAAAACCCAAAGGTTCGAAAAAGCTTTCGACGAATATCAATACCTGATCACCCATTATGCGGGGCACTGCCCTTACAACGAGGCGCTGGACCGCCAGTTCCGCGCCGCCAATTACCTGCTCCACAACAACACGAGCATGTTCGGGTGGAAGCTCAGCGGGACCGACAGGATCCGGGAGCGTTTCGAGCAGATCGTGCGGAACGCTCCGCGCTCCGCCATCGCACCCGAGGTCATGCTCATCATCGGCAGCATCCGCGTCTCGGCGAAGGAACGGGAAGAAGCCATCGCGGTTTATGACGGGCTGATGAACCGCTTCCCCAGCACCCAACAGGCGATCGCCGCCGCCTACCTCGCCGCCCAGTGCCGGTATGAGCTCGCGGTCAAGCACAACTACAACGAGCCGCGCTGCAAGGAAGCCATCGCCTTTTTCAAAGCCGTTCTGGCCCGCGTGCCGAACCATCCACAGAAAGAACAGATGGCCGGATGGCTCAACGAGCTGACCGAGTTGCGGCTGGAGCAGAACTACCAGCAGGCGGTCTTCTACGACACCCAGCAACGGAAGCCCGAAGCGGCCAAGGCCGCCTACCGCCGTTTTCTGGCCGAGTACGCCGACTCCAAACACGCCCAGCAAGTCCGCGACCGTCTCGCCGAGCTCGAGAAAGGCGCGACGCCCCAGAAATGAACGGCCGGAACGGTTTCCGGACCGTCTGCGGACACCGCGAAAAGGGCTCCCTGCCCGATGTTCTTAGAAAGGAGATTCTCATGCGTTCGTTCCCGATCTTCACCGTCGTCGCCACAACGGCCCTGCTCTTCTCGGCGGGCTGCGCCTCTTACCGGTTCGGATCCTCCGTGCCCGAAGAGCTGAGGTCTATCGCGGTCCCCGTTTTTGAAAACGCCTCGGGGTTCCCGGAAATCGACGCTATCGTCACCCAATATGTGCTGCGCGAATTCCAGCGGGAAGGCACCTTCGAGATCAGCTCCCTCGACAACGCCTCGTTCAAGCTTCTGGGCAAGCTGGCCAAGTCCGACGTCCAGTCGATCAACTATGACCGCAACTACGGCTCACGCGCCTCGGAGTACCGCTACACGCTGGTGGCCGAGATCACGCTCGTCGAGCGCAGCACGGGCAAGCTCCTGATCGACGACATGCCCATCAAAGCCAACACCACCTTCCTGACGCACGGCGACATGCTCACCGGCATGCAGAACGCCTATCCGCGGATTGCCAAAGAGCTGGGACGGGCCATCACCGATGCCGTGCTGGCCCAGTGGCCCCCCAAGAAATGAAACTCCTCGCCACTCAGCGCGTCGAGCGGGCCGTCCTCGCCCAGGTCGTCCATTCGAGGATGGACCCCGCCGAAGCGGCCGACTCTCTGCTCGAATTAGGCCGACTCGCCGATACGGCGGGCTTTGAGGTCGCCGGCCAGCTCACCCAGAACCGGGAAAAGCCCGACGGCGGCACCTTTTTCGGCAGCGGCAAAGTCGAAGACCTCAAGTCGCTGATCGCCGAGAAGTCGGCGAACGCGGTGATTTTCGACAACGAACTCGGCGCCATCCAAGCCTTCAACCTCGCGAAAGCGCTGGGCGTGCGCATCATGGACCGGACGGAGATCATCCTCGAGATCTTCGCGCGGCGCGCCCGTTCCTCCGAAGCGCAGCTGCAGGTCGAACTCGCGCAGCTCCAATTCCAGCTTTCGCGCATCCCCGTCACGGAGCAGCAGCAGCGCTTCAAAGGCGGCATCGGCATGAAAGGCCCCGGCGAAAGTCACCTGCAGCTCCGCAACGCGCCGCTGCGCCGCAGGATCAACGAGCTGAAAAAACGGCTCGACGAAATCCAAAGCCGGCAGACCGCGCGCGGCAAAGCCAAACGCGACTGGCCCGTCGTGTCCCTCGTCGGCTACACCAACGCCGGCAAGTCCACCTTGCTGAACACCCTCTCGGATGCGGACGCCTACGTGGACGACCGGCTCTTCGCGACGCTGGACACCAAGACGCGCAAAGTCTGGCTTTCCGGGAAGCGGCAGATCTTGTTGACCGACACGGTCGGGTTCATCCGCAACTTGCCGCACAACCTCGTGGCCTCTTTCAAATCCACGCTCGACGTCGCCGTCCAGGCTGACCTCCTGCTCATCGTCGTCGACGCGGCTTACCCGCGCGTGGACGACCATATTGCCGTCTGCCACCGCACGCTCGAAGAGATCGGCGCGAAAGACGTGCCGCATCTCCTGATCCTGAACAAATGCGACCGGGGCAGCGCGGACAATGCGGTCCTGCACGTCACGGAAAAATATCCGAAGGCCATCCCGGTTTCGGCCAAGACCGGCTACGGGCTCGACCTGCTCAAACGGGCCATGATCGAGGAACTTCAGAAATGCTGCACGTTGTGGCGACTCCCATCGGCAACCTCGCGGACCTGAGCCCGCGCGCCTTGGACGCGCTGAAGACCGCGGATCTGATCGCCTGTGAAGACACGCGCCGCACGTGGGGTCTCCTGAGCGCGTTCAACATCCCGCGCCCCGAGATGGTCTCCTACCGCCAAGGCAACGAAGAACGCGCCGGCGACTATCTGATCCAGGCGGTCCAGGCGGGCCGCACCGTCGCGCTCTGCTCCGACGGCGGCTACCCCGGCATCAGCGACCCCGGCTACCGCCTCATCCGCCGCGCCGCCCAAGAGAAGGTGCCCTTCGACGTCCTCCCCGGCGCCTCGGCCGTGGACCTCGCCCTGCTCTCCTCGGGCCTCTCGACCTCCAGCTACACCTTCAAAGGCTTTCCCCCGCGCAAGCCCGGCGCGCTGCGCCGCTTCTTCGAAGAGGAGAAAGCGCTGCCCCACACGCTGGTCTGCTTCGAGTCGCCCTTCCGCGTCGCAGCCTCGCTCAAAGCCGCGCTCGAAATTCTGGGCGACCGCGAAGCCGCCGTCTGCATCGAGCTCACCAAAGCCCACGAGCGCATCCACCGCGGCTTCCTCTCGGAACTGATCCCGCTCTTCGACGGCAAGACGGTCAAAGGCGAGGTCGCCTACGTGATCGCCGGCGCCAACCCCAAGTTCGCGCGAGATGCGGAAGAGGGCGAATCCGACGACGCCTCCGCTGCGCCGTAACGGCGCAGCTTTGACGCCGTGCCGTTTGCCTCAGCGGACGACCGTATAGGAGCCGGACGTGTATTCCTTCGTTTCGCCGCCGGGAACGGTCACCGTGGCCTTGGTGTTCGCGGGAATCGTGAAGGACCACTTCCACGTGCCGTTCTCGCCGTAGGCCCACGACGAGCGGATCGTGCCGTACGCACAATCGTATTGCGCGGAGACATGCCCGACGCGCTTGTCCGGAATCGGCGCGAGGACGAAATGCTTGAAGCCGGGATTCGAGACGTCTTCCCGGATACCAGCCATCGTACCGTACATCCACGCGAGCACCGCGCCGTAGGCGTAGTGGTTGAAGCTGTTCATGCCCACCGGGCCGAAGCCGGTTGTCTTCACGTAGCTGTTCCAGCGCTCCCAGATCGTGGTCGCGCCCTGATCGACGGAGTAGAGCCAGCTCGGATTCTTGTGCTGCAGCAGCAGCGTGTAGGCAACTTCCGGCGCACCCGCGTCGTACGTGAGCGTGTTCATGAGGATCGAGGTGCCCAGAAAGCCCGTCTGCAGGCAGTCCCCGTGCTCCTTGATGTTCTGGAGGAGAAGCGCCTTGGTTTCGGCAGCCGCCTTCGCATCCGTCAGCAAGCCGAGCTTGAGCGCGAAGAGGCTCGCCGTCTGCAAGTCGCGGAACGTCTTCGAAAGCATCCCGTCCGCCATCACGTATTTGCCGCGGATGTGCGCGAGCGCCGCTTCCGCCGTGTCGCGGAAGGCCTTTTCGTCGGCCTTCTCGCCGGTCGCCGCCGCCATCTCGGACATCATCCGGGCGTCCCAGAGCCAATAGCACGCGCCGAGGAAATCCCAGTATTCGATCGCTTCCTTCGGCGGCTTGCCGCCCCACTTGGCGTCGCATGGCTGATACTTTTCGTAGGAAAGCCAGTCCGCATACTGTCCCTTGCCGGGCGGCGTGGCGTGCTTCGTCTCCGCGAGATGCGCCATGTACCGCTTCATCGACGCCCAGTTCGCCTTCACAATCGACACGTCGCCGAAGCGGCGCCACATCGTGTGCGGCGCGATGACACCCGCATCGGCCCAGCCGAAGCGGTCACCCTCATTGCCGTACTGCGCCAGCGGCGCGACCGAGGGATAAGATCCCGTCGCTTCGAGTTGGCTGTCGCGCATGTCGCGCATCCACTTGAACAGGAAACCGTACACGTCCGCGTTGCAGGAGGCCGCCTCCGTGAAAACCTGCGTGTCGGCCGTCCAGCCGAGGCGCTCGTTGCGCTGCGGGCAGTCCGTCGGCACGGACAGGTAGTTGGAGTACTGGCCCCACTTCACGTTGGAGATCAGGCGGTTGACGTCCTTCTCGCCCGTTTCGATGCGTCCGAGCTCCAACTCTTTCGCGATAGACGTGACGGGAACCGATTCCAGTTTCCGGATCGTCACCTGACCCGTCGCCGTGAGCGACAGATAGCGGTAGCCGAAGAACGTGAAGCGCGGCATGTAGGTTTCGTCGCCCGCGCCAGCGAACGTGTAGACCGCCCGTGCGCCGTCTTTGTGGATAGCGCGCAGGTTCACGCGGTAGACGGCCCCTTCCGGACCGTCGTTGCCGCGGCTCTTGAGGCCTTCCGCGTCGTTCAGCATTTCGGCCGGCAGGAGTGTGATCGTCGTCCCTGCGGCGGCGGACGCCGTGAAGCGCGGCTCGGCGGCCGCGTTCTGCCCGAAATCGACGACGAGCGTTTCGCCCGGCGCGAGCGTCATCGCATCGCCCGGCTTGTACGTGCGGAGGGTCTTCACCTTGCCGAATTTGCCCGCACCGTCTTCACCTTCCACGCCTTGCCACACATAGGCGGCCTTCGGCCGCATCGCCAGATCCTCGCGAAGCCGGATGGGGCTGCCCTCCATCGGAACGATCTCGCCCTTGAACTCGTCGATCGTCTTGACCGCCTTGAACGCGTCGCCCCCGCCCTTTTCCGCCCAACGCATCGTCTCGCGCGCGTCGTACTCCTCGCCTTCGAAGATCGACGCGCCCTTCACGGGACCGGCGATCGCGCCGAGCCACGTGCCGTCCGTCCCGAAGCGCTTTTCGGAGCCGTCCGCGTACCGGACGATCAACTGCGCGCGAAACGCAGACTCCCTGCCGCGGTAGTGGACGATCTTGTCGCGCCACCAGCCGGCGGAAACCATCGCGGCGAACACGTTGTCGCCACCTTTTTTCGCGAGCAGGTCCGTCACGTCGTAGGTGAACGCATGGCGCGTCTTGAAGACGTGCGTGAAGCCGGGCTTGAGGAAATCGCGGCCGACGCGCACACCGTTCACGGACGCCTCAAAAACGCCCTGTCCCGTCACGGTCCAGTAAGCCTCCTTCACGTTCGCGCCGAGCGCGAGCGTCTTCACGAAGCAGCTCGTGCCCGGAACCGCATGCTCGTTCTTGGGGGCTTTGTCGGGTGAGATGACCTCTTGCCCCGGAACGGCGATCCATTCTGTGCCCTTCCAGTCGTCCGCGGCAAGAAGACCCGTCGTGAACGTCCCCTTCGCCGGCTTGAGCCACGCGCCCGCCTCATCGCGCACCGACACTTCCCACGCGTATGCCGTCGCGCTCTTCAGCGCCGGGCCGCCGTATTCGATTCCCACCGACTTGTCGTCCTGAACGCTCTGGGTGTCCCACAGAACCTGGCCGAGCTCCCGGCCCTCCGCCGCTCCGATTCGGATCCGGTACGCCGTCTGCCGCGCGCCCTGCCGCGTGGACTCCATCTTCCAGCTGAAGACGGGCTTGACGATATCGGAAGGCGAAACGAGGCGGCAGGTCTGCAGCCCGACGGTCTTCGTCGCGTCCGCGCCGACCAAACTGGAAGCGCATCCGGCGAGCGCCGCCGCCGCGCAAACGATCAAAATCTTTTTCATCTCGGTCCCTTTCATGTGGTTACTTAGGGAAAGATACCAAAACAGCCTTCCCCTCTTCACGGAAAAAAGACATGCGGCCTATCCGCCCCGCCTTCGTCATCGCCGAAGCCAAGCGGTTTGTGCTATTGTTTCACCCGTTCGGCGTTGGGCGTTAGGTGTTCAGCGCCGGGCCTTCGACGTTTTTCTTATGCGACTCCTTTTCCTCCAGCTGCCCCGCCTCGACCCAGACGTGACCTCTCCCGGCGAAAACCTCATGCCCGCCGCGGCCTGCCTGCGCGCCGCGCTGGAGCGTTCGCCCGAGAGCCCGCACTGGTCGGTCATCGAGACGCCCGAGAGCCAAAACGAGCTGGCCGATGCGGCGCTGGCCGACCGGCTCGCGGCACTGCGCCCCGACGCGCTCTCCGCCACCTGTTACCTCTGGAACGTCGAACGCACGCTGCACCTGCTGCGTCTGATCAAGAAACGACTGCCCGCCCTCAAAATCGTACTCGGCGGCCCCGATATCGCCGTCCGCCATCCGCTGCTGCCGGAGATCCCTCCTCTGTCCTCCGCCCTCCGTCCTCCGTCCTCTGTCCTCCGTCCTCTGTCCTCCGCCCTCCCTCCTCCGTCCTCCGCCCTCCGCTTCCCCGCAGACGCGCTGGTGGTCGGCGAGGGCGAGACCGTTTTCCCCGACGTGCTCCGCTTTTTCCGCACCGGCCGCGCGCCCGCCTTCAACGGCGTACGGTGGCGCACGCCAGACGGCACCTTCGCCGAAGGCTCGCGGCGCCGGCCGGTGATGCCGCTTCAGGAACTCCTGCCCGCACCGGACCACCCGATCAACCGGCCCGACGCCTTCGGCATGGCCTATCTGGAGACCAACCGCGGCTGCCCCATGCGCTGCGCCTTCTGCTGCTACAACATCCGCCGCACCACCACCACCTGCCTGCCGCCCGAAGAGGTCGCCGCCCGCATCCGCATCCTGCGCGGCCGCGGCGCGAAAGAGATCCGCCTCATCGACCCCACCTTCAACGCGCACCCGCGCTTCGACGAGATTCTCGACGTGCTGACGCGCGAGAACCGCGACCGCGCGCTCGCCTTCTTCGTGGAGATCCGCGCCGACACGCTCACGGACGACCAGGCCCGCCGCCTCGCCGCCGCCGGCGTCGCCGAGGCCGAAGTCGGCATCCAGAGCACCGACCCCGCCGTGCTGAAGCTGCTACACCGCCCGCTGAACGAAGCCCATGTCCTGCGCGGCATCGAAGCGCTGCTGCGCCACGGCATCAAGCCGACCCTGGACTTCATGTACGCCCTGCCCGCGCAGGACGAAGCCGACATCGGGCGCTCGCTCGACTGGCTCGCGCGCTTCGGCGACGCCATCCACCCGCAGTTCCTGCCGACCCTGCTCCTGCCCGGCACCGAGCTGCGCGACCGCGCCGGCGAGCTGGGGCTCCGCGCCCAGCGCCTGCCGCCCTACCGCGTGCAGGCCACCGGCAAGCTTTCCGCCCGCAAGCTCGCGGCCGTCGAAGCCTGGGCCAACGAGCGCCTCGGCGGCTTCGACTCGCCCACGCAGCGCTTTGTCGGCGCGCGCCTGCCCGACCTCTTCCCGGCGCGGCTACGATTGGACGACGCGCGACTCTCGACCTTCGACCTCCGGCAGGGATTCAAGAACCGACAAGCGCTAATCCTCGCGGGCGAAAACCTGTTCGTCCGGCGCGATGCGATCGCACACCTCATCCGCGGCTGCGTGCAGGCCGAGCCGCACATCCTCTGGCAGTTCGTGCTGGAACCGCGTGAAGAGGAGCCGCTCGACCTGTTCGACGCGCTGATTGCGTCGCTCCGCAGGCTGCCGAGCCACTGGCTCGACCGCCTCGTCTCGCCGCCCGGCGAACGCCGCCTCTGCGCGCGCCGCCTGTTCGTCAAGCTCCCGCGCGGCCGGCGCTTCGATCCCGCCTGGATCGACGACGTCGAGGAGCTGCTTTCATCCCGCTTTCATTGACGGAAGGTTCGGCAGCGGCATCTCCAGCAGGTCGCAGATCGCGCGGAGCAACTCGACTTCATCGGGCGTCCACTGACCGTCCTCCGCCACGACCGCCGCGCACCCGGCCACCAGCTCGCCCTTGGCCTGCGGCGACAGGTCGGCCAGACGCGCCAGCGCGTCCATGAGCGCTTGCGGCGTGCAGCTCGAGCGCACAGGCAGGAGCTCGCCCAGATTGAACGAGGGCATGTTGCCGGAGCCGAGCCACCACGCGCCGCGCGCCAGAAAATCGTCCTTGGGCTGTCCCGCGTAGGCCAGCGCGCCCAGCACCAGCGAAGCCTCCATCTGCATGCGTGGCGCGGGCACGACCGCCCGCGGCAAGCTGTTCCGCGAGCCGCCCGGAATCAGCCGCGCTTCGATCCTTTTCTCCAGCAGCTGTTCGAACAGCGACGTCTCCCCATCGGCGGCGATCATCTCCCGCACTACGCGCACACAGGCCGCACGCGACGCCGGGTCGCGCTGCCGCACGCCTTCGACCGCCAGCTCCGCAACCATGCGCCGCTCGGCCTGCCCCAGGGGACGGAAACGGGCGCGCCACTTCTGCGCGTCGCTCAGGAGCGGCTGCCCCTCCAGAGCCACGATGCGCCCCGCCTGACGTTCGAACGGGGCGCGGTCCTCGCTCAGCAGCAGGCCGTACAGCACGCCTGCCGCGACGAACGGATGCGATACGGCGCTGCGCAGCTCGGGGTCCAGCGCGTCCAGAAAACGGGTGACCTGTACCACCTCGCCACCCGCGAAGCCCATCAGCACATTTGTCTCCCGCGCCGCGATGCCCGCCGGCGTGTTCTGCAGGTCGTCGAACGTCAGCGTCTGGATCCGCCACGGCGCGAAATCGCCGTTGAAAGACGGGTCCAGCGCACGGATGCGGTCGATGATCGGCGGATGCGAAGCCAAGAGCGCGTCGAGCGCGGCCCCGCGGCCTGAAGCGATCAGAAAGTGCGTCAGCTCCGAGCGGTTTGCGCAGCGCAGCGCATGTCGCAGCGGCGTCGCGCCGATCCGCTTGAGGGCGTTCGCCAGCCCGATCGGATTGCGCGTGAACTGCACCGCCGAGGCATCGGCGAGGCACTCGCGCTGGCGCGTCACCGAGCATTGGATCAGCCGCGCGAAGAAGACGCCGACGCTGCCGATCGACCACAGCACCAGCCCGCACATGAACAGAAAAAAAACAATGCCGCCGCCCCCCTTGCTGCTCGGGCGCGTCTCGGAAAGCAGTCTCATCAACCCTCGTCCGCTCACCGACAGGCACAGGATGCCGAATAGCACGCCCAACAGCCAGCTGTTCAGCCGCATGTCGCCGTTGAGGATGTGGCTGAACTCATGCGCCACCACGCCCTGCAGCTCCTCGCGCGTCAGCTGCTCCATCGCCGCGCGCGTCACGGCCACCGCCGCGTCGTGCACCGTGAAGCCCGCCGCAAACGCGTTGATCCCGCGCTCGTCGTCCAGCACGAAGACGCGCGGAACCGGAATGCCTGAAGCCAGCGCAACCTCCTCGACGATGTTCAACAGCCGGCGCTCGTGAAACGCCTCCGCTGCTGCGCCGATCTCGCGGCCGCCCGCCGAACGCGCCACGGCCGCACCCCCTTCGGCCAGCGTGGCGCGCCGCCACAGCGTCCCCCCGGTAATCACCAGCAGGGTGACGGCGGCCGTGGCGGTGAACCAGATGCGGTTCCACGCGAAGATGCGGAAAGCGGGCTTCCCCGTATCGATCAAGCTGATCGTCTGACGGTCGCCATCGCTCGCTTGATCTAAGCACAGGAACAGGAAGCGGGACGCGAAATAGAACGCCCACACGATGAGGAACACCGCCGCGACATAGTTGAGCAGCAACACGCGCGTCTTGCGGCGGGCCGCCTCTTGACGGGCAAAAAAGTTCATAGGGGGCCGACTCAGAACCGGACTTGCGGGGCCTGACGCTCAACGGCGGACTCCAGCTCCAGCGGCTGCGCGGGCTGGAAGCCGAACGCGCCGGCGATCAGGTTGTTGGGGAAAACCTCGCGTTTGATGTTGTACGTCATGACCTCATCGTTGTAGGCCTGCCGCGCGAAAGCGATGCGGTTCTCGGTCGAGGTGATCTCCTCCTGTAGCTGCATCATCGTCTGGTTCGCCTTCAGCTCCGGATACTGCTCGACCACCAGCATCAGCCGGTCGAGCGTGCCGCGCAGCACCTGCTCCGCGCCCGAAAGCGCCCGCACGGCCGAGCCGTCGGTCGGCGTCGCGGCCGCGGCCTTTGCGGCGGCCGCCGCCTGGTTGCGCGCCGCGATCACCGCCTCCAGCGTCTCGCGCTCGTGTTTGAGGTAGCCCTTCGCCGTTTCGACGAGATTGGGGATCAGGTCATAGCGCCGCTTCAGCTGCACATCGATCTGTGCGAAGGCGTTCTTGAAGCGGTTCCTCAATTGGACAAGGCCGTTATAAATCCCAATCGCCCACAGCATGAGCACAACTGGAATAGCCACAAGAATGCAGAGAACTGTCAGACCGATCATTTTATATTCCTCCCTTGTAAGGAATAGTATAGCAACATGACTTTATCGGGCCAACATGAAACAGACTCCATTGCCGGGCCGCCGCGCATCGCGCACCCCCATTTTTGTCAACCGCCCATCTGCGCCGCGAAATCGACCGGGAGCGGCGCGGTGAAGTCCATGGCGGCACCGGTCACGGGGTGCGCGAAGACCAGATGCGCGGCGTGCAGCATCTGCCGCGCGGGAACGGGCGACAGGCGCTTGTCGGCCGCGCTCTTGCCATACTGCGCGTCGCCCACGACAGGGCACCCCAGCGACTGCATGTGCACGCGGATCTGGTGCGTTCTTCCCGTCTCGATGCGGCAGCGGACCAGCGAAATGACACCGAGGCGTTTCTCGACCGCGTAGTGCGTGACCGCCTGTTTGCCGTTGCGCGCGACGACAGCCATCTTTTTGCGATGTTCCGGATGCCGCCCGATCAGCGTGCTCACGGTCCCCGACACTTTCTGCGGCGCACCATGGACCAGGGCCAGATACTCCTTCGCGATGCCGCCCGTTTGGAACAGCCGCACAAAACCCGCCATGGCCGCGTCGTTCTTCGCCACGACCATCAGCCCCGACGTGTCTTTGTCGAGCCTGTGCACGATGCCGGGACGCTCCACCCCGCCCACCCCGCCGAGGTCGCGGCAGTGATGCAGCAACGCATTCACGAGCGTCCCCGACGCATGGCCCGGCGCGGGGTGCACCACCAGGCCCGCCGGCTTGTTGAGCACCAAACAGTCGCCGTCCTCATACAAGATGTCGAGCGGAATGTCTTCCGGTCCGGGAATCGCGGGCACGGGCGCAGGCACGGCGATCTCGATCACCTGCCCCGCCCTCGGCTTGGCATTCGCCTTCACCGCCGCGCCGCCACAGGTCACGCGTCCTTCTTTGATGAGAGCCTGGATCCTCGCACGCGAAAGCTCGGGTGCCTGCGCCGCCAGCCACGCGTCGAGCCGCCCCTCCGCGCCTTCCGGCACGGTGAAGGAGAGGTGATGGCCGAGAGAATCGTCTGAATCGAAAGATTCGATTTCATCGAGATCTTCGATTCCTTCGCCGTCCTCATCGCGTTCGCTTGCACTCATGCGCCACCCGTTTCTTTCGGCGTAAATGTCAGCAGAAATCCGCCGTTCTTCGCCAGATCCAGCGCCACGCGCACATCCGGCGCCTGCTCGGCGAACGCCTCTTCGACGCGGTCGCCCGGTTCTCCCTTCACGGGGTCGCGCAGAAGGTCCACGGTATACCTCAGCGCCCGCAGCACCGGCGGCATGCGCAGCCACAGGTCTTCGAAGCGCACGGTCAGCGTCTGCGCCTCAGCCGTGACGCCGGCCACCTGCCACACCGCGCCGCTTCGGCGGGCCGCCACCGCGAATTCGCCCGGCTCCCCGCGCATCACCCAAAAATCGTCGCTGGTCTCGCCTCGGCCCAGAGCCCTCTCGAACGCCGAGCGGTACGCCGGCGTGAGCGCTTCACCGAAAACCGGCTCAGGCAGCGCCGCCTTCGTGAACGGAACCGTGAGGAAGAGGTGCTCGCAGCCCTGCCGCCCGTCCGGCACCACAAGCGCGTCAACCGCGTGCCGCGCGCCAAAGCGGCGCATCGCGAGGTCGCCGGGGCGGTCGAAGAAAACGGCGTGCTGCTCCAGCCCGTGCCGCCACCCCGCCACCAGCTTGCCGCTCGGCGCAAAGCGCACCTCGGGGCGGCTTTCGCCGGAGGCCGGAGGCCGGAGGTCGGAGGTCGGCGAAGACTCACTGCCCAGCAGCACCGATCCTTCCGGAAAGCGCGTGATCGACAGAACGCCTCCGTCCGGCTCCCGTTTGTGCAGCTGTCGCGCCGCGCAGAACGCGCTCAGGTCCGTGACGCGCAGCGTGACCTCCAGCTCCCGGCCGTCGCGGGCGGCAAAACGAGCCACCAGCGAGCGTCCGGGTCCGATCCCGGTCTGCGGGCGGTGGCGCGTCGCCTTGACGAATCGCATGCCGTATCCAAGCGGGCCGGCCTCGGTCATCAGGCCGATGGTCGACGTGTCGACCACCGGACAGCCGTCATACCACACGCGCCACACCGGGCACTCGGGATACACGGTCGCCCCGATCCACACGGTTTCCACGGCGAGTTCCGCGCGGATGCGCTTGGCGGGAGACCGGAGCGTGAGCGGAAAGTCGTTTTGCGTATCCATTGGCAGTCTCATTCCGCTTAAACCTACTGTTGAACAGATAGCCGGTAGAACCGCTGTCCGCCAGCTTCCGTGTTGGTCACGCTGTGCGTATTGCCGGGCGGAGTGGCGGATATGTTGGTAACCAGGTCGCTCCAGGCAGCAGAAGGGCCGGCCGCCTGCCGAACCGCGTAAACCCTGTTGCTCGCGCTCGGCCAAGACAACCGCATCGGGCCGTTCGTGGCCAACGCGATGCCGCTCACCCGAAACGAATCCGACGGAACAAGCGGAGACGTTCCGGCGATCAGTTCCTGTCCGTCGCTCGCCCCATCTCCGTCGCGGTCAGCCCGAAAGAGCGCCGCCGCGAGTGCGTAAAAGCCTTTCGCCACCAGATCGCGGCCCGCGTTGCCGGCATCATTGAGATGCCCCCCATCCGTGGTGTAGCCGCTGTAGAGACGCTCGCACGTTCTGCCACTGTGCACGTACGTTTGGGACACGCCTTCCGTGTTGCGGCTTTCCATGTCCGCGATGTCGAACAGGACGCCGTTGTTCGTGGCAACCCACGCGCGAACGGCCGCGTTGAACAACGAGCGCAGGTAATTTTCGCTGTCCTGCGATGTCGTAAGAGGCATTGTCATGTAGACGAAGACGGTCTTTAGATCATTGGTTTCGAGCGAACGCATGGCGTTGAGATAGACGGACGCGTCGGCGGCTTGATCGATGTAGCAGAATTTGTTGACGGCGAGGTTCACTCGCGGGAACCGCCAACCGTTCTGAACATACGCCGTGAAATCGGAGGTTTTCGCCTGCCAGCCGGGGTTGCCGCGGTTGTACGCGTACACCACGCCGTTGCTGGGCACGGCCGGAGGCGCGGCGTCATCTGAGACCACCCGCAACAGATAGCGTGTCGCGTTCAACGCGCGCAAATCAGACACCCCGTCGCGCATGTTCTGGCCGACCGACGCATGCGCGAAGAACCAGCGGAGTTGCGCGATCTGGGCAACTTCGGCTTGACTGAGCGACGCTACCGCCACGCAGTTGCTGTAGCCGACCGCAATCCCGTCCGCCCACGCGGGCCACACGCTTCCCAGCGCCAACGAAACGACCACGGCAGGAGTCATTTTCATGCCCGTCCTCCATCTGATGAGGTTACCCAGACTTCAAATGAAAGCGACAAACACCCGTCTCGTCCCGTTCGTCGTGGCGCCAGAGGGCGCTCTGCTCACAGCTGCAGCTTCGAGAAAGCGTCGCCGAGCGAACCGAGGGACCCCGAGTTTTTGTTGGATGCGAGCCACGAGGAGATGTCGTTGTTCTCGGCATCGCCGCTGCCGCGCGTTTCCCATTTGGCGGGAAGCGTGAGCGAGATGCGGTCGCCCTCAACGGACTTGACCACCACCTCGATCTTGCTCGACGGCGGGAACTGCTTTTCCAGCTTGGCGGCCGGGTTGCCGCCCTTGGGCGTGTCGGTCTCGCTAATGTGCAGGAGCCCTGTCTTCTCTTCCGAGAGGCGCACAAAAATGCCGAACGGCTGGATCGACTCGACGATGCCCTCGACCTTCGCACCCTCGGTCAGCTCGCCGGGCTGGAGCGCCTTGATGCGCTCGTCCACAGGCCTCAAGCTGAACCGGCGGCGCTCGAAATCGATGCTGTCGACCTGCAGCAGAAGCTCCTGTCCCTCCGTCACCGCTTCGCGGGCGGACATCAGGCGGCGACCGCCACCCAGCTTGCCGATCGGGATGAGTCCCTCGACGCCCGGGACGATCTGCGCGAACGCGCCGAACTTCTCAAGCTTGGTGACTTTGCCGGTGAAGGTCGCCCCCTGCGGAAAACGCGCCGCAGCGTCGTCCCACGGATCGCCCTGTGCGCCGCGCAGGCTGAGCGAGATGCGGTTGCGGTCCCAGTCCAGATCCTTGATCTGCACGTCCACCTTGTCGCCGGGTTTCACCACGTCTTCGGGCTTCACGTCGCGCCCCCAGGCGATCTCCTTGAGCGGAATCAGGCCCTCGGCGCCGCCGAGATCCACGAACACGCCGAACTCCACGATGCGCGTGACCGTGCCGGTCGCGACCATGCCGACATGCAGATCCTCGACCAGCTCTTGGCGCTGCGCCTCGCGCTCCTTCTCCAGCAGGGTGCGGCGGCTGACAATCACGTTCGTGCCGCGGTCATCCTCGCCGTACTCGGTGATGAGGAAATTGAACTTGTGCCCGATGTACTCGGCGCCTTCCTGGCGGAACAGGTTGATCTGCGAGAAGGGACAAAAGGCCCGCTTGCCAGCGACGGTCACTTCATAGCCGCCGTTGACCTCTTTCTCGACGAGGCCTTCGACCGGCATCTGTTTCGCGTAGGCGTCGGCCAGCGTGCGGTCGATCACCTGCTTGGCGCCGATGCTGCCCGAGAAGAGGAACGTGCCGTTCTGCATGCCCGCGAAGATGACTTCGACGCTGTCGCCGACCTTGCAGCGCAGCGTGCCGTCCTCGTTGGTCATGTCCGCCACCGGAACCAAGCCTTCGCGCTTGGCGCTGACGTCCAGGACCACGTATTGGTTGGTGATGTTGCTGACGGTGCCGCGCACCTTGTCGCCGGGGTTGAACCCTTTGCGGTAGGTGCTCAGCTGCGCGTTCAGCAACGACTCGAAATCGGCCATCGACACTTTTTTATCGCTCATTCTTTTGCTCCGGAAAAAGGGGATAGAATACGCCATTCCGCCCCTCTGTTGCAATCCGTAACCGCTCACCGAACATCGCGCGGCTTCAGCACGATAAGGCCTTTCGTCATCGCCCACGCCTGATCTTGCGGCAACCGTTTCAACGCGTGGCTCGGCCCCCATGAGTCCGAATACAGGATTTCTTTGGTTTTTTCGTTGTACCCGATGATCAGCCGAACATGGCCGAACGCGCCCTCTTGCCCCAGCGGCGGCTCTTCGGGATACATGCCCACCAGGCAAGACCACAGCAGCGGGACGCCCTGATCGGCGTACAGCTTGATGTTCTTGGCGAACTGGCTCAGCCCCTGTTTCTGAGCACTCCGCGCGCTCAGCAGAATTTCGGGATCCATCGCCTTCCATATCGCCTGAAGGTCGACCATGTGGTCGGTCGTATACTCCTGCCAGTCGATCCCCGCCACCTTTTTCCTCTTGGCAGCCGCGTTATACTGTTCGATCAACTTGGCGTGTTCGCTCTTCTCGAAATTCCCGTCCGATTCCGACGAGATCAGCTCTTTCTTGTCCAGCTGGAACTGGCGCCCGATCTTGGAAACGGCCTTCGTCATGCCGTCCAGCGTCGTGCCGTCCTCGGCCGCCGTATCCGCGAGCTGGGCAATCTGATGCTGGTCGACTTCCAGCCCGTAGTAGCGTAGCACGCGCTCGGAAGCCGCGGCCGCGCAATACCCCTTCTGGCCCTGGTCGACCATCGGCACGTTGTCGACCCACACGTCGCCGGCGGGGTTGCGCGTCACGTTCTCCTTCACGGTCCGCGCGTTTTTCGGGCGCGAGGCGGCCATGCCGCCGGTCAAGGCGGTCATGCCGCGGTTGGCCGATTTGAGCGGCACCAGCAACACCCTGATGAATTCGGCGCTGTAGTCCACGCTCTTTCCGCCCGACCGGTGCGGCTCGACATACGCCCACTCCATTTGAACGCCGGGCGATTTCTTGGTCCACTGGTGGCGACGGACGAAGTAATTCGCACGGTCGTTCGACGTCTTGCCCGTCATGCCCGGCTCCTGAGCGAACTCGACGATCTTGGCCTTGGCCGCTTCCGCGAGCGCCTCAAAGGCTTCCCGGTCCTTCGCACCCGCATCGCCTTTGTTGTACAGCGAAAGCTCAACCCGCCGCACCGCGCCCGGGTCGAAGTACACGCGCGCCTCAAAAACTTCCAGCCCCAGAAAACGCAGAAGCGCCTTCTGGTTCGACATGGCCGTCTGCTTCCCGTCCACGAAGCGGAACCCGAGGCTTTGGAACTCGCCCATGAAGGCCTCCGCGCTCAGGGCCCACTTCGCCGGATCCTGGAAACACGCGCCCAAGTCCGACCCGTCCTGCTGCGCCATGGCCCACGTCAGAGCCCATGACGACAGCACCCCCGCCGACACAGGCCTGAGCCAACGGCCATACCCAAACCTGCTCATACCGACTCCTCTTTCCGGTTCCCCCCGATTCACATCAGCCCCGCAACGGCCGCGCCGATCACCGGCGACTCGTCGACGCGGATCAGCTCATACGCGAGGCCGCGGGGCGCGAGCAGCGCTTTCAGCTCCTGCTGCACCAGATTGCGGAACTGCGCCGTCCGCGTACGATGGTACGTGGAACCGTCCACGTTGACGCACACCGGGCGGTCCGGGTTCTGGCCCTCGCCGGTCTTGATGATTGCCGAGGCGATGTTCACCGCCGTGAGCACGGCGGCGCGCTCGTAAACCGGGGTGCAGAGCTGGACGACCGCGGCCCGGTCGGCCTCGGTGAACGCCGCGTCGAGGAAGGGGTTGTCCGCCGCCGGCGCCGCCCCGCAGAAATCGTCGAGATCTTTATTCGTGACCGTCTTCCACGAGGCGATTCGGGCCGCCGCCAAAGGCGAGAAAAAGCCGGCCTTGGCCGCTTCTCCCAGCACGACGAAGCCCAGCCAGCCGAGGTACGCGCCGGAAATCATCTTTTCAAACGTATAGTGGCCACAGTCGTTGGTGGCCGCATCCATGAGCTTGTCAAAGCGCGACTGCGCCACGCGACGGAACGCGCCGGACTCGACATTGATGGCCATGGCGCCGCTCTTGTCCAAATCGCTGCGCTTGGTGATGCGGGAGTTGCGTTCCACGTAAGCCGTGTTGGTGCCGGTGCCCAGAATGAATCCCACGTAGGCCGAATAGTCGCGAGCCACACCCACGCTCTTGCCTGCCAGCAGCGTCGCCACCGTGTCGTTCAGTATCACCACGCGGCGCTTGTAGCCGCGCTGCGCGAGATGTTTGAGCAGTCCCGACCCGATCATCGTGCCGACCACCGACGGCACCTGGATCTGCTTGCTCCAGCGCAGCAGCTTCGCGTCGCAGTCCGGCATGATCTCGGCGGGGTAGGAGAAGCAGAACCCGATCGACTCCGACTCGGCGATGACCGGCATCAGGAAGTCAGCGAATGCATCGTAGAAGCCGTCTTCGCTCACCTCGCCCTGCGTGCCGGGCATCGGCCGCTTGAAAAACGCGCCGATCTCGGCCGCGCCCGCCGCATTGATCCTCACGACCGCCGCGCGCAGGTTCGTGCCGCCCGCATCCAGAACCACGACAGGGGTGTCCGTCTTGACCGGCTTGTCGATGGAGATGAAAGACGGGATCATCATCAGCGACGACGGCGTGCCCGCCAGTCCGGCGCTCATCTCCTCCTCGAACGCCTTCAGCAACGCCTCACGGTCGATCCCCGCGACATCCAACCCGTTCTGTTTCAGAAAAGACACTTCTCGATCACTCATCGGCAGCTTCCTTTGCTCATTAAATGAAAATCATGTTTCCTTATACGGCCCGCTTTGTCAACCCTTGACCACCGACACCCCGTTCGTTTTTCATCGTTGCCTTGTTCAGACAAACGCCAGCGTGAAAAGTCCCGCCAGAAAGCAGTAGACCCCGAACAGCCAGAAGCGGCCGCCCCGTAGCGTCCTGACCAGCAGGGCCAGCGCGAAAAAACCGATCACGGCCGACACGGCCGCCCCCGACAGCAACAGCCAGCCGGGCAGCGGGCAGACGTCGGCCGACGACACCCCGAACGCGTCCAGAAGCTCCGCTCCCGCCAACAGCGGCAAGCTCATCAGGAAGGAGAACTCCGCCGCCTTGTCCGGCGCGATTCCGGCCATCCGGCCCGCCGCGATCGTCATGCCGGACCGGCTGATGCCCGGCAATATGGCCAAGGCCTGCGCCAGGCCCACCAGCATCGCACGCGGCGCCGTCACGGCCTCCGCCCCGCACTTCATCCAGCGCAACGCGCAGAGGATCACGCCGGTGAATATCAGAAAACCGCCAATGGCCGTCGGATCTTCGAAAAACGCGTCCACCTTGTCTTTGCAGAGGGAATAGAAGAAAACCGCGGGAACCGCGGAGAGCACGATATGGCCAGCCGTCGCCAAGCTTCTCCGATCCAACCGCAATAGCCCCCGCGCCAGCGCCGTCAGGGTGGCGCGGTAGTACACCATGATCGACACCATCGTACCCAGGTGCAGCACCACTTCCAGCCGGACGCCCGGATTGTTGATTTTGAGCAGACTCTGCGCGATCACCAGATGGCCGGAACTGCTGATCGGGAGAAACTCGGCGATGCCCTGAAGCACAGCCAGAACCATCACATCGAAACATTCACGCATAAAGAAGGCCGCCACATTTTAGGAGAACAGGAATACCGTTACGGGGCTGATTATAGAGCCCTGCGGCAGCTTCGGTCAACGCCATGCTGTCGGCGGCAATCCACCCCCACCGCGGCCTGGACGCCAACGCCACGCTGGCCCCGAATTCGGGGACGTTCGTGCAGTTCCGCACGTTCGGCGACCTGGCTCTGACCACCGAGGTGAACAGCGACTCGCCCAAGATATACGGCGAGACCCATGCGGGGTGTTGTGTCAGGCGGGGTACGCCTACCTTGCCATACCTGGAAAAAGAAAAAACCGTGAACCCTTTTGGAATTCACGGTTTTCGCACTAAATCGAATGGCGGGGTGGACGGGATTCGAACCCGTTACAGGAGAACAACTTACGCAAAAATAGAGCGTTTTTGCCTGTTTTCTGTCCCAAAACAGATGCTTTTTGACCATCCGCCCATATCGCCGAAGCCTATTTACCATACCTTTGCCATACCTTTTGGGGCGCTTTTGGCACGGTCTGCATCGGCAAAATGCGACCAAGCAACCGACCCTATGAGCAGCGGTCGCAGATGCCTTGTTCCCCTGGGCAATATATGCAGTGGTTTGGACATGGCTTTCCGTTGAGGCAGCAGACCTCGTGCCAGCCTTCATAGGGCTTTACGAGGCTTTCGCGTCTCTTTTACCGCACCCCGAAGCGGGGCAGTCGGTGTGTCCGGCTACGGCCGTTTTGGCTACTGCCTTCATCATGTGCGTGATGATGTAGTTGGAACGGGAACGGTTCTCGGCCTTGGCCGCCGCCTCGATCTGCGCGAGCAGCTCTTTCTTGAGCGAGATCGTAACCGTCGTGCTGTCCTCCGCCCTCTGCCGTTTTTTCTGCGCTGTGGTCGTTTTCATGGGAGTTCCTTTCAGTACGCGAATTATAACACTTTGCTCGCACGTCGTGTTACTAAATCATCAAAAAAAATATGTCGTCTTACTTTTTGTTGTTGCTCATCGTCTCACGTCGTGTTACGGTTTCCCCTCATGAAAAGCGATAATACGGGTTTCGTTGAACGGATCAGTCTGGTCTTCCCGAAGGCGCTTCTGGAGGAGGTCGACCGCCGCGCTAAGGCTGAGGGGCGCACGCGCTCCGGACAGATCCGCTTTTTTTTGCGCCATCTCGTAAGACGATCTAAGACGACAACGAGAAAGGCGGACTGAAATGAACGTCATATTGCAGATGGAACCGCTTTGGGGAACGGCGGAGAGCGTAACGGCTTTGTTCGGGATCCCGCGGCGCAGGCTACTGGAACTGGCAAGGACAGGACACATTCGGGCCCGGAAGCTGTCGCCTGAGTCGCGGTCGTCCACGATTGTGTTCCGGACGGCGGACGTCAAGGAATGGCTGGAGAACGAGGCCCCGAAACCGCGCGCCGAGTTTTTCGAGCCGACGCGCGGTGCCCGCGTAACCGCCGGAGATACGCCGGATGAAGGCGGAGGCGGCACCGTACTGATGGCAGAGCCCGCCGGGACCGGAAGCGGAGCGGGCGGATGAGCGGCGGGACTGACACCGCATTCCTTGTGCGGCACATCCCGACCGGCCTGTACGTAGGCGGGTATACGCTCTCGTCGGCGGGCGTCGTGCATACGGTCGAACTGCAACTGGCCGGCCGCCCAGGGGCGCTGGCTTTCGGCCGTGACACGGCCGAGAAGGTCGCCAACGCTTGGATCGCGCTGACGGGTGACCACGGGATGGAAATCGAGCCGACGGAGGGATGAGCCATGATCGAGGTGACCGGACGGAGTTTTCACCGCGTGGAGTTTGACACGAAGGATCCGGCCGAGGCTGTGCGCCGCTTCCGGGCGCTATTCCCCGGCGCGACGGTCGAGACCGTCGGCGACGAGGCGTTTGTCGCGTCGTGCGAGGCGTGCGGCCGGCCGATCTTCGAGGGCGAGCCGCACGAGACCGACGAAGACGCCTATCTGTGCTCCGAATGCTGCGGGATGGGAGAAGTTCATTAGGGCGTTAGTTCATTCGTGCGTTAGTTTGACAAGGGATCGAGGGCGGAAGACTGAAGCCAGAGGGCGGCGAATTTGAAGGCGAAAAGACTCAAGAAAGTCACGTCGCGCGAAATGATCGAGCGGGCGCTGGCCGCGCAACGGGTGACGCGGCGCACCAAGGTACGCATGGCGCGGGAGCTGTACGAGCGGGCGGCGGTCTGCGCCCGCGAGGTGGATGAAACGGTTTCGCGCTGGATGGAGCTTTGCACGCGGCCGGGCCACCTCGAACGGGCGCAGGCGGCAAGCGCAAGCATTCCGGCCGAATGGCTTTCAGCGCCGCGCGACGGCGTGGTCGCGACGGTGGACGGAGAACACGCGGACCACGGCCGGCTGCGCCTGTGCGTGGCGACGGTGGTGCTCTGGTGCGAATCGCGGCGGCTGCCGCCGGTGGTCTGCGCGATGCGCGAGGGCGTGGATTATTACCTGGAGCGCGGCGAATGAAGACCTGCGGCGAGTGCGGGCTGTTCTGCTCGTGCGGGGCGCTGTGGCCCTCGGGGCTGTGTCTGCCCGGCGGCGACCGGCTGACAGAGGCGGATGCCGCCGCGTGCGTCTGCTGGGAGAAGGACTGGCGAGGGCTGGATCAGTCGGACGGCGAGGCCGCAAAACTGGAAACTCGAAACTTGAAACAGGGGTGCCACGTGGAGGATTGCGGTAATGAAGGAGCTGAAAGCGTTCACGGTGAAGGCGCATTGGGGCCTGTTGATCCGTTCGGGGCTCAAGACGTGCGAAAACCGGTGTTTCCGCGTGCCTCCGGGTTTCTATCTCGTCCACGCTTCAAACAGCCTCAGCTTTTCTGAGTGGCGGGCGGGCTTCGACTGGGTTGCAGGCCGATTCGGAACGGCGATTATCTTTCCGTCGTTCGACCTGTGCCGTTCCTGGTGCGGGCAGATCGTGTGCGGGATCACGGTGGTGTCGGCAATGACACAGTCGAATGACCCGTGGTTCAATGGTGCAGACGTCGCGTGGGAGTTGGAGCGGCCGGTTCCATGCGAAAGGGGGGTGAGGGTCAAGGGGCAACTCGGCGTATGGCGGGTGAGCGAGGAGGTGCGGGGGAAGTTCGTTAGTGCGCTTGTTCGTTAGTGCATGAGTGCGTTATAGGGGAGAGATGAAGATGGAAGAGTGAGGGCGGATTTTCTGTTTGTCCGTTTGTCGCGACCCCTATGTGCGCGATTCGTTCTCCTCAGCGGTTTCATAGCCCCCGCTGTACTCTCTCTTTCTCAACTCATGTCTATTTCCGTTGCTGGCTCTGGATGAACGCGAGCAGTTCCTGGAACAGGGCCGGATCATCGCGCCGGAGCCTGGCGGCGATCTCCTGCAGCTTGGTTTGATCGCGCATGATCTCCTCAAGCACGGCGCGCAGTTTGGGCGAGGGGTCAGTTCCGGGTTTCCCGCCCGCCCCGCCGAGAGTCATCCCGTAGCGGCCGGCCAAATCTGCCAGTGTGCCGCGTATCTCGTCCTCCGGCTTGCCCATAGCACGCAACAGGCTGGCATAGTTGCCGACCGTGGCCTGCAAGTGCGGGTGTGGATGCCCTGTGGCGCGGGTGAACTTGAGAAATATCTCGACCATTCTCCGCATCAGGGGTTCGGCGTCCGCGCGCCGGTTGGTGTCCAGAAGCAAAACCACCTGGTTGGCGAGGTCTCTGGAGACAGAAGGATGGTTCTCCCCGTAGCTCGTTTCATCGATCTTGAGAGCGCGGCGCATGAGGGGTTCGGCCTCCGCGAGCCGGTCGGTGGCCTTAAGCAACGCCGCCAGGTTGTTGAGGTCTATGGCGACGTCCGGATGGTTCTCCCCGTAGCTGCGCTCGTCAATCCCGAGGGCGCGGCGCATGAGGGGTTCGGCCTCCGCGAGCCGGTCGGTGGCCTTAAGCAACGCCGCCAGGTTGTTGAGCTGGGTGGCGACATTGGGGTGTTCGCTTCCGAGACTGGTCTCGCAAATCCCTAGGGCGCGGCGCATGAGGGGTTCGGCTTCCGCGAGCCGGTTGGTGGCCTGAAGCAACTGAGCCAGGTTGTTGAGGCGAATGGCGACGTTTGGATGGTTCTCGCCGTAGCTCGTTTCATCGATCTTGAGGGCGCGGCGCATGAGGGGTTCGGCCTCCGCGAGGCGGTTGGTTTCCTGAAGCAACGCCGCCAGGTTGTTGAGGTTTATGGCGACATTCGGATGGTTTTCCCCGTAGCTTTGCTCAGAGATCTTGAGGGCGCGGCGGATGAGAGGTTCGGCCTCTGCGAACCGGTTGGTGGCTTGAAGCAACTGAGCCAGGTTGTTGAGGCGAATGGCGACTTTCGGATGGTTCTCCCCGTAGCTGCGCTCGTCAATCCCGAGGGCGCGGCGCATCAGGGGTTCGGCGTCCGCGAGCCGGTTGGTGGCTTGAAGCAACTGAGCCAGGTTGTTGAGGCGAATGGCGACTTTCGGATGGTTCTCGCCGAAGCTCGTTTCATCGATCTTGAGGGCGCGGCGGATGAGGGGCTCGGCCTCCGCGAGGCGGTCGGTTTCCTGAAGCAACACGGACAGGTTGCTGAGCTGGGTGGCGACATTCGGATGGTTTTCCCCGTAGCTTTGCTCAGAGATCTTGAGGGCGCGCCACATGAGGGGTTCGGCGTCCGCGAGGCGGTTGGTGGCTTTCAGCAACTGAGCCAGGTTGTTGAGGTCTATGGCGACTCTCGGATGGTTCTCGCTGCCGCTCGTTTCATTGATCTTGAGGGCGCGCCGCATGAGGGGCTCGGCCTCCGCGAGGCGGTCGGTGGCCTTAAGCAACACCGCCAGGTTGTTCAGGCGAATGGCGACTTTCGGATGGTTCTCGCCGAAGCTCGTTTCATCGATCTTGAGGGCGCGCCGCATGAGAGGTTCGGCCTCTGCGAACCGGTTGGTTTCTAGAAGCAATGCCGCCAGGTTGCTGAGGCAATTGGCGACTCTCGGATGGTTCTCGCCGCCGCTCGTTTCATCGATCTTGAGGGCGTGCCGCATGAGGGGTTCGGCGTCCGCATGTAGGTCGGCACCGTCAGCGAGGAAGAGAGCGAGCTGATTCGCGGCATAGGAGACGCTGGCGGACTCCTCTTTGTCCTCGGCCCACTGCTGGAAGGCCTGCAGATAGGGCTGGCCCATGCCGCGCTCTTCTTTGAGCCAGACCCAGTAGCCGAGAAGTTCGTTCTCGTTACGCATGTGCATGAACAGGAAGCGGTCAATGTCGAGGAGGCAGGCTCGGAGGCGGTCGCGGGCTTCGGTCTGCCGCAGCAGCCAGGGGAGTTCGTCGGCCTGCCGCGCATCCACGGGCCGGGCTTCAAAGAGGTCCGCTAAAAGCAGGCGCAGGGCGCGGACGGTTTCGGGCTTGGCCGTGTACCGCCGTTCGACGGCAGTACGCAGGTGTTCATGCGCGAAGGCCAGTACGACGTCGCGGTCCACAAGCCCGTCTTCCAGCGCGCATCGCACGGGCGACCAGAGTGCGGCGGGCAGGCTGGCCTTATCTTCCGGTTTCAGGGCTTCGAGCAGTTCCGGCTCAGTCAGGCCGCGGCGGGCGGTCCAGAGGAGCGAGAGGGCCTCGCGCACCAGCCCGGGGCGGTCGCGCTCGTAGTCCCGTTCAAAGCGGGACAAAATTTTATCAAACAGCGCGGGGATGTCGGCGGCCCTGAGATAGTCGTCGATCTGCTCGTCGAGTTTCAGGTGGTCGCCCGTGGCGCGCAAGTCGTCGAGCAGGGTCTTGATGTAGAGCGGGTTGGAGGCCGCCGGCACGGCGGCGATCTTCTTTGCGCGGGCATCGGAAAGGCCTTGTGCGAAGTGTGTGAGGTAACGGGCGATCAGCCGGACACGTTCTTCCGCCATGAGCGGCTCGACTATGAGCGCGGGCCAGCCGCGTGGCTGGAGGGCGTCAAGCGTGTCGCCGGGCAAGGTGGAGACGACCAGCCGCAGGTCGCCGGGCAGACGGTGCGGAACCCAGGCCAGCAGACGGCCGCGCTCCCGGTCTTCGAGCTGGTTGAGCGCGTCGAGGGCGAGGACGGCCCCGACGCCTTTCCGCCTGGCCTCTGCGGTCAGGCGGCTGAGGTAGTCGGGGAAGACCTTCACGATTTCTTCCGCCTTTGCGGGGATCTTCTTCTCTTCTTCCTCCAGACCGCGCGGGCCTGCGGGGTCGTCCGCGCCGCACCAGCGGACAATGGCCACCATGAGGCGGCGCATCAGGGCTAGGTGCCCCGCGCTCATCGCAGAGCTGCCGATGTAGTGCTGGAAAACGAAGTCGCCAGGGTGCGCCTGACGCCGGCGCGCCACCCAGTTGGCCAGTAGCGCGGATTTGCCGCCGCCCGACGCGCCCAGGACGGTCAGGCCGCAGCCTTGCGCCCCGTTGTCCGCATAGGTGTCCAGTTGGTTGAAATAGGCGTCGCGTCCCACGTAGAAGTCGGTGCGGCGGCTTTTGGCGTAGGCCTCGTGGTCGCGGTCTTCGCGCGACCAGACGTCGGGCACCTGGTCGGGTGGGAACTCGGCATCAATGGCTGCCGTGAGATCGTTGAGCACGAGCGCGGCGAGGGCGCGGGGATCGGCATAGTTCTCGCGCAGCGGGATGCGTTTGGCGACGCAGACCGCCTTCACCTTCTGTTTGAGCGCGTCCTGACGGGTGGGCCGGACGGTATCTTCCGGCAGGTAGTCGCCGCCCTTGGATGCGGCGTACTGAGGATCGCGGAAATAGAAGAAAGAGCGCTTCGCCATTTCGGGGTCCCTGAGCACGCCGTGCAGGATCTCCAGTTCGGTGACGCTGTGCTTGGCGACCTCGTCCTTAAGCCAGTCCTCCTCGTCCAACAGGGCCTGTGAATAGGCTTCCTGTCCGGGAGTCCAGCCGTAGCGCTCGCCCAGCAGCCCTATGAAGTACGGGCGGCAGCGCTTGATCTCCGCCAGACAGTGGCGCAGCGTATCCTTACGCTGAGACTGTTCCTCTGTGACGCCCCAACGCAGGTCCACCTCGACAAACTCGACGGACCGCCCGCGGCAGACCCGCCGCAAGGCCGGCCAGACCTGGGCCATGAGTTCGTTGCGGTCCTCGATCATGTCTTTGAACGTCGAGGAAACGAACACGCGGACCACGCGGTCCTTGGCGGCAGACAAGGGATCGGACTTGGAAACTGCAGCAGGTCCACTGCTCTTGTCAGGCGAGCGCATGAGCGGGTTCACAGCCCCCGCTGTACTGGGTGGAGTGTGACCCGGCGGGATGGCCGCCGCTCCGTCCGATCCCGCGTTGGAAATATCCTGATCTTTCCCTCCGAACATTCGTTTCCAAAAGCTCATGATCAATCCTTTCCTGGCAGCGGACTCGTCCTTGGCCGAAATCATGCTTGAACCGGCATGTAGAGCCTAAATCATGTCTGTAGCATGTCAGAAGCAGGGAAAGGCTGTCAAGCTCATCAAATATATGTTCCGTTCTTGGATTACCCCAGGGGACCCGGCGCGAGACGAGAGGCGAGCGACGGGCTGGAAGGCCGCGACCGAATAGGGAGCGGCGGATTCATGGGTGAGAAAAAGGGCGACCTGCCGGTCGCCCGTACAGTGCTAGGCGAGAAGCTCCCCCATCCGCTTGGGAGTGAAATACAGATCCAGCTCGGCGCCGTTCTCGAGCAACTCGGGGATGCTGATATAGCCGAGTTCGCGGCCCATGCCGAGGTCGGCGATACCGAAGGCCTGCACCTGGCCCGCGCTGTCGGGGTCGGCGTCCCTCTCCACAATCCACCAGTCGCAACCGCCGATGAAGTAGTGAAGCCGGGCGAGGGCGGCGCGGCCTTGGGCGTCGGTCTCGTAGGTCTTGGGCATGGCCTGCCATGTGGCGTGTATGCGGTCGATGATCTCAATGAAGTGGTCGCCCTCCTCGCCCATCATGCCGGCAATGATCGCCTCGTACTGTGCGTACGGGGTCAGCATTTTGAGGATGTCGAGTTCGTGGGGCTTTTCGGGTGGCGTGTAGCGTTTGCGTTTCATGGTGGCCTTTCTGCCCGCATACGATGCCTGCGGGCGCGGGTTTTACTCTTGAATTGCGGCGTCGATCTGGTCGCCGACTTTGCCGAGCAGGTGCTTTGCGATGCTGACCGCCTCGCGGGTCTCGGTGCGGTTGGGGGTGTGCCGGTGGGCGAGCGATAGCACGCGCTCAAGCTGCTGCATGAGGGCCTGCCACGTCTGGTGAAACTCGGCGCTCTGGCCGACGGGGTTCTGAGTTGCGTTCATGGTCGGTGCTCCTTTCGGGTTGGGCCACGCGGCGGGCGGTGATCGCTGTTTGTGCTCTCGGGGTTCTCGGCTTGCCGTGCGGTGATCGGGCGCACTCTCTGCGAGGCCGTCCCTGCTGCCCGCTCTGCCGTTCCGCCGCGTGGAAGGGTTTTCAATCGAATGCGACAAGGTTCTTTTCGCGCAGGCTGACAAAGCCGGGGGTTATGTCGGACGGTCTGCCGCATATCACATGGTCAACGATGCGGATGCCCAAAATCTTCGCGGCCTCGATCAGGCGGCGGGTGATGTCGCAATCCTCCTTGCTGGGCGTGGGGTCGCCTGACGGGTGGTTGTGGGCCAGAATGAGGCTTGCGGCGCTCTGACGGACCGCCTCGCGCATGATCTCGCGGGGGTGAACGGGGCACTGGTCGAGCAGGCCGCGGCAACATTCGACGGGCGCGCCGATGACCTTGTTTTTCGTGTCGAGCAGGAGCGTGAAAAAGGTCTCCTGAGAGTCGCCGGAAGTGGCGGCGCTCATGACGGGGCGCAAAAGACGGTAGGCGCTTTCGGGGTCGCGGATGGCGGGGCCTTTGACCGATACATAGGCGGCGCAGGCCTCCATCGCGGCGGCGTAGTCCATGGCGAGTGCGAGCGTGTCGGGGTTGCGTTTCATGGGTGTGGCTCCTTCCGGTTATTCGTGATGAAAAGAGGCGTCGCCGAAAACAAGGCCGGTGCCGAAGCCCAGCGCGTTGAAACAGGCGCGGATGGTGTTGCCGCCGACAAGGACGTTGTCCACGATGAACGTGCGGCGGCAGGGAATGGGCTTGCCGTCGCGGCGCGTGATGTTGTGCTCCTCCACGCTGACGGCGGGGCCTTTGGCGCGGTGGCGGTCGCAGGAGCTGGGCGCGGGCGCTGTGCGGGTCAGGATGTCGTGAACCTCGGCCCCTCCCTTCACGTGGGCGGCGATGGCCTTGGCAAGGCGGCGGTTGGCGGCGGTGTCGCCGGTGTGGTCGGGCGCGGGGATGAGGTTGCATGGCCCCCAAACCAGCGCGGCCATTTCGGCGGCGGCGATCTGCAAGGCGGCCTCGGGGCAATCGGCCTCTTTGAGCATGTAAGACAGGGCGCGGGTCTCGCGCTCGTAGTCGTTCAAGGGGCGGGTGCGGGGTGACACGTAGCGCCTCGCGGCGCGGGTTGTGCTGTACGGGTGGCATGTGTTATTCATGGTGGTGTGTCCTTTCTTCACACCCGACGAAGGGGGTGTGACAAAACGTCTGCTCTGACTGAGCCCGAATCCTCACCAGCGGCACCCGCCGCCGTGGACGCCGAACTCAAACCGGCCCTGCTCTGCAATCTGAAAAGTGTCTGTTTCATAACGCTGCCCTTCCTTTCGCCGTCATCCTCGCCTGTGGTGTTTGCGATGATGGCGAAAGGGAGGGCAACGGCGTTATAAGACACTGGGATTGCAGACAGGCCGGTGGGGCCGTGCCCGTCAGTTTTGGACCGGTGAAGCGGACGGTCTGGAGGGACGGAAGACCGGGAGCCTGCCGCCAGCCGCGCAGTGGGCAACGGGCATGACAAAGGCGGTATCCCGCCGTCGCGAGTATCCGAAGCGTTGGCGTGACCGTGTGCAACGGCGCGGCGTTGCTGACGGGCAAAGGCATGAGTGGCGGCAACGGCGGTGTATTGTGCCGGCCTTGGACGGGGAGGGTCCGGGAGGGAAAGGCCCGGCCCCCGGCTGCCGCAGGCGTTCCGCGCAATCAGCGCGTGTGCGTGGAGCCGCCGGAGTCTGCGCGTATCCCGCGCAAGCGCCCCCGTCCGGAGGGAATGGTGGCGGGGCGGCGGCGTGTGGCAGCGCCGCAGGCGATGACCGCTACGGCGCGGGGATGGGGGTCCCCGCGTCGTTTATCTTAATAGGCTCTGTGCCTTTTTGTGTCGCGCATGGGGCTTGAACCAACGAGAAGAACACGGCTTGCCTTCGGAGCAAATTCTTGAAAGACTTGTACTTGGTTCTGCTCTGAGTTCATTATGCTCATGGGCTCGTTACTTGATTTGGATCTGGAGGTCTAGAATGACTCGGCATGTTGAGTTTGGCGATACGCTCTATCGAACCTTGAATGCGTCGATGGCCCAACTTTTTAAATTGGGCGAGTTGATTCAACTCTCTCACAACGCCTTTGCGCTGGCCGTTCAGAATATTCAGCAGTCAGCGGATGAGCAGATCAAACTTACGTACCCCCTTGGAGTCCGTCCTGATGGGCAAGCCATCGTTGGTGAGAATCAATACGCTAAGAAAGACATTATCGGGCACTACCAACACCTTTCTGCTTTTGAGCTTGCGAAGAACGGCATTTACCAATTGGTGACGATCACCGAAACCGTGCTTGGTGATTGTTTGCGACTCATACTTCTTCAGTACCCCAAGAAAATAGGCGCAAAGCGTTCGATTGCTTTATCAACAATTTTTGAATGCAGCTCGCTGGAGGGAGTCCATCTTGCGGCGATCTCCGCCCTTATCAATGAATTGTCTTACAAATCACCGCGGGAGTTCGCAGAGGTTGCGTCAGAGATTTGTGGATTCAATATTCTCGAGATACCCGCGTATCATCAGTTCATTGAGATAAAGGCGACCCGCGACGTCTACATTCATGACAGAGGACAAGCCAATGCGATATACTGTAATAAAGCTGGTTCCCATGCACGTGTCCAACAAGGACAATCATTGCCCATGATTCCAAAGTACTTCCTAGATTCACATGAGTTCTGCATGCGGTTGATCGAATCCCTGATGGCCGAATTTCATAAAGTATGGCCAAGTCAAGAGTATCAAGCGGCACAAGAACAACAGAAGAGTTGAAGTGTTGCCCTTCTGAACCAGAAATCTCGCTGTGTTTGCATAACACGTCTTCTATGCGCGTCTATCTTCCGTAGAGTTGTCTCCTGTTTGAATGTTCAAGCCACTCCGTATCTGTCAGCAGCCGGTCGCCCACGCGGTAGAGCGGTCGGACGGTTTTGGGGACAACCCCGAAGCGGTTCTTCTTGACCTCCAGATGGTAGACGGGGTTGTCCTCGTTGTTCTCCTCGGGCTGGATCATGCGGAACCACTTCCACGCGTCGTAGCGCAGGGCGTCGGAGTAGCGCAGCTCGCCCTCGCGCGATTCGGTGGAGACCACGATGAAGCGGACGCCGAGGTTGACCGCGAGGTCGCGCACGGTGTTCGACGCGAAGGTGACCTGCTGCTCAATGTTGGACCGCGCCATGGCGGGATCCGCCTGCATGGCCTGCAGGTAGTCGAGCACGATGAGTTTCGCGCCGCGCCGGACCACCTTGCGGACGTAGGCCGCGAGGCGCGTCGGCGTGCGCGTGCGGGACGTGATGGCGAGCGGCCACTTCTCGGCCTTGGCCTTGGCCGCGAAGAGCCGCGCCCAGTCCTGCTCGTCCGCGACGCCCGCCATGAACTTGCGGTAACTGGTCTGCGAGCGGTCGGTGAGCGTCTGCGCGGCGATCTGCGACTCGGTCATCTCCAGCGTGACCAGCGCGGACGGGATGCCCTCGTTGCCGCAGACGTGGCCGAGGATCTGGCGGGCGAGCGTGGTTTTGCAGCTCCCGGCCTTGCCGGAGATGATGATCAGCTCGCCCTCCTGGATGCCGCCCGCGGAGTCGAGGAACGCGAGGCCGGTCTTGATGCCGCCGGTTCCGGCGGCGATCTGCCTGAAGGTCTCGACCGCCTGGTCGGTGGCCTGCGCGAAGGTGATGCCGTCCTGCGCGGGGTCGGGGTCGTTGCGTTCGAGCTGCCGCATGAGGTCGGCCTGGACCATGTCGGCCGGCTCGTCGTCGAGGCGGCGTGCCGACGCGTGCAGGATCTGGCGCAGGCGGCGGGTCTCGTGGCGCTGCCGGAGGAGCTGGCCGTAGTAGCCCGCGTGCGCGGCGGTGGGCGTGATGTCGATCGCGCCGCAGAGGAAGGCGGAGATCGCCTCGCCGCCTTCGCCGTAACGGCCTAGCTTCTGCCGCACGGTGAGCGGGTCTATCGGCGACTTGTCGGCGGCGAGCGACTGGATGGCCTCGAACGTCTGGCGGGCGAGGCCCGAGACGAACATCTCGGGCGTGATGGAGAAGTCGGCGGTTTCGGACACGGTGCCGGGGTAGTCGAGCATGAAGCAGCCGATCAGTGCGGCCTCGATGTCGGTCTCGATGTCTGTCTGCATGGTTTGCCTTTCTTTCTGCGGCGGGCGGCGGCTTAGCCGATGTCGACGTCGTACCACTTCTGGCTGTAGGCGGGTTTCGTGCGGGCGATGAAGGAGTTCAGGCCCCGGCCCGCCTGCGCGAGGGCCTGCATGCGGTCGACGGCGGGCTGGCCCGCCGTGTAGGCCATGTAGGCGTACACCCACTTGTCTTTGAAGCGGACGATGATGGCCTGCTGAAAACTCGAGTATCGTTCGACGTTGCTGTTCCCGCTGAGGTTCGCGTAGGTCTGCACGGCTAAAGCTCCCAGTTGCCCATGGGGACGGTTTTGCGTTTGGCGGCGGCGGGGCGTTTGACACGTCTGGCCCAGACCTGCCGGAACTTCAGCTTCCAGTTGCGGACCGGGCGGTTGAGGGTATCGCGCCAGGCGGGCGCGTAGCACGCGACGAACTGCCGCGCGAGCGCGGGCGGGTCGTCCATGCCGAGGCCGGCCGCGTAGTCGGCGACCTCGGCCTCGGTCGGCGGCGTGAACGCGCGGGGCGGTTTAGTGGCGGTTGTCATAGCTTCCAGTCTCCCGTGGGTTTGGGTTCCTTCTGGTCCGGCGGCGCGGCGGGCCTGCCGCCGAAGTTCTCGATCGGCGTGAGGCCGAAGGTGATCTTCTTCCGCGTGCCGCCGCCGCCCGATATGATCCGGATGTAGCCGGCGTCGAGCAGGTCCTTCTGCGCCTTGCGTATGGTGGGGTGCGAAAGCCGCGTCTCCCTCTGGACGGCCGAGGCCGGCAGCGAGGTCCGCCAGGTGCCGTTGCGCAGCGCGTCGCACAGGAGGGTCTCCCACACGATGAGCGCGGCGTAGCGCTTCGCCCTGAGCAGGTCGAGCCTCGCCTGAATCGGCAGCGGCATCCAGCGGCTGTTGAAGGGGTCATGCGGCATGCTCTCACACCCGGGATTCGAGAATGCGCCCGACATCGCTCGCGAGGTAGCCGCGGGCGCGTTGCCGGCCGGGCAGGCGGACCGGCCGGAGGATGCCCTGGGCCACCCAGTTGTTGACCGAGCGCGGCGTGACGCGCATGATCGCGGCGACTTCGCCGCGCGTCAGCAGCCGGACCTCTCCGGCTGCGGTTGAGCGAGGTGCTGGTCTGGTCATGTTTCCCCTTTCTGCACATTGCTGCTTTTCCGCGTAACGTAACACTGTCTGTTTGGTCGTGTCAAGTCGTCTTACGATTCGCCTTGCAGGGCGCGGCGTCGGTTTGGTACACCTGAGCCATGAAAACGCCCGTGCCCGACCTCTTCGACCGCGACAAGAACTTCGCCCCTGCGGCGCAGGCCCTGCGCTCGCGCAAGCGCGAGTCGTTCTGCCAGGAGGTGGCGGGCGAGTGCTGGGGCAACAACACCGAGGCGTACTGCAGGGCGTTCGGCGCGACCGACCGCGACGCGGCGGGCGCGTCGGCGGCGCGGCTGATGCGCGACGCGACGGTCCGGGCCCGGATCGCGTTCCTGCGCGACGAGTCGGTCGAGCGCATGGGCGTCGACCGGCTGTGGATCCTCGAAAAGCGCAAGCACATCGCGGAGCACTCGCGCAACGCGGCCGACCGGCTGCGGGCCCTGGAGGATCTGGAACGGAGCCTCGGGCTGACCGAGCCCGTGAAGATCGCGGTGGAGCAGAACACCAACGTGAACCTGTCCGGCATGGCGGGCGTGGTCAAGATCGAGAACGCGGCGGAGTTCGCCCGCATCATGGAGGCGGTCCGCGCGGCCGGCGAGCGCGAGGCGGCGAAGCCGGTCGAGGTCGCGGCCCGCGAAAGCAGCGCGGCACCCTAACCGTCTTTTGGGCAAAAAAACCCACAAAATTCCGCGCAATTTTTTGTGCGAATTTTGAAAATGTGTGTCTCCCGCCAGAGGTCGCCCCCCCTTCCCCCCTCCCCCTGGGGCCTCCCCCCCCTGCAGCGAAGCCCCCCCCCCTAAAGGTCCCCCGGCGCGGCCGCCGCCGGGCCCGCCGCTCAGCGTGCGGCAACGGCCGACAGGCGCGAGGCCGTCCGCACGGGCGCGCCCGCCGCGCCTGCGACGCCGGACCGTTGGCGCGGCGCAGGCGCGGGAAACGGTTGTGGCGGGGTTTCGGTTAGGGGCTTCTAAGCTGCCCCCTGCTCGCTGCGCTCACTTCCCCCAGGGGGCCCCAAAACTTGAGGGACGCGGTGTAGCAAACTCGCGTGAAGCGCCGAGTTGCTACACCTGCCACGCCCCGCAGGGTTCCGCGCAGCGGCTCCCCGCGATGGGGATGCGGGTTGCGGGCGCGGAGTGTCGGCGGCGCGCGACGCGCTGGGGATGGTAAAAAGCGGAGTCGAGCGCAGAGGCCCGCAAGGAGCGTGCGACGCGGCGGGCCGGCGCGCTGGACTCCGCCCTTGCCGATGCGGCAAGCGAAGCGGCGGTGACCGTACCGGTCCGGATGCGGGCGGGGCCACCAAGCGGAAGCGGCTGGCCCCGATCCGCAAGGCCCGCCACGCGTGCGCCCCTGAATATCATCCCGCAACGCCGCGTGGCGGGCCGGTTCCGGATTCCGGTATGGCGTGCCAGAGGCACGCACCGCGAGCGAGAGCCCGTGTGTATGCCAGTGGCGGGCGAGGAAGGAACTGACGAAGCCCGCAGTGGGGATCTGGAAAGCGGCGGCGGGCGCGACGGCTGCCGACGAACAAGCCTGCGCAGTGAGGAAGGCGGACGTCACGCCTTCCGCCGGGATGCCGCTGCGGAACGCCCGCCGGTGACCGTCCCGAAGAGCCGCGACGGTGCTGCCTGGAGGTAGCGCGGCCGGTCCTGTAGCCAGGCCGGACGCGTGGACGTAAGGCGTGCACCGGAAGGGGCGATGCAGGGAGGGCGTGCGCATGCACGCGGCGGGAGCGTGGAGCGCGTGTGTATGCTGCGGGTCTGGTATCGGGGGGAGTCGGCGAGATCGCCGCGCCTGTATGCGGGCGCGGAAGCTCGCCGCGGGGGGGTGTGTCACCCTCCCCGAGTGTTGGGGCTCGCGGTTGGGGACATGCTGGTGAAACAGTCAGTAATTGGGGTGGTGAAAGGGTCCGGGAGAGAGAGGGGTTTCGCGGGGCTCGGAGCGTCGTCGGCGCGTGAAAAGGCGTGCGTGCGGGCCGGGGCGTGTAGTCACGCGCAAGGCCCGCCGCGCGCCGCCGCGCCGGGCGACGCCCTGGCCCCGCGCGTTGTGCGGCGCGGCGACCGGCGGGACCGCCGGCGCGCGACGCGCCGGGGATGGTGAAAAGCGGAGTCGAGCGCGGAGGCCCGCAAGGAGCCTGCGACGCGGCGGGCCGTCGCGCTGGACTCCGCCCCTGCCGCTGCGGCAAGCGTAGCGGCGGTGACCGTACCGGTCCGGATGCGGGCGGGGCCACCAAGCGGAAGCGGCTGGCCCCGATCCGCAAGGCCCGCCACGCGTGCGCTCATGACTATCAACCCGCAACGCCGCGTGGCGGGCCGGTTCCGGATTCCGGTATGGCGTGCCAGAGGCACGCGCCGCGAGCGTGAGCCCGTGTGTATGCGAGTGGCGGGCGAGGAAGGAACTGACGAAGCCCGCACCGGGTAAGCCCGCGGAAGGCGCGGCTGAGGCAGTAAGGCGGGCGTGCGAGCTGCGCGAGCCGCCCGCCGTCTGCCGGAAGCCGCGCCGCCTGGACCATGGAACCCGCAGCCCAGCCCGGAGGGTGCCGCCGGGCTTAGGCGGCATCGGCACCCCCCAAAAAATCCGCCGTCTTCTGAATAGGCGGATTTCGAGCCCCCCCCGTGAAAGCCAGCGATAGCTGGGGGGTTCGCAGGGGGGGTTCGGGGGGGGCGGCGGGGGTGTGCCGACTGGGTGCGGGTGAACATGGCTCCAGGCGCGGGCGCGAGGGGTTTGGGGAAACCTCCCCAAGCCTCTGCGGAGGGAGCCCGCGACCGGAGCGCGCAGGACCGCGCGGCGGAGCCGCGGGCCGCGAAGCGGCGCGGGCGAAGCCCGTGCCCGCGCCACACAGCGCGGGCAAAGCAACGCAGCCCGAAGGGTCTGCGGAAAGAAAAGGCCCGGTGCGCGAACGAAGGGCCGGCGCGGCACCCGGGGAAGCTCGGCGGTACTCCGCCGAGATCGCCCCGAGGTGCCAGAGCCGCCCGGAGACGGGAGACGGCAGACACCGGGGGGCTGTGAAGCGCGGAAGGCTGGCCGACTGCGCGGCTGGCCGGAGAAAAAGAAGTCTGCCGCGACGGCTCCGGGGAAGCCCTGAGGCTCGCGCTGGGCCGCTGGAGGGAAGGCGGCGGCAAGGCGCGGCGGGGGAGCCCGCTATCCTGCGGGCGACGGGCCCCCGCCGCGCCGTAGCCGGCGCCTGACCGTGAAAGAGGGGTTCGGGGAAACTTCCCCGAGCCGCAAGAGGCCTCCGCCCGCCTGCGGGAGCTTGCGACCAAAGGCAGGCGGGCGGAGGCCTGGCGAAGCGGGGGGGCGAAGCCCCGGCATCTCCCCGCTATTGCGGGTGCCGGGGCTGAGGCGAGGGGTCCCCACCTCTCCCGCCGCTATCCGGCGGCGTGGCCCGGCGGGGAGGAAGGCCCCCGTTCCCTAAGGGGGCCGAACAGCCGGGCCGGGTGGGGCAGCTTTACCCCCCCGCTGAGCTCTTTGTCACTGGAGCTCGGTTCTGACACAACGGTTGAGCGCTCCGGGAGGCAGCCCCTTTCTCCGGCCGCTATCTGCGGCCGTGGGGCTGCCGAAGCAGGCGGCGCTTTCCCCGGCCGCTATCTGCGGCCGTGCGCCGCCGGTGGGGGTTTTTGTCGAGGCGCCATGACTAGAGCCTCAAGCCCCCGAAGGGGGCGACCCGAAGGGTGAGGCTCTTTCATGGCAGCCGAGACCTTCGGGCGAAGCCCGATGAAGGTGCCGTTTCTCCCGCCGCTATCTTGCGGCGGCGGCACCGCTGCGAGGGAGCCGCCCCCCTTTCCCCGGCCGCTATCTGCGGCCGTGGGGGGCGGCGACCGAGGTTTCGAGGTCGAGGATGTTCATTTGACTGTCAATTTTTGACCTTCTGGTTTTTGGACCCTCCTTCCGAGGTGTCATGCTCCTGTGGGGCTGTTTTTGGGCTCTTGGACTGTCGTTTTGGACCCTCCGTCCGAGGGTTTTGGACCTTGTGTCTCCCTAACAGGAAAATGCCCCTCTCTCTTGGAGGGATTCCCTGTCTGACCCTGACCCTGATCCGCACGCTAGGTTTTCGACTTATGACTTTTGTCTCCCTGTCCGAACTGCGAAAGATTTTTTCGTAGTCTAGGAAAACCGTTTTCGCAGATCTACGTAAATTTCTTTCGCAGACTACGAAAGAATTTTTCGTAGCCACCTTATTTATAAGAGAGAGAAGACTATAGAAAGAATTCTAGGCATTCTGTTGCGTCGTGTTACTTCGTCATAAATCGTATTGACAGCCGCGCGGGGTTTTCGGTACACCATGCGCCGAAGGGAGGCAACGGGCCATGGCCGATGACGACGATCTCACAGCGCCGCAGGATGTCGCCGAGAACATCTCGGACGGCCGCCCGCCGCCGCCGTTCGTCGGGCTGGACCGGTATTTCGACGAGCCCGCGCCCGCCGAGGACGGCCGCGCCCGCGGCCTGCTGGGCTGGGCGGCGCGGGCGGACAAGGCCCAGCGCGGCGGGCTGGTGCGGTTCGCGGGCTGGTGCGCCCGCGCCCCCGACGCCGAGCGGCGCGTGATCCTGCTGCTCATGGAGCAGTACGCGGGCCGCGTGCCCATGGGCGCGGTCGCCGACGTGGCCGCCGCCGCGTCCGTCTCGCGCCAGACGGTGTTCAACGCGATCCGGCGGTTTCTCTCGTACTTCCCCGGCGCGATCTCGGAAGCCCGCAGGAGTAAAGGCTGATGGACATCGAGGACATCAAGCTCATGAAGGACCCGGACTGCTACGCGCGGATGCGCCTCGGCATCGGCCTGTACCCGTGGCAGGAGAATATCCTGCGGGCCATGTCGCCGCGCGGCAGCCGCGTGGCTGTGCGCACCTGCAACGAGGCGGGCAAGACCTCGACGCTCGTGCTCGCGCTCTGCCTGTGGCACATGGAGTCGTTCCTCGGCTCGCTCACGGTCACCACGTCGGGCTCGTACCGCCAGATCAAGGACCAGCTCTTCCCGCACCTGCAGAACTGGGGCGGCAGGCTCGGCGGCGGCTGGGAGTTCGGCGACTGCTGGGGCCGCCACAACGGCACCGGCAGCCGCCTCGTGTCGTTCTCCACCGACAACCCCGGCAAGGCCGAGGGCTGGCATGAGCCGCCGCGCCAGGCGGCGGAGATCGTCGGCCGCGACAACCCGCTGCTCGGCTTCGGCGTCACCGGCGAGCAGTGGGTCGCCATGGCCTCGGGCGCGGACCGCTCCAGCCTGATGCTCGTCATGGACGAGGCCAAGACCCCGCCCCTCTCGCTCTACGAGGCCTTCGAGCGCTGCCACGCGACGCGCTGGATCAACCTCTCCTCGCCGGGCCCCTCGTTCGGCCCGTTCTACGACTGCTTCACGAAGCACGCGGGCCGCTGGCAGACCTTCCGCGTGCAGGCCATGGATTGCCCGCACCTGTGGGACGATCCCGTCAAACGGGCGGAGATCGAGGAGCAGATCCGCATCCTGCGCCCCGAGCTGGTGCAGTCGATGATCTACGGCGAGTTCATGCCCGCCTCGGCCGGCATGGTCTTCGACATGCAGCGCGTGGCGCTCGCGATGTCGGGCCAGCCCGCCCGCTGGGGCGAGGGCCGCTACAAGAAAGCGGCTCTCGACATCTCGGCCGGCGGCGACGAACAGGTCCTCGCCGTCTGCGATGGCAACGAGGCGTGGATCGAGTGGGCCGGGTTCGAGGCGGACGACCACCGGCTCGTGGAGCTGGTCACCGCGCGGCTGCGCCGCTGCGGCGTCAAGCCCGAGGACTGCCTGGCGGACGACGGCGGCCTCGGCACGGTGGTCATCAACCAGTTCGAGCGCACGGGCTACCCGCTGCGGCGCTTCAACTTCGGCGGCGAGCCGCGCGACAAGGCGCTCTACCGCAACGCCCGCGCCGAAGCGTACTTCACGCTGGCCGACCGCCTGCGCATGGGCCACGTCCGTTTGCCGGACGATGATCTGCTGCGCGAGGAGCTGGCCTTCGCCCGCTACGAGGTCGGCAGCTCGCCGCTCAAGCTGGTGGAGAAGCGCAAGCTGCCCCACTCGCCCAACCGCTCGGACGTGATCGCGATGATCTTCTGGGAGCTGCCCGACGTCATGGGCGACGGAGCGGCCGAGGCCGCCGCGCTCGGCGCGGAGATCGCCTCGCCCACGCGGTACAGGCGCGACCGCGAGGAAACGGCCGGGAGCGTGTGGGAAGACTGAGGTCGGAGGTCGGAGGACAGAGGACAGTTGGGAAGCACGATAAGCGCGTTAAGCGGAAGACGGAAGACAGGGGACGGAATTGAGAGTTTTAACGCAAAGGCGCGAAGACGCGAAGGATTGGAGGGGTGAAAAATGGACGGAGAACTTCTGGCGAGCGACAAGGCGCGGTTCGGCGCGCTCAAGGCCGCGGTGGACGCGGACCTCTCCGACCGGCGCGAATGGTTCGCGCGGGCGGAGAAGAACCGCACCGAACGCTTCAAGCGGACGAACACCGCCAAGCCGGTCTACGACGGGGCCCCGAACCTCGTGGACCCGCTGATCGACGACATGGTCCGCGAACTCAAGCAGAGCTGCGTCACGGTGCTGTGGCAGGCCCCGCGCCTCGCCCAGTTCATCGGGCTCGACCCCGTGGCCGTGCAGCACGCCGAGGCCGCCGAGGCTGTCTTCGACTTCCACCTGCGCCACGGCTGCAAGACACGCGCCCGCGTGTCGCAGATCGTGGATGACGAGCTGACGTTCGGCTTCGGCGTCGCGAAGCTGGTCGAGGCGCCCGGCCGCGGCGTGTTGCCCGTGCCGGACTTCATCCCCGTGTCGCCGCTCTCGGTCGTGGTGCCCACCGCCACGGGCGAGTTCTCCGAAGCCGAGCGCGTCTGCCACATAATGAAGTACACGCGCTCCGAGTTCCTCCGCGCCGCCGCCGCCAACGGCTGGGACGAAGAGACCGCGCGGCTCGTGCTCGCCACGGTGCTCGTCAAGAAGTCCGGCTCGGATCAGAGCGGCACGGTCTACGCGATGCGCGACATTGGCGAGGACCGGGCGCGGTTCCGCGACTCGGCCCTCGCCAACTCGCAGACCATGGTGGACGTCTGGGAGGTCTACTACGAGACCGCCGATCTAGGGCGGCGCGTCTGCTGCTTCTGCCCGCAGTTCCCGGACCTCGTGCTCTCAGACCGCCCCTGGACCTGGGTCGCGCTGATCGGCGCGGAGTCCGAACCGCCGGTGCGCGAGTGGCCCTTCGTGCAGTTCCGCAACGAGGACGCCACCGGCTTTTACAACACGCGCGGCATTCCCGAGATCCTGGAGGTCGACCAGAAGGAGGCCTCCACGTACCGGACCACGCGGGCCATCGCCATCGACTTCGCGGGCAAGCCCTTCCTCTCCGGGCACCGCCGCTCGACGCCCTTCCGCTTCCGCGCGGGCGAGTTTCTGGACGGCATGGAGATCGTCTGGGCCAAGAACCCCGGCGTGGACCACGTCTACCAGCAGGATTATTCCCGCAACCTGGCCATGAAGCGCGTCGGCTCCACCCAGGGCGCGATCGCGAGCGTGGCGGGCGCGGACCAGCGAAAGACCGCCACCGAGGTCAACGCCATGATGTCCGCCGCGAACGGCATGTCCACCGACGCGGTCGACCGCTTCGCCGAGCCCTTCGCGCAACTGTTCTCGATGATGTGGCTCCACATGTCGCGCCACGCGCGGGCGCAGGGCGGCAAGACGGGGCTCATGCTCGCGGGCGGCGCGGTGCTCGCGCAGCCCGCGTGGTCGGGCGAGTACTGCATCTCGACCGGTGTGTCGGGCCGCTCGGTCAACCAGCACCGCACGCTGGCCAGCCTCACGAACATGGGTCAGCTCGCGCCGGTCATCGACAGCATGACGCAGACGCTCGGGCCGGAGTCGGTCAAGGCGTTCATGCTCTGGATCTTCAACACCGTCGATACAGAACTCGCGCGCCGGATTCAGACCGGCGCGGGAAGGAATTCAGAATCCAGAAGTCAGGAGTCAGAATGAAAACGGGAGAAAGAAGACCGGAGGAAGTTGCATCCCTTCTGGATTCTGAATTCTGACTTCTGTCTTCTATCTCTCAGGAGATTTCCATGAATCAATACGATACCACAGGCCGCAAGCTGCCGTTGCCGAAGGCGCGGTACGAAGCGCCCGAACCTTGGAAGGACGCGGACCAGAAACAGCTCCTGCAGTTTCTGAGAACGCCGTCGGGCACCAAGTTCCTGCTGACGCTGCACGATCTCGTGGCGGGCCGAGCGTTCACGGCGGACGAACGGACGCCGCACGATTACGGGATCACGGCTGGCATGTCGGTCATGCTCGGCCTGATCGAGAACATGGCGAGTGAGTCCGACCAGGAAACGGACCAGTAAAACAACGGAAGCAGTTTTTACCACGAAGGCACGAAGGGCACGAAGGACCGTGTTGTCATTCAGAGTCTCTGTTGGCCTTGCTTCGTGATCTTCGTGCCTTCGTGGTGAAGTATTGTAGAATCAAATCAAAAAGGAGCGTTATGAGCAAACCCGATGACGTTGCGAAGGAAGTGATTGACCAGGCTGCCGCAGACAAAGCGGTTGCCGACAAAACCGCTGCGGATCAGGCTGCCACGGACAAGGCCGCTGCCGACAAGGCTGCGGCGAATCAGGCCTCTGCTGATAAAGCTGCGACCGACAAAGCCGTAACAGACAAGGCTGCCGCCGAAAAAGCTGCCGCCGATAAGGTCGTTGCGGACAAGGCTGCCGCAGACAAGGCCCTCGCGGACCTCACCGCCGAACGGGACACGTTCAAGACTGAGCGCGATGCGCTCACTGGCGAGCGGGACACACTGAGGACCGAACGCGACACCCTCAAAACGGAACGTGACGCGCTCAAGGCCGAAGTCGACCGGCTGGAGAAACTGACCGGCAAGGCCGCCAAGCCCCCGGCTGTTGGCGGCGGCGGAGACAAGAAACTCACGGCCGACGAGTGGCTGGCCGAGGAGTTGAAGAAGGGCAAGTGAAAGTTTCCGCTCCGAACGTCAGGCCCACAAACAAGAAAAGCGGCCCACACGACCGCCTTTCAAGTATCATTTGCCCAAAGTACAACTATGATAATGATAATCCACGTTCACCGCACTTTCAGATTCTTGCTATGACAACTGTTGTTTGCATTTCTGGCGACAAGAATCATCGATTGCAACCGTGGTATCCTCGATAAAAAGACGCCACGCATGCACATGTTGCTTGCGAAGAACATCGGGAACTTTGCCTGTATGTACAATCTCGCCTCTGAGTTCAACAAGGCGGTTAATCGCGTCAGACGGTTCTTTTACACTTGTGCCAAGATGCGTCGGCAAAGTGACTGCCTTAAGTCCTGCGAACGCATCTTGAACTCCAGCCAACTCCAACAGATTTTTTACCTGACCAGCCTTCGCCGTGTTGAGTCCGTAGTTATCGTCTTCGTCACCTATAGCTTGCTGTTTAACTGTCTGTATCCACAGACTCCTCCAGCCAGGCGACACCGTCAACTCCCACGGCGTGCGCTTTTCGAGAGTTTTCCGAATCCGTTCAGGCACTTTTTCAGGGCGAATTAACTGCGCCATCTGAGTCGCGATTTCGATGGCAAGTTGCTCCACATAGTTCTCCCAGATACCGTATGTAAATACAACTGCGGCCGCATACAGCGCGCGTTCCTTTGCGGAAGGCTTGCCTTTAGTGTCTTTCATGTAACTCAGTACGCCATCAACTACTTTAAGTGCAGCGCCAACACCCTGATGTGCAGCAGTCTTGTCAGATGTCCACTCAGTCATGTAATTCCTCCGACGTGGTCGCTTGTGATACTTCTATTCGTGCCTCAAAGAAGTCTTTGAACACCGTTTTATCGTTTTTCATAGTGCTTTGCGCAAAGATTGGCGACACTCCAAAAACGAACCTGCGAACATCAATTTAATGCCAACTTTGCTAATTGTCATTGATTGCAAGAGCCGCATTCTCATTGAATAAATCGACCTTCGTAATTTGACCTGCCTTGACCGTCACAGGAACACACCACTCTATGATGTACTTAGCAGCCGCCGCTTGGGCATAAAGTATGTAATCACCTTCAGCAAGGTTAGAAACCGAGTACTTCCCATCAATGCCTGTAGTCCCGCTGGCAATCGCCGTTGCAGCAACAGTTTTTGGCCAGATTTTGTCAAAGGAGACGCCAAGAAAAGGGATGATACTTGAACGGTCATCGGCGCGAATAAAATCGTAAATCTCCTTGGACTTGACTTCTTGCTTGGAAGCCAACATGTTTTTTACGGCATCACCAATTGTCCGCATCATTTTTTGCTTTTCACGACATTCAGGCACACTTTCTTTCATATTCTCGTCATTTGCCCATTTTTGAGCAGTCTCGGCATGTCCCTTTTCATTCCTCTCGCAGTCTTCTCGGAGTTCCTCAAGTTGGGGGGCTATCGCCTGTGTATTAATCGCGGCGGGAAGGATATACACCGTAAGTCCTCTTAAAACATCTGACTGACCGCCTCCTTTGATGACCCATGCACCACCCTCGACACTGCCAGGTACACTTATTTGTTTAGCGGGTGTTGTTTGTTTAACAGGCATTGCTTGCGAATGGCCTTCTGACTGTCCGCCACCTTTTATGATGCACTCACCGCCATCGACACTGCCAGACTCGCTTATTGGTTTAGCGGGTGTTGTTTGTTTAACAGGCATTGCTTGCGAATGGTATTTTGTTGAGTCTGATTCGGTTACAAGCTGACTCGAGGCGTGTTGGGAATTAAGCAGATATACAACTGTTGTCACAAGTCCAAGAACAACGATTATAAGGGCAGAAACAACGATAAATAGCGCTTTAGAACTGATCGCACTGGGCTGTGTCGGTTGCACAATCACGCTCTGTTTCGGTTGCAGGGCCTTGGTCTGTTGTGTCGGTGTGTTTGGGCGTGTTTCTGCTTGGCGAGATGGCAATTGAATCTGCCCGTTACAAGATGGGCACTCGGCTATTGTGCCGAACAGCTCCTCTGGCACCTCTAACGATTGTTTACAATGTGGGCAATTAACTTTAATGTCGCTCATCAAAATTGACCTCCGCTATTTGCGTTTACACTTGACACGTAAAGACTATTTTACCTGAAAATCCTCTTCCAGCGCTTTGATTTTTTGGCGGAGCATGTCCCGATCGTTGGCACTTGGTGTCGTCTGGTACTTTTGGTGAAGTGCTTGCCACTTCTGTAGAAACGCATCGAAAACCGACATACACTCCTGTATCTCCATGTTGAATTGCTTACAGGATGGACACTCCGCTATTGTTCCCAACATATTTTCCGCCACTTCAAACGGCTGCTTACAATGTGGACAGTTAACCTTGATGTCGCTCATACTCCCCCCCTACACTTGAAATGCCCTTTTACCGCTAATCCAATCGTCAAAGCTTATCGGCAATCCGAAAAAGATTGCTAATAAGCGTCTGCAATTTCGCCAAATCCGTTGGACTAAACTCGGAGTAAGCATACTCAACCGGCGTCTGAACAGTGCCTGACACGTCTTCCCAAGGATACTCGGGATTTAATTTGCCAAAATCCCCGCCTGCAGGAGCGAGGTTTTCTACGCGCTTAGCAACGTCAAGAAGACTGTTGATTTGGGAGCAATATACCGAGTGCTTGGTGTTCAGCAAGCGAGACACATTTTTCTGGGACCTTGTCAGCTGCAAAAAGCGCAAAAGCACATAATGCGTGAGCTTCGAGGGTCTCTGCGCACCTTGACACATAAAGGACTTGGCGAGTTTCTCGCTTGCCATTTGAAGATAGTGGAGACGGTGACAAAGTGCCACTTTGCTTTGGCCCAACGTACAGTAGACTTCGTAATCACTTTTAGCCTGTCGGAGAAAACCATCTTTCCAAGTCACGGTTACACCTCCAACTCCACCGCATCGTTCCATGTGCCCCACTCTTGCGGCAATTCCAACTTTCTGAATTCCTGCGTTTGTATGATTGCGATACCAGACGGAGCGGTTAGTCCGTCTTTAGGGGAAGGCCCAAAGAAAAACGGTTCAACCCTGCCGCTCAATGCAGGAACCGTTGTCTGCTCCAATTCCACCAAGCGGATCTCTTTATCGTTGGGGAACCAGTAGACCTTCTCAATTGCCGGTTCGGCCTGTTTGTTCGCGCGGGCAAGCTCGCTTGCTTGTGTCTTGATAGCTGTTGTGTCCATGATAATTCCTCCGTTCTACGCTGCTAAGACGTGCTAGGAACGGTGATGTTCAGAAGAACAACATTTACGCTGTACCCGTCTCAAACAACGGTTTAACGATAACATACAACTTAAGTCCGTTTCAAGCACGTCTGTCGACTTCTTCCCCTTCCCGCTCCCATCCCCTTTTCCCCGACTCGCGCACTGACGAACTCCCGCAATAACGAACTTCTCCCGCCCCCCAACTTTACCACTTTACCCCGACTATTATAGGGGCCGAATGGTTTTTCCCGTTCGCTCACAATCAAGGAGGATTATGGACTCTACTACCATGAAAGGCACGGTCCAGGGCTATTTCGACCGGGCTTTCGATGAGATGACCGACAAGGAGCTTGAAACCCCGCTCGCCAACAGCGGCCTGGGTGTGAAAGCCAAGCTGGCCCCGAATTCGGGGACGTTCGTCCAGTTCCGCAAGTTCGGCGACCTGGCGCTGGCCACCGAGGCGAACAGCGATTCGCCCAAGATGTACGGCGAGACCGAGGAGCCCAGCGCCTCGATGGTCGTGCCGGACGACATCTTCCAGGTTTCGACGCAGGATCTCGCGGGCTATCTGTCGTTCCGACCGAAGCTGCTCCTGCAGGACCCCTCGGACATCATGGCGGTCTCCAAGCGCCGCCTGAACCGCTGGGTGCGCCGCATGATCCACACGGTCGTCAACGACCGCTTCGTCCGGCCTCTGGCCGTGGCGGTGACCAATCTCGACAGCGCCTACGTGGCGGCCCCGAAACCGTTCCGCGTGATCTACGCGGGCGGCGCGGCGGCCTTCGCCGGTGTGCGCGAGGACAGCTTCGTGACCATCGCGGACATCTTCCGGGGCGCGGCGCTGCTGCGCAATGGCAAGGTGCCCTCCATCGACGGGCGCTACGCCTGCGTGATGGACTCCGCCGGCATCGAGCAGATCAAGTTCGGCGACTCCAAGTTCACGGACCTCATCAAGGGCTTTGAGGACAAGAACAACCGCGTGTTCGGCGCGGGCGACATGATCGACTACGGCGGCGTGGCCTTCGTGCGGCAGGACGATCCCTACCGCTGCAACCTGCCCGACGTGGGCGGCGCGGTGCAGACCCGCTGCAACACGGGCAAGGTGCGCGTGGCGCATCTGTTCGGCGCGAACGCCTTCGGCTATCTGGATCTCGGCGAGGCGGGCTCCCCGACGCGCCGGACCCTGGCTCCGACGTTCAAATGCCAGGACATCACGATCACCGGCACGCTGCTGACCTGCGCCGTGCGCATGGGTTTCCAGGCGATGGTGATCGAGCGCAACTTCGGCCTCAACCTGGCCTACACCTCGGCGTTCGACGAGCAGCCGACCGACCTGCCGGATGAGGCGGTGTAAATCAGAGGACGGAGGTCAGAAGTCAGAGGTCAGAGGACGGAGGACGGAGTTGAAATGCCTGGCTTCTGACCCCTGAACCTCCCAACCGTTGAACCGTGAACCTTTGAACCAGCGGCGTCAGCCGCGATTGAAACTTTAAACCCTTGAACCTTTCTCCGAAGGAGAACATTATGAACAAGATCAATGTCTCGACCGTTTCTGCGGTCGCCACCTCGGCCACCGCCGTACAGGCGGTGATTCCCGAGTATCAGAAATCCAAGGCGGTCATCCGCCGCTTCTCCGCGCTCGGCAACGATGCCGCGTGCGCCTGCAACTTCTACATCCCCAAGGCCTGCCGCGCCTTCCGGCTGCCGGTGGCGCTGGCAACGGCCGGCACCACGCTGCGCATCCCTGTGGATGTGGCGGGCGGGCATGTCTTCAAGGGCCACACGCTGGCATCGACCGACCTGCTCTGCCTTCTTACGCCCACCGGCTGGAAGGTCGTATCGGCGACGTACGCCGACAACGCCGGGCAGACCTACTGCACGGCCACGATCACGGCGGTCGGCGCGATTCCGGCCAACACGGTCTGCTACGTGGTCGTTCCCGCGACCGACAAGATCGCCGGCGTGCCGGTGATCGGCGCGGCACAGGTGAGCGTCGAGTATCTGCTTTCGGGCGATACCGGCGTCCCCGTGATTTTCGACATCGTGGCGACCTCGGCTAAGGTCACAACCGCCGCCGCGCTGGTGGAGTACTGGGCCTGATCTTCATGGGTACACCCGCCGCCCGTTCCGCGTTTCCTCTGGTGTCGCGGGCGGGCGGCGGGGTCTCTTAGGAAACAGCGATGACCGCCGGTGAAATCGTATCGAACGCCTGCAAGCAGGCCGGTCTCGTCGAGGACGGGACAACGACCTCCATCGTCTCAACGCTGGGGATCGGCTCGTTGTCGATCGGCGGCGGGATCACCGCCGAGGCCGGAAACATCCCGGCCACGGCCGCCGAGATCGGCCTTGCGATTCTCAACCGCTGGTATCTCTACGCGTGGCAGCGCTATCCCCACCGCGACATCCGGATCGCGAACGACGTTATCGAGGTGCCCGCGGGCGCCCTGTCCGTGGACCTCTCCCCAAAGATGGACGCCGTTCGTTCGGTGCGCATCGCGGGCGGCGCGTTGCTGCCGCTCTCCGAGGTGCGCGAGGCCGACTTCGCGGCGATCTACGCCGATGCTCCGGGGACGCCCGTGGCCTTTGTCCAGCTTGCCGACGGTGCGACGGCCGACCTGCCGCCCCTGCCGGTCAAACGTATCCGGCTGGCCCCGCTGCCTGTCGCCCCGCTCACGCTTCACGTGAACGGGCTCAAACGCTTCGTGCCTCTGGCGGCTGCGGATGTCCCGCTGCTGCCGAAGTTCGAGTCCGCGCTGTTCTACTACGTGCTGTCCGAACTGTGCGGTTACACCAAAGACGCGGTTCAACAGAAGTCCGCCTTGGCGCTGGCCGTTGACCACTTTGACAACGCGCTCAACTGCGAGACCGGTGGCGACGCCTGCGATGACGTGTGCGTCCCGCTTCAAAGCTTCGCCAACGGGTGACACCCCCAACTCAAACCCCTCCGAAAGGAGTTCCCATGTCAGCAAACGCTATCTTCGCGCAAGCGATCAAGACCGGCAACTCGGTCATCACCGTGACGGCCGGCGGCGTCGAGTACGTCGCCGAGGCCATTCCCTTCGCGTCCCCCGCCGCCGAGGCGTGGAAGTGTTACGCGAGCTTCCCCATCGAGGGCGGCCGCTTCATCAAGCACGCCCCCGGCCTGCACGCCCCCGGCTGGAACGGCGAGAACCTGCCGGGCCTGACCTATCTTCCGCAACAACCCCAACAATAAAGGAGTCCACCATGAAACAAACGCTGCTGTTCACCGCTCTCGTCCTCGCCGCCCTTGCCGGATATGCCCGCATCGAGCTTTCCGACATCCTGAAATGGGGCCTCGCCCGCAAATCCGACCAGCCCGCCGAGGGCTACCGCATGATTTGCACAACCAACAGCGTCACCACGTGGGCATGGACGCTGAACGGTTACATGTCCTCCACTGATGAGGGCAATCCGACGGTACTGTCTTGCGACAATCAAGTGCTCGACGGCATGCCCATGAACCTCGTTCAGGACGGCATGTCGGGCTTGTACCCGATCGGCGAGACGGGCTTCTATGTCGGACCGTTTCTCTATGACATCTACGGCGGTTTCGGCGTGGTGTCCAGCAGCACCGACCCGCTCAGCGGGCCTTCCTGCTGGTCTGAGGGCTACACGCCGGGGCAGACGAGCTATTCGTGTTCTTATGGTCTTAGTCCTTATTTTTACTGGGGTAACTTCACCCTGACGCGAACGGACACAATCACAACCACGGTGACCACCAATTACGTCGCTGTAGGCGGCGGCGCGGTAATCCGTGATTACACCAACCCCGACAAGTTCGCGCGCCTGGAAAACGGTGTGTTCAAGGTTTATGAAGTGGTCAGGACCCCGGCGCACTGGGAGTTTCAAGGGCAATCTTGCTTCGGCCTGTCCAACCCGCTCACGCCGTTCAGCGGAAACCTCGCCGGTTACACCTGGTCCACGGAGACTGCCGGCGACCCGCCTTACCTCCACTATGCGCTTTACGACGAGGTCAGCACGCGCAAATTCGCGTCGGGGCCGATCAGCGGCGTGACGGGCTCACTCGACTTCTTCCGCGATGAGGAGCCCTTCGATGTGGTCCCCATGATCTACGTCGGCCCATCAGTCACCACCAACTCTCTCTAAGCAGGAGGTCTACACCATGGCCCCGCACGAATGTATCCAGAAGAAACCCGTCGAAGGCCTCACGGCCCAATGCGACCGCGTGGAGAAGGAAATCTACGTCGGCCGCGAAGGGCGGCAGCCCGTGCTCGTGCGCGTCGACCGCTGCGAGCGGATCGTTAACGCGCTGACGTACGTCTCAACGGCGCTCCTGATCTCCGTCCTCGTGGCGGCAGGCTCCCTCCTGTGGCAGGCGGTCGTGCAACACGCCGCCGGAAAGTGAAACGCATGAAAACACTCATCATCGCCTGGCTGAAAACCAACTGGCTCACCGTCGGCAAATGGCTGCTCGCCGGTGCCGACTGGGCGGGCATCCTCGCCCGCGTCTTCTCCTACCTGCTCAAGCTCGCCCTGCAGAGCGGCCAATACCAGGCCGTGCGGCTGCTCGCGTCGCGCGTGATCGAGCAGGCGCAATTCGTTCTCGCCGTCACGGATGACGGCGTGGTGTCCAAGGAAGAGTCGGAGAAGGCCGTCGCCGCAGCGCGGCGGCTCTTCGACGCCTGGGCGGACGGGAAGGGCAAAGGCGTCACCCATCCCATCGTGGCCGAACTGAACGACGCCGTGCGCGAGGTGACCCAGTGAAGAAAAGCAAAGAAGAAGCCCCCAAACCCGAAGCCCCGAAAACAGAGGTGCGCGACAAACGCGACGCCGTGCGCGACAAGGCCCGCGGCAAGCGGGCCGCCCTGCGCGGCGCAGCCACGGCCGCAAGCTGCCTTATGATGGCGGCACTGCTCGGCTGCGCCACGGCCACGCCGGCCAGCAAGGCCCAGACCTCCAAGGCCTGCGGCAACACCATCACGGTCAACCTCAACCTCTGGCCCGGCACCAACGCCCTCGCCTGCGCGGCCTGCCCCGGCGGCGTCACGATCACCCTGAGCGACCTCATCGGGACGCAGGTCCAGAGCGCCGACGCCGGCGGCAACGAGTCCGTCAACCAGACCGCCACCCCGACCAACACCTCCGGCGTGACCGGCGACAAGCCCATCGAGACCATCGGCGATGTCGGCAAGACCGCCCTCACCGGCGGCACCTCGACCGTCCTCAAGCAAGCCGCCAACGCCGCAGGCCTCACCGGCACAACGGCAAACGTCGAGAAAGCGGCCACCGCCACCGGCTCCGCGTGTGCAGATGGGTCGTGCGCGGTGCCGCCGACAAAATAGGCCTGTTTCAAACGGGCGACCACAAAAAGAGAACGCTTCCCCGATTTCGGGAAAGCGTTCTCTTTTTTCACAGCCGAGGGTATTACGCCGTTTGAGCGAACTTCACGATTTCCGTCTTGTCCTCTTGCGGTAGAAGCACTGCGCCTGCCTGCTCCAGTTCATTGCACATCTGCTGGCAGACGTCCAGCCGCTTGCCCGCATGGGGCGCCTTGACCACGAGCAGCACGTTCTCCGGATGTTCGGGTTGCGCCTTCAGACGCAACAGCCGGTTCTTCCAGCGATCGGCATGCTCGACAATCTTGGGCGTGTCTGTCTTGTCCAGGTTGAGCGGATGGATCGCGCGAACATATCGGTCGCCCACCTGACGCACAAACGGGAAATGCGCATGGCAGAAATCGCTGACAAAGGTGTGCTCGGTAAGGTCAACGATCTTCTTCGCGTTGAAGACCGTGCGCAAACGCCGCGTCATCAATTTTTCCTGATACTCCAGCCGTTGCGCGAACCCGCGCTCGACGTAAAAATCAAACAGCCGGTCCAGTTCCGCCGTGGGCTCCGCTGTCAGGCACGTCCTGGGCGGGCTGAAGCAGAACACCTCTTCCCGTGGGCGCACAAGATTCAGGAATACCTGGTTGAAGAGCTTCGCGTCTTCTTTGAAGCGCAACTGGCTCTCGCCGCCTCCGTCATTCATCATCTTCGCGACGCGGTCCAGTTCGTCCTTGAACAGCTTGCGCCCCTCGATGAAAGCCGCCTTCGTGTGCTTCAGCTCAGGAAAGAAGTCGGTGATGCGATCCTGCCTGCGGGTCTCCAGACGGTAGCCGAACCAGTGCAGATCCGGGCAGGCCAACGCGACACCCAAATTCACAAACTCCCCGGGTTCCGCGTACGGCAGGAACCGGAGTATCGTGTAATTGCATGCCAGTTTCTTATTCATGACCCTTTACCCCGAACACATCAAGTAGTTTAGCAGAACGGCCCAGAATCTCAATCGCCGATTCAGGTTTGAAATCGCCTGTCGAGCCGTGGTGTTCGACCCACTCGTCCGGCAGGTCACCGGTCAGCTCCGCAAAGCGGGCCGCCGCTTTGCCGAAGGCCTGACTCTGTTCAAGCAGATAAGGCGCTGGCACCTTGTCCCGCTCAGCACGAAAAACGTGGCCCTCGAAGAACGCGGCTTCGTTGAAGCCCGCGTCGAAGGCGTTGTTATGATCGATTACCGTGAGCAGCCGTCCTTCCGGACTCCACAGCAGGTTCACGTTGCCTCCCATTTCGCCCAAGATCCGGTCTTCGTTCTGTATCCACCAGTCGAACAGCAGGAGCTTCCAGCGCAGCTCTTCCGGAACAGATTTGACCGCGACCGGCGGCAACGATGACGCATCCACCTTTTGGGAACCGAATGCCGGGCCGGCTCGCAAGTCCTCGACGCCGGGAACCGTGCAGAACTCGAGAATCGTCGGCGAGACATCGAGCATGGCGAACGGTGCGACCGGCAAACCCACAGCCTCGGCCAACCGTGCGGCCAGAAGCTCATGACAAAGCTCCCTGCGCGTCCAGCCTGGCCCGCACCCCTTGATGAAATAGAGGTGGCCGTCCTCCGCCCGCACCTTGAACGGACGGCTGACACAGGTGTTCTCCGCACACCGCTCTATGACCTCGATGACCTGCTGCATGGCAACACGATAAACGGATTCGCATCCGTTTTCAACCGTTCTTTGTCGCGTTACACAGCCGCCCCATACCGCGCAGCACTCAACTTCGGGTTCGCTTTCAAAAAAACGGCCACCGTGATTCGGTGCACGCCTAACGCGCGTCCGATCGCGCTGATGGACATTTTACGGGCCAGCATAGCCGTTATCTCCAACTCGCGCCCGGTGAGTTTTGTACGCGAACTCTTACGCCCTTTGGGACGGCCGAGAACAACACCTTCAGCTCGTTTTCGGGCCAACGCCTCCTTGGTTCGTTGTGAAATCAAATTGCGCTCAATCTCAGCCGACAGGCCGAAGGCGAACGCAAGCACCTTCGAGTTGATGTCGTTCCCCAGCCGGTAGTTGTCTTTGATCGTCCATACGCGGATCTCTTGCTTCATACACTGGTTCAAGATCGCCATGATCATCAACAGGTTCCTCCCCAAACGCGACAATTCCGCGCAAATGAGAACGTCACCCTTCTGCATCTGATCCAACAGCGTCCCAAGCTTGCGCTTCTCCACGTCCTTCATTCCCGAGATCGTCTCCTCTATCCAGCGGTCAACAACCATGACGTTCTTCTCGCAGAACCGGTTGATTTCGAATCGCTGGTTCTCCACTGTCTGCTTGTCCGTACTGACACGAATGTAACCGTAGGTCATTTAACGCCCCTTCTGACACTTACAATAATCTGCACCATTAACCACTGATTCTACACCCCAAAACAGTTTAGCGTACGACAATAAAAGGAGGTTAAATGACGACAGTTACTGGTATCGATATATATACCCTAAAAACCTATTGCTCTTTGCGAATGAAAAACTGGTCGCTCCAGAAATAGCTTTTGGTGGAGCGTTTTCGTATGACAAAAACGGTGATTTCTATTCGACAACCAAAATCTATGGATTCATTAAGAAGTGCACGATAGAAGAGAGTTATAAATTTTGGTTAGGCTTGTTAAATTCAAACCTGTTTTGGTTCTTTATAAAGCAAACAGGATACGTATTACGGGGAGGGTACTTCACCTTCAAAACAAATTACATTAATCCATTTCCTGTTCCTGAGCAGTTTTCAAATTGTGTCGTAACATCGATCGAAAACTTGGTTGATGATATTATGTCGGCCCGAGGGGACAGAAAGACGTTGGAATCGGAAATCAATCATAAGATATATCATGCATATGGCCTCACAGCCAGTGATGTTGACTTGATCGAAGCCGATTGCCTTTGAAACCAGACATTATTAGCCAATAGAATGTGCAGCCAGCGCAACATCATGTTGCTGTTGTAGCCTTTTCGATTAGGGATACCTCATCGCTTGTCAAGTCATACAGACCATAAATCAAGGCGTCGATGGCGCTTTGGCAACAACATCTATCCGTGTTTTCGTGGTAAAGCAAATCCACCATGGTCTCCAGCGAACTCGCGACACTTATTGGAACGCTTGGCAGCGGAAAAGGATTAACATAGTTTGGCTTATATCGGAAATAGCCATTTGACAAGACTGTGCCAGTCTTGGTCAGAAACCACCAAAATAACTTGGAGTTAAGGATTGCGAGTAAGCATTTGTAACTCTCTGAAACATCCTTTTTCTTAATGTAACCGTAAATCGTCGTTGTCGAATAGAAATCACCGTTTCTATCATACGCGAAATTGCCGCCAAGGGAGATTTCAGGCGCAACCAGCTTCTCCGTTTCCGCACATGATATTCCTTGTTTCCGACCAAATTGGAACCATTCGTTATCGATATTAAACCTCCCATTTTCTCTGGCACGTAACTCTGGCTCACACGCCTTCAAATATGCATGTGCGCATGGAAACTGATTTTGAATTTCAATTTCAGTGTACAAAGTTGCCTCAGACTTGTTGCTTAGCTTATAAGGGAACAATACAACACGATCTGACTTTAGCGCCTCATATCGATGGACATCCTCTCCCTTTAACAGAGGCTTTGTAAATATTCTTTCTATCTTAACTATTCTTCCCAACTGCTTCGAATAGCCATGCACAAATGCGCCATCGAATTTGCAATCATAAAGAAAATAGACATCATCTTTACTTGTCGCCAAGCCTTGAAATATTTTGTCAAACACATCAGACAAACGACGCGGCTGCTTATTCAACTTCATTAGAAGTCGTGACGCATCACCAGAAGCCAAAACCCATGCTGTTTCCGTCAACTGACTACTTGATATCGTCGTACTCGGATTAGTATTCAGCGTATTAAGATAACCGCCCAATTCTTGATTGGTTTCCAAATCACTCGATAGCTCATAATACTTTAAACTAGTTGAACCATGTTTAAACCACTGTAACCCAGTATAGGTGGACACCTTAAACACTTGATACGCACCGAAATTGACGATTTTGTAAGCTGCTTTTGTACGCGAAACAACTTTGCGCAAACCAGACCCAAATGCAGAGTTAGTCCATTTCACAGGCATTATGAAATTAACGACGCCCTGTTTAGACACAAGAGATAATGCCTTTTCAGTAAAGCAGGCGTACAGGTCAAAAGAACCCGTTGCGGATTCGTATTTTTCAGCCAGTTTGTCAGCCAGCACTGGATTGATCAACCTTATGCCCTGAATACGCAAATAAGGTGGGTTGCCAATAACAATGTCAAAACCACCTGCGCATAGAACGTCATTAAAATACACATTCCAAAGAAAGTATGGTTTTTCAGGCCTATTTCGAATTGTCTTAAAACTACCCAAACGCATTGCGCAATCAGCAATGCTACTCACGACTGAATCATATTTTTTGCGCTGCTTCTTATCTAGTGAAGACTCACGCTCAAAATACACCATTTCCGCCCGCAAGCTCTTTTCGTATCTTGCAAACGCTGCTTCAATTAAATTGTTTACGGTTGAACTGATGCGTTTGTGAGCCGCTGCCTTTTCTGAATGCTCGGAGATTTTGTAATAGTTTGTTATTTCGGCATTCAGCAATTTCATCTCGTCATGCGATTCAAAAGCGATTCGAAGTTGCTTGTCTTCAAGCTCCCCAAATAGATCCCGCTGCGATTCTGCGACAATGTTCTTAGCAACTTCTTTGCCGAGTTCGCTCAGGTCGATACCCTCAAACGACTCGATTAGCGAGTTGCCTTGCATGATTTTGTAATCGAGATTGGGTAAGGGTTGCGGCATCGCTTCATCAACTACAAGCGCTAGCCAGAAACGAAGACGCGCAATATCGACGGCACCCTGCTCGAGGTCAACGCCGTAGATGTTGTTCTGAATAATTTCGCGTTTGACGTCGGCAGGTGCAAACGGCGACGAGCTGTTCAAAAAACCATAAAGGCGTTGTCGAGCCTTAAATATGAGCGACAAAAGTCCCATGGGGAAAGCACCGGACCCGATTGCTGGATCGCATATTTTCACCTTGGTTAGGAGTTTAGTGATGTGATCGGCGTTCACCTTCTTCTGCAGGTGCGAGTCAACAACGCCTGTAGATAGAAGCAAATCGATGGATGCATGAAGCGTATCATCTGAATGTGTGCAGAGAAAATCTTTTAGGCTTTCCCGGCACATATACATGACAATTTCTTTTGGTGTATAAAAAGCCCCTTTATCCTTGTTATCCTCGAGAAGATTTTCAAAAATACGGCCCAACATTTCGGGATCAATACCGATTTCGCTATCTTCAGGATCATTCTCATCAATGGTGAAATTGTACGAATCAAAAAAATGAAACAAATTTGAAAAGTAGATGTATGGAAAATCAATCGCGCATGCATCAGTGTCGTCTTTGTCGAAAAGACCGCCATTCAGATAGGGTATGCGAATGTTTTTGCCCAGTTTCTTATCTGCTCTATCATTCGCGCGTTTTCTGTTTAATGTCTCAAAAAATAGAGTTTCAAGAATGCTCGTCAAGAAAGCGTCATTCCCCGTGTGGTTTTGCCCCAGATTCTGTACATATCGACGATCACCGTTTTTCCATTCTGTTGATGCCGCAGGAACGCCCATCCATCCCTTTTTCTGGAGAAACTGTAGGAAGACTAAGCGCCCCATTAGTTTTTTGACGTAGTCGCGAAGAGCCTTTTCCGGATCAGCGTATCCCGCATTCTTGAAGGCACCCATAATGCTTCGATTTGAGGGAGTAAGTTTTTCTTCTTCCCATTTTCCATCTTTTTTGACAACTCGCTTGCCCGTTGCATACTGAACGAAGTCAGCATAAATTTCCTTATATTGAGCAAAGAACTCGTCTCCTAGCCTTTCCACAGAAAAGGCTTCTCTGATTGAAGCGAAAGTAGCATGCCCAGCTAATGCTGCAAGTCTTTCGCTTGCTGTTCGGTAGGTTTCCTCAGGGGCACCGAAGGCGTAGGTGAATCGTTTTGGCGCTGTCTTCTCTTGTTTGAGGTCACAAATGAACGACAGGCGCCACTGGTTGCTGTCATAGTAAACCGTAATCGCGGCATCCACTCCGTATTTGGTGTAGCCGCTCACCAGGCTTCGCAGCCCGACCCTGTTGAGCTCGATCTTGGTCTTGCCGCCAACCTCGAAGGCGTAGAGCCCGATCACATAATTGTCGGAGGTTTTCAGAGTGCCCAGCTCGTAGCCTTTGATCTGCTTCGCGTCATTGCTGACGATCTCCTTGGGCGTCACTCGAATTTGGGTCACCCCGAACACCAGTGCCAAAACCTGCTGCCACGCCTGCAAATCAAACGGGGCCTGAAAGATAGCCTTCAGTTGCTCTCGGGTCATCATACGAACGTCTCCGAAATGATAATGCGCGGGGTGGACGTGTCGGCGGGCTTGCGCTCGCTATCCAACTCCATGGTGTGATACTTCTCAAAGAGTTCAAGGATCTTGTCTTCCGCCTCGTCCAGCGAGGTTTTCTGCTTCCGATATGCCGCCTCCAGCTTCGCGAGGTCACGGGTCAGATGGGCAAACGTGCCGCGCTCAACGTAAATCATCAGGGCGTCGCACGCATTCTGGACTTTTGAACCGCTCGAATCCCGGCTGATGTTGCGAAGGATGCTCCTTGCCATATTGTTCTGCTTATCGCGCGAGGAGGCGTCCCCCTTCGCATCGTCCTCGGTCGCGGCAACCTCTTTATCGAATGCCTGCTGGGCGAGCGTCACATGCGTGTAGTGTTCATCAGGCAGCGCGACAGGCAGCTCCCCAACCGCAGCCTTGAACAGCTCGGCCGCCTCAAGAAAGCCAAGATCGGTTATGGCCTCTCCCTGAACGCGATAGAACTCCTTCTTGAAATCCGAAGCGACATAGACAAGCGTTGTGGCCTGGCTGATGGCTTTCCCGCTGGCAGCAATTGAACGTCCCGTCCGTGACTTGACCGGCAGCTTTTTGATGAAAGCGTACTCTTCCGGGTTGTTAGCGTAAAACTCGCGGATCTCCCGTAACAAAGCGAGCGTCTTGTCGGTTTCATCGGCGACTTTGGGATTAAACAACTCAAACGACTCGACGATCTCTTCGAGCGAGTACACTTGGGAATCCTCCCCCAGTGCGGAATGGAAGCCCTGAAGCTTGGCGAGGTGGTTCTTGTAAAGGTTGATCTGCTCATCGCCCAGTGCCGACGGATAGAACATGTAGTTGATGATCTTGCCGGCGATGCTGCCGATTCGGTTGACGCGTCCGATGCGTTGCATCATCCGCACGGCGTTCCACGGCGTGTCGTAGTTGATGATGACGTTAGAGCGGTGCAGGTTTACGCCTTCCGACAAGACATCCGTGGTGACAAGGATGTTGAAGTCGTCACGCTGCTTGGCCGGCTCAATGTTCGCATCGAAATTGGACCGGATGGTGTCAAATTGTTCGCTTCTGTTGTCTGATGACACGTAGAGCACATCCGCCCGCTGCAAGCGGCTTTTCAACGCTGCCTCAATATAGCGCCCCGTGTCCTTGCTCTCCGTGAAGATGACGAGTTTCCCAGATGGGTTCTCGGGCTTTCCGAAGAACGCGACTGCTGCCTGGCAAAGAAACTCTTCCAGTTTGGGATCTTCCGTTACCTGCTGCCACTCAGCAATCATTGCATCGAGGATTGCGATATCGGCCTTGAGTTCATCAGCGAAAGCGGGGTCGAAACTGTCGGCATTAAAGACGAAATCCTCTTCTTCGAGGCCCAGTTTCTGTTTGCCCTTCTCGATAATCTCCTCGAACGTCTTCCCTTGAGACAGCAACTCTCCGATCTTGAGATCCGGAGCGATGATGACCTGGTCGCGATCAAACATGTCGACCATATCCTGCGTGGCCTTGCGGAAATTTGCAAGCGACGCCTTGAACGCGACAAAACTGCTCTCCAGCCGTTTCACCATGAACGTTCGGTAGATCATTTCCAGCGAGCGTGCGGTCTGCTCTGCGTTCGGGTACTTTTCCCGCCGGATATCCTCGCGCAAGGCAAACACCGCGCGGTAGCGTGAATAGGAAAGCTCCTTGGTCAGGATCTGCATGGCATCCACGAAAAGAGCTTCCAGCGCCGGCGACATCTGGTAACAGATCTTGCGCGGTTTTTCGATTGTTGGAAACCGAATGCCCTGATCGTCCAGGTCCTGCTTGTACTCGGGATATTTCTCAATATTCGAGCGTGTGCGGCGGACTGTGATCTTTTCGAGAATACGCATGCGTATGCCATCGTACAACGCACGTACGGCCTGCAGATCAAGCTCTTTGCGTTTACTGCTGATGAGGCTCTTATAAGCCTTGATCCAAGGCGCGAACTCGTTTTGAAGACTCGGCACGCCCTCGATGGTGCAAAGATTCTTGTCCTGGAACAGCAGGATTAGGTTGTAAAGGTCTGTCGGGTAATTGTTGAGTGGCGTCGCGGAGATCAGCATGACTTTCTTCCGCCTGTCGCCCACGCGAATGTGATCGCTGCGCCGGTCTGTTTTACACAGGCGCTGAAGACTGTCGTACATTTGCGCCGTGTCGCTGCGAAAGCCATGGGCTTCATCGACGAGCACCAAGTCATAATCCTCGGCCGGGCGATAACCGCCGCGGCCCTGATGGATCTTTTCGACGCTTCCGTTCGTCAGAAAATCCGCGTACTTGCGGATTTTGAATTTTTCAAAGGTCTCGATCCAGTTCTTCTCCACAGCCGGCGGATAGATGACCAACACCCTGGTGCCGCGCGTGCCGTTTTCCTCAATGAACCTTTTGGCAATCATCGTGGCGACGACTGTCTTTCCTAAGCCGACCACATCGGCCAAAAAGAAGCCGTTGTACTTCAACAACATCTGGTAACCCTGGCTTACGGCGTCGCGCTGGTACTTGAGATCCTTGAATTCCTCGGGAAGCGTAATCGAAAAGTCGTCCTCCGCCTGCGAACCGAAGAAATCGATGAGGAGCTTCATGTAGAGCTGGTATGGCGTGGGCGTCTGGCCGAGATGGGTGGCTTTCTTGAAACTCTCGATATCGGCGTGTTTGATCGGCAGGGCTTCGTGCCACAGACGGTCGAACTCTGCTTTGCAGAACGCGACGTCCTCAAAATCCTTCATGGCCACGTTCAGCTCGTAGCGCGGCGCTTGAGTGATCCCTAGTCCGGACGCAGACAGGTTGCTGGACCCCATGATGACCCAGCCGTCTGAATGTTCGTTGTGCGTGGCGGGCAGGAACAGATAGAACTTTGCGTGCAAATCTTTCGTGGCGTGTACGCGAAGCTCGACCCGGCCAGCAAGCATGTCGTCCGCAAGCTGGATGATGCCTTGCTCGATGTCACGCGCATAGCCTGCCTGCTGAACGTCTTCAATGAAATCCTCGCGGCACTTCTCCCATGCGGCCTTCCGCTCCTTCTCGCCCATCATGAAGAGCATCGCCTTGTTGCGGCCGCGAAAGATGTCGTCGATGTTGATCCCTATGAGGATTTGGATTTTCGGAAGTTCCCCCAAAACTTCCCGGACCTTGAAATAGCCGGAACTTCTGAAATAGCCAACGACAGCATGAAAACTGTGAAGCGAAGCCATGTTCTCTTTGATCCCGACGATCTTCTCAAAGAGTGTCTTACCGCTTGCGTTGTTGAAGAACTTGGTTGGCATTAATGATTCCCCTAGAACTTATCCGGTTATTTTGGCACAAATCCTCTGCGCTTAACAGCGTTGTTATGCCCTTTGGGTGTCGGCATGTTTGACAAGCGTGTTTATCCGGGCGAGCGGCGTTGGCGCCTACTTCGCCTTCTCCACGGCCGCCCGCAGCTCGGCGATGCGCTCCGCGTGGTCGTAGCGGGCCGCAGTGGTGTCCTCGGTCCAGCCGCCCAGCCGCTTGGCCAGGTCATCCGACACCCCCGCCTCGCTCAACCGGGTGCGGAACGTGTGCCGCCAACTGTGGAAGGTGTGGGCCTCGGCGTCGACCTTCGCCTTCTTCAGGATGTGCGAGAAGCGGCAGGACTCGTCTTTCTTCTGCAGGTTGCGGTAGACCGTCGCGTGGAGCGGCAGGACGTGCTCGCCTTCAGGATCGGCGCTGCGGGCCTCCTGGAGCGCCTTGAGCAACGGTTTCACGAGTGGCACCACCACGTCGATGTTGTGTTTCTTCGTCTTGTTCGGCGTGTGGCGAATCACGCCGTCGTCCAGATCGATCTCCGACCACGTCAGTTTCGACACCGAGCCGTACCGCAATCCGGTGTGCCGTGCGATCAGGCAGGCCAGATGCCACCCGTTGCCGGCCGTCTTGGCGGCCTTCAGGATGGCCTTCTCCTGCTCCCGCGTGAACGGCTGGCCCCGCTCGCTGTCTTTCACCTCCGGACGCACCAGAGGCCAGGGATTGGTGATCCCGTCGCGCGAGCGCCGCAAGGCCTCCCACATGGCCGACAGGTCGCCCAAGATATTCTGCCGGGTCTTGCCCTTCATGCCCTCATCCGCAAGCGAGGCGGCGAACGCGGTAGCCGCCGCACGGTCGACCGCCTCGACCTGCCCAGCGGCCGGATAATCTGTCTTCGCCCAGTCTGACAAGCGGCGCAAGGCGCTCGACCGCGCGTTGAGCGTGGTCTTCTCAAGTTCCTTGCCGGTTGCCCGGAGCCACTCCGTGTAGACATGCCAGACCTGATCGAGCCCCAGCGTGGTTTTGTTCTCCCGTCCGAGAACGGCATCCAGCATGGCGTGCAACTGATCGGCCGGCCCTTCACGCCTGACGGCCATTAGAAACGTCTTCTCCACGACCTCGGCCTTGGCGCGATCATCGGTTTTCGTCGACTTCCGGATGCGTTTCCCCTCCGGCGTCATGATCTGAAACCACCAAAATTTGCTCTTCGGCTGCTTATAGAGGGCCATTTTGCACGCTCCTTCCAAATAGCTGAAGTTGTTCTAAGGCCTATAATTTACCATACCTTTACCATACCTCACAACAAGAAAAAACCGTGAATTCGTTGAGAACTCACGGTTTTTTCACTAAATCGAATGGCGGGGTGGACGGGATTCGAACCCGCGACCACCGGATCGACAGTCCGGTGCGCTAACCAATTGCGCCACCACCCCGCAAAAAAGTGAACGCAATGTATCAAAGGCTCCGCACGCTGACAAGCGCCAAATGAAAAAATTTTGACTTTCGTCGCGCGCCTTAAACCGTCAGGAATACCGCCAGCGCCGTCAGCATGAAAAGGACGACGGTCGCAATCAGCACTTTGTCGGTGAGCAGCACCTTTTCCGGACGCCCGCCGCCATCGTGCCGGTACACCAGCTCGAGGTACCGGAAAATGCCGAAAACCACAAACGGGATGGTCAGGCCCAGACGGTTCGTGTCGAACCGTCGCACCGTCTCTTCAGACAATGTGTAGATCGCGTAACACACCACCGTCGCCGCGGAGGTGATGGCGATCTGCATATCGAGCAGGTAGCGGTCGTAACCGGCCAAGGCCTCGCGGTGCAACTCGCCGGCGTCTTCCAGCAGAATCTTTTCATGCCGCCGTTTGCAGAGCGCCAGGAAGAGCGCCAGCAGAAACGTGCAGAGCAGGAGCCAGGGCGAGATGCGCACCTGCAGCGCCACCGCGCCCGCGATCGCGCGCAGCACGAACCCCACCGCGATCACAAAGACGTCCACGTAAGGGATGCGTTTAAGCGCGAAGGTGTAGCCGAACTGCATCAGGCAGTATCCGCCCAGCACCCCGGTGAAGGCGCGCGGCAAGACAAGCGATCCGGCCATGCCGATGAGAAGCAAGCCGAACGCCGCGGCCCACGCCCCGCGCACCCCGATCTCGCCGGCGGCGAGCGGACGGCGGCACTTGACCGGATGTGCCCGGTCGGCCGCGATGTCGCGGATGTCGTTCAGCAGGTACACGCCGCTCGACACGCAGCAGAAGCAGGCGACGGCGACCGCCTCGAGCAGGACCGGCCGTCCGCCCTGAACAAACGCGCTTTGGCTCGGATCCCACTTCGCAAAGAAATAGGCGGCCGGCACAACGCCGTTCTTCAGCCACTGCGCCGGACGGAGCGCCCGAAGCCAAGGCAGCACGACGCGGACGACGCTCACGCCGTTTTCCCCTTGCGTGGCGACCGCCTGAACCCGCAGCGGCCCCAGAGGCGCAAGACCATCATCACCGCTTCGTACGCGATGTTGGCCCGCATCTTGGAGTATCCCGCGCGCCGGTCCTCGAAAACGATCGGGACCTCTTTGACCGAGAACCCCTTCATCCAGGCCGTGTGCGTCATCTCGATCTGGAACGAATACCCGTTGGAGGTGATGCTGTCGAGGTCGATCGCCTTCAGCACCGCACGCCGGAAACATTTGAATCCGCCCGTGGGATCGCACACCGGCATGCCGGTGATCAGCTTGACATACTGCGCCGCGCCCGTCGAGAGCAGGAGCCGGTTCATGGGCCAGTTCATGACGCGGATGCCGCCGATGTAACGAGAGCCCAGGACCAGATCCGCCCCCGCCCGCGCCGCCTCGAAAAGGTCCGGCAACGCGGCGGGGTCGTGCGAGAAGTCACAGTCCATCTCGCAGATCAGCTCGTAATCGCGCTCCAGCGCCCACTTGAACCCGGCGATGTAGGCGCGTCCCAGGCCCTCTTTGCCTTGCCGGTGCAGCACGAAAACGCGCGGCTCGCGCGCGGCGATTTCGTCGAGCAGCGCCCCCGTGCCGTCCGGCGAGTTGTCGTCCACAAAAAGGATGTTCGCCTGCGGCTCCTGTTTCAACACCGCTTCGGCCATGGCCGCCACGTTTTCGCGCTCGTCATACGTCGGTATGATTATCAGTGCTTTTTCGGTCATATTGCTGATGATTATAGTCTTTTTAGCCGACATCCCGCCACCCAATTCGGCAGACTTCCCGCCGCGGCGTCCGCCTTGACTATCCGGGGCGAGTATGTTTCACTATTCTTTCTTTTCGCACGCCCCATAGACCCGGACCTGCCGGGGATGCGGAAATCCCCGTGCCGCGGCATCTCCGCCGGGCCGCACACAGCACAAAGGAGGCCCACTTAATGTTCAGCAAAAACAAAACCAAGTCGCATGAAACCGCCGCCGACCCCGAGGCCGCGCCCGCGACCGCCGAGGCCGCGCCCGCGCCGCAGTCCGAAACGTCCGTGACCGCCTCTGTGCCGCAGTCCCCGGCAGAGCCCGCGCCGGCACCTGCCGCCACGCCCGCCGGGCAACCCTCTGCCGAAGCCGTGGAACTGGCGCTCTTGAAAGACCGCTTCACGCGGCTGATGGCGGATTTCGACAATTACCGCAAGCGCCAGGCCCGCGAGCGCGAGGATCTGATCAAGCGCGCCAACGAGGAACTGCTCGGCGACCTGATCCCCATCGTCGACCATCTCGAGCTCGCGCTCTCCAAAACGGCCGACCAGAGCTCGCCTTTCGTGACCGGCATCAAGCTGGTCTACGATCAATCCCTGAACCTGTTTGACCGCTACGGGATGCAGCCCATCGACGCGAAAGGCAAACCTTTCGATCCCTCTTTCCACGAGGCCCTCTCGCAAATGAATTCGGCGACGGTCCCCGCCAACGTGGTCATCGACCAATTCCGCCGCGGCTGGCTGCTGGCCGGGCGTCTGCTGCGCCCCGCGCAGGTCATCGTCTCATCGGGAGCCCTCGACCAGCAACAGGCGGAGTCCGAGAACGACAGCGTCTCGGACTGATCCCGCCCCGATGGCGCCGCCCCGCGCCGGTCATCAACCGCTTATCCGATATTCCCTATGTCTACCAAACGCGATTATTACGAAGTGCTCGGCGTCAACAAAAGCGCCTCCGCCGACGAGATCAAAAAGTCGTACCGCAAGCTCGCCATGAAGTTCCATCCGGACCGCAATCCGGACAACAAGGACGCCGCGGAAAAGTTCAAAGAGATTTGCGAAGCCTACGAGGTTCTGAGCGACGCCGACAAGCGCCAGCGCTATGATCAGTACGGCCACGCCGGCATGAAGTCCGCTTTCGGCCCCGGCGGGTTCGATTTCGGCCGCGACTTCTCGCACATGCAGGACATCGACCTGCAAGACATCCTCGGCAGCATGTTTGGCGGCGGCTTCGGCGACATTTTCGGCGGCGGCGGGCACCGCCGCTCGCGCAACCCCAACGCGGCCCAGCGCGGCGACGACCTGCGCTTCGACCTCGAGATCGATTTCGAGGAGGCGCTCTTCGGCTCGGAACGCGAAGTCGACCTCAACGTCAACGACGCGTGCGAGGCCTGCCATGGCTCGGGCACCGCCGCGGGCTCCTCGCGCGAGACCTGCCGCCAGTGCGGCGGCCACGGCGTCGTGGTGGTCGGCGGCGGCTTCATCCAGATGCGCCAGACCTGCCCCGTCTGCCACGGCGAAGGCACGATCATCCGCAATCCCTGCAAGAAGTGCAACGGCACGGGACGCGTCAAAACGCCGCGCCACATCGCGCTGCGGATCCCCAAAGGCGTCGAGACCGGCTCGCGGCTGCGCCTCACCGGAAAGGGTGAAAGCGGCCTGCGCGGCGGACCTGCGGGCGACCTGTACGTGGTGCTCCACGTTCGCGAGCACGACGTTTTTCAGCGGCAGGACGACGATCTCGCCTGCACCGTCCACGTCGCCCCCGATATCGCCGCGCTCGGCGGCGATATCGAGATCCCCACGCCCGACGGCCATGCGCGCATCAAACTGCCTGCGGGCACGCCCAACGGCAAGGTCTTCCGCCTTCGGGAGAAAGGCATGCCCAGCCTCAACGGAGGCTGCGGCGACCTTCACGTGCGCGTCGAGATCGAAGTGCCCACGCACCTCTCTTCGAAGCAGAAGCGCGTGTTGGAGGATTTTGCCAGCCTGACCACACCCGACAATTATCCGGAGGCCACGCGGCAGGCCAAGGCTTGCGACACCTTCTTCGCCCGCCGCGAAGCCCTGCTCAAACACACCTCGAAGTAGGAAGGGCCATGCACCGCTGTCTCGTCCAGACTCACGAGCTGTTCGCCGAGGCCTTCGCGCTCAGCCGTGATGAGGCACGCCACCTGCAGACGGTCCTGCGAGCCAAGCCCGGCGACCGCGTGACGCTCTTCGACGGCCAGGGGCACACGCGGCTTGCGGTGATCGCCTCGGTCGAAAAACACGGGCTGTCGCTGGCCGCCGAGGCACCCGCGGTCAAGCACCCGCGGCCTCCGTGCCGCATCACGCTTTTCGCCTGCGTCAGCAAAGGCAAACGCATGGACTGGACCGTGGAGAAAGCGGTCGAGCTCGGTGTCGGCCGGATCGTGCCGGTGATCTCCGACCGGACGATCGTGCGCCTCGACGCGAACGACGGCGACGCCAAGGTCGACCGCTGGCTCCGCGTGGCCGAGGAAGCGGCACGCCAGTGCGGCTCGGTCTGGCTGCCCGAAATCACGCCGCCGGCCTCCTTCCGCGCCAGCATGACGCTCATGGCCGGAACGGCGCCGGTCTTTGTCGCCGCGCTGACCCCCGGCGCACAGCCGCTGCGCGCGGCCCTCGCCGCCTTCCATGCGACAGCCCCGCATCAGGCCGGCTGGTTCGTCGGCCCAGAAGGCGATTTCACGCCCGCCGAGCTCGAGGAACTCCTCGCGGCGGGCACCATCCCCGTGAGCCTCGGGCAGCAGGTCCTGCGGGCGGAGACCGCCTGCCTCTACGGCCTCTGCGCCCTCAACTGCGCCTGGCTTTAGCCCGCCTTCGCCGAAAACGCCCCGGCTCAGAAAGCAACCCGGCTCGCCCGTCCGCACTCAGTGCGCATCGCCGTTCTCCACGGGCTCAGGCAAAGCGATGTTCCAGAGCCGGAAGACGTTCTTCGCGACATCGGTGTTGTCCATCTTCTCGCCGAAGAGAGACGCTCCGGGGCCAAACGCATAGAACCTGACCGGCAGGGCGGTATGGCTCGTCGTCGCATAGTCGATGACGAGCTTTCCGGGCGGATTGTTTGTCACGCCGGCGGTGAGCGAACCGGTCTCGTGGTCCGCCGTGACCATCACGAGCGTATCGCCCCGCTTGCGGGCGAACTCCGCGGCCGTCTTGACGGCCCAGTCCACCTGAAGCGTGCCGCGCACCGTCAGTTCCGGCTTGTTGCCGTGGCCGCCGCCGTCCGTGATCGTGCACTCCACCATCAGGAAAAACCCCTTGTCGTTCCTGGAAAGCCGCGCGAGCGCAGTCTCGGTGAGCTCCGCCAGACAGGTCTCGGAGTCCAGCGTGCCCTTGGCCATGAAGCCCAGCACGCGCCTGTCCTGCGGCGCCTGACGGAACGCCTCTTGATTCTCGATCACGGCATATCCGGCGGCCGTCATCTCATCCAGCACCGGCCGTCCGTCCTCGCGCTGGCCCCCCGCCGCCTTGGGCACAAACCACGCCTTGCCGTTCACGTTGCCGATCAGCAGATCGTACCCGCAGGCCGCGGCGCACGATGCCACATCCGCATACGAGCCGCGGCTGTTGACATGGGCATAGAACCCGGACGGCGTCGCCCCCGTGATGGAGTCCGAGGTGATCAGCCCGACGGCTCGGCCTCCCTTCCGCGCCGCCTCGGCGAACGAGGTGAGGCGGCGTTTATCGGGAGTCACGCCAAGCGACGCGTTGGAGGTTTTGTAGCCGCAGGCTAAAGCGGTCGCGGCGGCGGCGGAATCGGTGACGTTAGAGCCCACCGAGAGGGTCGTGCAGAAACTCGCGACCGGCAGCTGCTCCATGACCAGCCGGCCTTCCGCTTTGTGCTGATACAGCGACGCCAATTGGAGCGCGCCCGGCCCCATGCCGTCGCCAATGATCAAAATGACGTTCTTGGGCGTGGTTTTGTCGGGCGTTTTGTCGAGCGGCGCGGCGAGAACAGGCGCAACGTATTGCTTGTCAAGTGTCAGATCCGGCTTGATCCCCGCAATCTTGGTCTCATCGCCGAGCGTGACCGCAGCCACCATCCAGGTGCTTTCCCGCGCCTGAAGTCGGATCGCCTTGACAGGCGCGTCCTTGAGCGCAAAGCGCGACAGAAAGAGCGAAACCTGCGTGTTAGCGTTATACGCCGTCCAAATGCGGGCGGCGTTCTTATATCCGTCCGGTTTGGCCCAGTCGCCCACGTCGCGACCGAACCGCACATGGAACTCGGATTTCTGGCCGTCCGCGTATTCAACGAAAAGGACGCCCGTCATCTTCTGCTCCTTTGCGGGCGGGCACCACGCCGCCGCATGCAGCAGATAGAGAAACTTTCCTTGTTTCGCCTCCACGGGAATGACCGCCTCGGAAGGCAGATACTCCCGCTTGGGGCCGCCCAGCACAATGCACGACTTGTTGCCGGCGGCGGCATCGCCGAGAACCTCGAACGGGATCGCGGACAAGGTCAATCGGCCGGGCTTGAGCACCCGCAAGTCGTTGCCGCCCTGATCGGTCCACCCGCCCTTGCGGTCATCCGCCTGCTCATCGGCAAAAACGCTATTGGCCCCCGTCTTCAGCGGCAAAGGCGTGAACGAAGGGGCGGCGACCGCGGCCAGCGCGGCGCAGAAAGAGAAAGAGGCCCACGCGGAAAGAACGGCTGAAACATTCATCGGTTAACCTTTCTAACTGAATTGTGTGGGATCGCAGGACCCGGCAGAGTGGCTACTTGCTGGACAGCGTGTACTTCGAAGCCTTCGGCGGGGTGTATCCGTGCGTCGCGCCTTGGATGTAGTCGAGCGTCTTCGGCGCCCGGATGTGGTTATACACCACCGACACGCCCGAGGGCGGACACACGTAATCGCCGAGGCCCGCGGTCAGAACCGTCTCGCACCGAATACGTTTCGCATGGTTGACAGGATCGAAATAGTCGAGCGCCGCGGTGTAGTCCGGACGCCAGCCGCGGAGCCGGCTGAGCGTGATTCCGCCGAGGTCGCAGCACCACGGCTTGAACGCCTCGCAGCGCGTCACCGCAGGGTCCAGACCGGCCGCGATCAGCGACTGCAGGCCGCCTTGGCTTCCGCCCGTGACGGTCAGCTTCTTGCCGTCCCACTCGGGCTGCGCCTTGATGAACTCGAGCGCGCGCAGCAGCCGCAAGGTCATGCCGTTGAAAAAGGCCGTCTCCCGGCGGGCGTTCTCCGCGTTATTATACGCGTAGCTCTTCAGCGTTGTCGCATTGAGATTCTGGTAGTACGCCGGCTCGCGGCCGTTCTCGATGCCGTGGACATTGATGCAGAGGACGATGGCCGGACGTTTCGGATCACGCGCCACATAGTCTGGACGGCCGGCCGAGACGACGCTGTAGCCCTGGAATTGCACCACGGCCGCCGCCGACTTGGGGGCGGCGTCTTTGGGTTTGCAGTAATATCCCGACACCGGCATGCCGCCCGCGCAGGCGACTTTGATGTCGAACGCGGCCACGCCCGCCACGGTTTCGGGCACGGGCTTCATCTCGAGCACCTTCATGGGAGTCTTGGCCAACTCGGCCTTCTGGCTTGCCCAATAGGTATCGAAATCGGCGGGAGCCGGCACGCTTTCCAACTTCTCCGGCCGAACCCCCGCGCCGCCGTCAAAAACAACCGTCTGCTTCTTGTCGTTCTGGATCGGCTGACCCGCCTCGTCCTGCGCCGTCACCACGATCCGGACGAACCCGGGCGTGTCGCACGCGGTGACGATCTGCAGCGGCTGCTCGCCGGATACGGCCTCGCCTTTCTCGCTCTTCTGATCGTCGCCCGTACGCTGCCACACCAGCTTCTTGCCCGCGACAGGCCGCCCGTCCTCCTCGAGCCGGACGCTGAAAACCATTTTTTCTCCAGGCTCATACAGCGCAGACGCTTTGTCCGTTTTACCGACCAGCAGGAGTGTCCCCGCGAAGGCCCCCGTAGCGAAACACGCCAAACCGGCCAAAAAAGTCAGTCCCCGTATTCTCAACATGCCCCCCTGACTTGCAAGGTGAATTGCACGCAGGCGATAGAGCGGTGAGATGATTTTCATGCGGCGTTTTCCTCGAAGTAGCGTCTGACCTTCTCTTCGGCGGAGAGGCCGTCGAGGAGTTTGCGCGGGAGG